>Ga0308157_10000320_pt1 | contig 173761 bp, 156 predicted proteins | sample PhyBR1_FD_201035 | JGI IMG/M metagenome (GOLD analysis project Ga0308157, IMG submission 201035) | Phyllosphere microbial communities from UC Gill Tract Community Farm, Albany, California, United States - DLSLB.R1 | ecosystem: Host-associated > Plants > Phyllosphere > Unclassified | place... | reverse complement strand
CGTAAGATTAGAGGACTTTTTTATTTATAAACCTCATTCAAATCAATGAATGAGGGTTTTTTGTTTTAAACTTACCGCAATGATAGACTAATAAACAATGGGTAATAGTTACTCTAAAACAAATTACCAATACTATTTACTTCAATATATTATTACTTAATTTATAGCTATTAAATATTGATATTTTAGTAAGTATCAGTAAATAAAAAGTCCGAGAAATTTCTTCTTCGGACTTTTCTATTTATATAGTTTCAGATCTAAAAATGCTCCCAGAAAATAGGTTCATAAGATCTGGAAAGGTCTTTGATACAGTTTTTAGAAAAAATATGAAGCTTTACTACACTGATTCCTTTTTCCTTGGTGTAAGGAAATTGAGAAGTTTTATCTGCAGATTTCATGATGCTTCCGTCAGAATAAGTTACTGTCCATGAGTATTTATATTCATTATTGGAAACATTTGGAAAAAAGTTTACGATGCCGTCACCAAATTTTCCTTGCTTAAAGTCTGTGACTTCAACATCACAATTTTTGCTTGTATTAGTATTTTGCTTCACATCGGCTGATGTTCCATTTATTACCTCGTCATAGTTTTTACTATCTAATATTTCAATCGTTTTACTACACTGAACCATGCCTTGTGAAGTAAGAACGGAAATAGATATTAATTGACGCCCCAATTCGTTAGCCTTTAGCTTAATAGTATTAAGCTTGTTATCACCTATTATTGTTGCATTCCTACCATAACTAGACCATAAATGACAATCTTTGCATTGTCCTATTTCAGGAGACAGGCTATAGGTTTCCTCATCCTGTACTTTTATTATTGATTTTCCGTTTATGGTACATTGCGAGAATGATAATCCGGTAATTAAAATTCCCATTAAAATTAGTAACTTCTTTTTCATGATTATGTTTTATAAAATTAAACCTGAATCACTCCCAAATTAAATTTTTCCGTTATAGGAGCATGATTTGCAGCTTCAATTCCCATTGAAATCCATTTTCTTGTATCTGTCGGATTAATAATTGCATCTGTCCAAAGTCTGGCTGCTGAATAGGTTGCTTCAGTCTGTTTTTGATATCTTTTTGAGATGGTATTTAGTATTTCGTTGTGCTCTTCCTCAGAAATTTCTTTCCCTTGTTTTTTCAAGGTAGATTCCTGGATTTGAGCTAAAACTTTCGCGGCTTGTGCTGCTCCCATTACAGCTAAATCTGCCCATGGCCAGGCTACAATTAATCTCGGATCATAAGCTTTTCCACACATGGCATAATTTCCTGCTCCATAAGAATTTCCTGTGATAATGGTAAATTTAGGAACAACAGAATTAGCAACTGCATTTACCATTTTTGCTCCGTCTTTAATAATTCCTCCATGTTCTGATTTTGAACCTACCATGAAACCTGTAACATCCTGTAAGAAAACTAAAGGAATTTTTCTTTGATTGCAATTGGCTATAAATCTTGTTGCTTTATCGGCAGAATCAGAGTAAATTACGCCTCCGAACTGCATTTCTCCTTTACCATTTTTAACCAGTTTTCTCTGATTGGCAACAATTCCAACAGACCACCCGTCAATTCTTGCTGTGGCACAGACGATACTTTTGCCATAATCAGCTTTATATTCTTCGTATTCAGAATTGTCGACTAAGCATTTGATAATTTCATAAGTGTCATACTGCTCTGCTCTGGAAACCGGCATAATTCCAAAAATATTATCCGGATTTTCTTTTGGTGGGAAACTTTCAATTCTGTCAAAACCTGCCTTTTCATTACTTCCGATAGATTTCATGATATTTTTGATTCTATCCAAAGCATCTTTATCATCTTTAGCTTTATAATCGGTAACTCCGGAAATTGAGCAGTGAGTTGTTGCCCCACCCAAAGTTTCATTATCAATGCTTTCACCGATTGCTGCTTTTACAAGATAACTTCCTGCAAGGAAAATAGAACCTGTTTTATCCACAATCATGGCTTCATCACTCATTATAGGTAAATACGCTCCACCGGCAACACAACTTCCCATTACTGCAGAGATCTGGACAATTCCCATAGAACTCATTTTTGCATTATTTCTGAAAATTCTTCCGAAATGTTCTTTATCAGGGAAAATTTCATCTTGCATTGGTAAATATACACCCGCAGAATCTACTAGATAGATAATAGGTAGCTTGTTTTCCATTGCAATTTCCTGTGCTCTAAGGTTTTTCTTCCCTGTAATTGGAAACCAGGCTCCTGCTTTTACGGATGCATCATTGGCAACAACGATACATTGTCTTCCGGAAACGTATCCTATTACAACGACAACGCCACCACTAGGACATCCCCCGTGCTCCTGGTACATTTCAAATCCTGCAAATGCTCCAATTTCTATTGAATCTGAATTTTTATCGAGAAGATATTCAATTCTTTCTCTTGCTGTCATTTTTCCCTCATCACGAAGTTTCTGAAGTCTCTTTTCGCCACCGCCTTTTTTTATTTCGGCAAACAGGCGATTAATTTCTGATAATTTTAATCTGTTTTGATCTTCTCTTTTGTTGAATTCAAGGTCCATAAAAATAAATTCATTTTATATAGTGCTAAAGATACTATTTTTAAAAGGATTTTAAACTGAATTAAAACAGGTGTTTAAAATATTGGTTTTCAGAAAATTGTGAAACTTTTAACACGAAAATATTTTTATATTATTGAGATTTTTTATAACTTTACGCTAGAGTATTGGAGGTATATTCTCCGTAAAATACTCTAAGTTCCTAGTTTATTTTTTTAATAGTTTATTATTTGAAAGCCCTGAAAGTTGAACAAATTTTCAGGGTTTTTTTGTAAAAAATGAATAAATCTGCTTAATATGTTAAAGCTATTTGTAAATTTGCCTATTAAAATTAAAAAGAAGTAGGGTATGCATAAGTTGGCACTGTTTAGATTGCATTTAATTGTTTTTTTATGGGGATTTACAGCAATTTTGGGAAAACTTATTCATGCAAATGCACAAATTCTAGTTTTTTACAGAATGTTGTTTGCTGCTATTTTTCTGTATGCTTTTATTAGAATTTATAAGAAAGAAAGTATAAAAGTTTCAAAGAGAATATTTTTTCAGCTGGCGGCAATTGGTTTTGCAATGGCACTTCACTGGTATTGTTTTTTTTATTCGATTAAAGTGTCGAATGTTTCGATAGCATTAAGTTGTCTTTCATTGTCCACATTATTTGCTTCCATTTTGGAACCAATTATTTTTAAAAGAAAGGTAGATGTTTCGGAAGTGGTAATGGGATTGGTGATTGTAGCCTGTATATTATTAATATTTAAAACCGAGTTCCAGTATAAAGAAGGTATTTTTTATGGGATATTATGCGCTATATTCGGAACGGTATTTTCAGTTTTTAATGGAAAAATGTTTGGAAAAACAAGTTCGGGAAACATCATTTTTTATGAAATTTTCTGCGGGTGGTTTATGCTAATGATTATTTATTTGCTTTCCGGGCAAATTTTTCACATGAATGAAATAAGTTATAGGGATATTGCGTTAATATGCTTATTGGCGAGTGTTTTTACTGCTTTTCCAATGTTGGAATCTGTAAAGCTAATGAAGTATATTTCTCCCTTTACTTTAATTTTAACAGTTAATTTAGAGCCGGTTTACGGAATTATATTAGCTTTTTTTATCTTTGGAGAATCGGAGCATATGAGTCCTATTTTCTACATAGCCTCATTTGTAATGATATTGGCAATTATTATAAATGGTTTAATAAAAGCAAAAAAACAAAAACAACTTAATTAAGCATCGCCTAGATTATGATGAAAAAATACCTTTTAGTACTATTTTCCTTCGCCTTTGGACTTTCCCAATCTCAGATTATCAGAAAATATTCCAACGAATTTTTGAATATTGGAGCTGGAGCAAGGGGATTGGCAATGGGAGGAGCCGTAATCTCCAATCAAAACGATGTCTATTCGCCCATGTGGAATCCTGCCGGACTTTTATCTATTGAAAGAGATTGGCAGGGAGCAGCGATGCATGCAGAATATTTTGAATCTATTGCCAAATATGATTATTTGGCTTATGCAAAAGTATTGGAAGAAGGTGTTTTTGGAGTTTCTGTGGTAAGATTGGGAGTAGATAATATTTTAAATACAACTCAAATGATCGATGCAGAAGGGAATATTGATTATGATAAAATCACGAAATTTTCTCAGTCAGACTATGCTGCATTGCTTTCTTATGCTTTTCATCCGGGAGGAAATCCTAAACTCGATGTAGGGGTGAATGCGAAAATTGTTTATCGAAATGTTGGAAAATTTGCCAGCGGCTATGGTTTTGGATTTGATGTAGGTGCTATCTATAAAGGTGATAACGGATGGAAATTTGGAGGTATGCTTCGTGATGCAACGACAACGGTTAATTTTTGGAGTATTAATCAAAAAGAATTGTCTACAGTCGTGAATGGAGAAGAATTCAACCCTGCTCCTTCTGATAAAATGGAGCTTACGATGCCTAAATTGAACGTAGGAGCAAGTAAATTATTCGAAATTAACAGCAGTGTTTATGTTTTACCGGAAGCTGGTTTAAATGTTGAATTTGCAAAAACAGCAGCGCTTATTTCTTCTGATATTGCAAGTATCACTCCTTATGCAGGAGCGGAACTGGGGTACCAAAAAATGATCTTTGTGCGATTGGGTGTCAATAGATTTCAATCCATTACAGATATTGAAGATTTGAAGAGAAAGGTATCTTTTCAGCCCAGTGCAGGTATCGGAATCAGATACAGAGGTCTTACCCTGGATTATGCAATCAGTAACTCAGGAATTGGAGGATCCAATTTCTACTCCAATTTTTTCTCATTGAAACTGGATATGGGAGAATTTAGAAACGATTAAATTTAATAAAAATGAAAAAAACAGCAATATTTATACTTACCCTTTCTTCTTTGGCAGCTTTTGCTCAAAAAGTTTCTGATTATAAATATATTTCTTTACCGACTAAGTTTGAAACTTTTAAAGAAGATTTTGGTTTGGGGGAGTTGTTAACAAAAACATTACGAAGCAAAAATTATATCGTTGTTCCGTCAGATAAATTACAATGGCCATCGGAAGCAAAAGATAATCCTTGCAATGTATTAATGGCAGATATTATTAACGATAGCGGATTTCTAAGGAATAAGGTATTGGTAAAGTTTAAGGATTGTAATGATAAAGAAATACAGTCTATTAAAGGAGCTTCAAGTATTAAAGAATACAAAGAGGGATATCAGGATGCTTTGAAACAAACTTATGTGTCAATTTCTCCTGCTAAGCCTGTGAATCAGATAAGTACACCAGCTAAAATTCAGGAAACGACAGTGTCAGCTCAACCTGAGAAGAATGTAATTTCATCTTCGTCAGATAATTCAGCTGTAAGATTCAGCAATGGTAAAATTGATCTGCAAAAAATCCAGATGGATAATTCCCAATTTATCTTAGTGGGTCCGAACAGTTCATCACCATTTGCTACATTTAAAGCTACTACTAAAAATGATATTTTCAGAGTAAAATTGCAAAACGGAGATTCAACATTAGGGTATTTTGAAAACGGAAATATTGTCATTGAAATTCCACAATCTAACGGAGAGTATTCTAAGGAAGTATTTTCGAAAAAATAAGGAATGAATGTAAATTCAATAAAAAGCCCTCATAATTGAGGGCTTTTTTTATATAATATACTCAATCTATTTTTTAATAAATTTGATCGTTTGATTGTTTGTCTGATCATTCACTTTTGCAAAATAAGTTCCTGGAGCTAGTTCAGATAGTTTAACAGATGCTGTTTCATTTTTTGGTGAAACTTTCTTAACTAATTTTCCATTAATATCATAAATTTCGACAGAGTCGATTGTATTTTTACCTTCTATATTTAAGAAATCAGAAACTGGATTAGGATAAATTTTTGCAGTTAATTTTGAGGTTTCAGATGTAGCCAGTGTTCCAATATTTGCAGTGTAATCCGCCCATGTTCCATAGTTGTATGTGGCACATGGAGAATCTGCAGGTGTACCATTTGCTGAATTAGCTAAACGGTTCCAAACCCTCATTCTGTAATTTCCTGCTGTCACAGAAGATGGAATGGTAAAATTTCCTGAATAAGTTTGTGTATCACTGGCAATATAGCCTGGTAAAAATAGAGTTTCTCCTGCATCATCAAAATCTCCGTCTTTATTAAAATCGATAGCCATTCCGCATGAAATCCATCCAATTGTTGTTACGTTGATTCCATAGGATGTTCCGGCTGTTAAGTTTACTGTGACAGAAGTTCTGTCTCTTCCGGTGATGCATGTTCCTGATGCAAAAGTATTGTCAAAGCTTGCCGAAGGGATGGTTACCTGCATAATTCTCCAGCTTGTACATCCACTCGGATAAGTAGGATTACAATACGTTTGGGCATTAAAAAAATTGGCTAATGTAAATGTTAATATTCCTGCAAAAAGCTTTGCAAAAGAGTAGTTTTTTTTCATAATATTAATTGCTTCGGTTAAACGTAATACTAAATTATGAAAAAAACATTAATAATCCTGTTTTAAAATCAAATAAAATAATTTTATTTAATTTTGTTGATTTATTTATTGAAAAAATCCCAAATAACTTTCGCTTTACTTTTTCCTAATATTTCTTCTAAAGTTTCCAAACTGGATTCTTTAATACGTTTCACAGATTTCAATTTTGAAAGCAATAGTTCAATCGTTTTTTCTCCAACCCCTGGAATTTCTTCCAGTTCAGATTTTATAGTAGAATTCTTTCTTCTGGTTCTGTGATGTTTTACACCAAAACGGTGGGCTTCATCCCGTACTCTTTGCAGGATTTTTAAGGTTTCCGATTTCTTATCAAGATATAAAGGAATAGGATCTTCAGGGAAGAAAATTTCTTCCAGCCTTTTTGCGATTCCAACTATTGTAATTTTTCCGTATAATCCTAATAGGCGTAAGCTTTTTACGGCTGAAGATAACTGTCCTTTTCCACCATCAATTAAAATCAATTGAGGCAAGCTTTCCCCTTCCTCCAACATTCTTTTATAACGGCGATATATTACTTCTTCCATAGTGGCAAAATCATTCGGACCTTCCACAGTTTTGGGATGAAAAATTCTGTAATCGGCTTTGCTTGGTTTTCCGTCTTTAAATACAACACATGCTGAAACAGGATTTGTTCCCTGAATATTAGAATTATCAAAACCTTCGATATGTCGCGGCTCCACAGGCATTCTCAACAACTTTTGCATTTCTGCCATGATTCTGTTGGTATGTCTTTCAGGATCTACAATCTGAACCTGTTTTAATTTTTCTAAACGATATTCTTTAGCATTCTTTTCAGAAAGTTCTACAATACGTTTTTTATCACCGACCTTCGGAACGATCAGTTTCACATTCGGGATTTCTACCGATAAATGAAAGGGGAGAAGAACTTCTTTTGAATCCGAACTAAACTTTTGCCTGATTTCAATTAAAGCCTCTTCCATAATATCTTCATCGGATTCCTCAAGGATTTTTTTAATCTCTGTTGTAAAACTCTGAATAATATTACCGTTTCTGATTTTAAAGAAATTTACGTAAGCAGCTGTTTCGTCACTTGTCATTCCAAATACATCTACATCATCAATATTCGGATTGACAACCGTATTTTTAGCCTGATAATCTTCAAGAATGTCGAGTCTTTCTTTAATTAATTGGGCCTGTTCAAACTGTAGATTTTCTGCATGTTTCATCATCTGATTCACCAGATAATCTTTTGCTTTTCGGAAATCTCCTTTGATGATTCCTCGGATAGCATCAATTTTTTCGTCGTAGTCTTCCTTACTTTCTAATCCTTCACATGGTCCTTCACAATTCTTGATGTGATATTCTAAACAGACTTTATATTTTCCGTCATCAATTTTATGGGGAGCAAGATTAAGGTTACAGGTTCTGAGTTTATAAATATGCTTAATGGTATCCAATAGAATTTTTGCAGGACGTACTTTCGCATAGGGACCATAATATTCAGATCCGTCTTTGATAACCGTTCTTGTTAGGAAAATTCGGGGAAAATCTTCATTTTTAATACAAATCCAGGGATAGGTTTTGTCATCTTTCAACATGACATTGTAAAAAGGCTGATGTTCTTTAATAAGGTTGTTTTCTAACAAAAGAGCATCATATTCACTGTTTACAATAGTAGTTTCTAATCGCTGGATTTTCCCGACCATGATTTTGATACGGTATCCGGAAAGGTTTTTATTGAAGTAAGAAAGAACTCTCTTCTTTAAGTTTTTTGCCTTTCCGACATATAAAAGCTGATCGTTCTTATCATAATAACGATAAACACCAGGTTCGGAAGGTAAAGTTTTAAGCTGTAGTTCTAAAGAAGAATTCATACAACAAAATTAAGGAATTTAAAGGCATAAAAAAAGCTGCAGAATTTCTACAGCTTATAATATATGTTAATATTAAATTTTATCCGTTGCTCATTTCAGTGTACTGATAAACTAGAAAACTGAAATAATCCCATTCTACAGAATTTTTAGGATATTTTTTCATGAATTCCGGATTGTCTCCGAAAAGGAAATCATAGTTGTCTTCGAAATCATCCTTGTGAAGCCACATTATTTTATCGCCTTTCTTTACATAATAAGATTTGATAACGCCACCACCTAATTGAGGAGACCCCATTACAGAAAACCCATTAGTTTCTTTAGCTCTCGGATCATGATAAACAGAAATGATATTATCAAACTCGGGGTTGATAACCTGCATCAGAAACTCTTTATCATCTTTTTTGTTCTTCAAAGAAACTGTCTGATTAACGAAGTAAATACGATCGTTAGTTGTTGTGTTTTTCAATTTCTTAGTCTGATAATTTCTGATATTACCCATATATTTGGCAACTTTCATAAATTTTTCAGCCCCATTTGGAAATACATACATTTCACTGATATTGTCTGCCACAAGAACAGTTGGTTTTTTTGTAATACTGTCCTTGAGAGTTACTTCGAAAATCTGCCCTTTTTTAGTGTCGATTTTACCACAGAAGCCTTTTACTGTTGTGCCGTCTTTTAAAATAACAGTTGATGTTTTTTTTGGTGATGGAGAATTAAATCCTTCATTAAAAAGATACTGTTCCATCTTTTTGATCTCTTCTTTAGAGTATTTTACTTTCTGGGCAAAAGAAGCTGTACTTAGAAGAAACAAAGCAAGGAATAATGTTTTCAATTTCATAGAGTTTAGTTTTTATTTAAGGTGGTAAAAGTAGTGAATTAAATTACTTATTCTGAGAAAAATATGACGTTAAAAAATTAGTTTTTCCAATTATTGTTAAATGCGTAATTTTAAGACAAAATTTAGAGAATGATATACGGTGTAGATGTTTTCAGTTTCCATGATGTTTTGGAAATCTGTAAAGCTCCAAATAAAGCTAAGCTGAACAAGGTTGCGAAAGAACAAATTTTAAAATCGCAGAAAAATGTTCAGCAGATTGTAGATTCAGATCGTTGTGTTTATGGGATTAATACAGGATTTGGACCTCTTTGTGATACAAAAATTTCTGCAGATGAAACTGCGCAGTTACAATATAATTTGATCATCTCTCACGCAGTAGGCGTAGGGAAACCCATTGAAAAAGAGCTTTCGAAAATTATGATGATAGCTAAAGTTCATGCATTGTCGAAGGGGTTTTCGGGAGTTTCTTTGGAAGTTATCGAGAGAATGATTGTGATGTTGGAAAAAGATATTATTCCGGTGGTTCCTGAACAAGGCTCTGTTGGGGCTTCCGGAGATCTGGCTCCTTTATCACATCTTGTTTTACCCCTTTTAGGACTTGGAAAAGTTTGGGTTGGTAATGAAATTTTTGAAACTGCTGAAGTTTTAGAGAAAAATAATCTTGAGCCATTGACTTTAGGACCGAAAGAAGGATTAGGATTAATCAATGGAACTCAGTTTATTCTTGCTCATGCAATCAAAGGCTTAGAAAAATTTGAATATTTATTAGATCTTGCAGATATGACGGCGGCAATGAGCCTTGAAGCTTACAGAGGTTCGGCAAGTCCGTTTAAGAAAGAACTTCACGAAATCAGACCGTTTGAAGGAAGTAAAAAAGTAGCGGCAAGAATGCTGAAATTTTTAAAAGGTTCTGAAAATCTGAAAGCTCATGAAGATTGTGAAAGGGTTCAGGATCCCTATTCAATGAGATGTGTTCCACAAGTTCACGGAGCCAGCAGAAATGCTTTTGAACATTTAAAGATGATGGCTGAAACAGAATTGAATTCTGTAACGGATAATCCAATTGTTTTAAGTGCTGAAGAATCTATTTCAGGAGGAAATTTCCATGGGCAATTAATGGCTTTACCATTAGATTACGCAACGTTGGCAGCTGCAGAATTAGGAAATATTTCAGACAGAAGAAGTTATTTATTATTGGAAGGAAAATATGGTTTACCAAGACTGTTGACCGAAAGTTCTGGTTTAAATTCAGGGTTTATGATTCCCCAATATACTTCTGCGGCATTGGTAACAGAAAATAAAACGTTATGTTTCCCTGCTTCAGCAGATTCAATTCCGACAAGCTTAGGTCAGGAAGATCACGTTTCTATGGGAAGTATTTCCGGAAGAAAATTCAATCAGGTTTTAGGCAATTTAGTTAATATTCTAGCTGTTGAATTAATGTTTGCTGCGCAGGGACTAGAATTCAGAAGACCTTCAAAATGCTCAAAAATCATTGAAGAAAACTATGCCATTATTCGTACAAAAGTGGCTAAGCTTGAAGATGATCGATTGATCGGACAAGATATATTGGCGATTGCAGATTTGATTAATGAAAGAAAATTTGTAGTTAATTAGGCATCAATTCACAGATGAAAAAAACGTTTTGCATAGCCATGATTGTATTTGGAGTATTTTCTTATTCTCAGACAAAACAGGATAAAGTAAAAGAACTGCTTTCTTTAAGTGGTGCTTTTCCGCTTACTAAAGAAATGGAAAACAATGTGATTTCCCATTACAAAAAACAATACAATCATGTTCCTGATTCAGCATGGAAGCCTATTGAAGAGAAAGTGAATATTGATGGTCTCATCAACGAAGTCATTGGAATCTACGGAAGTAATTTTAATGAAAAAGAAATTGATCAGTTGCTTATTTTTTATAAATCAGATGTTGGAAAGAAGCTGATCCAAAATTCACCAAGAATGATGACCGAAATTCAGACAGCAACCGGGAATTGGGCTAAGAATATTACAGAAACAATCAATGGAGATTTAAAAAAAATGGGGTATTTACAATCACCTCCGCCGCCAATGCAATCAGGTCCACCTGCTCCTATGCAGAAATAAGATAAAATAAAAAGCTTCCAGAAATGGGGGCTTTTTTAATATGTTGAGTGAAATTTACAAGATATAAAACTATCAGAACAACTCTAAATAATTAATTTTGCTTCATAAAAATATTGAAATGGCAATTAAAAGAACAGATTCTTCCAACACAGATTTTCAGGATTTAGTAAAACTTTTAGATCAGGACCTGGCTGTTCGCGATGGCGATGAACATGCATTTTATCATCAGTTTAACTCGATTGATTTATTGAAGAATTGCGTTCTTCTTTATGTTGATGAAAAACCTGTAGCTTGCGGGGCCTTCAAAAAATTTGAAGAAGATACCGTAGAGATCAAAAGAATGTTTGTTCTTCCAGAATATAGAGGGAATGGTTATGCCTCAAAAATACTTGCAGAACTGGAAGTCTGGGCAAAAAATGAAGGATTTACATTTGCTGTTTTAGAAACTGGGCTGAAACAACCGGAAGCGATTGCACTATATAAGAAAAACGGGTATGAACTTATTCCTAATTACGGACAATATATCGGAGTGGAAAACAGTGTTTGTTATAACAAAACGTTGTAATTCATGAGGTTAATATTATTTCCAGCATAACAAAATTCGTAATAAATTAAATTTCAAATATTTATAATTCAATGTAAAGTGATATCTTGGTTAGACCAATCAAATATTATTTTATATGAAGAAAAATGTCTTTTATTTAGTCTTGTTGTTTTTTGTTTTCACTGCTTGTAGCAGAGAAGATATTCAAAACGACCCCGGAAACATTGAAATTGCCCAAAAAGATCCTTTAACGGCAAAGCAAATTAATGAAAAAATTAACGAAACCATTAAAACCAAAGGAAGATTTTCATGGAACGAATCTTCAGATCATTTTGTCTGGAGTGGAATTTTTCAGGGTAATAAAATTGCCTCTATTGGATTCGGTTCTTCTTTCGACAGAAGCTTGGCACCAGATAATAAAGCAATTGAAGAAGAGATTTTAAAAGTGATTGAACAGTACGAAGGAAAAACAGAAAGAACACTGTTGTCTTCAGATCCATATTTGAATCAAATCGATGTTGTGATAGAAAAGCAGGAAACGGTAATTGCGCTTAGGAAAATGAAAAACATCCGGTATTTGGAGCCCGCAGATTATCGTTATTTTGAAAATGAACAAAAATTCGGGGCTACGGCAAAATCGAGTAGCGGTTCATCAGGATGCGGATTTGAGTCGACGACTTTAAGCGCTTCAGATTATACAATTGTAACACCCAATGCAAAAGCACCCTGGTCTTTTACAAAACATAATATCATCAATGCATGGAGTTACAGTACGGGAGCAGGAGTTACCATCGGTGTGATTGACAGTGGAGTATCTCCGGAGCAAACCCTGTTGGGAAGCAGCTTCAATAATGGACTTTCATCAGGAAGAACGATCAGTAAAAATGGGGTGTATGTAGATTCGGTTTGGCCGTGGAGTACCGGTTACGACGGTTCTGCAGATAAATGTGGCCACGGAACAAGCATGGCTTCAGCGATGGCGTCTCCTAGAAATAATCTGGGACAGCCGGTTGGTGTTGCCTATAATGCTAATTTGGTAACATACAGAGCGGCTTCAAATGTAGTTTTGGATGGCTATCACGAACAAAACGGAGTAAAAATCGCCTTTACCGAATTAGGAAACAATACCAGTGTTAAAATCATTTCAATGTCGATGGGACATATTTTCTCTGTCGGAAAAATTGAAGATGGAGTAAAATATGCGTATTCAAAAGGAAAACTGATTTTCTGTGCAGGCGGAACTTCGACAAGCTTCACCAATTTCGTTGGGGTAATTTTTCCGGCCTGGATGCCTGAAACGCAAGCAATAACCGGAGTAAAAGAAAATACCTCCAACCAAAGATGTGATGTTTGTCACTCAGGAGCGGAAATTGATTTTACGTATCAAATGGAAAGGGCTTCCGGAAGCAGTATTCCAGTGTTAAGCTATTATAACGGACAAACGGATTATGTTGGAGGTTCTTCTGTCGCAACAGCTTCTACGGCAGGAATTGCAGCTTTGGTTTGGGCTAAAAACCCATCATGGACGAGAGATCAGGTATTGAATAAAATGAGACAGTCGGCAACCTATTATCCAACACCCAATTCAGATTACGGATATGGAAATATCAATGTTTTACAGGCTGTTCAATAGAATTTTAAATTAAAAAATACTTAAAAAAGACGGAAATATTTCAGATTAATCTCCCAATTGATAATCTAAAGGAAGCATATTTTCAATTTTATTTTTTGAAAAATCACCTTCAGTAATCAATAAATCCGGAGTGGAGATGTTTCCGTCTTTTGAAACTTCAAAAGTTTCCCCTTCAGGATGTAAATATGATGAGATAACAACAGGGATTGTACTTTTTATAAACTCTTTTCCTTTCAATTCATAGTAATATTTAGAATAATTTACCTGTAGCATATCCTTAAAAGTAAAAAGAACTTCTTTATTATTTCTTTTTACATAATCAGAATCCGGAATCATGGTTTTTATAATGGCTAAAGCATAAGGCTTTTGGCTGTTTTTTCTTTGTGAAATATCGCTAATATCTTCCGGGACTTTAATAAGTACTTTTGAAGCTCGGGCAACTTCCATGAAATTTTTCAGGATATTCAGCTCTTCTTCTGTCGGATATTTGGGATTAGGGACTTGTATGACATGATTGACTATGAATTTATCTTCCGAAATGGTATTATTATAAATGCTTCTGAAGAAATGTAGTGTACTTCCATCATAAGCATTCATTCTGTTTAGCTTTACTTTATCAGAATTTTTAGTTTCTTTGAAAAAGCTTGTTCCTGTATAATTGACCATATTGGAATTGAAATCTGCAGAAAAGCCCATGAGATTATATTCAATCTCGTAGCCAAGGTTTTTATTTTCGATAATTAAGGTTTTCGGAGCTTTTACCTTCAATATTTTATTCTGTTTATCGAATGCAAATTTTAAAGACCTTTGGTTTTTAATTTTCACATTTTCATGGTCGCTCCCGATGAAACTATTAAGGAAATAATTGATATAGTTTTTGTACGCTTCTTCGGTATAAGGAATAATTCTTACTTCTTCAATGGTGTTGGTTTTGAGTAAAACAACTTTTAAAGTTTTATTTAAAACTTCCGAAATAGGAGTTGCAAAAGTTTCATAATCCTCTTTCTGAAAAATAATATTTCCGATATTTTTAGAAGGTAAATTCAGGCTGAAACTCCCGTCTTCTTTAGAAACTGTTCCGGTTTTTGTTCCGTCAATATAAATGGAAACATCGGGAATTTTTTGTTCCGCATCATTCACCACCGTTCCTTTTATGGTTTGAGCGATGGCAAAATACGGCGGAAATAAAAATAAAAAAAGTAATATTGTCTTTTTCATGGTCAACAATATTACTAAATTTTTAGTGATAAAAAAAGAAACTGTTTTTACAGAATTTATCCAATTCTCACACTGGTCATGCTTAAAGAACCTCCGATTAATTCATCATTAAATAAGCTTAAGCTTTCTGCTTTATCTTTCAATCCTAATGTATAGATCAAAGGAAGATAATGATCAGGAGTAGGAACTGCATATTGCAGTGAAGTTCCCTGCTTTTGATAATCGATGATATTCTGGAAATTTCCGTCCAACAGCCAGTTGTTGGTTTTCTCACGGGCTTCAATTGCCCAATCCCAACCGGCTCCGACTGTATTGATATTTCTCCAGTCGACCAATCTCAGGTTGTGAACAATATTGCCGCTTCCGATGATTAGAATTCCCTTTTCACGAAGCTTATTGAGTCTTTTTGCCAGATCAAAATGATATTGTGAAGGTTTCGTATAATCAATGCTCATCTGAATTACCGGAATGTCTGCATTAGGATACATATGCTTAATGACTGACCATGCTCCATGATCCAATCCCCAGTTGTGATCTTCTTCTACCATAACAGGAGCTAAAAGTTCTGCTGTCTCTTTTGCCAGTTCAGGATCTCCGGGAGCGGGATATTGTACATCAAACAATGCCTGTGGAAAACCTCCAAAATCATGAATAGTTCTTGGCATATCCATAGCCGTTACTTTTGTTCCGTGGGTAAACCAGTGTGCAGAAATGCATAAAATAGCATTCGGTTTCGGGATTTCAGTGGCTGCTTTTCTGAAACCTTGTACAAACTGATTTTCTTCAATAGCGTTCATTGGTGAACCATGCCCGAGAAAAAGAACGGGCATTCTCTGAGTATTATCAAAGTTTTCACTTATGTTTTGTAAGTCGTTTAGGTTCATTTTTATTGATGATATAGAAAAACAAAAGGTTCAAGGTTTTAGAAAAATCCCTGAACCTTTTAAGATATTTGTTAAAAATTATGCTTGTTTTACGAATTGTAATTCGCCCGCTAATTTTACTTCATCACTTACCATTACTCCTCCTGCTTCAAGAGCGGCATTCCAGTTAAGCCCAAAATCTTTTCTGTTGATTTTTCCTTCAAAAGAAAATCCAGCTTTTGTATTTCCCCATGGGTCAACGTTGATTCCGTTGAAATCTACATCAAGACTTACAGGTTTTGTAATTCCGTTGATGGTAAGGTTTCCTGTAACGCTCCCGTTCAAAGCCTGAGAATCGAAAGTGATTGTAGGATTAGCTTCAGCGTTAAAAAACTCAGCAGATTTTAAATGATTATCTCTGTCTGTATTATGTGTTGAAATAGAAGCTGTCTGAATTGTTGCAGTCGTTTTTGCATTTGCGAAAGTATCGTCATCAGCTTCGATTTCTGCATTGAAGTTGGTGAAGTTTCCTTTGATATTAGAAATCATCATGTGTTTTACTTTGAAAGTAATTTCACTATGTGCTGGGTCTAGGTTCCATTTTGTTGCCATTGTAATACTGTTTTTTATTGTTATTTATATTGCAAATTTATATCAAGAGACAGACACAAGTCATTGATTTAGGATAAGAAATGATTTCTTGTTTTATTTTTTATTAAAACTTACTAATAAGTTAAGAATAAATTTCTATCTGCTTATTAATATGGTTTTATAATCTTTTATTTTAACATTTCTTAACGTATGATTTTTATTTCTTATTTTTGGTGGATTCAATTTTTTACAATGAAATTACATAAGTTTTCTTTATTGATGCTGGTTTTGGGGAGTTCGGCATTTGCACAGACCCAAAAATTTACGATGGCGGAGGCTGTTAACGGTTTAAGAAGCAATCTTGCAGTGAAAAATATTTCTCAGTTTTCGTGGTCGAATGACGGGAAATCATACATTCAGACAGTGAAAGGAGGATATCTGATCACAGATATAAAAACAAACAAGCAGGATACCTTGGTGTCATTGTCTCAGTTAAATAAAAATCTTACGAATAATAAACTCAAAGCAGTTCCGCAGATTAAATTCGTAAACAATTCTAATGGGTATTTCAATTCTAATGATCAGATAATCTGGGTTGAAAAATCAGGAAATGACTGGAAAATAAAAAATTCTGTTGCCATAGACAAAGAAGCAGCGAATGTAAAGGTTTTTGGAGATAATGAGACTTTTGCCTTTACGGTAAAAAACAATTTATTTGTTAACAAGAATGGAAAAACAATTGCCGTAACGAATGATTCTAATGAAAACATTCTGAATGGTGCTTCCAATGTTCACAGAAATGAATTTGGAATTGATACAGGAATTTTCCCTGCACCCAATTCTGAAAGTGTAGCTTTCTACAGAATGGATCAGACCATGGTTGCGGATTATCCGGTCATCGACTGGTCTGTAACTCCGGCAGTTAATCACAATATTAAATATCCGATGGCGGGGCAAACCTCACATCAGGTGACGTTAGGTGTTTTCAATATTAAAACCCAGTCCACAACATTCTTAAATATTGAAGGTGAAAAAGATCAGTATTTAACGGCTGTTACGTGGAGTCCGGATTCAAAATATATTTTTGTTGCAGTATTGAACAGAGGTCAGAATCATATGAAAATGAACCAGTATGATGTGGCTACCGGAAATTTAGTAAAAACTTTATTTGAGGAAACAAACGATAAATATGTTGAACCTCAACATCCGCTGACATTCTTCCCGAATTCCAATACAGATTTTATCTGGCAGAGTCAAAGAACGGGTTACAATCATTTATTCCACTATAGTTTAGAAAAAGGATTGGTTGCCCAGATCACGAAAGGAGACTGGCTGGTAACAGATATTTTAGGTTTTAATGAAAATAAAAAGGAAATTTATTTCACTTCTACGAAAGAAACTCCTTTAGAAAAACATTTATACAGAATTAACTGGACGAATTTCAAAATGCAGCGAATGGATAATGCAGAAGGAGTTCACGCAGGAATTTTAAGCAGCGACGGAAATTATTTGTATGACTCTTACAGTAACGCTGCCACACCAAGAGTTGCGAATGTAATTAATACAAATACATTAAAATCAACGAATCTTCTTACGGCTGAAAATACTTTAAAAAATTATCAGCGACCAGAGATTAAAAGTGTAAATTTTAAAGCTGATGACGGTACGATCCTGTATGGTAAAATGATTCTTCCTACAGATTTTGATGCCAGTAAAAAATATCCGGCGATCGTTTATTTATATAATGGTCCACACTTACAGTTAATTACTAATACATTTCCGGCTTCCGGAAACCTATGGTACGAATATATGGCTCAGAACGGGTATATCATTTTCACAATGGATGGAAGGGGTTCTGCCAACCGCGGACTGAAATTCGAGCAGGCTGTATTCAGAAACTTAGGAACAACGGAAATGAATGATCAGATGAAAGGAGTTGAGTACTTACAGTCACTTCCTTACGTAGATTCTGAAAGAATGGGAATCCACGGATGGAGCTTTGGAGGATTTATGACGACAAGCTTCATGCTTCGTAAACCTGATGTTTTCAAAGTAGGAGTTGCCGGTGGTCCTGTAATAGACTGGAGTATGTATGAAATTATGTACGGAGAAAGGTATATGGATAGTCCACAAGAAAATCCGCAAGGATATGCAACGGCAAATCTTTTGGATAAAGTTCAGAATTTAAAAGGAAAACTGTTAATGATTCACGGGGCACAAGATGATGTAGTGGTTTGGCAGCATTCTATTAAATTCATCAAGGCTGCTGTAGATAATGGTGTTCAGCTGGATTATTTTGTTTATCCCGGACATCCGCATAATGTGATCGGAAAAGACAGGGTACATTTGATGCAGAAAATCACAGATTATTTTGATCAGAACTTAAAGAAATAATAGTGAAATCCAGTCTATGAGGCTGGATTTTGTTTTTAGATGGAAGAATAAAATCCGTTCTTATCAAAGATCAATGTATTTCTTTTTCCATTACCCTAATTTTGTGTCACTAAAATCAACAATATGGAATTAGGTATAGGAATGTTCGGTGACCTTGCTTTTGATCAGGCAACCGGAAAATACAGAGACGCAGGAGTAAAAATTCATGAAATCCTTGAGCAGGTAAAATTGATGGATGAGGTGGGCATTGATGTTTTTGCAATGGGAGAGCATCACCGCCCTGATTATGCAGTTTCGTCGCCTGAAATTGTTCTGGCAGCAGCAGCAAGTATTACAAAAAATATAAAATTGGCGAGCGGCGTTACGGTTTTAAGTTCGTCTGAACCTGTAAAAGTATATGAAGATTTTTCAACCTTAGATCTGATTTCTGACGGTCGCGCGGAGATTTTTGTCGGAAGAGGAAGCTTTATAGAATCTTTCCCTTTATACGGGTACTCTCTGAATGACTACGAACAGCTTTTTGATGAGAAATTAGAATTATTATTAAAAATAAACTCAGAAGAAAATGTTTCATGGTCGGGAAAATTACGTGCACCGATGCAAAATCAAACTGTTTATCCGAGGGCAAAAAATGATGGGAAATTATCGATATGGAGAGCGGTTGGCGGAACTCCGCAATCGGTTTTGAGCGCAGCACAGTTGGGAATGCCTTTAGTCGTTGCTATTATTGGTGGAATGCCGATTCAGTTTAGAAATTTAATTGAATTTTATAAGCAGGAATATAAAAAAGCAGGTCATGATGTAGATAAAATGCAGATCGCGATCCATTCTCATACTTTTGTAAGTGATGATCAAAAAGTAGTGGACGGATATTTCCATAATTATAAATCTCAAATGGACAGAATCGGAGCTTCCAGAGGATGGGCTCCATATACAAAAATGCAGTATGAAGGGGGAAGAAGTAAAGACGGAGCGTTATTTATTGGAAGTGCTGCTGAAGTGGCAGATAAAATAGCATACATGAAGGAGATCTTTGGCATTACAAGATTTATCGGTCACATGGATGTAGGAGATCCTTCACACGAAATTATGATGAAATCTATAGAATTGTTTGGAAATGAGGTGAAGCCACAAATCAAAAACTTATAAAAAAAACCTCCGCTGAAATTTTCAGCGGAGGTTTTTTTATTTATACGACTAAATTAATGACGATTTGATTGATTTTTATAATCATTTAAAAGGGCTGCCAATTTCTTTGCAGACATTCCATAAGTATCAGGAAATGCTCCTTTTTTAGATTTTATTTTCGAATTTCCCAGATACTTCTCATCAATATCAAAAGTTACAAGTCTGTTTAGGAAGATTTGTTTGGTGGTAAAGCCGCTTACTACCTGCCATGGAATAAATGTTGTTCTGAAAAGGGTTTTCATTTCAAGACCTCTATTATCAATTTTCAGATAAGAAGTGTTAGGAATCAGATTAATGAAAAAAATGATTAAACTGATTGAGAACAAAAAAATGATAAGAATAGCAGCCCAAAGATTTCTCTCCATAAGTGAAATTCCCATACAGATAAATGCAATACTGATGAGAATTAGAATGGTGTTTTTTAATTTTCCGGGTCTTAAAGTAAGGGGTGAATTCTGCATTGTAGTTTTTAAAAATTCAAATGTAAATAAAATAAATAATGAATTTCTAAATAAATTCAATTAAACTTCCGCGTTCCTCATCCTTTCTAATATTTAGGGCGACAGGAATTTTCTCCTTCAGCTCTTCTACATGCGAAATAATTCCGACAATCCGGTTTTCTTTCTGAAGATTCATTAATGTTTCAAACACCACATTCACCGATTCCAGATCCTGGGTTCCAAAGCCTTCGTCAATGAAAAAGAAATTGGATTCTGATTGCGCGTTAGTTTGTACACTTTCTGCCAATGCCAAAGCAAGACTTAAAGACACCTGAAAAGCCTGCCCTCCGGAAAGAGTTTTTACACTTCGGCATTTGCCTTCATTCAGATAATCAATGATTTCAAAATCGTTGTTCTCATTCAGTTGCAAGCTTAGCTGATTTCTTGTCATCCGATGAAATCTTACATTGGCATGATCACATAATTGACGCAGATAAATGGAAGAAACATATTGTACAAAACCGGCTCCTTTAAACAGGTTGGTCATGGTTTTCAGATTTTCAGCACGCTTCTGAAGCTGGGCAAAATCTCTTAAAAGATTCTCCTTTTTCTTAAATTCTATTTCCAGTCTTTCGATCTCTGCGGTAATCTTTACTACTGAATTATTAGCTGTTTTTAAATCATTTTCAAAAGATCCGAATTGATCTTCAACCGCTAAAAACTCCTCCTCATTGAAAGAAAAATCTTTTAGTTTCATTTCAAATTCAAGAATACTGTTTTTCAGGGTTTCAAACTGAATTCTGAATTGCTGAATGGTATGCCTCACTTCCTGAACACTGATCTCTTGCGCAAGAATTAGCTGAATTTCATCTAAATGATTGAACTGCTGTTCTGTCAGAGCTTTTCCGATTAAGCCCTTATTATCCGAAATCTCTTTCTCCAGTTCAGAAATTCTCTTTTCCAATTGAGCGAGAATCGTTTTTTGCTCAGTAAGCTTTGGTGTAATTTCTTTTTCTTCTTTAATAAGGTACTGATAATTTTGCTCAGTTTCAAGATTAGATCGGGATAATGTATCAAAAAAATCTTTAACTTCTGCTGTCGGCTTTTTCTTGTAATCAGTCCATTTTAAAATTTTTAAATGGGCTTCATTCGTTTTAATCTGCTCTTCTTTCTTAGCTTCATCAAGCTTAAATTTTTCTAATGCCTTATTATAATTATTGAGGTTTTCCCTTTCCTTCTCAATATTTTTTTGCTCCAGACTGATTTGCTGATTCAGTTCATCTATTTGCTTTTCAATCGAAAAAGACTGTTTACGTTTTGCTTCAAAATCATTTTCGTTTTCGGCATCGAATTCTTTCCAATTGAAATTTTTATTATGTTCTCCAGCTGTATTTTGAATGTGTTTCAGGATTTCTTCTTCCGATTTTAACTGTTCTTCAAAGATCTTTTTTCGGTCAAGAATTTTTTCAATGTCTAAAGAATGTTTTTGAATCTTCTCTTTCTGAATTTCAATCTGCTCAATTTCTTTCTGAATTTCATTCAGTTCTGAGTTGACGTCATCAAATTCTACAATATTCGGATGTTCCAGAGCTCCACAAAGCGGACATGATTCTCCGTCATGCAATTCATTAGCAAAATGTGCCAGTTTTTGCTGAACTTCAAGATGATTTTTCTTTTCTGAAAGTGATTTTTTTTGTTTTTCTAAAGCTTCAGTCTGAATGTTAAAATCATTTCTGAAATTTTCAGGATTGATATTAGAAGGCTTTAGCTCTTCCGATATGTTGTCAATTTCGCTATTTTTCGAAACAACTTTTTCAAATTGCTTTTGAAGAGCTTCGGCAAGTTTATTCTTTTCCAGGAACCAGTTTCCGACATTTAATAATAAATGGGAATCTAATTTTTTCGGCTTTAAAAGTTCCACATTTTTTAAAAGCTCTTCAATTTTTTGCTGAATTAATTTCTGGTCGGCTTCAACTTCTTTTACTTTTTTCGAACCTTGTTCAGTCCGGCCTTTTAAAGTTTCAATTTCTTCCGAAAATTTCAGCATCTGAAGGATCAGACTCAAATCATTTTCCTGAAGTTTAGACTCATTTAAAGCTTCATATTTAGGTAGAATTTCGGAAAGTTTATTCTTTATATTTTCAGACAGGATTTCGGTTTCCTGTAAAATTTTAAACTGGTATTCTTTATTGCTCTGCTGCTCTGATATTTCTTTTTCAAGTTTCTTTTTTTCAGAAAGCAGAGGTGTGAAAATCCTGAAAACATTATCATAAATTTCAGTTTGTTTGTCTAAAATGTCAATTTCAGTTTTCCTTTCTGTCAGTTTTTCAAAGTCAGCCTTCTTTTGTCGTAAAAGCTCGACATCATCTTTCAGCCTTTTTAGTTTTGAATACTTTTCTTCTGTTTCTTTGAAAACTTTTTGTATTTCATTAAATTTAAATTGTTCAGCTTTTAGATTTTCTTTTTGAGTTGAAATCTGTTCTTCATTTACTTCTTCAAACCCTTTAAGCTGCCCTTCCAGCTGATCCAGCTCAGATCTGTTTTTGGCATGTAAGGCCGAAACATTAATCTGCAGATCGAAACGCTGAAGGCTGAAAATTTCCTTCATCATATTGGTACGTTCGGTTGCACCAAGTTCTATGAACTCTTTGAACTGACCTTGAGGAATGATGATTGTCCTTTTAAAATTGGCATAGCTCAATCCGATCAGTTTTTCTGAATTGGAATGTTCCAGCGGAATCCAGCTTTCATTTTTCCATTCGTAAAAAATAACATTCGGAGTTTTTACATCTTCAAAGTTTTTAGAATTACGTCTGAATTCTCTGGTAGCACGGAATTTTTTATTTTCATAATTAATAAAATCAAACTCAATATAGGATCTGTTTGATTTTAAATTCATCATATTGTAAGTACGCTTGTCTCTCGCATTCAGTCTCTCGGTTTCCCCGTAAAGAGCAAATGAAATTGCTTCCAGAATGGAAGATTTTCCAGAGCCGACCGAACCGAAAATCCCGAAAATCCCTGCTTCTGTAAGGTTTTGAAAATCGATTTTCTGACGTTCCTGATAAGAATACAGCCCTTCTAAAGTAAGTTGAATAGGAATCATTATGAATGAAGGATTTCGTTAAACAAATTGATGAGGTCTTCATTCGCTTCCTGTCCGCCGTTTTTAGATTTAAAATAATCCTTGAACAACGTCTGAATATCCTGATTGAGATTGATGTCTGTAAAATTGCTCTCATCAGTTTCCATATTTTTTACTTTTGGAATCAGGTATACAATTCCGCTATGGGATTGATGCAGTAATTTTCTTTCTTCGGCTTTTAAGTAGGTTTCACTTTCCAAAGTCAGTTCTACCAAAGAATTTTGATTTTCATTCAGCCATTCTATGGCGGTTTCCACGCTTTGAAAAGTCTTTCTAACCAACGATTTCCCGTTTTTTAAAGCAATTCTCTCATAAGAGACCGGTTGATTGGGCTTAGCATCAATCACCAATACATATTTCTGTTGTCCGGCTTCACTGAAACTGTAACATAACGGAGAAGATGAATAAACAACAGGCTTTTCATCTGTTCCGATATTTTTAAAACCATGAAGATGTCCTAAAGCGGTATATTGAATCTGATCCGGAATACTGTCCGAAAAAACAAGATCTGCGTTCCCGATTTTGATCGGTTTTTCTCCCTCAGGCTCGTCAAGAAGCGGAGCTCCTTTTTTATTCATATATAAATGGGTGATCAAAAGATTGATTCCTTTTTCGTCGCAGAATTCACCGGCAGTTTCTTCCCAGTGTTTTGCCAGAACGTTGTTTAATTCAGTTTCTTTGTTTTCACCGAAATATTCCTTTAAACGGATTTCGTTGGCATAAGGGGTATGGAGTAAACGTATAGGAAAGGAATGTTCTTTTAATTCCAGCTCTAAAAAACCTGCTGTTGATTTAGAAATTTTAAAATCTTCTGATGCAAAAGGGGTAACCTTCGCTTTTGGGTAACCAATCAGAATAATTCCGCATTCTCTTGCCAAAGGATCCGGAGCATCAATAAAACTTGGAGAGTCATGGTTTCCGGAAATGGCAATTACAGGACGTTTTCCATTCAGGGAAAGTCTTTTTAAGGTTTTATAAAAAAGCTCGATGGCTTCAGTCGAAGGATTGAAATTATCGAATAAATCTCCGGCAATCAGAACCAGATCAACATTTTGTTCGTCGGCAATCTCAACAATTTCGTTCATCACCAAAACTTGCTCTTCCAGTCTGGAAAAACGATCGAGGCGTTTACCCAGATGCCAGTCGGCGGTGTGTAGGATTTTCATAATGTATTATCGGCTTCTCTCGCTTTAAAATCTTCTCGAATTTGCTTTAAACGCGCTTTTCTTTCTGCTTCGGCATTTTGTATTTTACGTTTTTTATTGTCGATTTTCTTTTTATGTAATTTTCTATTGGCATCTGTGTTTCTACTCATCTTAACTTGGTTTAGGTGAATGGTAAAAATAGAATATGTAACCTCAGCGATTTCATAGGGTAAATGTAAGAAACTAAAAAGGTAAAGTGAAATTTCCAATTGAAAATGTTATTCCCTATTTTTGACAAAAAACGAATTTTATGAAAAATATTCTGGCTGTACTTTTTATTTTGATTGTCGTTTCATTTAATGCTCAAAATCTGGAAAAAATTTCGAAAGAAATTAATGAAGAAGGAATTGCTTTATACCGAAGCGAAATGGCAAGTTGGTATGGAACAGATCTTTTTGTGGCTAATTACAAAAAAAAAGAAAATATTGGAGGATATTTTTCTTATGTCGATGATGTTCCGAAGTGTATTTTTTTCTCAAAAGACCAAAAAGTGATTGGTACAATTTCATTTCCCACAAATTATGATCCAAAGAATGCCAATCTTGATTTGAAAGAAAGAGAATTTATTCCAATAGAAACAGAATATTTTACAATCAGGCAGAATGCATTAAAAAGAATTCAGAACGATACAATCTTTAAAGTTTATAAAAATACAAATCTTAATATTGTTCCGCTGATTAAAAATAAAGTAAAAAAAGTTTATGTACTTACAGGTCCTTCTGTAAATAATGTTGTTGTATTCGGAAATGATTACCTGATTACTTTTGATAATAAAGATCAAGTGAAGAATGTGGAAAAGCTTCATAATAGTTTGATCGTTCAAAATATTAATGATGAAAAAATTGGAAAAACAATCAGTGGAGCGCATACCCATATTTTAGAAAATTGGCTCACAATTACTCCTACAGATATTTGTACATTAATGTTATATCAGAAGTTTACAGATTGGGAAAGTTATTTTACTACTTCTAAAAAATATACGAGTATTTGGAATGCTAATAATAATCTTGTGATTATGAAAGCTGAAGATTTTAAAAAAATGAATGAGAATGCGAAAAAAGATAAAGAAGAGTAAAAACGATAAGGTAAAAAAACAATAGATGGAACAACAATCAAAAGATCCGCTTCACGGAAAAAGACTCGATGCCATTCTCGAGGAACTGGTAGAATATTATCAAGGTTTTGAAAGACTGGGAGAACAGATTAATATCAAATGTTTTACGGATAATCCGAGCATCAGTTCGTCTTTGAAGTTTTTGAGAAAAACGGATTGGGCGAGAACGAAAGTGGAGAGTCTGTATCTTTTTGTTTTGAGACAGAAAAAACGAGAGGAAAGAGATAAAGAAAATTAAAAAAATAATCAGTTTTTTTGAACTTTTTTAGAATGTTTTATCAGAATCTATCATTTCAAAAAAGACTATATTTGTCAAAATTAATCGTGAGCATATCACGAAAAAAAGAAAAGATATGACAATTGAAAACAATCATGTTGTAGCGGTAAGCTACATTCTTCACACCATCGAAGAAGATGGAAGCAAGATTTTAGTAGAGGAGACAACAGCAGAAAATCCACTTACATTTTTATATGGTGTAGGAATGATGATTCCAAAGTTCGAACAGAATATTCTTGGGTTAAAAGCGGGCGATAAAGCGGCTTTCGTGATTCAGCCGGAAGAAGCATACGGTGAAAGACATCCTGACTCAATTGCGCAGTTGCCAGTTGATATGTTCAATGAATCTGGAGTTCCGCCGGTAGGAGCTATTTTGCCTTTATCAGACAATCAAGGAAATAACTTCCAGGCTATTGTTGTAGAAGTAACACCGGAAACTGTAGTAGCAGATCTTAACCATCCGATGGCAGGAAAAACTTTAGATTTCCAGGTGGAAATTTTAAATACACGTCCTGCAACGGAAGAAGAATTGTCTCACGGTCATGCTCACGGAATTGACGGAAACGAAGCTCACTAATACATAATATAAATGTCCGGTTTTTCCGGACATTTTTTTATTCTAAAAATTCACCCGTCACATAGAACCAGCGGTTTTGGATCATTTTGAATGTTGACAATTCGTGATGAACATGTTTTTGTCCGTCTTGATCGGTATAATAGGCTTTAAATTCTACTTTATTCATCGAAGGTTTATCTACAATTTCAAGCATCGTCCATTCATTAATTTCTCCCCATTCCTGTAAATCTTTTTTATTGTGATTTTGCCTCTTGCTTGGAGATGTGGTTTGTATTAAATATTCACCATTCGGAATTGCAAATGCGGAAAATCTGGAACGCATTAATGCTTCTGCGGTTGGAGCATATTTTTCTCCGGTATGGTAAGGTTTGCAGCAGTCTTCGTAAGATTTTCCTGAGCAGCAGGGACAATTCATTTTTTATAATTTAACTGCAAAAGTCTCAAAAGTTTTCTGATAATTAAAATTTAGTGTAAAAAAAGAAGCATCCAAAAATGAATGCTTCTCAAAAATTATTTAATAAAACCTCTGTTTCTCAATAAAGGCTTAATATCCGGATCATGTCCTGTAAAATCTCTGAATGCCTGATTCAGATCAACAGAATTTCCTACAGAAAGAATATATTTTCTGAAACGGTCTCCGTTTTCTCTTGTCAGTCCTCCGTTCTTTGAAATCCATTCCCAAGCATCGTTATCCAAAGTTTCAGACCATAAATAAGCATAATATCCTGCAGAATAACCACCTCCCCAAATGTGTGCAAAATAAGGAGTGTGATATCTTGGAGGTACAGTTGCTAAAGTAAATCCGTGTTTTGCCAGTGATTGTTTTTCGAAGTCTAAAACAGGAATCAACTCGCTTTCATTGGTTACCGTATGCCAATCCATATCCAGTTCAGCCGCAGAAACCAGTTCTGTTGTCATATATCCTTGATTGAATGTGGCAGCTTTTTTAATTTTATCAACTAAAGCCTGTGGAATCGGCTGTTTAGTTTCGTAATGAAGCGCATAGTTTTTCAAAACCACCGGATCTAAAGCCCAGTGCTCATTAATTTGCGAAGGGAACTCTACAAAGTCTCTCGGTACATTTGTTCCTGAAAGAGAAGGGTATTTCTGACTTGCAAACATTCCGTGGATAGAATGACCGAACTCGTGGAAAATCGTTGTTACATCATCATAGCTGATTAAAGAAGGTTTTCCCGGAGCCGGCTTCTGATAATTGTAGCAGTTCACAATGACCGGTTTTGTTCCTAAAAGGTAAGATTGCTCAACAAAGTTACTCATCCAGGCACCGCCGTTTTTAGAATCTCTTGTATAGAAATCTAAATAATAAATGGCAATTGATTTTCCGTCATGATCAAAAACTTCGTACGTCACAACATCAGGATGATAAACCGGAAGATCTGTTCTCTTTTTGAACGTTAATCCATAGAATTTTTCAGCAGCAAAGAAAACTCCTTTTTCCAGCACAGTTGTGATCTCGAAATACGGTTTGATTTCACTTTCATCAAGATCAAACTTTGCTTTTCTTACCTGTTCAGCGTAAAAATTCCAGTCCCAAGGTTCAACTTTGAAGCCTCCTTTTTGCTGATCGATCAGATCCTGAATATCTTTGGCTTCACGTCTCGCTGTTTCTACGGCGGGTGTTGCAATCTGGTTCATCAATTTTGTTGCAGCTTCAGGTGTTTTAGCCATCTGATCCTGCAATTTCCATTCTGCGAAACTCTTTTTGCCTAAAACCTGAGCTTTTTTAAGTCTTAGATTAGCCAATTTTTCAATCGTTTCTCTTGTATCGTTTCCATCGCCTTTTTCAGCTCTCAGCCAAGATGCCTTGAATAGTTTTTCTCTGGTTGCTCTGTTTTTAAGATTTTGAAGAAGAGGCTGTTGTGTTGTGTTTTGTAAAGCTAATAGATATTGCCCCGGTTTTCCTGCATTTTTAGCATCACTTGCAGCTGCAGCAATATCATCTGCAGAAAGTCCGTCAAGTTCTTTTGCATCGGTAAAGAAAACACCGCCCTGCTTTCTTGCTTCTAATAATTTATTGGAATACTGGGTAGAAAGTGAAGCTAATTCCTGATTGATTTGTTTTAATTTCTCTTTGTCGGCAGAAGAAAGATTCGCTCCTGCAATTTCGAAGTTTTGCTTGTAATATTGTAATAATCTTTTGCTTTCAGAATCTAGCCCGTTTTCAGAAATCGCTTTAATTCTTTTATAAAGATTTTCATTCAGATACATCTTATCGGAATGAGCAGCAAAAATCGGGGCATATTCCTCATCTAAAGCCTGTAAAGTAGGATTCGTATTAGCACTTGTCAGGTTTGAGAATACAATTACAGTCCTTTTTAAAATCTCACCGCTTTTTTCTAATGCTACGATTGTGTTGTCAAAAGTAGGAGCTTCCGGATTATTGGCAATGGCAATGATCTCGGCATCATGCTGCTTTAAACCAAAATCAAAAGCTGGTTTAAAATGCTCGTTTTTAATTTTATCAAACTCCGGTGCTTCATATTGAAGTTTGCTTTTCTTCATGAAAGGGTTTGATGCTAGTGAAGCAGGAATAGAAATTTCCTGTTGATTATCGGCTTTTTTCATTGTAGTACAAGAGTAGTTAAATGCTAATGCAGAAATTAATAATACCGATGTAATATTTTTCATAAATTAGTTGTTATTAAAAGTATAAAGATATTAAAACTAAAATTTATAAAAGAACCAAACATGAAATCACAAACTATTTTTATTTTTTCGGTCTTCCTATTATTAGCTTCTTGTGAGAAGCACGAACGAAGAAACGGTGAAAAAGAAAAAAGCGGCTGGGTAGAAAAAGTTGTTACCACCGATAACGGACCTATGAAACAAAGAGAAGTCACCGGTGATTTCGATGAAATTGAAGTTTCTCAGGCTATCGATGCCGAAATTATAAAATCCGATATAGAGAAAGTCGTTATTTCTGCTCCTCAGAATATTATTGATGAGGTTTTGGTGGATAATGACGGAGGCAGTCTTCATATTCATTATAAAAAAGGAATAAGAGTAATGGACTCTCATAATGTTTCTGCAAAAATTTACACTAAAGATTTTTCAAAACTTAATGCAAATTCGGCAGCGAGTATTACCATTAAAGATAAATTTACTCAGGAAAAAGTGCATGTGGAAGCTTCCAGCGCAGGAAGTATTTCCGGAAATCTTGAAGCGAATGATTTTGATCTTTCTGTAGGCAGCAGCAGTAATTTTAGCGGAAAAATATGGGCTGTTGATTTGGATATAGAAGCTTCTTCCGGAGCCAGTATTGATGTTTCGGGAAAAGCGAAAAAAGCTGAAGTAAGTTCTTCTTCAGGAAGTAGTGTTTCTGCAAAAGAGCTGATTGCAGATCAGGTGAATGCAGATGCATCAAGCGGGGCAAGTGTCCAAATCAGTGCTTCTTCATCTATCAAAGCGGAAGCTTCTTCAGGAGGAAGTGTGAATGTATATAAAAAAGGAAATGTAACTTCTGTAACGAAAGAAGAGAGTAGTGGCGGAAGCGTGACGATTGAATAATTATTAATTATATATATATAAATTATTATACAAACAAATCCTTCGCTAAATTGCAGCGGAGGATTTGTTTTAATCTTCTATTTCATCGTCCTCATCTGCTGTTGAAGAACCTTCCCAGTTCCGGGTATCAAAATTAAGATTATCGTAGGCTAATAATTCTTCTTCCCGCTGCAGGATTTCTTTTGTGGTAAAAAGATTAAGATCATCTCCTTCTTCTTTTATTTTTGCTAATTTCCTTACCGAAGCTTTATCTATAGCCATAAACCGTTTTCCAAGCCTTCTTGCGGCATATTTTCTCATTCCGGTTTCGTGCAGAACATCTACTGCCATGTCAACAGCTGTTCCCAATGTTTCTCGGTAGATATTTTCAATTCCGTTGTTGAGATAGCTGTATGCATCAATTCTGTTTTTAGCTCTGACGAAAATTTTCACTTTAGGATAATGTTCCCGCACAAGTTCGGCAATGAATTTATTATCATCAGGATCGTCAAGACAAAGGACCAAAATCTCGGCATCTTCAATTCCTGCAGCTCTTAAAATTGGAATTCTTGTAGCATCTCCGTAATACACTTTAAAGCCGTAGCTTCTTAATAATTTGACACGATCGGAATCTCTGTCCAAAACGGTTGCTGTTACTTTATTGGCTTTAAGTAATCGTCCTACTGTACTTCCAAAATGCCCAAAACCTACAATAATGATTTTTTTCTGGGAGATATTATTGTCCAAAATATTAAAATCGTTGTCCTGTTCAGGAATTTCTTTGATGAATTTAGGAGTGATAATTGTATCGTTAATGATTAAAAGAAACGGAGTGATACACATAGTAATTGCTGTTACTGCCATCATTTGTGCATTGAGTTCCGGACTTATGAGATAAAGACTTGAGGCATAATTGATTAATACAAAAGCGAATTCTCCCACCTGAGAAAGAGCAAAAGCATAAAATAAGCTTTGAGGAGTATCAATTTTAAAAAACTTTCCGATTAAAAATAAAACGATGAATTTTATGCTTAATACTGCAAAAACAGTACTGAAAATAAATACAGGATCTTTCTGAATAATATCAAAATTCATAGTAGAACCGACACTTACGAAAAAGACAGCAAGTAATAAACCTTTAAACGGATCGATTTGTGCTTCTAATTCATGACGAAACTCACTGTTGGCAAGCATTACTCCGGCAAGGAAGGCTCCTAAAGCGGGAGACAACCCAATTGCAACCATCAGTTCTGAAACTCCAATTACCAAAAATAGAGAAGAAGCGGTGAGAAGTTCCGTCATTCCGGATTTTGAAACATACCTTAAAAAAGGAACAAAAACATAACGTCCCAATAAAATTAAAATCACAACGCCCAGAATCACCGTTGCAAACTGCATCCATTCCGGAAGCGTTTGTATCAGCACCTGAATTTCATTGTCATGATGTCTCGCCTTGTAATTGGCAACAAGGGGTAAAATTGCCAAAATAGGAATCACTGCGATATCCTGGAATAGGAGGGTGGAAAATGATGCTTCTCCGGCTAATGTTTTTAAATTGTTCTTTTCCTGTAAAGTCTGTAGGACGATAGCGGTAGAAGAGAGGGCAAAACACATCGCAATGGCAAAAGCTTTGTCGATTTTCCAGTCGACCCAGATAAATACTAAAAAAAGTAGGGAGGTGGTCAAAAGCATTTGCGTGAGACCAAGTCCAATGATTTTCTTCCGCATTTCCCAGAACTTTCTGGGCTCAAGCTCAAGCCCGACCAGAAATAAAAGCATGATTACTCCAAATTCACTGGCATGCATAATGTCGTTCACATCTTTACCGGTAAGTTTCAAAACATAAGGACCAATGATGATCCCACCTGCAAGATAACCGATCACAGAACTTAACCCAAACTTTCTTACCAGCGGAACCATAATAATGGCAACGCCTAAAAAAATAAGAGTGTTCATCGCTAAACCGGACTCCATATGCTATTGGTTCAAAAGTTCTGTAAATTTCTGTTTATGTAAAATAATGTCTTTTTTAGATAATTTATTCGCTTCATAAACGATCTTGATATTTTTAAGATTGGCTTTAAAAACATTCAGTGAAACAATGAGTCCACTGATAAGTTCTTCTACGGTATATTTATAAGTTCCATTTCTGCTGAAAGATCTTTCCTTTCCTCCGGTTGTTACCAAAATATAAACCTCTTTATTTTCCAGAGGGTTATATTCTCCTTCTTTTAGCCAGTCCCTGTCAAAAACTTCGTCGATCCAAAGTCTTAAAAGAGGAGGAATTCCGAACCAGATCAGGGGAAACTGAAAAACAAAACGGTCATAGCTTTTTAATCTTTTCCTTTCCCGAAAAGCGGCAATATGGAAATCCGGATATTCTTCATAAAGGTCTCTGAGTGTAAAATGCTGATGACGGACATAGAAATTGATGAGCTCCACATTAGAATTGGAGTGCTCCAGATAAGGATGTGCAAAAACTACCAATGTCTTCTTCATAAACCTGTTTTCAGTAAATTTAATGAAAAATTTTTGAATTAAAGGTGGGTTTCAGGTAGGTTTATTAATTTTTTAATATTAAAATATGAACTTATGTTGAAATAAGCTAAAGAATTGTAGTTTAAATTTTGTTTTCTTTAATGTTGTTTTTAGTAATAAAAAATCGCTCATAATTGAACGATTTTTTATTAAAAAGCTATTTCAGCTATATTGAATTTCCTATGTAATTTAATTTACCATCCTCCAGAAGCTCCACCGCCTCCAAAACTTCCGCCACCACCGAAGCCTCCAAATCCGCCACCGCCTCCGGAACCACCACCAAATCCACCGCCTCCGAAACTGCCTGGAAAAGGGAAGAATCCGCCAGGATAATTTCTTCTTCCTCTTCGTGTAATAAGAACGTCATCATCGTCGGAGTTTCCGCCATTGCCGCCCCCTCTGTTTCCGAAAACAATAGCAATAATAATAAAGATGACAAAAGCAATAAGTAAAATCTTTAAAGCATTTCCGTCTCCGCTTTCCTCTTGGGCAATAGGTTTGAATTTTCCCTGCACGACTTCCATCAATGCAGAAGTTCCCCGGTTAATTCCTTCGTACCATTCGCCTTTTTTAAAATGCGGAGTAACGATGTAATCCAAAATCTGTCCTGCAACTGATGCTGTTAAATATTGTTCAACAGCCCGTCCTTGCTGGATTGACATAGTGTGATCTTCAGTGGCAATAAGAAAAACAATTCCGTTGTCAACATCTTTTTTCCCTATTCCCCATTTTTCGCCGAACATGGTCGCTAAAAAGTTCACGTCTTCTCCTTTTGTAGAGGGGATAATAATTACTTCAATTTCTGTTGAAGTAGAATCTGCAAATTTGATGAGCTTGTCATTCAGCTTATCTTTTTCCTGTTGACTTAATAAATTGGCTTCATCATAAACAGGATAAAGAATTGCCGGTTTTTGGGGAATGGTATATTGCGCTGATACAAAACAGTAAAAGCTGATGAATAAAAATGAAAATATTATTTTAAGAGAATGTAATCTCATTAGGCAATTGATTGGGATTTTCTCCTGTTACTGGAAAATGTTTTTTAAGTTCAAGTCCGGTTTCCAGGATCGCGCTTTTTAACGCTTTATAATAATTTCCTTTCGCAAATTCAGCGGTAATATAATCATGCAGACGGTCCCAATACGACTGTTGTACCTTCTCATGAATTCCCTCATCACCAATAATGGTAAGGTATTTTTGTTCAAAATTCACATGAAAAAGCACAGCATTTTTTTCGGTGGTTTTATTGAGGCATAGTTTTTCGAAAATCTTAAACGCTGTTTTGGCATTGTCGTTTTCAGTATTCGAATCGATATGAACTCTAATCTCACCTGTAGAGTGTTCTTCTGCTGATTGAATAGCTTCCACTAGGGAAGCTATTTGCTGATCTGTAAGGAAACTTTTCATTATTCTGAGAATGCTTCAGGTGCTTTTTCAGCTCCTGCTTCAGCCTTGAATGCAGGTTTTTCTTTGAAATTGGTGAAGTTTGCCAAGATATTATTAGGAAACTGTTTTATGGAAGTATTATACTTCTGAACTGCTTCATTGTAATAAACCGTTTCGCTTCTGATACTGTTTTCAATTGCGGTATATTCCCTCTGGAAGTTAATGTATTGCTGATCCGCTTTTAAATTAGGGTATTGTTCTACAACTGCCATTAATCTGCTTAAAGCACCGGATAATTCTCCTTGGGCAGCCTGGAATCTGGCAAGATCCTGCTCGGTCATATTGCTTGGATCAATATTGATAGACGTTGCTTTTGAGCGGGCTTCAACCACTTTTGTAAGGGTTTCCTGTTCAAATTTTGAATACGATTTTACTGTTCTTTCCAAATTAGGGATAAGGTTCGCTCTTTTTTGATAAACGGTTTCCACATTTGCCCATTTGGTAATTACTTCCTGCTCCTGAGCTACGAAATTATTATATCCGCTTTTACCCCAGAAAAATAATACAGCAACAATAACGAGAAGAGCAATGCCGATAGTTCCGGCGCTCAGACAGCCTTTGTTTTTCATAGTTTATTTTTTTAAATTCTTGTCTTAACCAAATATACAAATTATGTGCTAATTTTGCAGAAAATTATTTGAATGACAACAATAGTGGTGGCAATGGGAGAGAAAAACGAAATTGGTTTTGAAAATCAGTTACTTTGGCATCTTCCGAAAGATTTAAAACATTTTAAAGATCTTACTTCGGGACACCCGATTATCATGGGAAGAAAAACCTACGAAAGTATCGGAAAGCCGCTTCCTAACCGCACTAATATTGTTGTATCCAGACAGACAGACTGGTTTGAGGAAGGGATTTTAATTGTAGGCAGCATTAAAGAAGCTGTAAAGTTTGCTAAAAAAATCGATGAAGAAGTTTTCATTATCGGAGGCGGAAATATTTATGAACAGACAATGGATGTTACGGATAGATTAGAAGTAACTTTAGTAAAGGCAGATTTGCAGGCCGATACGTATTTTCCCAAAATAGATCCTAAAGTTTGGAAGAAAGTAAACGAAATTTGCCATGAGAAGGATGAAAAAAATCAATATGATTTTTGTTTTCAGACCTATGAAAAAATTAAGAGCGAATAGTTGTAAGAATTCTGACTTCTAACCTCTAGCATCTAACATTTAAATGTTTTATCTTTGCACTTCTAAAATTTAATAATGAATAAATACATAAAGTTCGTAATCTCTGCGATAATTATTGCAGTAGCAGTTTATCTGATGATGAACAGAAATATCGGTTGGGGAATTGTTTTGGTTGTTATTGCTGCTGCACCGATTTTACTTTTCTTTAAAAATGAATATATTTTGTTGGCTTTCTGGCAATTGAGAAAACAAAATATGGAAAAAGCGGCTGTTTGGCTGCAAAGCATCACCAATTATCAAACTCAGCTTCATAAATCTCAATATGGATACTTTCACTATTTGCTAGGATTAACACAAGCTCAGGATCACCCGACAAAAGTGGAGCCTTTAATGAGAAAAGCTTTGGAATATGGTTTGAACATGAAGCACGACAGAGCAATGGCAACATTGAATTTGGCTGCTGCCGCAATTTCTAAAGGGAGAAAACAGGAAGGGCAGAAATTATTGGAAGAAGCAAAGAGATTGGATAGCGCAGGAATGATGACCGATCAGATCAAAATGATGAAAGACCAGCTGAAAATGCCAACAATGCAGAAGCATATGCATAATCCTCATATGAGAAACAGAGGGAAATTCTTTTAATTAAAATAACTAATGCTGATTTCGGTTTTTCCGGAATTGGATGATAAAAAAATAAAAGCACCTAGATTTTAGGTGTTTTTTTATTTGATGCATGGAGGTGGCGGAGGTTCTTCCGGAGATTTAAAAAATCGGTCTACAGGATATATGTTTTTTCGGACTAGAGAAAATTGATCAAGTTTTTCAAATTTATCTTCTAAGCCATCATCGTAAAAAGCTTCAGAATAAGATCTATTTTTGAGGGAAATAGTGACAAGTGGCGAACGTGTTTCTTTCTTAGGTCTATTCCTTCTCTTTAAATATTTAAAATAACTTTCAAAAGATAACGGGGCTGAAGGCCTGATCTTGTAAATTATTTTTGGTAAGTTCTGTTCTTTGTGTTCAAATGAATTAATTTCAGAATGCGTTTGAATGTATGTAATATCCTTTTGTTTTGTGAAAGTGAAAATTTCATGCGCAGAATACATACATGCAGAATAGTTAATGTTTACCACTATGGTATCTCCTTCTTCCATTTTCTCTGAGAATCGATACAAATCTTTTTCTATGTTAAATTTACTCTCATGTTGTTTGCAGGAGAAAATAAAACAGAGAGAAAATAAAAAAATAAAAGATTTCATAATTACATTTCTGCATCATTATTGTATCCGTAGAATTTCGGAATCTGCCAATGGTATTTTACAGCTAATGTTCTAATCGTTACAATTAATAAAATAGTAAAAATCTGAATTACGGTAAAAGAAAGGGAAGTGAATTTTGTTAAAAGTAAGAATATAGACCCGCCTACGATACATGCAGTCGCATAAATTTCTTTCCTAAAGATTAAAGGAATTCTATTGAGTAAAATATCGCGGATAATTCCTCCAAAGCAACCCGTAATGGTTCCTAAACCAATACAGATTAAAGGATGAATATCTGCATGCAAACCTTTTTGAACACCAATTATGGTAAACAATCCAAGTCCGAAGCTGTCAAAAATAAATAAGGTCACCTGAAAGTTTTTTTCAAAAGATTTAAAAACCATGGTGAAAATGCTGGTCAGAATAATCAATGCACATGTTAATAAGTCATGCATCCAGAAAACCGGAATATCTAACAACAAATCTCTTACAGTTCCACCCCCAACAGAAGTCACAAAGGCAATAATCAATACCCCAAACGGATCGAGACGTTTCTGCATCGCAGCAAAACTCCCCGACATCGAAAAGGAAATCGTTCCGAGTACTTCTATGGCAAAATTGAATTGTTCGTGCATAGGGTTGTAAAAAATAAATGATAGCTGATGAATGATTTCTTCTTAAGCAAATTTTCTACCATTCTTCAACTATCATTTAAAGCTTGCTGAAATTTTTTATTTTTTTCTTTCGACCCTCACGGAATCAGGAACCAGAAGTTCATATTCTCCGTTATGGTTGATAATTTCTCTTACAATACTGCTGCTGATGAAAGATTTTCCTGATGAGGTTAATAAAAATACGGTTTCCAGTTTTTTATGAGCCAATGTTCTGTTGGTATGGGCTATGGCTTTTTCAAATTCAAAATCGGCCGGATTTCTTAATCCTCTGAGGATGTACTGTGCATTTTTTTCAAAACAGTAATCTACCGTTAAGCCTTCAAAAAAATCTACTTCCACGTTTGGAAATTCTGCGACAGAATTCTGAATGAATTCTATCCTTTTTTCCAAAGGAAACATATATTTTTTCTGAGAATTCTGTCCGATAGCAATGATTAATTTATCAAAAAGCGGAGCTGCTCTTTCTATAATGTCATAATGTCCTAAAGTGATAGGATCAAAAGATCCCGGGAAAACAGCAATTTTCATAACTATTTTAGATTTTTAGCTAAAGCTTTTTCAACTTCATTTCCACAAAGATCAGTGATAGAGATTCCATAGATTTTTGCCTGTTGAGGAAGAATGCTTGCAGGCGAGAATCCCGGGTTTGTATTCATTTCCAGCATATAAGGGATTCCGTTCATTAAAATATATTCACTTCTCGAAAAGCCACTCATTCCTAGAGAATTGTAAGCTCTTTTTGAGATTTCCTCTACTCTCAGTCTGGTTTCGTCATCAATTCTTGCCGGGGTAATTTCTTCTGAAGCCCCTTCGTATTTTGCTTCATAATCGAAAAATTCGTTTTGAGGAACGATCTCTGTAATTCCTAAAACGATAGTTTCTCCTTTATAATCAATAATCCCTACAGAAACTTCCATTCCGTCCAGGAAACTTTCAATTAAGATTTCGTCATCTTCTTTGAAAGCAATTTCTGTTGCAGCAATCAATTCAGATTTTTCTTTAACCTTCGAAATTCCTAGAGAAGATCCTGATTGATTGGGCTTCACGAAAACAGGAAGTCCAAGATTTTCTATAATTTCATCAACATTAATTTCCTCACCTCTTCTTAAGTAAACACTTTTTGCGGAAGGAATTCCATATTTTGAAAGTACAGCTAATGTATCTTTTTTATTGAATGTTAAAGCACTTTGATAAAAGTCACAACCTGTATATTTTTGTCCGATAGCATCCCAATATGCCTGAAGGATTCCGTTTTCTCCCGGTGTTCCGTGGATGATATTAAAGCATACATCAAATTGTAACGTTTCATTATTATCTAATGTCACTGAAAAGTTTCCTCTGTTAATGGTGTATTTTTTATCATTTTCATCTAAAAAATACCATTCATTTTTAAGAATAACTACTTTATATACATTGTATAAGTTTCTGTCTAAAGAATCATAGATCAATTGACCGCTTTTTAAAGAAACAGCATATTCATCAGAATAGCCTCCCATTACTACGGCAACATTTTTTTTGCTCATATCTATATAGTATCAATGAAGCAAATTTAATGATTTTATCGAATCTAAGCCGGGAAAATAAGAAATTTTAAAATCAGCATGAATTGTGTTAAATAAAAGTACATTCTAAAATTATTAGCTATATTTGCCGTTATAATTAAAGTAATTTTAAGTATGTTTAAATCACTTTTCAATTGGAAAGTTTTACTGAATTTATTAGTAGCCATCGGCGTTTTTATGGGGTTGGTATGGCTTACATTTCGATGGTTAGAATATCATACTAATCATGGTCAGGAAATTCCTGTTCCCAATGTGGTTAATAAGACAGTGCATGAAGCAATTAAAATATTAGATGATACAGGTTTAGAGTATGAAGTTGATAGCTCTAAATATGATCCGAAGTTCAGGCCTTTTCAGGTTCTTCAGGTATTTCCTTCACCAGGTTCCCGTGTAAAAGACGGAAGAACGGTAAGATTAAAAGTGAATCCTAAAACCTGGGCTGCCATTGCTCTTCCGGATGTTATTAATAAATATTCAGGACTGGCTTTCCAAAGATTGGAACAGGTAGGATTAAAAGTAGGTGATACGATATATGAACCTAGTATTCAGAAAGATGCGGTTCTTAGAGTCCTGTTTAAAGGAGTGGAAGTAAAACCTAAAACAAAATTGCCAAGATTCTCCATAGTGGATGTTGTAATCGGTTCAGGACCTATGAGAAACATTGGAATTCCTAGTGTTGTTGGCTTAACGGTAAAAGAAGCAAAAGCATTGATTATAAGGAGCAAGTTTGAAGTAGGTGTAGTAGAATATGAAGACGGCGGCAAAGATGAATCTGATATTGTATATTATCAGGATCCGGGTGCAGGAGATGTTCGGGATCAGGGAATGCAGATCGATCTTTGGGCAAGTAAAAGAACGCCGGCTGAACTGAGAAGTAAAATAGACCAGCTTAATTCTATGTACCGTATGAAAGTAGATACAGCCCTTCCTCCTGTAAGGTATGAAGAAGTGGCTGTGGAACCTACTCATTTGGAAGAACCTGTTCCGGCTCCTAAAAAAGAGACTCCTAAACCGGAACCTGCTAAGTCAGAACCCCAAAAGAGTACGAATGTAAAGCCTGCAACTGCTACTGATGATAAAACAAAAACAACAGGAAGTAATAGTAAAGGAACTACTCAGCAACCTGCTGAAAAACCAAAAGCGAAAAAGGTAATTATTCAATAATTTTACCGTTATTATAAAACTATAGGCTTCAACTTTACCATGTTGAAGCCTTTTGTGTAAAAAATATAAAACAATGACAGAAGATAACGAAGATTTTTTAGATGAAGAATTATTAAATACCGACAGTATTGATAATATCGATATTGATGAAGAAAATAAAGGATTATATGAACATCTTAATATCACTGTTGATAAAAGTCAGGAACCGTTAAGAATCGATAAATTTTTATTAATTTTTCGTCAGAACTCTTCAAGAAACAAAATTTCACAAACCTGCAGAGCCGGAAACGTTATTGTCAACGGAACTGCAGTAAAACAGAATTACCGCGTAAAACCTGGTGATCAGATTTCTGTATTATTGGCACATCCTCCAAGAGAAAATGTAATTATTCCACAAGATATTCCAATTAATATCGTTTATGAAGATGATGACCTTGTTGTGGTAGACAAAGATCCTGGAATGGTAGTTCATCCTGGATTTGGAAACTGGGACGGAACTTTGGTGAATGCTCTGGCTTTTCATTTTGAAAAAAATGGTTCCAAATCTGATCTGGATAGAGTAGGATTGGTGCACAGGATAGATAAAGATACTTCAGGACTACTGGTTATAGCGAAAAACGAATATGCTTTAAGCTTTCTGGCCAAACAGTTTTTTGACAGAAAAACCAAAAGATTATATTGGGCATTTGTATGGGGGAACGTACAGGATGATGAGGGTACAATAAGAGGTCATATCGGCCGTCATCCTAAAAACAGGATGCAGATGCACACCTATGAAGACGGAAGCCAGGGAAAGCATGCGGTTACGCACTATAAAGTATTAGAAAGATTTAAATATATGACCTGGGTAGAGTGCAAGCTGGAAACCGGCAGAACTCACCAGATCAGAGCGCACTTCAAACACATTGGTCATACCTTATTTAATGATGAAAGATACGAAGGGCATACCGCTCTCCGGGGAGTGAATCTGCCTAAGTATAAGCAGTTTATAAAAAATGTATTTGAAATTCTGCCCAGACATGCGCTTCATGCCCATACATTAGGATTTATACATCCAACTACGAAGAAAGAATTATATTTTGAGAGCCCAATGCCAAAAGATATGGCGGATGCCGTAAAAAAATGGAGAAATTATTTAGAAAACTAAAAATATATTGAGAATTTTTTTATATTTGTTGAATTGAAATCAAGATTTGTTATGAGAAAACTATATGCTATCGTATGTTTAGCTCTTTTGTCGAATGCATACAAAGCACAAGAATCACTTCCATATTATCAACAATACCTTTTGGATGGTGATTTCCTGTTCAATCCTGCTCAGTATGGAAAAACAGATGACGTACAACTTAATCTCAACTACCAACAGCAATTTTCAAAGTTCAGCGAGTCTCCAAATGTACAATCAGTGGGGATTAATGCAAATATCTTTGATCGAGTAGGTGCGGGGATTTCTGTATTTAGAGATAGCAACGGCCCTATTTCTGCTGGAGGTATCACAGCAGGAGCTTCATACTTTATCCCTTTAAGTAGTGAAGGAGACAGAAAAGATCAGTTCTCTTTTGGTACAAGTGTTAATTTTTACAATATGAATTTTGATTATTCAAAAATTAATACTGAAGAAGGCTATGATCCTTTATTACAAGGGAACGAAAGTAATATTTTCATGGTATATGCTAACTTCGGTTTAGCAGCTACCTATAGAAACTTATTTGGTGGAGTATCCGTTAATGATATTGCTTTGAGTAATGACGAATCTATCGTTAATAACTATGAACCATCTCCGATTAAGTTTTTCTTAAACTTAGGATATGACTGGCATGTAGGAGATAATATGTATTTCACTCCGTCAGTATTAGTAAACTTGAATACCAACTCTACAAGATTGATGGATTACAACTTGATGGCAACTTTCTTTAATGATATAAACTCTTTCTCTTTCGGGGTAAGCTATAGAGCGGCTCAGAATAGATTCGATAATCAGCAGTTGCAGATTGCACCAGTTGTTAAAGTTAAATTCAACAAATTTATGGTGGGAGCTACTTACAACCTAGGATTGTCTGATATTCAGGATTACGGAGGAAATAGCTTTATGGTAAGTGTAGGTTATAACTTCGATAATTTCATTAACCGTAGAGGTTATAGATATTAATCAATTTAATTTAAATAAATTTGAGCTCTGAATTTTTTCAGAGCTTTTTTTATGATTTATATACACATTCCGTTTTGCAAGCAAAAGTGCAGCTACTGTAATTTTCACTTTTCTACCTCTTTAAACTTTAAAGATGAAATGCTGGTTGCCATGAAAAAGGAAATCTTCTTGCGTAAAGATGAATTGCAAGACAAAAAACTACAATCCCTTTATTTTGGTGGTGGAACTCCGTCGATACTTTCTCCTGATGAAATTAAATCTTTGATCGACGAGGTTTTAAAGTATTTCAGTTTTGAAAATGACATAGAAATTACCCTGGAAGCCAATCCTGATGATTTAGATAAAAGCTTTTTGAAAGATTTATCAAATTCTCCAATAAATAGACTGTCAATCGGGACCCAAAGCTTTTTTGAAGAAGATTTAAGATTAATGAATCGTGCCCATACCGCATCGGAAGCAGAAGGTTCTATAAAAAGAGCACAGGATTTTGGATTTGAAAATTTAAGTATTGATTTGATTTATGGTTCGCCAACTTCCAATCTTGAAATCTGGAAAGAAAATTTAAATAAAACGATCGCTCTTGACGTTCCTCATATTTCTTCTTATGCTTTGACTGTGGAACCTAAAACAGCTTTGGAAAACTGGATTTCGAAAGGAAAAGTTGTAAGTCCAAAAGAAGAGGAGCAGAATAAAGAGTTCTATTATTTGTCAGATTTTTTAAAAGACAATGGTTTTGAGCATTATGAAGTTTCCAATTTTGCAAAACCTGGATTCTATTCAAGACACAATTCTGCGTATTGGAAATATAAAGAATATTTGGGAATTGGTCCGTCTGCACATTCTTACAATGGTTTTGATATCAGGAGCTGGAATGTTGCCAACAATCAACAATATATTAAAAAATTAAACTCAAACTTTTTGGCTAAAGAAGAAGAATTACTTTCTCAGGAAGATCAGTTTAATGAAATGATTATGATTGGCTTAAGGACAATCTGGGGTGTTGATCTCGAAAGCTTAAAAGAAAAATTTAATGATCATATTTATGACCATTTTCAAAATGAAATAAAATCAAAACTGGAAGAAGGAATTTTAACTATTGATAACAGCCATTTGAAAATTCCTGAAAAGCATTGGTTTATGGCGGATGGAATTGCTTCGGACTTATTTTTTGTTTAAATTGATCATCAAAAATAAACTACAACTATAACTATGAAATTAAAATTATTTTTCCTCCTTTTTTTTGTTGGGACTTTTGCTTATGCCCAGAAACCGTTTTTTGTAAAAGCAAAAGTGAATGCTGTAAATGTATATCGAAGTTCAGCAGAATTACAAAGCTCCGTAAATGTATCTTTACCGGGAGGAACATCTGAGATCGTGGTGACTAATATTTCCAACGAAATAATTGAGAAATCACTTCAAATCAATTTTAATAACAAGAATATTACAATTCTTTCCGCTCAATATACTGATGACTATGTCTCGGAATATGATATGGATAAAACAAATCCGCGAATCAAAAAAGCGACGGATAGTATTACTCTTGTAGAAAACCTTTTAGCAAAAACAAATATTGAACTCGATACAAATAATAAAACTCTTGAACTTTTAGATAAGAATCAGACTGTTTTGGTTGGAAGTAATACTTCCAATGTTGCCCAACTTATGCAACTTACTGATTATTATAAAAGTAAAAGGATGGAAATAAGTGAAACAATTTCATCAATTAATAAAAAGACGGTAGATCTGCAAAAGAAATTGAACAGATTAAAAAGCAGTCTTAAAATAAATTCTGAAATGGAAGAAAATCTTTCTGATGGAGTTTTGATTTTAAAAGTAATGAGTAGTGGAGCATCAAACTCTAAGCTTGATATCGGCTATCTTGCAGAAAGTGTTTCATGGGAACCATTTTATGAAGTAAGAGGAAACAAAATTTCTGAGCCTTTGGAAGTTACTTTCAAAGCTAAATTAAGACAAGATACAGGGTTAGATTGGAAAGGGGTTAAATTATCTCTTATTAATTCTAGGTCTTCAAGGAATAATACGGCTCCGGTTCTTAGACCCTGGTTTTTGCAGTCTGAAAAATATGAAGATAATATAAATAGTGGAAAAAAGCGCTTTGATACAATTTCTAAAGAGACACATATTGAAGAAGTTGTAGTGGTCGGGTATGGATTTAAAATTAATGAAAATCAATTAAATACCAGTTTTGATGTAGATATTCCTTATGATGTTCTTTCTAACGATCAGGATCATTTTATTAATCTTAAGCAGATAAAAATTCCTGCAAACTATAAATATTATACTGCGCCTAAAGCTGGAAATGATGCATATTTAATTGCTACGGTGAAGGATTTCAATAAATATAATTTGATTTCGGGGGCAGCTAATGTGATTTTTGAAAATATGTTTATTGGAGAAACGAGAATTAATCCGAATCAGATAACAGATGAATTGAATATTACTCTTGGAGATGACAAAAAAATAAGTGTTCGTAAAGAAATTATCGACGACAAGGCAAGTGTAAAATTCTTTTCTTCTTATCAGGAGAAAACTTTTACGTATGATATTGTTGTGCGAAATAATAAAAAAGATGCGATTGATATTGAAATTAAAGACCAATATCCTTTAAGCAAGGATGAATCTGTTAAAATAGAATTATTGCAAGCAGATAAGGCAGAAGTAGACAAAGAAAAAGGATTTTTGACTTGGAATCTGAAAATGGCTTCCAACGAAACTAAAAAAATAAGAGTAAGCTATAAAGTAAGATATCCGAAAGATTATTCGATCAGTAATCTTAATTAATTACAATTCTATTCCTTATTTTTGTATAAAATTTCAGCCCGATTTGAAAAATAAAAAACCAGACTATTCACATCTTTCATCCAGCCAGCCTATCGGTATTTTTGATAGTGGCGTAGGAGGTTTGACGGTAGCTAAAGAGATAAAAAGACTTCTTCCTCATGAAGATTTAATTTATTTTGGAGATACAAAACATCTTCCTTACGGTGAAAAATCTAAAGAAGCTATTATTGAATACTCTACAAAGATCACCAATTTTTTATTGGAACAGAATTGTAAAGCGATTGTAATTGCATGTAATACAGCAACTGCCAATGCTTTGGATGAAGTGATGCAATCAGTTTCAGGCAGAGTTCCTGTTATTGATGTAATCAATCCTGTAGCGGAAAAAGTGTCGTATGAAATCCATAATAACGTTGGAGTAATTGCAACAAAGGCTACGGTGAATTCAGGATTGTATAAAAAAAGCATTCGTAAACATAATAAATGGATTAAGGTAGATGAACTGGCAACACCTTTATTGGTTCCTGCCATTGAAGAAGGCTTTAAAAACCATCCGATTACCCATGCTATTATTTATAATTATTTAAGTAACAGTAAGCTGAAGAATATTGAAACGTTGATTTTGGGATGCACTCACTATCCTTTGTTAATTGATGAAATCAAACAGTATTACGGAAACCGGGTTCGTGTGATTGATTCGCCGAATATTGTGGCTAATCATTTAAAAATCATCTTAGATAAATATAACCTTCTAAATGACAACAATCCGAAGCCTAATTATCATTTCTATTTATCTGACCTGACAAAAAACTTCGAAAAAATTTCAAAAAAATTCTTCGGAAAAACAATCGATTTAGAACTTAAAGTATTATAAAACAAAAAAGACTCATTTTGAGTCTTTTTTGTTTTATACTTCCAGAATTACTTCTTTCTTGTCATGTCTTGTTTTGGAAGTAATCGTTGAATGGTTGCTGTCTTCTTCAGCTCTTATGCCAATCGCAACCGCAAATAGAGTTTCATACTTTCCATTATTTAAAATGGCATCATATTTTTCAGGTTCAATTCCTTCCATTGGTGTAGAATCTATTCCCATTTCTGCACATGCTGAAAGTAAGACTCCCAATGAAAGATAGACCTGATGACCAAGCCAGGATTTTATGGCAGCATGACCTTTCGGTTTTACAAAATTTTTGTAATAATTCACATTTCCCTCCGGAAGATAACCTTCAATTTTATTTTCAAAATCATCAGGATTTTTCATGACCTGAAATACAATTAGATAATTGCTGTCCAAAACTTTCTCCTTATTCCAATAAGATGCTTCGGCCAAAGGTTGTTTTAGATCAGAAGAATTGTTTACAAAAACAAAATTCCATGGCTGGCTGTTAATGGAAGAGGGGCTCAGTTGTAAAATATCTTTTAACTGTTGAATTTTTTCTTCGCTTATCGTTCCTTGGGGATTATACTTTTTCACAGTATACCTCGATTTCATTTTTTCTAAGAAGTTCATAATTTTTATACTATATTTTTTATAGTTGCAAAACTAATTTAAGTTTAATACATTTGCAATAACGGTAAAAAAGGATAGTATAAAAATGTATACGATAGATAATAAAATATATCCGTGTTGTACAAGTGTTACAATGCGGTTCATTGGGGGAAAATGGAAAGCGGTCATCTTATTTCATCTCATTGATGGCAAAAAACGTTATAATGAATTAAGAAAATTAATTCCTACAATTACAGAAAGAACTTTAAGTCTCCAGCTGAAGCAGTTGGAAGAAGATGATATTATTGATCGAAAAGTTTTTACAGAAAAGCCACCGTTAATGGTAGAATATACTTTGACGGATTTTGGGAAAACATTACTTCCGGTTCTGAATGAAATAACAAAATGGGGGATTGAAGCTTCTGAAAATTCAAAAAAAATAATCAAGAAGAAAAATTCCTGATTATTCTGTTATTTCTGTATTGACTTCCTGATTAGGTTTAAAAAAGCTGAAACTTACGTTTCCGTATTTTCGTGTATCAATTAAATTCGGATGATCAAATTTCATTCGGCTTTGGTGTTCTACGATTAGTATTCCGTTTTCTTTTAAATACTTATTGTTTAATACTAACGACACCAGTTCGTGGTATTTTTTTTCTTCCATTTCGAAAGGAGCATCAGAAAATACGATCTCAAATGATTTTTTATTTCTGAACTTCTTCAGCCAGTCAAAAACATCCCCTCTCTGAACGTTTACCTGTAAACTGAATCCCAGTTCAGAAGCTGTGGAATTTAGAAAGCCTGTATGTTTCGGATTCATTTCTACAGAGGTTATATCCTGACAACCTCTGGAAGCAAATTCAAAACTTATAGAACCAATTCCTGCAAATAAATCCAGAACGGAAACCGACTGCATATCATACGTATTTTCTAAAATACTGAATAGCGCCTCTTTTGCAAAATCCGTGGTTGGTCTTACATCAAAATTTTTCGGAGCGGCTATTTTTTTTGCTTTCCATTTGCCTGAGATGATTCTGTACATAGTTGTAAGGTTTTAGATTGAAGGTAATGGGTTGCAGTTACGAACTAAAGCCTGTAATCTGCGACCTGCAACCTAATTAAGTATAAAATTTTTATTAGGAATATTATCAAACACAATTTTCAGATTCTTTACAAATTTTTGTAGTTCTGAAATAAAGGTTTCATTTTCTGTAGTTTCACCGTAGGCAAAAAAGTTGGTTTCATTGATTCCGAAACCTATTTTACTTAGCGTAAACATTACAAAATAAAGAAAATCAACTTCCGAGTTTACATCCAGATTATTGTATAAGATAATTTTTTTATCATCAATGGCAAAAAACTCACACTGATTGTGATACAAATTGATGTGAATCTCTTTATTATTTTTATTGTTAATAGAATTTAGAAACCGTTCTCCTGAAAAATTGAAATGAACAGGGATTTCTAAGCTTTTAATTTTTTGATAAAAATCTTTCGGAAAAGTATAGTAAAACTGAACTTTGAATTTCTTATTGACAGAAAGCATCAGTTCTTCATTCTCTTTATCAACAGGAGCGTTAAAAGCAATTAAGTCAAACCCGGCATCATGCTCAGAAAATCCTTCCGGCATTAAGGTAAAATGGTTCAGTGCTGAAATTACCTGAATTTCATCAAATTTTTGTTTACCCAACACTTCATCCAGCTTTTGAGAGATGAAATTTTCCGGAGTTTCTTCGTCTACGAAATAAGATTTTTCTTCCACAATGCTTTTGTTTCTAGCGATTTGGGAGATCAATCCGTCTTTGGTAAAAAGTAAATTAAGTACGTTCATATTTCAATTCCTGCAAATTTAGTGAAATTCTACCATTACTGCACCCGATTGATGATGAAGTATTTCCTTATTGTAAAAATCGAGGTTGGTCTGACTTTCTAAAGTGTCCCAAACTAACTTTTGTAAAATGCCGTCACCAATTCCGTGTACAATTTCCAGTCTCTTAAGATTGTTTTTCCTACAAAATTCAAGGGTTTTCACGAGTTTTTCCTTTTGTATGAACAACCTTTCAAAGCTGTCGTAATCATTCGGATTTTTAACTAAATTATGAAAATGCAGATCCAGAACCAAATGGTTTTTCTGATGCTTTTTAGAAATATTCTTTTTGGGTTCTGCTTTTTTTACGATTTCTATCTTTTCATAAAAATCTGAAATTTTCGGAACCAGTTTTTCTTTCGGATATTGATGGGTAAAGCCATATTCATCTTTAAACACAACAATATTTCCATGAACGGATGTTACTACACCGTTTAAATCTTCATCTACCACAGAAACTTTGTCTCCAATCTTCATTGTCTTACAGTTTATTTTGGTCCCAGTTCAATGACTTCCAAATCCTTTATTTCCGTATTATCAATTACAAATCGCATCATGGTTCTCATTTTATGCCAACCTTGCTTACCGCATGCTCCGGGATTCAGATGCAGCAAATTATTCTTTTCGTCATACATTGCCTTCAAAATATGAGAATGCCCGGAAATAAATAAATTCGGTGCTTTTTCGGAGATTTCTTTTTTTGCTAAAGGACTGTATTTTCCAGGATAACCGCCAATATGTATCATTAAAACTTCCAGATTTTCGCAAAAAAAACGGTTTACTTCAGGAAATTCTGAACGGATTTTAGCATTATCGATATTTCCGTAAACGCCTTTCAAAGGCTTGATTTTTTCCAACTGTTCAATGATATCCATACTTCCGAAATCTCCACCATGCCAGATTTCATCAGCTTGCTGAGCGTATTCCAAAATCCGGTCATCGATGTAGGAATGAGAGTCGGAGAGGAGTAGGATTTTTGTCATTATCTAAATGTTCTTTCAGTGATGTTTTCGTCATATTTTTCTTTAAAAACCTGTACTCTGTCAGGATTCAGCTCACCTTCGTTATTGATTACCCTTTCTTTTAATAGCCATTTAACCAGCTTTTCCATTCCTTTTCTGGAATTCATGAAATTGGCAATTTTCGTAAAATCCTTCGATTCTACCTTTGTCTTTTCCGTTAGAAAATTTAAAATAAAATAATCATCATCCTGATACATTGGCGTTTCATTGTCCATATACCTATACATCAGAATTTCATCATCATCTTTCATCGTAAAGAAAGAATACTGAGCAACATTTATTTTTTCTGCTTTTAAAATCTGTTTACCGTCGAGTAAAACCTTATCATTCTTTATTACAACCTCCTGAGAAAAATACAGGTTAAAGCTTACAAATAATAAAAATACAATCAGTAATTTTTTTAGTGTCATTTTCAGTGTTTAAAACTTTTTGCAAATATAGCTGTTAAATAAAACTTTTAATATTTAGTAAATTTGGAAAAATTAAAAAAATGAAACAAAAACTTTCTCTTTTCCTTTTTATTTTAACGGTTGGTATTGCCAATGCGCAGGTTGAAGAAAAAAAACTGGATGAATTGGTCCAGAACACGCTAAAAACTTTTAATGTTCCAGGTATGTCTGTGGGAATTATTAAAGATGGTAAATTAATTTATTCAAAAGGCTTTGGAGTGCGTTCGTTGACGACAAAACAACCGATGGATGACAATACTTTGGTAGGAATTGCATCCAATTCAAAAGGTTTTACCTGTACGGCACTGGCTATTTTGGCAGATGAAGGAAAATTGAACTGGGATGACAGAGTTTCAAAATATATTCCTGAATTTCAAATGTATGATCCGTATGTTTCCCAAAATGTTACTATTAAGGATTTGGTGACGCACAGAGCTGGTTTAGGCTTAGGACAGGGAGATCTGATGTTTTTTCCGGAAGGAGGAAATTTAACCGTAAATGATATTGTTCATAATGTAAGGTATTTAAAGCCTGAAAATCCTTTCAGAACCACTTTGGATTACAATAATATTATGTTCATTGTTGCCGGAGAAGTGATTCACAGAGTCTCCGGATTGAGCTGGGCAGAATTTATAGAACAAAGAATTATGAAGCCTGTAGGGATGACTTCAAGTTTTGGAAGCTACAACAGGGCAAAAGCAGTCTCAAATAAAATTGATGCTCATGCTCCTGTAGACGGAAAAGCAATAGCAGTTCCTCACGACTGGAATGAAACGGCAAATGCAGCAGGTGGGATTATGAGTAACATTAAAGATATGACGCTTTGGGCAGAATGTCTGTTGAATAACTTTACCACAAAAGACGGTAAAAAATTAGTTTCAGATAAAAATGTCCAGCAGCTATGGAGCCTGCAGATTCCAAGTGGGGTGGCTGCAAAAAATCCTTATGATACAAGTTTTTATGGGTATGGAATGGGATGGTTTTTAAGTGATGTTAAAGGCCATAAACAAGTTCAGCATACAGGAGGATTAATAGGAACGGTAACTCAGTTCACATTAATTCCGGATATGAAGCTGGGAATTGTGGTGTTGACGAATCAACAGTCTGGGGCAGCTTTCAATACGATTACAAATACGGTGAAAGATTCTTATTTAGGAATTGCAGACAGAAACTGGCTGAAAACTTACGGAGACAGAATGAAAAAAATGGAAGAAGGGTTCGAACAACAAAAGAAAGAAGCCTTTGCCAAATCTGAAGCTTTCAGGAAAGATAAAAATCTGCAGCCGAAATCAGAGCAATTTGTTGGAACCTATAATGACAGATGGTTCGGAGATGTGGAAATTTCTCAACAAGGAAATATGTATAGAATTTTATGTAAAAACTCTCCAAGGTTGAAAGGCGAATTATTACCCTACTCAAATAATTCTTTTATCATTAAATGGGATGACAGAAGCTACGATGCAGATGCTTATATTATTTTTGATTATGATGAAACAGGAAAGGCTCAATCTGCAAGATTAAAACCAATATCTGATGTTACGGATTTCAGTTTTGATTTTGACGACTTGGATCTGAAAAGGAAATAAAGTAAAATCTCCAACAAAGTGTTGGAGATTTTTATGCTTAAAATATTTTTCTAAATTTTTCCGGGTTCATAAAAAAATAGAAGCTTTTTGTTAGCACTATCAAAGTCGGTCCAGGAATCACAATCTACCTCAAAGCCAGCCACACCACAGGTCGGGAAATGGAAAATATCTTCGGAAATAGAATTGGCAAAATTTGAGATTCCGTTATTATGAGAAAAAAAAGCGACCGAATTATGACTGTCATCTAAATCGTAAATCACCGACTCAAAATTTCTTTCCGAAGGATTATACAATTTCTCATCGGTATTAAAATTAAGATTGTAGGTTTGATTGAAAATCTTACACGTATTTAATGCTCTTACAGCGGGGCTGGAAACCAGATAATCTATAGAAATATTATTGGCCTTCAAAAACCGGGACATGTTCATCGCATCTTCCAATCCTTTATCTGCCAAAGGTCTGTCAAAATCTTCGGTTTCCTCCGGCCAGTCGCTCTTCGCATGTCTTACGAGTATAATTTTCTTCATAATTTAAGTAGTTTGGAAGAATAAAATTATAAAAAAAATCATGGAATAAAACATGATTTATAAAAAAAACTGTGTGTGGAATAAAATCATTAAAATTTACTAAATTTGCAGACTTATGGGACAAATCCTTGCAATAGACTATGGAAAGGCTCGTTGTGGTATTGCTGCGACAGATGATATGCAGATTATTGCGAGTGGGTTGGATACGGTTCAGACCTCTGTGTTGATTGAATTTTTGAAAAAATATTTTAGCCAGAACAGAGTGGATGAACTGGTCGTAGGACTTCCGACAGATTTGAAAGGAAATATTTCCGAAGTGGAAACAGATATTCTAAAATTCATAGAAATTTTTCAAAAGGAATTTCCAATGATAAAAGTAAACCGCTTCGATGAGAGATTTACATCCAAAATGGCTTCGTTTTTTATTTCCCAAAGTGGAAAAAGTAAAAAGCAAAGACAGGAAAAAGGATTAATAGATAAAGTAAGTGCAACCATCATATTGCAGAATTTTTTAGAACAAAGAACAAGATGATTTTACCGATAAGAGCCTTTGGGGATCCTGTTTTGAGAAAAGTAGGTAAGGATATAGATAAAGATTATCCCGAATTACAAGAGTTGATAGATAACATGTTCGAAACTATGTACAGTGCCAACGGAATTGGTTTGGCTGCTCCACAGATCGGACTGGATATTCGTTTGTTTGTAATTGACGTTACTCCTTTGGCAGAAGATGAAGATTATGAAGATATTAAGGATGAATTGGCAGAATTCAAAAAAGTTTTTATTAATGCTAAAATTCTCGAAGAATCTGGGGAGGAATGGAAGTTTAATGAGGGGTGTCTTTCAATTCCTGATGTGAGAGAAGATGTAAAAAGAAAAAGTACTATTCTTATCGAATATTATGACGAAAATTTCGTTAAGCATACAGAAACTTTTTCCGATATTAGAGCCCGTGTAATTCAGCATGAATATGATCATATAGAAGGTACATTGTTTACAGATCATTTAAGTGCTTTAAAAAAGAAATTGGTAAAGGGGAAACTTACCAAAATTACCCAGGGTGATGTTAATATCAGCTATAAAATGAGATTCCCAAAATAAGTTTAAATAAAAAAATAAAAATAATAAACAGCGGAAAGCCTTGAGCCAACTGCGATATTCACAAAAAATAAAATTATGCTGTTAGAAAAAATAATTTCAATTTCCGGAAAACCAGGACTTTTCAAGTTAGTTTCTCAATTAAGAAACGGATTTATTATTGAAGATGTTACTACTAAGAAAAAAGTAAGCATCGGTAACTCTAGCCAGGTAAGTTTGCTAGACAATATCGCCATGTTTACCTTTGATAAAGAAGTTCCTTTGTTCGAAGTTTTTGAAAATATTGCTAAAAACTACGATTATAAAGAAGCTATCGCTCACAAATCTTCTGATGCTGAATTGAAAGAATTCATGACAGCTTCTCTTCCAAACTATGATACGGAAAGAGTTTACGCTTCTGATATCAAGAAATTGGCTCAGTGGTATAATATTCTTCAAAAAGCAGGATATATCACTCCGGAAAGCTTTGTAAAATCAGAGCCTGAAACTTTAGAAGGTGAACCGGCAGAGGAAGTAAGCTTAGAAAAAGAAGCTCCTAAAAAAGCTCCAAAAGCTGAAAAGCCAGCAACTCCAAAAGTAAAAGCGACTTCTGCAGCTAAAGCAGCTCCAAAAAGTACACACAGAAAACAAGGATAATCAATCTTTGTACTAAATACAAACCTCGTCAGAAATGATGAGGTTTTTTTGTTGTATTGAATGTTAAAACCTTTACTGATGTCAGACTAAGGAAGAATCTCTTTCAATATATTACATTTGCTACATTCAGAATCACAGAAACAATCCTTAAATTTGTATGACTTTGAATTTTCAAACTATGAATACCAAACAGGAAAAACTGGAAGCTTTCGGAAGATTATTAGACATTATGGATGATTTGCGTGAAAAATGTCCGTGGGATCAGAAGCAGACTTTGCAATCACTCCGGCATTTGACTTTGGAGGAAACATATGAACTTTCAGATGCCATTTTACAGGAAGATTTACAGGAAATAAAAAAAGAGCTTGGAGATGTTCTGCTGCATCTGGTTTTTTATGCTAAAATTGGTTCTGAAAAAGAGAGTTTTGATATTGCAGATGTCATTAATTCATTGAATGAAAAACTGATTTTTCGTCATCCCCATATCTATGGAAACATAGAAGTAAAAGATGAAGAAGAAGTGAAGCAAAACTGGGAAAAATTGAAACTGAAAGAAGGTAACAAGTCTATTTTAGGAGGTGTTCCGAAAAGTTTACCAAGTTTGGTAAAAGCCTACAGGATTCAGGATAAGGTAAAAGGCATCGGTTTTGAATTTCATGATGCGGAAGATGCCTGGAAAAAAGTGGATGAAGAGATTAAGGAGTTTCATGCTGAAACAGATCCGGATAAAAAAGAGCAGGAGTTGGGGGATGTATTTTTCTCATTAATCAATTATGCAAGAATTTCAGGAATCAATCCTGATTCGGCATTAGAAAGAACTAATTTAAAATTCATTTCAAGATTCCAGAAAATGGAAAATATGGCTTCACAGGAAAACTTAAATCTTGCGGATATGACGTTGGAAGAAATGGATGTTCTTTGGGAGAAAGCTAAACTTTTACAATAAATGAAGGTATAAAATCCGGCTATCATAGATTTATAGCAAGTTTAACTAAGGTTAGCCGCCGGATTTTTTCTTTACCATCAGCAGATTATTAATATCTTAGAGGAAAAATATCAGGTTTTCTTATTTTCAGTTTAAAAAATTAAAAAAATAAATATGTTACGTGTTGTTGTTTTATCGGCATTTTTGTTGTTGAGTTGTAATCCGAAAGCTCAGGATTCGCCGAAAACGGATGAGTTGAAAGTAGAGTTTTCTCTGCCTAAAAAACTGAAAGAAGTTTCCGGTATCGCCTTATCCCAGGATAAACAAACAATTTGGGTTATAGAAGATCAGGGGAATAAAAATGTTGTGTACGGATTGGATATGCAGGGAAATCTTCTGAAGGATGTTCTGGTAGAAAATGCTGAAAACAATGATTGGGAAGATATCACAAAAGATACCCAAGGAAATATCTATTTAGGTGATTTTGGAAATAACGACAATAACAGACAGAATCTCTCTATTTTAAAACTAGACTTAAAGACGCCGTCTCAGGCAACGACAAAAGTTATTCAGACGACAAAATTTCATTATGAAGGACAGACTGAATTTCCTCCCAAAAAATCAAACTGGCTGTATGACTGTGAAGCTTTTGTAGAAATGGACGGAAATTTTTATCTTTTTACCAAGAACAGGAGTAAAGGTTTTGACGGAACCTTTCTGGTTTTCAGGGTTCCTAATAAAGAGGGTGATTTTGAAGCAAAATTGATAGGAAAGTTGAAGCTTAACGGCAAATACAGCGATGCGGCAATAACTTCGGCTGCGATCAACAGCACAAAAGATAAAATTGTCTTATTAAACCACAAAAATATTCATGTACTTTCCTGGTTTTCTGCCAATGATTTTAATACGGCTAAAATTCAGAAAATTTCACTCAATCATAATTCTCAAAAAGAAGCAGTTGTTTTTCTGGACGACAAAACCTTGCTGATTGCTGATGAAAAAGATAAGGACACGGGTGGGAATATTTATAAATTCGATTTGAAATAAAACTAAAATCCGCAGAGAGATCTGCGGATTTTTATAATTATTAAAGTTTCGAATTAATTAAGAATAGCTAGAATCAAAAAGTCATTCCTATTCCTCCGGAAATTCTTCCGCCATCGGAACCTGTGAAATAATTCAATCTTGCGGAAAATGTTTCTACAATGCTCATCCAGAACCCCCCACCAATAGATTGGTGCCATTTTTTTGAATCTTCATGATCATTCCAGACTCTACCGATGTCATATCCTATCAGAATTCCCATGTTTGCAGGAACGATAGGATTTCTTACCCTTCCGAAATCCCAGCGAATTTCAGAGTTGTTGGTAAAATAAGATTTTCCGGAGAATCTGTCATTTCTGAACGCTCTCATGCCATTGTTACCTCCGATACTTGCTGCCTGATAAAATTCAAAACTGTTATTATTGATCCACATGGCGTTGGTGGAATTGGCTAATACAAAGTTTCCTCTTTTGTCAAGTCGGTGATCAATGGAAAGAGTTCCGTTTAAAGTCAGGAAGTTTTTGTTGGTATTCGTAAGATTTGCTTTCCAGTCTGCGTTCAGAACAAATTCCATTCCTAAAGTAGGAAAAGCTGTATTATCTAGATTTTTGTAACTGAATGTATAATTGGCTCCCGCAAATTGCTGACTGCTGAAAACATCCTGGTTTACATCTGGAGAAACATCTACAAAACGATTGCCTTTTCTTTGTACCTTATTGTTTTCAAAAGTAAGCTGAAACTGATGTTGCAGGTTCATCCAGCTTTTTTTAGAAATAGACGGTGCGAAACTGAGTTTTGAGATTCTTGCTCTGTTATACTTGCGGTCTGTACTTTCTTTATCATATTCGCTTTCATTTGATAGTCCGAAAAAATTTTCAGAAAATCGGGGAGTAGTGTATAAGGCATCAATATTAAAATCCCATCCGTCAATCGCTTTTTTGAAAATTCCTTTATATGTAAGGTTAAAACCAGCTGTAGCGGTATAAAAATTAGCTTTTAAACTGTGTTTTTGTGTGTATGGATCACGTATGAAATTATTAACGGTATAATTAACCAATGCGCCAATAATCACTCCATCATCAGGATTATAGTCTGCATTAGGATAACCGGCTACAAAATTATACTTCGGATGCTTGTAATTGTAAGTATTAATATCATAATCATCCGAAATCTTCTTCGTTCCTTCACCGTTATATGTATTTTTCTGTGATTTAAAGTCGTAGATTTTTACCTTACTTCCGTTGGCAACAGTATAAGTATCATGGTTATATCCCCCGATTAATCTGATGTTCATTTTTGGGCGGCCATCTCCGGAAACTTCATAAATATCATCATCTTCCAGCCCGTATATCCAAAGTTCTTTGGTTTTGGAATCCTCATATGTTTTTTCAAAAACAAGTTCAGGGTTTTCTTGGTTTTTATCAAGTTTATATTGCTGTATGAGTACCGAATTACCATTTTTGGTAATGACAAATTTATCAGGATTTACAGTTCCGGCTAATGGCACTTTTTCCTGTAAAACGTTATAATATTGAACCGCATAATCCTGAAGTTTCGTTTTTCTGGATTTTAATTTTCGCTGTATATCTGCAAGCGTTTCATCCCTTACGTCCTTGGGAATATTGGTAAATGCATCATCAATATTTTTATCCGTAAGATGTTCCTGGATGTATTTAGCCTGAGAAATCCAGTCTTCCTGAGTTGCCCCTTTTAAGAAAATTAAATCTAACGGATAGGGTTCCATATTCATCCATTTCACATTTTTAATATCATCCTTAAAGGTTTTCATATGTCGGATGCCAGGAATATTCATGATGATCTTGAAAGCAGCTCCGTCATATTTACTAAAAGCCTGATCTCTGTCTCTCGGAATAGGTTTATAAATAATTTTGTCGCCATTTTCATATTCTGCCCATTTCCATTGATCGGAATGCCTGTCCCAGTCACCGATCAGCATGTCGAAGATTCTTGCTCTGATGTAAGACTCCTTATCGATGGAATATTTATAGTTTTTGTTTAAATTTTTAAGGACATCATCTGTTGAAACAATATCTTTTGCGTTGTCAAGTGAAGCCAAGGTTTTCGGATCCGAAGAAAAACGCTCTTCAATCATATACATTTCATCTCCGTAAGATTGATTATATTCACCCAAAGCCTGTTGTTTAGGAATATAATATAATCTTGGATTAGAATGAGGGATATTCAGCTTTTCAGCCATATTTCCAACAGAAAAAGGAGTAAACGGATGATTGGTCGTATAAAAATCCAGCAAGAATTTATCAGGGAAAGTATTGTTGAGCTCGTTTCCGAAAGTACTTTTCTTGAAGGCCATATTATTCAGAAAACGGACAGCACTTTTTTTAACCCCTCTCATTACGAATTCCTGTCCGTCCTGTGCCTTTAGACGTAAGCTATTAGACTGGTTTCCGCCCCCTTCTCTGAATGGTGTATATCCTCCGTCAAGCGTAGAAATATTTGCAGTAGGGGCTTCAATCGGCATGCCGTAATATTTTCTGTAATGTTCACCCCAAAGCCATCTGTAAATCGGTCCTTTTTTCGTTAGCTTTTTAGGATAAATGCTAGAAGTAATGGTGGAGGGAAAAGAATTGGGGTAATTATTGATGAATTCTTTTGGCTTTTCAATAACCTGAACATGCGTAAGCTTTTGAATCGAATTATCTTTTGTTGAAAAATATTCGATATCCGAGCTCTGGTCTTTTCTGATGTTCAATACAGCAAAACCGCTTCCTCCGTAGGAAAAATCCGTTTTTGAACCAATGGTTGCCGGATCCACTTTTGATCCTGCTCCGCTAATGATTTGCCTGATGTTTCTTTCTTCATGGTATTGAAGATTATGATCATGCCCGGAAACAAAAATGATATTTTCTTTCTCCTGAACAATACTTTTTAATCGGTTGGCCAGATCCGCGTAGTGCTGATTATTGATATCTTCAGGGTTAGCCCCGGAAGAGCTTCTCAGAATATTGATGATGCTTGCAATTCCTGGAAGGGGAATCTTACTTTTTAAAGGAAAAAGATGCGAGGCAGCTGAATTGTATCCGGCGTGAGTTCCACTGCTTATTACAGGATGATGCAGAGCAACAATAATTCTTTTGTCCTGATTTTTATTAACCAGATCTTTGAATTCAATAAAAAGATCTTCGCGGGTTTTAATATCACAGTTTTTATTGATTCCCGGATAATTATCCCAATTAGCCAATGCCCATTCTGTGTCGATTACGATTAATTTAATATCTTTTGTTAAGCTGATATCATCAATCGGACAAGAATTTTTAGGGAGAAAAGCTTTTTTGTCATTGAAATAATTCTTGACGAGCTCATCTTGTGCTTTTAATCCGTCTAAACCATTATACCAATCATGGTTTCCGGGAATTACCAATGTTTTACCCTTGAAATTTTTGGTGATATTGAGTTGGTTTTCCAGTTTCTGCTTTGCCAGTGCGTAATCTTTATCGGATTCTTTAGGCATTCCGTTAGGATAAATATTATCTCCCAGAAAAATCAGCATTGAGTTTTTATCGGCAGAATCCAGTTTTGATTTTAACAAACTTAATGTCTGCTGAGCCTGGGGTTCATCTGCATTTCCTGCATCACCGATCAGGAAAATTTTGAAATCATTTTCCGCTTTGTGATCAGAATGTTGTATTTCAGATAAGTTTTTACCCTTTTTTACGTTATATGTTGCGCAGGAATAGAGCACTCCTGCAGATAATACAGTTCTTACGACAACAGACGTATTTTTTAGATGAGTTTTAAAGGATAAATTCATAAATTTACAATAACAAAATTTCAGTGATGAGCATTTTACAAAAAGCCAAAGATTATGTTGAAATCTTATTCAAAGATAAGTTATCTTCGGTATATTTTTATCATAATTTTATTCATACCACTTATACGGTAAACAAGGCTGAAGAAATCTTAAGGCATACACAAGTTTCTGAAGAAGATCAGGAGAAAGTGCTGCTTGCTCTTTGGTTTCATGATACGGGGTACATAGAATGTGCACAGAATCATGAAGAAAAAGGCGTAGAGATCATGAAAAGCTTTTTGAAAAAAGAAAATTATCCTGATGAATATATTCAGGATATTACCAAGCTAATTTTAGCTACCAAAATCACCTATGAACCTCAGAATTTGCTGGAACAAATTGTAAAAGATTCAGATTGCAGCCATTTTGCAAGCCATGATTACAATGATATTTCTGATGCATTAAGAAAGGAATGGGAATTGACCAATGTAAGATGCTTTTCCAATGATGAATGGAATGCCGGGAATCTTGAAATGCTAAAGAATAAGCATAAATTTTATACCGATTATGCGAAACAAAACTGGCAGCCTTTAAAAGAGAAGAACATCAAAAAAATTGAGAAAAAGTTGGAGAAAGAAGAAGGAAAAGATAGTAAAAAAGAAAACTCTGAATCTAAAAAAGAAAAAGAACCGAAATCCGACAGAAGTGTGGATACTTTGTTCAGAGTAACGCTAAGTAATCATACGAGGTTGAGTGATATTGCCGACAGCAAAGCGAATATTTTATTGTCTGTAAATGCAATTATCATTTCGGTTTGTCTTTCTGTATTGGTTCCAAAGCTTGATACTCCCAAAAACTCGCATTTGATTATTCCGAGTTTTATCCTTTTGTTATCGGCTGTTTTAACGATCATATTTGCTATTTTATCTACAAAACCTAATGTGACAAAAGCAAGGTTTACCATGCAGGATGTTGCAGACCGAAAAGTGAACCTTTTATTCTTTGGGAATTTTAACAGAATGATTTTCGATGATTATCAAAGTGCAATGAATATTCTGATTAAAGACCGCGATTATATTTACGACTCGATGGTGAAGGATTTATATTATCTGGGGAAAGTGCTTGACAGAAAATACAGGCTTTTGTCTATCACCTATAAAATCTTTATGGCTGGAATCATCATTTCCGTACTGTCCTTCGGATATGCATTTCTTTCACTGTAAATAAGTTAAACCTAAAAATGATTGTAAGACAGCGTACCAACTGGCTGAAAATGCTATTTATATGGAGAGGATCTGTATTAAAAAAAATTATACCTCAGCTTTTTACCATTACGTTGTTTTCTTTGGCTATTTATTTTTTCAAAGGAAGAATTTTTGATTATAAAGTTCATCTTAATCCTACAATTTTTACTTTACTCGGGCTTGCTTTGGCCATCTTTATGGGATTTTGTAATACGGCGAGCTATGACCGTTTCTGGGAAGGAAGAAAACTTTGGGGATTACTGGTGATTGAAACGCGCTCTTTAACCCGTCAGATTTTATCATTGATAGAGGGACCGCAACACGAAGAAAAACAAAAAATCGTAAAAATGATTTCCGCTTTTTGCTGGTCTCTGAACTATCAGTTAAGAAATAAATCAGGCACAGAGCACCTTTCAAGCTTACTTTCTTCGGATCAGATAGATCAATTGAAGGGTAAGAAGTTTATCCCCAACATCATTTTAGGTTGTATTGCTGAATGGATTAAAGATCAGAATAGAAAAGGAAATATTGATACTATTGTTTTAATGCAGCTTGATCATCAGCTGAATCAGTTTTCCAATATTTCGGGTGGTTGCGAAAGAATCTATAATACACCTTTACCTTTTGCGTATAGCGTATTGCTGCATCGTACTGTTTACTTATATTGCTTCTGGCTACCCTTCGGATTGGTAGATTCTCTGGACTGGATGATGCCGTTGATTGTACTTTTAATAAGCTATACTTTTATCGCTTTGGATGCCATTATTCAGGAAATCGGAGAACCTTTTGGTGAGGAAGAAAACGACCTTGCCTTAAACAGTATTTGCCGAACCATCGAGTTTTCTATTTTTGAGCAGGCTGAAATCCCACAGGTTGAAGCTGAAAAGCCTGATTCTTATTTTATTGATTAATTATGCTGAGTAAGAATTGAAACTCTTAATGCCAGAAGCCCTGTGATTCCTTGTAAATCTTCTACTTTTAAAAATTCTATATCATTCTGAAGAATATTCTTATTCTGTAATTTATTGATATAATCTAAATATTCTTTTTGATTTTCCATCCCGAAATAGACAATGGTAATTTTTCCGGGGCAGGTAATTCTTTCGGAAGAATCTTTAATGTGAGCTTTATCTAAACGTTTTTTGATGATCTCATAATAAGAATTATAAGCACCGTCAATATCAAAGCGTTTTTCATCCATTCTGAAACGGATATCCACTTTTTCGTTATAAACAAATATTAAAGAAGCTATATCCAAAGGAACGGGCAGGTTTGTTTTAAAGTTTTGGAACTCCTTTTCCAGAGTACAAACAGTTTTCAGTTGCCAGTATCTCAATCTGTGAACTACTTTTGAGCTGTAATGCAGTTCGGGCGCAATCGTATGGCCAATATATAAATTATGTTCAACACCGTCAGACTTGAATCTTTCATAATAATGGGGAAAGATCTGTTGTGCCTTGATTTGGCCTTCATCCAGAATATCTGCCAGTTTTCTGTTGACCAAAGTGATCGATTCGTCTAAACTTTTTCTGTGACCGTAAAAAAGATGATTTTGTATGAAAACTTTTGAGAAGTAGTCTTTAATTTTCGATTTTATTTCTTTGGTGCTTTTTATTTCCAGTTTTCCCTGTAAGAAAGGGTGAATCTCATCTCTTAAAAGTCTTTGGAAACGTTGTTCCGTATCTGCCTTAATATCATTATTCAACTCGTTTTCAAAAATATCTAAAGCCAATAAATATTTTTCTGAATCTGAATTGATGAGAGAAAAAAGATCATGAAGATTTTCTATTTGTTCATTTAAGTCTTCAAGCATTAGATTATAACGCTTTTCAGAGGACGAACGAATATCGGAAAAACTAAAAAGGGGAGTAAGATTTTTAAATGAAATCTGCTTTAAAGTATACATTTTCCTTCCTAAAAATGCATTGTAATATTTTTCCGCTTCGTTTCTGAATTTCCAGACTACACTGTCGTGAATTGTGGTGTATTCTCTTTGAATAATGGCTTCAATCTGATTATTCCTTTCAAAACTGAATCTGCTTAGAGAGAAAAGAATCATATCGGCAAAAAATTCAAGCTTTTTGAGTTTCAGTCCGTTAAAGCTATGCGCCAAAGGAGAAGTAAATTCCATGATTGCAAGAAGTTCATTGTCTTTCATGATCGGAATTACCATGAAGCTGTTGATATTATTGTCTTTTAAAATATTAAAGGAAGAAAGTTTTTTTATTTCCTCATCCAAATGATCAACATTTGAAATGACAACAGGTTTGGAATTGTGGCTTAAATTATTGAAAGTACTCTCTCTGACTTCCTGATCAAAAGTATTGATCCAAAAATCAAGAATATGATTGGTAAAAACATTTTCATAGATCGGAACCTTTTCCAGCCTTTTTTCCTTTTTGTTGAAAAGCATTAACCCAAAATTAAGTTCGGGAACATCGAAATAAGACTTAAAAATTTCCTTCAGATTCTCATCGGGAACAAGATTCTCAGGATCAATTTTGATCATGGTGGATTTTAAATCCGATAAAGCGACTTCCGAAGTGCAGTCTACTAAAGAAATAATAGTAAATCCACTTAATATCCAGGATTTTGAAGGGAAATACTTTTTCCACAATGCAGTATCATCCAGATTTTCCAAAAGCATATCTATAACTGAAGCCGGAGGAATTGGCGCATCCGGTGTAGGATAAACATCCGAAAAATCGGAGTTGACCGTAATTTTATAATGCTTCATAATTCCCTGCTTATTGGGAATATCATAATAAAGTGGAAGCATGGTCTTTATATCTCTTTTGAAATATGTTTGTAAAATGAGACAGCAGCAGAAGACATAAAACTCATCATCATCAATGTTTCTGAGCTCAATTTCAAAGTCTTTCCCGGCTTCTTTCAGAATATTTTTGAATCGTTCGGTGTAATTGAATGTAATATTGGAAAGCGGAATACTTGCAGCTTTTATTTCGTTATTCGTTAAGCCGGTAGGAAATAGGTCGGCAAGTAAAAGCCGGATGATATCTTCGTATTTGTCTAATAAAGACACATCCTGAAAACCGTTTTTAAGCTCCTGGAAATTATTGGTTTTCTCTATCAGCGATTCGGCATAATTGGCTCTATACTCTAATCTGTCATTATAACGGATATGCTCCAACACGTCCAAATACTTTTTGAACGATATATAAACCTGAAATGGAGCGTCTTTTTTATAAAGGTTTGCCAACAGCTGAAATTTAGAGTAAAGTTATGAAAAAAATAGATTTTTTGAGGAAGGAAAAGCCGGAGAAATGCGAGATTTACGAATATATTTAAAATAAAACTGGATTACATTTTGTGTATGCAATAAAAAAAGAATACAATTATTGTTGTGATAATTTAAAACGGAGATTAATAGATAATTTAAATTATTTTATCTGACTAAATTCTTTTTTAATTAACGGGGATGTGTAATAGTATAGAAAAGCCATCCGGAAAGATGGCTTTTCTATTGATATAAAGTAGAGTATTGTCTCTGAATTTTCTAGAATTTCAACAAAGAAACTATTTTATTCTGCTTTTATGAACATATCCTTGTTTCCCATTCTTTGTTTTAATAAGCCACCAATCTCCGGATTGATCTAAAACGTCTACTTGTTCTCCCGATGTTATTTTTTCTAAAACTTCAGAAGATGTATTTTTATCTTTTCTAAGATTGGTATATCCATCACTGTCGTGAATAAAATATTCTGTGCTGTCTCCTTTAATGATATACGATTTAAAAAATGGTTTATATTTTACATTGTAAAATGATACTTCATTTTTATCAAGTTTGTTCAAAATACTATCATCGATATATCTGTATAGATTATAATACATTAATGTTTTATTTTTCCAGCCGGTATCATAAGATGGAGAAAAAATGGCTTCAATTTTTTCACATTGCTCAATTCGTTTTTTTAAGTCTGGAATCGAAAATTTATTGACAACATCTTCACTGATTAATAAAGCATTTTTTTGAAAATTAATATCTACAATATTCTTGTAAAAATAGTCTTTATTGGTCAGAAATGCCTGCGGAAGGTTCTGATTGAGATAATCAACGAGTTTATTTTGCTTGTATTTATATTCTCCTTTAATAAAATATGAAGGTTTATAGAGAAATAACTGAAATAAATCCAGCTCATAATCTTCGAGATAATATCCTAAATTCTGATCATTAAAAATGAGTGATAAAAAATAATAAGACTTTATATCATCCAATTGCTGTATCCGAACGAGTAACAGTTTGATAAAAAATACCTGTTCGTATTGACCCTGATCAAAATTTCTACTGGTTAAAAATTTAAAAAAGTTATTTCTGAAAGACTGGTCTTCCAAAGAGCTTACTTCTATTTGTTCTATGTATTCTCCGTTATACTTGTATTTATTAAAATCTAAATCTTCAATAAATGAGTTGGAAATATTGATTCCATCTTTTAATTTGTCATTTTTGTTTTTACAGCTTGCAATAAAAGGTAGAAAAAGGATAAGAAAAAATTTAATAAAATTCTTCATGCTATTATAATTGTTGGAATTCTGTATATCAAACCTTTATTTTAAGCCAGTGAATATTCTTTATTTCATTATTATCCATCGATTGTATGTAGCTTCTCCTCCAACTCCTTTTATATAGAACTTCTTACCTTCTTTTTTAATATAAAATTTCGGATCTATTGAAATGCAGGACAGTTGATTACCAGCATAATATACTTCTAGCATATTATTTTTTTCAGTTGCAAAATATTTCCCTTCACATAAATTCGATTCATGATAGGTCGTTAATGAGAGATTGGTTGCTCCCTTTTTTATATTAAAATTGTAAGAAATAGATGCCATTCCGGTCGTAGTGCCTTCTGTTTCTACTGAAACTGAATGTGCCCCATCATAATTTTCAGTACTATTATTTATACTGCTGAATTTATCTTTTTGAATTAAACCAACCTCAAAAGCCAATACATCCTCCGGAATTTTCGATGTTTCTGTTTCATTAATTAGTCTCCATGTAGCATTTTCATATAAATAAAAAGAAGTTTTTGCACCAGACTTAATGTCAAACTCATTAGACTCTTTATCTATATAAGAAATATATTTGCTTGGAAGGTAGGAAGCAATAATATAGTAATCGTTAGTATTTATTAATTTCTTTATATTGTCTGATTGATAAGCTGCATCTTCTGGATTAGGATATTTAGAAAAGTAACCATTTTCATTTTTTACATTCCAGAAATACTGAACGGTATCAGTTTTTCCAATATAATCCATTGAGAAACAACCAAGCTTTTTGTCAGAAAAAGTATAGGTAGGAAAAGGATTTGGGTTGTCCGGAATTATAGGTTTTGGGTCTTTATATTTTTTGTTTAAGAATTCGATTACCGGATCATTAACATTTTTAATTTCATTTTTTTTGTTTTCTTCTTTTTTTATAGAAGTTTTAGCTTTATTATTTTCCTTACACCCTATGTAGAGTGTAGAAAAAATAGCTAAAAGCAAAAATTGTTTTAAGATATTTTTCAAGACAAATATTAATTATTTTTTCAATTTTTATAAAATCTATTGTAATAGAATTTTATCTAAGTCAAGTTGCTTTAAAGAATTTTTTTCAGAAACCTCTTTTTTTATCCATTCTTCTTCACCTGTTTTCGCACTAGTTCCTAATGAGGATATAAATAACTTTTCAATAAAAAGATCATTATTTCTAAAAAAAACAGGAATTATAATTTTTCTAAATACATTTTGATACTGATCTGTATATCCTAAAATTAAATTGAAGGTTTGGTTGTTTTTTGTATTGGTTTCTATGTCTATAAAATCACAAACGAACTTTTTACTAAAAAGTATTTTATTATTGGCTTTTGCTTCTAAATTATATCCGTCAGTCGTTTTTTGGACAGTAAGTATATCTTGTTTATCATTTTTATTAAAACTTATGTTATATTTTCTAATTTGTTCGGACTTAGTAGAGTTGCTAGGCGGATAAGTTACTTCCTCTTCTTGCATATTCTCTTTTGATTTCAGAAAATACTTTTTACACTCGGGTGAATCACACCCTAAAAGAAGTGTCTCTTTCTCATCATAAAGAGAAATATATGAACCTCCGTTAATTTGTAAATCATACTTTTTTCCTTTATATAAATAATCTTTTACATCAATATTGCATGGTGTAATAGGATAGGAAAAATGCCATTCATCCTCTGTAATAGGATTAGATAAGTTTATAATTTTATCTATATCTGCCTTATTCAGTGACCATGTTTTATCTTTTTCATTTAATTTTTCTCCATTTGAATATTCACCTTCACATTTTGCATAATATGTGATTGCTTTTTTTTGTTTTTTTCCATCCTTATCTTGTCCTTTGCAAGATATCATAAATGAAAAAAGTATTAAAAAACTTATAAGAATATTTTTCATAAATTTTAATTATAAATAATCTTTAATAGCGTTGTAAACAATTTGTCCCTCTCCGGCTTCTTTAGGGGCTAAGTGTTCATGACAATCAATTTTACTTTTATCTAAATTATAATAATTTAAAAGTGCTTTGACAAGACATGCAACCGATTTTGCTTGTACTTCAGTTAAATTTTCCCACCCTGAAACTGGATTTTGCCCTTTTAATCCGAGTGTTGGTTTGCCATTTTTATCAATTGCAAAACCTACGACCTCTATTCCTATAGATTTAGAATTCCATCCGGCACAATGCCAGGTTATTTTAGATAGATTGGCTGTTTGTGTTATTGTGCCATCTTTTCCCACAATGAAATGTGTTCCATAATGATCTATACCTCCTTTTTTATTTTTTCTGCCATTTTTAAAAGCATTTATACATGCTTCAGTTGTTCCACCCGCAGTTCTATGCAATATTATTTTCTGAATACTTGTTATAGAGTCTTTAAATAGACCATTTTCTATGGCATTTACTTGATTTTTAACTACTCTCGAATGTTTAATAAAGCCATTTTCAACAGTAAATTTATCAAAGCAAATACAATCTTTTAAATCCGAAGGACATGGTGTTTTTTCATTAGTAACTTCTTTTTTTCCTAGACTAATACAAGTATAAGGATATTTGAATACTATTTTTAATGCATTTATAGCATTTACTCTTTGATTATAACCATTTATGGAAGATGGACTAGTTGCGTTAGGTTTATTAACTAACCTTGAGGTATCAAAAATACTATCTTTATCAGCAAATGGATTTATATTTCCTATATCATTATATTTCCAATACCAACCACTTGACATTGCTGCAATTTCAATATTTGTAGAAACCAATGTAGGAGTATTTACAACATCATAGCCTGAATTATCTTTAAATTTTTGATAGTTCCCTTTTAGTGTTAAGTGTATAAACCCTCTTCCCCTATAAGGATCGTACCAATATTTTTGAGTTTTTTTGCCCTCGACACTTTTTATGAAAGATCCTGTTTCGTGATAGCATTGCCCTAGGAAGTGAATCTTTCTTATACATGTGTTAATTTCATAATTTTCAAAAGTTTTATTTAAGACTTCTGCAAATTTTTCATAGGTTTTTATAGTAAATTGTTCATGGCCTCCTGTAAATAGGTTATCATTATTCCATTTATAAAAGTTTTCACCAGCTTCATCAAAAGTTGCTTTTCTCATAGCAATTACCATTTCTTTTAATTCTTCTCCTGCTATTTTTCGATTACAAAAACATTTTCCTTCTTTATGTAGTTGTTGTTCTGGCGCATTCTGTACTACTGTAGGACTTTTTTCTGATGGAGGAGGAGCTGCGGGCTTTTGATCTTTTTTTACTGTTCCCTTCGCTTCCGCCCAATCATGAATTTTTTTACCAACCACAGATACAATTCCCGAAATGGCTTCTGTAGTGGTTTCAATAAGTCCGTTTTTTTCTTTTTGGCTTTGTCCTTTTTGGGCAGCCGGAGAGCCCGGAGCTTTGGGTTGGGAAGTTGGAGGGCCTGGTTTGGGTTGAGGTTTGCTTGGAGGATAGATTTCTTTCGGAGTGTTGATGTTTACATTTTCTGAGGCATGCTTTTTATTTTCATAGTATTCTACGGTGACATAGAATTCCAGTTGCTTTACGTCGGCTTCACCTTGTATCGCTTTTTTCATCAAAGCTGAAGTGAGTGTAAATTCTGCCTTGGCTACTCCATTTATTACTTTTCCTTGTTTACTGTCTACCTGTAAGTTTCTTGCATTATGACCTTTGTCTTTGGCATCATCTTCCCAAAGTGTAAATTTAAGATACTTCCCCTCTAGGTTTGTACACTGGGCTTCAGCAATAAGCTTTTCTGTAAAATTGAAAACATTTCCAGGAGTATTATTGGCATATTTTAGCTGAATGCCATTTATTCTTGGAACATCGCTGGGCTGTGGCTGTACTTCAAGAGCCATTGGAGCTTTGCCTTCCGGTTCATGAAGATAAGCTTCTATTCTATAGGTATTCTGATAAGCATTATTTTGAAATATAAAATTGCTGATACCTTTCTTTTTGATATTGGTAGGGACAAATTTCCCACCCACTTTCTTAAAAAGCTGCCATGTGACCAATGCAGGATTTCTTTTTTCTTTAGGAGTTGCAGGATACCATTCATCAATGGTATAGGTTACAGTTTCTCCTATTTGGGGTTGGGTATTCCCGGAAATTTTATAAACACCTTGTTTTGGCATAACATTACAATTTTGAGATTAAATTGCATCAAGTTCATTATCACTACTTTCTTTCTGGAATTCTTTGAAATTCACAAAAGGATTAATGTTATGCTGTTCCTGAAGGTCTGCATTCTGAACATTTTGATTACTCATAGCGGCGGTTTGCCCGTGTTCCTTTATTGTAATTTTTCCGCCGGTAGTGCACACAAGCTCTGAAAGTTCGGTGACACAACATTTGCCCATGATTTTTACCTGTTCGTAAGTTTTTTGCCATTTTCCGGCAGGAGCATATACACAGGGAAGATATCCTCCTGATGAAGGCTTTAGTTTACATTGCCCAAAGCTCGGTCCCGGAGGTGTAAATTGTACATCGTCTTCTGTAACGGCTAAATAATCAGCTTCTGCCTTCTCACTGTTCCAATAATGTTTTTGGTGAGAAGTTACTTTATACTGTGGAAATTGATTGCCCTGATTACATTGGGCTTTCCCTTTTTGTACAACGAAATGCTTTCCGTCGTGTGGAGATGAACCGGACATATTTTGTGTATATTGATTTGGTTTTATAAATCTATAAAAAAAATAAGCGTAAAAAAGTAGTAGAATTACTACATTTTCAAAACTTTACTATTCTCCAATATGATCAATTGTTAAAAATAATATTGATTAATTCTGCTGTTTTTCCATACTGAAGATTTCTTTTTCAGTCACATCGTCGATATATATATTGAAAGAAGCTTCTATTTTCTGTAAAGATAAATCTGTTATGTTAAAGCTGTATTCTGCAAAATGATCACAAGCAACAGTATTTTCTGTTAAAGGTGCTTTAGCATCGAAAACGAAAGACTTGGAATAGAGCTGATCCATATTTCTGTTATCCGATGAACGTCCACTTTGGATAATTTTTAAAACAGAATCATTTTCTTTGGGCTGGATTATGTTCTGGATTTCTAATCGGATAGGTGAGGCATTGGTAAGCCAGGGTACAAAATCATGATAGATCTGTGAATCTGTCCAGTCACCATAGATCGCTCTATAAAAAGCGCCTGTTAGAAAATGAACAGGTAATGTATTTTTTAGATTTTCTAAAAGGACTTCTTTATCTCCTACAGCCTGTTTCATTTGATTGATATATGAATTGGAGTACTGATCTGTAAAATAACTTTTCAAGGTTTCTAAGTGATCCGTAATCAAATTTTCAGGACTGGTAAAGTGTACATCTTTAATTTCTAATTCTTCATTAAGACTAATGTGTAAAGGATATAAAATTTCAACACATGCTTTTGCCAAGCTGGACATTTTGGTATCCGATTCTATTCCTTCTTTTTTAAAATCGAACATTTGAAAGCTGAAAATATGATGATTGTTTACCAATTTTATATAATCAAATTCCATCTGATACTGATAATCTGTTAATAGTTTATCATCTAGAAACTTCTGATGATTGATTTTATAGTTGCCATTTAATAAAGGAATTTGGAAAGGAATTTTTCCATGAAGTGGATGATAATATAAACTATCACTGTTTTCAATAATCTTTTTGTTGAGCTCTATAATTTCGTTTCCGAATGGAAGCAGGAGAGTTTGTCCCGGTTTCAAATCCGTGTAAAAGCGTTCATGTTTCGCACAATGGGTATTGTGGAATTCTCTGAGATATATTGGGTTTTCGATTTTAAGATCGGATGCAATTTTTTCTAACGAATCGTTGGCAAGAGTTATATATGTGATCATATTTATCTACTTGGTTTTTATATGAACAAATATTATGAACGACTGAATTAAACTCTTTGAATACCTTTATTGATTTTTATTTTTTGATTATTCAGGTAAGAAATTCTATTACTTATCACTCAATGATGGTTTCAAAATATTGAATCGAATATTTCTTCAAGAATTGTAAATTAAAAAAGTTTTTCTGAAGAAATTTGGCAGATAAATTATCATGAAGAGAGTAAAGGTATTGAACTAAAGGTTTACATTTTTCATTAGTTGTCTCTTGTTCATATTTTCCCAGCAATTTTTCTATTAGAGTTGCTATCAGCTGAAATTTATACTGATCTTCACAATAAATGTGATCCCAAAAATTAAAAAATTCTTCTATTACATCTAAAAAATATTGTTCTGAGTTTTTATTGTTTTGAAGTATATAAGAAATAATATTGGTTTTAATAGGTGTTTTTTCCTTATTGTTATACAGAAATAAATGTTGAATATAATCGGGTTCAAGATTTTCATAATTTATTTCGCGTAATGCTAAATTATTTACCAATATATTTTTTTCATAATCAAAATAAAAGAAAATATCTTCCAGTTTTTCTTTATCGTTTAATATATTGGTGATGGAAGAGTTATCATCATTAAAAATGATTTTATTATAATTAATAAACTGGTTATTATATGAATTTTTTAGCCCCTCATTTATTACAAAATCTTTTAAATAATAATTCTCAAAAGGATATGTATTTATAAATTGATTTTCAATATCAATTTTATATCCCTTCTGATTAAAAAGAATAATAATTTCTTTATCAAAATTATCAATTCCGAAATGGGTTTTCAGTTTTCCTAAAAATTCAGTTTTAGAAATATCTTTAAATCCGTTTTTTATTAAAATTGATTTTAAAGATTGTGACAGGATTTCCATATTAATGCATATTTATATCAAATCTATAAAATAAATAAGGGGATGGACTTTTAGCTCTTGCAGAGTTTACCAAACTTTCCGAATCTTTAATATCTGGAGAAATTGCATAATATTTATTATCCTTTTTATTAAGAATTATTACTGGTTTTTTCTCACTATCTGAAATATTTTTAGGGGGAGAAGTTTCATTTTCATCTTTTGCATAAAGTCTTATGGTATTTCCAGAAATGCTGTAATTACAAGTATAATGTATTGAATACCCACCGGGTGCTTCTGTTGGAAATTCGCTTTCCATTCTACTGTCATTATCGAAAGTAATTTCTTTTGAACTTATTTTTAGCTCATACCAGCCGATTCTGTTTTTAATTTCCTGATATGAAGTTAGTTGTAGATTATCGGAATTTAAATAAATTCCTGTCCAGCTATCAAGTGATGAAGAAGAGGTTGTTGTTTCCTGTTTGGTTTTAAGCTCCAAAATTTTACTCTCTCTCCATTGGTTGGCTTTAGCTTCGTCATTATCATGGTCGACTGAAAATGTATCAGCGATTTTCCATGTATTGGAAGAAGAATTATATTGGTATAAAAATATTTTCCTTGGAGTTAATGGCGTGTAGGGAGCATCCATATTGGGCGTTGATTTTAAAAACTCTTTTGGAGTATGAAAAACCCAAATGTCAAACTCTTTACTAAGATTTTTTAAAGACTGTTGATTTAGTTTTTTTTCAATAGTTGCATCAATATCCTGGTTATAGATTTTGTTTTTTTGCTCAGAATACCATTTTTCTGATCCTATTTTAGGAACCAGTATAAAAGTGGTTTCACCATTGCGGTATTTAAAATCAAAATTTCTATAAATTCCATCAAATTGGGTTGAGACAATACCTTCGAAATCATCGACTGGGTAATCTATAAAATTAATTTTTGCAGGACCTTGTTCTTTATTTACGGTTAAGTGGTCAAAATTTTTAGTTTTTTTTTGGCAGCTCATTAGCTGAATTAATAAGCAAAGTATGAAAATATGTAATTTCATTTTATTTATAATTTTTTAGTATAATTTTTTGGTCTAAAATATCCTACCCATCCTCCATGTCCCCATAAAGCTCCTTTTAATCTTGTATATTTCGCTGTTCGTGAACATCCGGTTCCTGCATACCCACCATTTTTGACCTGGTCTTTTTCACTAACGGCCCCAACATTTCCTATTGCTTCTAGTATAACTACTACATCATTCGCAGAGTCATAAGAATATACAATACCAGTGTGTCCCGCGTCACTTCGTCTCCAAACAAAAATGTCGCCTCTTTGGGGAGTGAAGTCTTTACCATCACTTCCCGCAACAAAATCTATATTGTTATTTCCAATTACCTTTCTAAAAGCTTTCTCACTTATCATATTATCTGTGGTCATATATTTTATAGAAGAGGTAATTCCTAACTCATGTAAGTATCTGCTTACAAACTCTGAACAATCCATTTTTGAAATACCTTCTTCAGAATCGTCAGTTCTTAAATTGTTAGTTTCCTGTTTATAGGTATGATGTTGATCTGCAATTTTTTTCATTTTATTGAGTACTCCGTCATCATCCGATGCTACTTGATCGTCTACAGGATTTAGCAATTTACATTCTTTTACACGAAATATGGATTTCATCGAATCTTTTTCCTTAATCGTGTGTGTCGTAGTCGTAGTATCATCCTCCTTGTACCATGCTCCTCCAATCAAATGCGCGACTCTTTTGGTTTTTGATTTGGTTTTACTATTAATAATTTTAATAACATTTAAACAAGCCTCTTTTGTTACTCCAACCTTTGCAGGAATATACATTTTATGCAGATCCCAGTCACCTAGACCAGAAAGCAGAGCTTCAGTTGCCGTAAACTTTCCATCGTATTGTCGTCCATCTTTAATATTTAACGTCTGATTACCCAAAACTTTATTTACATGAGCTTCAATATCTGTATAATTATTTTTTCCAGTTATTTGCAGCATTCCTCTTCCTCGGTATCTCCAACCTTCATTGTCATTTTCACTTAAACTCTGATTATCACTAGGAGCCTTGTTTCCTAATGTTTTTGCTTTTGGATCAAGACCATATACGAAATTAGCAATTTTTATTTGCCTGTCTAAATCCAAAGCTCCTTCGTTTGCTTTTCTTCCCAGATCTTCAGCCATTTTAATCCCGGTTTTATTTCCGAACATATACGACGCAGATACATTTAAAAAGCCTGTTGTTTTCAGAGCTGCAATATTATAATTCATGCTTTCACCGTTTATGGCAGGTGTTAATGAATCTCCACTTTCCTGTTTTGCCTGTGCAAAAAAATGAGCTTTAAGTGTGCAGGTATTAACGTTAAACTTTTTGCAAAACTCATTAAAAGATTTAACGATTTCTTTAATTAATGTTGTGTTTGTTACTGATGGAAAAACTGCTTTTAGCTCATCTTCTGTAAGTACTCCACATCGTGGGCACTTGCCTGTTGAATTTTGCTGATTAACATTTTGGTCTACATTAGTGGCTGTATCGGGGTTTTCAGCAGGAGGATTATTTCCGTTTCCTTTTACTGTAATTTTTTGATTTAGAACCTGAACTGTTTGTGGGCTATAGGTTGAAAAAGTATTTTGCTTTACGACCAAATAGTATTCATGCTCTCCTCCTTCCATAATGGAAGAAAAACCAGTTCCTTGAGCTTTTTTCATCATTAGTTCGGTGAGAATTATCTTCTCATCATTTATTCCGTTGGCATTAACTGAGATTTGTTTTTCATAGAGCAAGGTGTTTTCATCTTTGCTATGCCCTGTATCTGCTGCGGTATCCCGCTCCCAAATCTGCATAAGTAATTTTTCTTTGAACATATTTTGCGTTTTTATTTCCGCAACTAAAGTCTGTCCGTATTTTGGTTTCTCTGTAATTTTTTTCTTATTACTGTTAAAGAGGGTTAAAGAAAGGATTTTTGGAGTTCCTTTTACAGGTTCTATATGGATAATAGTGTTGCCTTTTTTTTCAGGGGAATTGAGGTAGCCTTCTACAAAGAACTTTTGTCCAAGTGCTTTCTCTTCAAAAGTGAATGTTCCCGTAATACCTTTCTTTTTAATATTTGTAGAAGTATAATTGCCATTACTCCTTTTTCTGAAAAGTTCCCATGTAATATTGCTGCCATTACGTTGACTAGGAGGAGTTTCAGGATACCATTCTGTCACTGAATAAGTTGCAGGTGCACCTATTTGAGGATTTGTTGGACCAGATATTTTTGCTACACCTTTTTTTGACATTGTCTTACAGTTTTAATGTGCATAGTTATTTTCATTATCCATTTCATCTTTTAGTTCATCAATATTTACTAACGGATTGTAAATCTGTTGTTCTATAGGATTGGCATTGGAAATTTGAATATTACTGATCCCACTTTGTTGACCGTGCTTCAGAACCGTAATTTTGCCACCAGTTACACATGTCAGTTCAGAAATCTCTGTAAGACAGCTTTTTCCTAAAATTTTCACTTTTTCATATGTTTTCTGCCATTTTCCTGCAGGAGCATAGGTACAAGGAAGATAGCCGCCAGAAGTAGGTTTAAGCTTACATTGCCCGAAAGGCTGGATGACAGGATCCAACTGAAGATCATCTTCTGTGACAGCAAGATAATCTGCCTGACCTTCGACATTATTCCAGTAATGTTTCTGATGGCTTGTGACTTTAAATTTTGGAAATTTAAAACCTTGGTTACATTGGCAGGTTCCTTTTTGAATCACAAAATATTTTCCATCATGTTCACTGGAATCATCACTTTTTTGTGTTGTACTGTCATCCTTTTTTGAAGCTTCGGAAAGAGTATTGCTTTTGTTTTCTGTTAGAAGTATTTCATTTGAGGATTGATCATCAGTATAGTTTTCTTCAGTATAATTTATCTTTTTCTCTAAATTTTGATTTTCACCTGATTGAGGAATTTTTTTATCTGTTAAAAATTGAGGGTCTTCAGGAATAAAAATTTGTTTACCTACCTCGGGTTCTCCGTGTATAATGTCATTTTCAGAACAGGAGAGATTGTGAAAAGTTTTTAAATAATTTTCATCCTTTATACCGAAGTTGTGAGCAATACTGGCAAAACTGTCATTGGCTTTTGTGATATATATTTTCATATTATGATTGTGCTTTTAGATGTAATTTGCGTTTGTGAAATAATTTATCCTTATACCAAATGTTTATCTCTAGTTTTATTTCGGATAGTTGTCTTGTGATTTTATTTGTAAAATAATGTAAATGTATATTGGCCTTTAATTTGTTTACATCATTTTCATCTCTAATACGAGAACCTTTTATAAGTTCCTGAAAACTGCAGTTTTCTGATATTTTTCCGGTAAGAGCTGTCTCAATATACTCCGGATTTTCATAAAAATATTCGGTTTTAAAATTAAATTCTAATGGAAATGAATTATAATAAATGGCAAATTTTTCTTTCCATTCGGCTTTTTTGTGAAACCAATTGATATCGGGAAATAATATTTTATAAACCAAGGTGCATTGCATTTGTCTTAAAAAATAATCTTCATTTGAAATATTATCACTGAACAAATCAATATAGGAATTTGCTACATCACCGATAAAAAAATCTTTGAGTCCAGATTTTTTATCTTTAAATTTTTGAACTAGACTCTTGTGATTGGCCAATGCTGATATTTTCCCTTCTGATAATATGAAAGAAATAGGGGAAATCTTTTCCATACAGGCGAGAGCAAAAGATGTTACTTTGTCATCGGGAACAATATTATTTTTTCTAAAATCAGTTTGTTGGGTTTTTACAATAATCTGTCCCTTTTTCTCCTCAATATCCAAACGGATTTTATAATTAAGCTGTAATTGATCCTGATTGAATTGTTCAATATTTTCTGTAAAAATATATTCAGAGGAATGAAATGAAATTATATCTACAATTGATGGAAGTTTTTTTTGTAATTGTCTTTCTTGCTCTGTTTTAGAAATATAGGATATAGGTATTAAAATAAATTTCACGCCCTGCAAGTTTCCGAACCACAACTTATCCATTTTTTCGCAATGTTTATTATGGAACTCCTTAAGCTCCAGTTCGTTCATATTCATGCGAAATGCGATAGAATTAAGACTGTCTTTTGGTTGCACTTTATATTTGATAAAATCGTTTTCCATCATCAAATATTTTTCAGATGATATAAAGCTATAAAAAAGGAAAAAAACAGCTTGTAGTAATTCTACTACAAGTGAACAGGAATCGAAAAAATATATTAAAAAAACCTTTCAAACAAATTGAAAGGTTTTTAAATTTTATGATAATAAGGTTTTTAGAACCCGGCTAATCTTACAAATAAATCAGGGAAAACACCTAACACAATGATTGAAGCAATAACGAATACTCCAACGATATTGTATGTAAGGGTTACTTTCTCTGAAGATTTGAATGAGCTTTCTTTGAAGAAGAACATGGAGATGATCAGTCTCAAATAGTAAGCAATTGAAACTGCAGATCCTAAGACTGCTACCAATACCAGGAAAACTCCGTGGTTGGAATTCATTGCCTGAGAGAATAAAGCAAATTTACCCATGAAACCAGCCGTTAAAGGGATCCCTGCCATTGAAAGCATTGAAATAGCCGCAACTGTTGCCAATAGAGGTTCTGTTTTTGCCAATCCTTTAAAAGCTCCGAAAGACGTTTCTCTTTTTAGTTTTTCAACATAGATTAAGCACATGAAAACTCCTACTGTAGATAATGCATAGGCAAATAAATAGAATGCTAAGTTATAAGTAGAAAGGCTTGTCATACCAAAGAACACTAATCCGATATATCCCGCGTGAGAAACAGAAGAGTAAGCCAACATTCTTTTTGCATTCGTCTGAGCAAGACCCATAACGTTTGCCAAAAGCAATGTAATAATTAAAAATACTCCCAAAACATTGATCCATTCTGCAGTAACCCCTCCAAATCCGATCGTCATTAATCTGAATAGAGCAAAGAATCCTGAGATTTTTACAACACTCGCCATGAAAGCCGTGATCAATGAAGGCGCTCCGTAGTATACATCTGGACTCCACATGTGGAAAGGTGCCAATGCTACTTTGAATGCCAGTGCACAAAGAATCAGTAATACTCCTAAGATGAACATAGCATCATGAGGATTTGAAACTCCGAAATTCTGGATTTTATATAAATCGAAGCTTCCAACACTTCCATAGATGAATGTAATACCGAACAATAGGAAACCTGTTGCGAATGCACCCATTAGAAAATATTTGATTGAAGCCTCATTTGATCTCAAATCTGTTTTGTTTGCTCCTGCCATTACATACAAAGGAATAGAAAGAATTTCAACTCCGATGAATAGCGTTACCATGTTTTGGTATCCGAAAAGGATAATTCCACCACAAAGCGCGAAAAGCATCAATGCGTATAATTCTGACTGGTGGCTTCTGTGGTTGCTGAATGCAAAACCTCCCAAAAAGAATAATAATAATGTCGTTACAATTGATATTTTAGTGAATAAAGCAGTATTTCCGGTATAGTCATACATATGTCTGTACTGTGCAAAGAAAGTACATTCAGGCATAAAACTTACCCATAATGCGATGATTAATCCCAAAATCCCAATGTATCTTGCGAATTTCCCTTGTTCAAAAACTCCTGAAAATAACGCAACAACTGCCGTTAGGAAAACAATAATTAAAACACTCATTTTTTAAAATATCAAATTAACTTACCATTGATTGGTAGATAAACTTCAACGAACTATTCACCATTTCGATTATCGGTTGTGGGAAAATACCAAATACAATCACAAAAACCGCTAAACTTGCCAATACAGAGAATTCTACTGCAGATAAATCTTTTACTGTGCTCAACACGACATCATCGCCTTGCCCGAACATTGCTTTTCCGTAGAATCTCAATAAGTATACAGCACAAAGAATTACCGTAAGACCAGCAATTACTGCTGCCAATCCGTTAAAATCATAAACCGATTTCAACAGGATAAATTCTCCGATGAATCCATTGGTCAACGGAACTCCCATTGAACCTAATATAATGATCAGGAACAACACCGCAAACTTAGGAGCAACTTTCGCCAAACCTCCCATTTGTCTGATGTCTCTTGATTTAAATCTCTTGTATAAAATATCACAGCAGTAGAATAAACCTACCACGTTGATACCGTGAGCGAAAGTCTGTACCAAAGCACCTTCAGCACCTTCAATATTGAAAGTTCCTCTTAAAGAAATTACTGCTGAAGCGAAGATACCTGCCACCATCAATCCAACGTGAGAGAAAGAAGAATATGCAATAATTCTCTTCATATCTGTCTGGATGATTGCAATTAAAGCTCCGTGAACAATTCCTACAATTGCCAGAATAATTACGATTTGTCCTGAAATTCCTGCAATCGGAAGGGGAGTGATTGGTAATAAATAACGCATAACCCCATATACCGCCATTTTAAGCATGATCCCTGACAAAAGCATCGATCCCTGAGTCGGCGAATAAGTATAAGTATCTGGTTGCCAAGTATGGAAAGGGAATACCGGTAATTTCACTGCAAAAGCAAAGAAAATGAACCAGAATACCACTGTCTGTTGTGTTTCGTTTAATTGAGCATTATAAAGATCTGTTAGTGCGAAAGATGCAGAGTTGTTGTAAACATAAATCAACCCGGCTAACATGAATAATGATCCAACGAATGTGTATACGAAGAATTTCGTAGTGAATTCAAATCTTTTATTCTCCTGACCCCACAGTCCGGCGATGAACCAGATCGGAATCAAAGTTACTTCCCAGAAAATGTAGAATAATAATCCGTCAAGCGAAGTGAAAACTCCCACAAGTCCGAACTGCATCAGCAGGATCAAACCGTAGAAAGTATTTCTATAGCTTACATTTTCATTAAATGAAGATAAAATAATGATTGGCGCTAAAATATTGGTCAGTAACAAAAGAAGTAAGCTCATCCCATCGATACCGAAGTGAAGAGAGCTCTTCATAAATTGTGACCAAGGGTAATTGATCTCGTGCTGTAATACACTGTCTACTGTCGGATTAAAATCAAAATCCGCCGCAATGTAGAAGGTAACGAGCATTTGTACCAATGCAATTCCCAGTGCCAAATATTTGCTGGAATTGTTTTTCCATGCAAAAACTAATCCCGAACCTACTAGAGGTAATAGTAATAATGTTAATAATAAACCAGACATTATTGTAATATAAAGTTAACAATCAGTATAATTCCCACCGCTAAAGACATGATCAAAATGTAAGTCTCAACATTTCCGTTTTGGATACGTTTCATCGCTTTTCCACTATCTTCAGCACCTTCGCCTACGAAGTCTACAAAACGATCAAGAATACCTTTATCAAACATCTTTCCTCCGCGTCCTAATCCTTCAACAGTTTTTACAATTAATGCATTGTAAAGTTCGTCAACATATAATTTTTTAGCAGACAGTTTTTCCCATCCGGTGTATTGCTCTTCAGGAAGTGCTTGTTTTTTCTTGTTCACGTAAGTATTTTTAACGATGAACCAAACACAGAAGAACATTAAAACTGTAGCTCCTAAAAGTATCATTTCAGTACCAAACGGAACTCCTGAAAGGGTAGCTTCCATTTGTTTAAAACTTTCCTCAGTAAGAACCGGTTTCAACCACTCCATTAATTTTGCATAATGACCGTGACCGATGAAGTGAGGAAGGTTAATTAAACCACCTAAAACCGAAAGAATAGCCAATACGATCAAAGGTAATGTCATATTAGACGGGCTTTCGTGTAAGTGATGTTTTTGTTCTTCAGTACCTCTGAACTCTCCGTGGAATGTAAGATAGTACAATCTGAACATATAGGTGGCAGTAATAGCTGCTAAAATGAATAACAGTACCCAATAAATTGGATTTTTAGCGAAAGCTGCTACTAAAATTTCGTCTTTAGAAATCATCCCTGATAATAAAGGGAATCCTGAAATAGCCAATGTTCCAACAAGGAAAGTAGCATGAGTGATCGGAATATATTTTTTCAAACCTCCCATAAAACGCATATCCTGTTCGTTGCTCATTGCATGGATTACAGAACCCGCTCCCAAGAACAATAATGCTTTGAAAAATGCGTGTGTCATTACGTGGAACATCGCTGTTGTATATGCTCCAAGACCTAATGCAATGAACATAAATCCAAGCTGTGAAACTGTAGAATATGCTAAAACTTTTTTGATGTCATTCTGACGTAGTGCGTAGAATCCTGCCAAAGCAGCGGTTAAGAATCCGATGAATAAAATTCCTCCCTGAACGGTTGGTGCTAAAGTAAATAAGAAGTTGGATCTTACTACTAAATAAATACCCGCAGTTACCATGGTTGCAGCGTGAATCAACGCAGAAACAGGAGTTGGACCCGCCATCGCATCTGGTAGCCAGGTATATAATGGAACCTGAGCCGATTTACCCGTTGCACCGATAAATAAACTCGCTGTAATAAAGATAATTACGCTTCCGTCTAATTCAAATTTTCCAGCATTTTCCGCTACGGTAAGGTAATCAACAGCGTTAGTTTGTCCGGCAATCATGAAGATACCGATTAGTAACGCAAGATCACCGATTCTGTTCATGATGAAAGCTTTTCTTGCCGCTTTACCATATTCTTCGTTCGTGTACCAGAATCCGATAAGTAAATAAGAACACAATCCTACACCTTCCCATCCGATGAATAAGATAAGGTAGTTGCTTCCCATTACTAAAAGTAACATGGAGAAGATGAAAAGGTTCAGATAAGTAAAGAACTTATAGAATCCTTTGTCATGACTCATATATCCGATAGAGTATAAGTGGATCAGTGAACCGATACCCGTGATGATCATTACCATCATTAAAGAAAGCTGATCGATCTGGAATCCGAAATTGATCTGAACTCCATTTATTCTAAACCATTCAAAAGCTTTTACAATTACAGGCTGGCTTTCAGAATCAAAATTCATGAAAATACTCACTGCGATGCAGAAAGATGCAAAAACCATTGCCGTAGCCAGACTACCCACAACAATTTTTGGAAGATTTTTTCCGAATAAACCGTTAATAAGAAACCCTAAAAGTGGTAAAAGTACTATTGCATATACTAAATTCTCCATTCTTATCCTCTTAATTTATTAAATATACTTACATCAACAGAACGGGTATTTCTATACAGCATAGCAATAATTGCCAAGCCTACCGCTACTTCCGCAGCGGCAACCACCATAATGAAGAAAACTAAAAGTTGTCCGTCTCCGTTACCTTTGTATGCCGAAAATGCAGCCAATAAAAGGTTCGTAGAATTTAGCATAAGCTCAACACAACCCAAAATAACAATAGCATTTTTTCTCAACAATACTCCCAACACTCCCAAACAGAACAATACTGAAGAAAGAATGATGAAATAATTCAGAGGGATGCTTTGTATAAATGTATTTACTTCTCCCATAATTTTATAAATCTTTTTTACCGATTAATACCGCACCTACGATACCTGCCAAAATAAGGATGGATGCAAGCTCAAACGGTAAAACATATTCATTAAACAAAAGTCTACCCAGATTTTTTGTGAGACCAACTCCTCTGTCTACATTTTCAACAACAACGTGGTTATCCTGCACACCTCTGAATACACCTAAAACTCCAATTAATAATAGACCTGCCGTAAAAACTCCAATAAATTTTAAAGTATTGTTCTTCTTACTTTCGTCTTGTTTATTAAGGTTAAGCATCATCAGGATATAAAGGAATAATACCATGATGGCTCCGGCGTAAACAATAATCTGGATAATCGCAAGGAATTGTGCATTCAGAAGGATGTACATACCTGCAATAGAAAACATCGTAACAATTAATGACAAAATAGCATATAAAGGATTTCTCGCAAATACGAAATACACCGCACTTGCCACTGCTAAAAACGCCACCAAGAAAAATAAAAACTGATCCATTATTTTACCGCATTTTTTTGTTTCTCGGATTGTCTTTCAGTGATATCAATCCTTTCATTTATTTTTTCAACCAATTTATCTTTTCCGTAAATGAAAGAACCTCTGTTGGTTTCCACGTCTACCAATCTGTCGGTAAGATAGATTGCAGATTTAGGACAGGCTTCTTCACACATTCCGCAGAAAATACATCTCAGCATATTGATTTCATATACTGATGCATATTTTTCTTCTCTGTAAAGATGCTTTTCTTCCTTAGTTCTTTCAGCAGCAGTCATTGTAATTGCTTCCGCAGGACACGCCACTGCACAAAGTCCGCAAGCGGTACATCTTTCTCTGCCTTCCTCGTCTCTTTTCAAAACGTGCTGACCTCTCCAGATTTCTGCTCTCGGTTTCTGTACTTCCGGATATGAATATACTGCGGGAGCCCCTTTCAATACGGTTCTTACAGCATGCTTAAATGTAATCCCCATTCCTGTAAAAATCGCAGGTAAGTAGATTTTTTCAGCAAGGGTCATTTCTTTATTAGAAACAACTTTTGATCTGTTCGTAAGTTTCATTTATTGTAATTTTTTAGGCTGAACTTCCATCCAGCATTTAAAAATATATTCTTATCTCTTAGTTTCCAAACGCTAAAATTACAGCTCCTGTAACCAGCAAGTTTACCAATGCCATTGGAATTAAAGTTTTCCAACCCAAATGCATTAATTGGTCATATCTAAATCTCGGAAGCGTCCATCTGATCCACATAAAGATCAAGATTCCGATTACCGTTTTTGTTAAGAAGGCCACGATACTCAAGATACCTGCAGTGTTTTCACCCCAGTGTTGAGTTACCCATTCAATTCCTGGATAGTTGTAACCTCCGAAGAACAAAACAACCATGAACGCATTGGAAATAAACATATTTACGTATTCACCGAACATATATAATCCTAACTTCATGGATGAGTATTCTGTAGAATATCCTGTTACCAATTCAGATTCACATTCAGGTAAATCGAAAGGGTGTCTGTTTGTTTCCGCTAAAGCCGCCACGATGAAAACAAGGAAAGCAATTGGCTGGTAGAAAATATTCCAGTTCAGGCCTGAAACCCAAGGAATGAATCCCCAAAGTTTTCCATTGGTCTGGCTTGCCGTAATTTCTTTTAAATCCAAACTTCCTGTCATCATAATAATAGAAAGCAAAGCCAATCCCATCGCCAATTCGTAAGAGATCATCTGAGAAGAAGCACGGATTGCACCCAATAATGAATATTTGTTATTCGAAGCCCAACCTCCGATCATGATTCCGTAAACACCAATTGAAGCCATTCCGATGATGAAAAGTACACCAACATCAATATTGGCAACCTGAAGATCAAAAGAAGTACCCGCAATATTTAAACTTTTACCCCAAGGAATAACTGCTCCTGTGATTAATGAAATAAACATTACCAATGCCGGTCCCAATACGAAAAGGAATTTTTCTGCATTGGCAGGTGTAAAATCTTCTTTAAAGAAAAACTTTCCACCGTCAGCAAGAGGTTGCAGCAATCCGAAAGGTCCTGCTCTGTTGGGACCAATTCTATCCTGCATGATAGAGGCAACTTTTCTTTCTGCCCAGGTAGAGTAGGCTGCAATCGTCAACGAAAGCAGGAAAAGTGCTAATACAAGTATAAGTTTAAATGTAAGTAAATCCATTTTTATTTGTAAAGATTTTTAGATGTGAGATATCAGATACTAGATAAAAGTCTCATGTCTAGTGTCTGAGATCTAATTGTCTTTAATTAATTATTTTTCGTCTTTTTCACTGATTTCTTTCGCCATCGGATTGTCTAACACTCTTAGCTCATCTTTAGGCTTTTCGTAATGGTTCAATGAAATAACAGAATGTCTGTCGATATGTCTAGGACCTTCAAGATTCCAATCGTTCAAGTTTTTTCTTTCAAAACGACAAGTGTCACAGATGAATTCTTCGACTTCACCCCACTGGTCTTTTCTTGCTGTAACTCTTACGATTTCATCACCCTTCATCCAAACCGTAGCTTTTCCTGAACATTTATCACATTTGCAAGAAGCATTCATGGGCTTTGTAAACCAAACTCTGCTTGCAAAACGGGCTGTTCTGTCTGTTAATGCTCCAACCGGACAAACGTCGATTACGTTTCCGATGAAGTCATTATCTAAAGCTTTATTTAAATAGGTAGAAATTTCAGCGTGATCTCCTCTGAAAAGAATTCCGTGTTCTCTTTGACCTGTTAGCTGGTTTGCAGCCAGTACACATCTTGCACATAGAATACAACGGTTCATGTTCAGTTTAATGTGCGGGCCAAGATCATCAGCTTCGTAAGTATTTCTTTCGAACTCAGTTCTTGTGTTTTCCACACCATGCTCATATCCAAGATCCTGAAGATGACATTCTCCGGCCTGGTCACAAATAGGGCAGTCTAACGGATGGTTTACCAACAAAAACTCAGTAACAGCTTTTCTGCCTTCCTGAGCTTTTTCAGAAGTAAGATTTTTTACTTCCATACCATCCATTACGTTGGTTCTGCAGCTTGCTACCAATTTTGGCATAGGACGAGGATCTGCTTCAGACCCTTTAGAAACTTCTACAAGACAAGTTCTACATCTTCCTCCACTGGTTTCCAACTTGCTGTAGTAGCACATTGCAGGAGGTACAGATTTTCCACCGATTTGTCTTGCAGCTTCCAAAATAGAAGTTCCAGGCAAAACTTCAGTAGTCTGTCCGTCTATAGTTATTTTGAATTTTTTAACCTCTTCGCTCATATTCTATGCTTTTCGCTTATGCTGTTAAAAGCTTTAAGCTCTATTTTAATTATACTTTTTTGTATTAAATGTATATCCGATCCCCGCAAGTACCTGTCCGAAAACAAAATCCTGACGAGCTTTGTCCGGTTTATTGTTTAATGTAGTTTTAATATCCCACATATTAATGTATCCGGCTTTTGCTTCTGCTCTGATCATCCAGTTTTTCCAGAAAACCAAGTTCAAGCTCGATCTAAGATCGGTTCCCATCCCTGCGACGTGAAAACGGTCGCTTCTTTCATTTCCAAAAAGTTTGATATTACTTTTCGGGAACATTACTCCGATTCCGGCTCCGTAAGACCATACTAAATCTATATTCTTTTTATGAACCAGATTTTTATATTTTTCAAGACCTAAATTTTCATAATTCAATCCGTCTGTATGCTCAAAAGTAAGAAACTGCTCATCAGCTAAATTTACCTGACCGTTCTGTACCATTGCTGCATATTTCGGATCCGAAATATATCCTGAAAAATCAACCGTCTGGTTTTGTTTCATTACATATTTCATATGGTCAATTCCAAGAACAAGAGCCAGATTATCTTTGATAAAATATCCTATTCTGAAATTATATTGTGTCACTGTAAACCAACTTGGATCAAAATAAACGATTCCAAATTTTGTAGGTTTATCTCTTGCGGATACATTACTCAACTGAAAATCGTAGCCATTTCCCGTAAAGTGAATATCAGAATTACTGAATGCTCCTCTGTTCCATCCAAAGAAAGCGAACACCTGACCTTTTTTGCTTAAAGGTAAAGGTTTTTCCTTCTTTTCAGCTCTATATGGAGTAACCTCCAATGTATATTTTTTCTCTAACGTATCTTTTTTAACTTGTCCAAAAGCAAAACCCGACACCATTAGGCCAACTGCCAATATCTTTTTCATTCTAAGCGTTATTCTCTACTGCAGGGATTGGGTCTGCATAATGTGCTATTCCGTAATTTTGTGTTTGAGACAATTCAGGGTTTTTAATATGCCATTCGAATTCATCTCTGAAATGACGAATAGCTGCTGCAACAGGCCAAGCTGCTGCATCACCCAATGGACAAATCGTGTTTCCTTCGATTTTTCTCTGGATATCCCAAAGTAGATCGATATCTTCCATTTTTCCTTCTCCTTTCTCGATTTTCTTTAAAATTTTGTACATCCATCCCGTTCCTTCACGGCAAGGGGTACATTGTCCGCAACTTTCGTGATTATAGAATCTCGCTAAAGTCATGGTATGCTCTACGATACATTGGTCTTCATCCAATACAATGAAACCTCCCGAACCCATCATGGTTCCGGTAGCGAAACCACCGTCTGCCAACGATTCATAGTTCATGTATCTTGGTTCTCCGTTCACAGTTCTCAGTAATAAATTAGCTGGGACAATAGGAACAGAGCTTCCTCCAGGGATACAAGCTTTTAATTTTTTTCCGTCTTTAATACCGCCGCAATATTCATCAGAGTAAATGAATTCTTCAACAGTGATCGTCATGTCGATTTCATAAACTCCTGGTTTGTTGATGTTTCCACAAGCAGAAATTAATTTCGTACCTGTAGATCTTCCAACTCCAATTTTAGCGTATTCAGCTCCTGTAATATCAATGATTGGAACGATTGCCGCAATAGATTCAACATTATTGACTACCGTTGGTCTTTCCCAAAGTCCTTTGACAGCCGGGAATGGCGGTTTTAGTCTCGGGTTTCCTCTTTTACCTTCAAGAGATTCTAGCAATGCTGTTTCTTCACCGCAGATGTATGCTCCACCTCCTCTTTGAACGTAGATTTCCAAGTCGAAACCGGTTCCTAAAATATTTTTACCTAAAAATCCTGCCGCTTTAGCTTCTTCAATAGCTTCTTCCAAAATGTCCGGAATCCATGAATATTCTCCACGGATGTAGATATAAGAAACATTTGAACCTAAACAGTAAGATGAAATCAGCATACCTTCGATCAATAAATGAGGAAGAAACTCCATCAGATATCTGTCTTTGAAAGTTCCCGGTTCGGATTCGTCGGCATTGACCACCAAGTGTCTTGGAACACCTTCCGGTTTTGCCAAAAAGCTCCATTTCATCCCGGTTGGGAATCCAGCTCCACCACGTCCACGAAGTCCTGAAGCTTTTACTTCTTCAAGAATTTCGTCCGGTGTCATTTTCAAGGCTTTTTCAGCAGCTGTGTAACCTCCCTGTTTACGGTACGTTTCAAAGTAGCGAATACCTTCTATATGTGCGTCTTTAAGTAAAAGTTTTTTACTCATTTTTTATTATGCTTTTAGCTATCAGCTTGTGGCTTCTAGCTTTTTATAATTATTAAAAAAATTAACTCAATTAGTCTAAAGCGATTTGTCCTTCTCTGCAAAGATCAAGGATTTCGTCCACTTTTTCTATTGTTAAATTTTCATGAAAGAATTTTCCTAACTGCATCATTGGAGCATATCCACAAGCACCCAAACATTCAGCTGGCTTTAAGGTGAACATTCCGTCTTCTGTAGTTTCTCCGTCTTTAATGTTCAGTTTCGTTCTGATATGATCAAGGATTTTTTCGCTTCCGCAAACCATACATGGTCCCGTTCTGCAAACTTCCAAAACATATTTACCAACCGGCTTCATGTTGAACATCGTATAAAAAGTAGCTACTTCATATACTTCAATTGGCTTAATACTTAATAATTCAGCAACATAATCCATCACAGGAACGTCTAACCATCCCCCGAATTCTTTCTGTGCCAAGTGAAGTACAGGAAGAAGGGCAGACTTCTGTCTTCCTTCAGGATATCTTGCGATAATTTTGTGTACCTGTGCTAAACTTTCCGGTTTAAAAGCTATTGTTTCGCTCATTTTTTATCTAAGATTTCAGATGCCAGATTTCAGACATCAGATTTTAAATTTATATATAAAGCAAAGAGTCTAACATCTGAAATCTGATGTCTGACGTCTTCTTTTTATGCGTCTAATTCTCCTGCAATAATATTCATACTACACATCGTTACGATTGCATCGGAAATTACAGAACCTGTAATCATTTCAGGATATGCCTGATAGTAAATAAAACATGGTCTTCTGAAGTGTAGTCTGTAAGGGCTTCTTCCACCATCACTCACTAGATAGAACCCTAATTCTCCGTTTCCACCTTCTACAGCGTGATAAACTTCACCTTTAGGCACATCAGTTTCTCCCATAACAATTTTGAAATGGTAGATCAATGCTTCCATTTTTTGATATACATCTGCTTTTTCAGGAAGATAGAAATCAGGAACATCCGCGTGGAATGGACCTTCAGGAAGATTTTCGTATGCTTGTTTGATGATTTTAATAGATTCCCAGATTTCCTGTTGACGAACCATGAAACGGTCGTAAGTGTCACCAGAAGTTCCTACTGGAATGATGAAGTCGAAATCTTCATAAGAAGAATAAGGCTGTGCAACTCTTACGTCATAATCTACACCTGCTGCACGCAAATTAGGACCTGTAAAGCCGTAGCTTAACGCTCTTTCTGCAGAAATTGCTCCTGCTCCGATGGTTCTGTCCATGAAAATTCTGTTTCTCTCTAATAAAGTACAGAATTCTTTGAATCTTGGTGGGAAGGTTTTAAGGAAATCCTTTAATAACTCATGGAACTTTGGAGTGAAATCTCTTTCAAAACCTCCGATTCTTCCCATATTGGTTGTCATTCTCGCTCCGCAGATCTGCTCGTACATATCGTAAATACGTTCTCTTTCGATGAACATATAGGTAAGACCGGTAATTGCTCCGGAGTCCATTCCGGTTACACCGTTACAGATAAGGTGGTCACCGATTCTTGCTAATTCCATTAAAATAACACGCATATAATCTACACGCTTAGGAACTTCAACGCCGATCAGCTTTTCAACTGTCATATGCCAACCTAAATTGTTGATTGGGGCAGAACAGTAATTCATACGGTCGGTAAGGGTAGTGATCTGAGCGTAATTTCTTCTTTCAGAAATTTTCTCAAATGCTCTGTGGATGTATCCCACGGTTTGCTCAGCGTGAAGGATTCTTTCTCCGTCCATCGTTAAGATATTCTGGAAAATCCCGTGCGTTGCAGGGTGAGTGGGTCCTAAATTGAGGGTATATAATTGTCCGTCAATTTGCTCCTTACTGTCGTACTGGTTTAGTATATTAGATAATGAGTTATCTTTCATAATTTAAATGCTTTAGGCTATAGGCTTTAGGCTTTAAGCTTATTGCTTGCTGCTTACCGCTTATTGCATTATTTTTTATCTTCCGAACATGCTGTCGTTCTTATCGGTTCTGGTGCCATCTTCCAAACGATATTCCTTCAACATAGGGTGGTACCCAAGATCTTCCATATTTAAGATAGGTCTAAGATCCGGATGCCCTTTAAATTTAATTCCGTAGAAATCATACGTTTCTCTTTCCATCCAGTTAGCTCCGGCGTATAATTCCACTAAAGAATCCACTTCGATATTTTCTCTGGACATGAAGATTTTCAGACGCAATCTGAAATTAGCCATCATATTATGCAAGTGATAAACAACACCAATTTCTTTCTCTGGGAATTCAGGGTAATGGATTCCACAAATGTCGGTAAGGAAATTAATTTCCAGTGATGAATCTTTAAGATAATGAATAATCTTCTTAATGTCTTCTTTCTTCACCTCGATTGTCAACATTCCATAAGGCTCAGAACTCGCGATTACAGACTCCGGAAATTCTCTTGTGATTGCTTCTAATACAAATTCGTTTGTCATTTCCGTTAGTTGCTTATGTTGTAAGAATCTAATAATTTCTGATATTCAGGCATATCTCTTCTTCTGATGCTTTCGCTTTCTGCTAAAGCCTGAACCTGCATTACTCCTTCGATAATCTGCTCCGGTCTTGGAGGACATCCAGGAACATAAACATCTACCGGGATAATTTTATCAATTCCCTGTAAAACTGAATATGAGTCGAAAATACCGCCACTGGAAGCACAAGCTCCCACTGCAACCACCCATTTCGGCTCTGCCATCTGAGTGTAAACTTCTTTTAGGACTGGTCCTAACTTCTTAGATATAGTTCCGCAAACCATCAGCATATCTGCCTGTCTTGGTGAGAAAGAGTTTCTTTCCATACCAAATCTTGAAGCATCATACGTTGGGTTCAGGGTAGCCATAAACTCGATACCACAACAAGAGGTTGCAAAAGGCAACGGCCAAAGAGAGAACTTTCTAGCCATCCCGATTACACTGCTCAGTTTCGTTGCGAAAAACCCTTCTCCTTCAAATCCTTCCGGAGCAGGTGCATCTGTTCTTATTACTGGTTTGTTATCTGACATTTTTATAAATATTTAAAGATTAAAAAGATTTAAAGATTAAAAAAATAGTAATGATTTAAATCTTAAATTCTTGAATCTTTTAATGTTAAAACTTATTTATCCCAATCTAATGCGCCACGTTTCCAGACATAGAAAAATGCCATGAAGAAAATCGCTACGAACGTAAGTACAGCAAGGAATCCTTCCATTCCAAATTCTCTGAAATTTACAGCGTATGGATAAAAAAATACGATTTCAATATCGAATAATACGAATAATACCGCCGTCAAAAAGTATTTAATGGAAAACGGTGTTCTGGCATTTCCTTCTACCGGGACTCCACATTCCCAGCTTTGGTTTTTTACAGAATTTCCTTTTTTCTGTTTTGGACCTAAAAAATGCGCTCCAAGCAAAGAAACGGCTACGAATGCCACTGCAACACCTGCTTGTAATAGGATTGGAATATAACTTTCAGGTAAATTCATTTTTACATTATTATCTCAATTTGCAAATTTAGCGAATAAACAAGAAAGCATGAAATTTATCAGCTTTAAAATAGAATGAAAATAGGAAAAATTGATAATTTAGAATCAATAAAAATAGCGTCTATTTTTTCATTTTTTTAAGCACAGAAAAAGCCATAAATGAAATATAGCCAAATAAAACACTTGCGTACATTATGTTAACTACAGTGTTCATCCTGTCATCCTCTATCCTGAAAAAGAAATTATAAATAATAAACCCTGCGATTAAAATGGCGAAAATAATAAGATGTGGTTTCATGAGATTGGAGTATAAAAATTAAAGGGTAAGGATTTAAAATTATAACATTTCGTTAATTGCTCATTACCGATTACTCATTACTAATATTCAAGGAATACGTTCTTCTTCTTTTGTGATTGACCGGATTGTAATCCTGCCATAAAAGTTGTACACTCTTATTTTCTTCCAGTTCCGGGTTTGTTTCAAGATATTTTACACCTTTTGTTCTGAATAATTTCCAGATTTCTTTGAAGATAATTGAAGTCACACCACGTCTTTGATAATCAGGATGTATTCCGATTAAGTAGAAATTGGCTCTGTCATTTTTCTTTCCTGCTCTTAAAAAATGCCACCATCCGAAAGGGAAAAGTTGACCTTTAGATTTTTGTAAAGCTTTTGAATAGGAAGGCATTGTGATGGCAAAAGCCACAAGTTGATCATGTTCGTCTGCAACACAAACGATATAATCTTTATTGATTAACGGGAAATATTTCTCTTTATACGTTTTCCTTTGATCGTCGGAAATAGGAGTGTAGGTAGAAAGATGTTTGTAGGTTTCGTCCAAAAGATCAAACATTGGATCTACATATTTTAAAATTTCCTCTTTAGATTTAAAATTTAAAACTTTAAGATGATATTTTTGAGAGATTAATTCGTTGAATTTGTGTATTTTATCAGATAGTACTTCCGGGAAAATGAGTTCGAATTCTACCCATTCCTTTTCTTTTACCAAACCTAGTTTTTCGAGATGTTTAGGGTAATAGTCATGATTGTAGATTCCAATCATAGTTGCCAGCTTGTCAAAACCTAATGTCAGCATTCCTGCTTTGTCAAGATTGGTAAAGCCCATTGGACCTTCAATTTTATCAATATTTTTTTCTTTGGCGTAGTCAATTGCTGTCTGAATTAATGCCTGAGAAACCTCTTCGTCATCAATAAAATCTATCCACCCGAAACGAACTTTTCTGATTCCCAGTTCCTTTTCTTCTTTATGATTGATAATCAGAGCAATTCTACCAACAATAGTATTGTTTTTATAGGCTAAAAACTGCTTGGCTTCAGAATATTGAAGGGCCGGATTTTTATCTGGGTTCCAAATATTAATTTCATCATTAATGAATGAGGGAACGTAATAGGGATTGCTTTTATATAAATCCATCGGAAATCGGACAAATTGCTTTGATTGATCGGGATTTTTTACTTCAATAATTGATACTTTCGACATAATGTATGACGCTGATTAAACAGACAAATATAATTAATAAAATGCAATACTTTGGCACAGTTTTTACATCAAAATAGTAAAAAAACACAATTAAAAATCTAATAAAATGATAGGTTACTACGGTTACTATATAATTATCGGTATTTCGATGCTGGTAAGTTGGTGGGTTTCATCGAGATTAAAATCAAAATTTGCATATTATTCCAATGTACATCTTAGAAACGGGCTTTCAGGAAAGGAAGTTGCTGAGAAGATGTTAAGAGATAACGGGATTACAGATGTTCAGGTAATTTCAGTTCCGGGACAATTGACGGATCATTATAATCCGGAAAATAAAACAGTAAATCTTTCTGAAGGCGTCTATATGCAGAGGAATGCGGCTGCAGCTGCAGTTGCGGCTCATGAATGTGGTCACGCTGTTCAGCATGCTAAAGGATATTCTATGCTTCAGCTACGTTCCAAATTGGTTCCCGTAGTAAGTATAAGCTCTAATTTGATGCAATTTGTTCTGATTGCGGGGATCATGATAATGGCTGCAACCCGCACGATAGACAATCCTACAGGCAATAGACTGGTACTGGGAATAGGAGTTTTAATGTTTGCTTTTACAACCTTGTTTGCCTTTGTGACACTTCCCGTGGAATATGATGCAAGTAACAAAGCGATGAAATGGCTGAAGGATACAGAAACTGTGACCTCAGAAGAATATGTTGGAGTGCAGGACAGTTTGAAATGGGCAGCAAGAACTTATGTTGTAGCGGCTATAGGTTCACTTGCACAGCTTCTTTACTGGTTATCCCTGTTTATGGGCGGAAGAAGAAATTAAATTTTATATAAGATTACATATATACCTCAGAGATTTTCTGAGGTATTTTTTTGATATAATGGTGGAAATGATTTTATATTAATTGAAATTGATATTTTTGATAAGAAATAATCAGAAAACATTAATGCAGAAAAAAGATATATCAGATAAACAAGTTGAATACTTAATAAAGGTGATTGCTTTTTTCTGGCTTTTCGCAAAAATCTGGAGCTATAAGACATGGATTACAGAAAGAGTGTATCCGGTAATTCCGCCAATTGATCTTTTAAAGAATGTTCCCGGCATTTTTCATCAGTTCATATTTGGGTTTTCTATTCTCGCTTTATTGGGAATACTGTGCTTTAAAACCAGCCGATGGCTTTTGATCTCTTTACTGACATCTGAAATAATAAGCTGCTCATTGGATACCGTAAGATGGCAGCCCTGGGAATATATGTATTTGTGTTTTTTGCTGATGTACATTATTAACTTTTACAAGCCGAAATCTATTTTATTATTAAGCCATATATTTTTGGTATCCATTTACCTTTTTAGTGGTTTACATAAATTTAACCGTGATTTTCTTGCTTCTGTATGGAGGGATATGTTTCTTGTAGATTTTCTTGGGCTTTCAATGGTTTTTATTGTAAAATATAAACTGTTTTTTATAGGTTTACTCATCCCTATAACTGAAGTTGTACTGGCGATATTGCTTGTCGTTTCAAAATCAAAAAGAAAAGTAAGTTACTTTTTGATTCTGATGCATGTGAGTATTTTGATATTGATCGGACCTATAGGACTGAAGTATAATTCTGTGGTTTGGCCCTGGAATCTGGCAATGATTTTTATTTTAATGATTACCTATGCTAAGCCCATTGAATGTTCTTATAAAAATAAGATTGTTCCCAATCTGTATTGGTTTGTTCTTTGGTTTTTACTGCCTGTTTTCAGTTTGTTTGGCAGTTGGTATCAATATTTTTCATTTAATCTGTATTCAGGGAAAGGAAATCAAATGTATATCTGTATTTCTGAGAACGAAAAAGAACTTGCACCTTATTTTGAGCCGAAAAGTTCTACTTTTTGTAAAGGAAAGGTATATATTAATTTGCAAAATTGGGCATTGCAAGAGATAAAGTCTGTACCGCTTCCTGAACTTGAAATTTACAGGAAAATGGCAATACATCTTAAAAAGAAATATTCTAAGGATGATGTGAAGATTATACTTTACAATTCGGAATCTCAGACCAGTATTGAGTTGTAACTTCTAAACCCTGTATTCTACGAACTGCATATTTTCTAATGTTTCCGTAATGTATTCTTTATTCTTTAATTTTATCCTTGCAATAATAGATGCTTTTTCCTGAGAATCGAAATTGAGGATTTTTGCATCAAATTTTGAAAGCAGAGTGAAAATGGTATTTTGCTGATTGAAATTAAACTGAATTTCAATATCTGTTTCTAATTCTTTAATGACAATATTTGCTTCTTCTAACGTGATCTTTGCTGATTCTTTATAAGCTTTTACCAAACCGGAAACCCCCAGTTTTGTACCGCCGTAATACCGAACGGATATTACTAAAACATTTGTAATCTCATGAGCTAATAATTGATTGTAAATAGGTAAACCTGCACTTCCGGAAGGTTCTCCGTCGTCATTGGCACGGTAATTTTCACCATTCAGTCCCATGCGGAATGCGTAACAGTGATGCGTTGCTTTTGGATGCTCTGTTCTTACTTTTTCTAAAGCATTCTTCAGCTCTTCTTCGTTATTGACAGGGTAAGCAAATCCTATGAATTTGCTTCCTTTTTCTTTTAATAAGGTATTCTCGACGGACTTTTCTATGGTTTTGTATTCGAACTGCATTTTTTTATCCTTCTCTTTTGTAAAACTCGATTGAATTGTCCCGGAAAGCTTCGGTTTTACATGGGGTAAAATCAAACTTAGGAGCCTGAGTTCCGTTTTCCAGTTTCAGATTTTCATTTTTAATGACAATAGCTTCATCCCAAAGGTTAGCATTAATGAATTGCCGTAAAGTAAATCTTCCGCCTTCAATGATGACGGATTGAATCTGTTCTTTATATAGAGCATCCATTAAGCCAGAGATAAAATTTTCTTTTTCAATTGTTATGAAATGAATATTTTCCTTATTTTCTTGTTTTACAGAATTGAAAACTAAAGTTTTAGCTTCGTTGTTGTAAATACTAAAATTCTGAGGAACTTTTAAATCAAAATCGATTAAAATTCTTACAGGATTTACACCCAGTACATTTCTTACCGTTAAGCTTGGATTATCGTTCAAAGCTGTTTGTGTTCCTACTAAGATAGCGTGTTCATTAGCCCTTAATTGATGAACGAATTGATTAACCAATGCATTGGAAATAGAAGTAGGTTTAAAATCTTTGTCCATAAAACCATCACCAGATTCTGCCCATTTCAGAATAATGTAAGGTCTTTTCTTTTCGTGGTATGTAAAAAAACGTTTGTTGAGTTCAAAGCATTCGTTTTCTAAAATTCCGGAAACGACTTCAATCCCTGCGTCCTGTATAATTTTTTTTCCTTTTCCGTTTACTTTGTCGTGAGAATCCATAGCGCCGATCACGACTTTTTTGAAACCGAGTTCTTTAATTTTTAAAGCGCATGGAGGTGTTTTTCCATAATGTGCACAAGGTTCCAGCGAAACGTAGATCGTAGATTCCGGAATTAAACTTTTATCTTTAACGGAATTGATAGCATTGATTTCAGCATGAGGTTCTCCTGCTTTATGATGGTAGCCTTCACCGATTATTTTTTCATTATGAACAATTACACTTCCTACCAAAGGATTGGGATAGGTGTTACCGATTGCTTTTTGAGCCAGCTCAATACATCTTCTGATATAAAATTCGTCTTGCATAGGAAAGAAAAAAGCGAAGACAAATTGTTTGGCTCCGCTTTTTAGATTTTTATTATGAGTTTATTCTCCGGCAATAATGCTGTGAAGATTTTGTCTTAAGGTTTCTAAATGAGCTTTTTTCTCATCAATAGTATTGAAAGTATCTTTCAATAGAGGGTTTTCTCTTGATGGCTTGTTGAAGAATGCTAAATTGTTCTCCAGTTTTACGATTTCAGCTTCAAGATCAGAAATCTGGCTCTTGATTTTTCTTGCTTTATCAGTAAGTTGGTTTTCAGAAAGACCTTCTTCTTTAAGTTCCAGTTCGTTGATCTTATTTAATTTTAATTTCTCTCTCAATGCTTTGTTAAATTCCGAATTGATGGAGATTTTTTCTCTAGGAACCTTTCCTATATTATTCCAGGCTGTTTTGATTGCTTCAATCTTTTCAATGCTGCCGTCTTCATTGGTGACGGTTTTCAACTCTTCAAGAAGCTCTTTTTTATGTTTGTAATTCTCCTTCCAGTTGTCGGTAGAAGTATTGCTTTTTTCTCTGTAGTTGTTGAAAAATGTATTACACGCATCACGGAATTCATCCCAAATCTTATTGGTCATACTTTTTGGAACGTGACCAATTTTTTTCCAGTCTTCCTGAAGTTTTTTGAATAACGGCACAGAGATGTCCCATTCTTCATTGTTCATATTGTCTTTGGCGGTCTGGATAAGTTTTAATTTCTCTTCCAGATGAGATTGCTGAGAACCTTTTAATGATTTGTAATAATTGTTCTTCGTCGTGTTGAAGTTTCTTAGTGTTGTTTTGAAATCAGTCCAGTTTTGGTTGGAAAGTTTTCTTGGAACACTTCCGGTTTTCAGGAATTCTGAACGAAGATCTTCAACTCTTCGGATTGCATTTTGCCAGTAGTTATGATTAGGGGTTTCTGCAGGCTCTGAAAGTTTTTTGATTTCCGCAATGATCTGGTTCTTTTTATCCAGGTTAATGCTTTGCTCAGATTCTATCGCAGCAGAAAGCTCAGATTTTCTTTCATGGATTTTGTTGGAAATTTCTTTAAACTCTTCCCATGTTTTTTCACGGAATTCTTCAGCAACCGGTTCTGCTTCTTCTTTCCAAAGCTTATGAAGATATTGAAGTTCATTCAGTGCTTTCTGAATCACAGGTTCATTTTCCAGTTCCTTTGCACGTTCTATGATGTGCTGCCTTTTTTCAAGGTTGTGGCTGTATTCCTGTTCCAGAAATTCTTTATTTAAATCCAACATTTGATAAAATTGGTTCAGATGGTGGAAATAATTGTTATTAAGAATTTTGAATTCAGACTTGGCAACCTGTCCGGCCTTAGACCATTCCTCTTTTATTTCACGGATTGACTTGAAAAGGTTGGTTCCCGGTTCTGAATTAGTATATAAGTTTTTAAGCCTTTCAATAATGTTTTGACGATGCTCCAGGCTTTTCTTCTGCTCTTCCTCCTGTCCTTTTTGATAAGAATCATGCTTTTCTTTGAAGATATTTACTAAACCAGAAAGCTTAGCCTGTGAAGGATGTTCATAGCTGAAGTTTTCAGGAGTGTTTCCTGCTTCTACATATTCATGTTTTTTATCTTCTGTTTCATCATGAATATAGTGACTTGCTTTTTCTTTTAAAAGATTAAATTTTTTGAAATTTTCACCTGCATTAGGCAGGTTGATGATTTTTTCCATTTCCTTTAGAGTATCCGCTAAAGAAATTTCAACCTCTTCTTCCTGATCTACAGAATCTGCCTCTTCATCATGAGGCGTCTCATGAGAAGAAATGGTTTCTTCTGATGGGTTCTGTTGAGATACTTCTTGAGCATTTTTCTTTTCTTCGTTTTCAGAAAGATTGTTTTCTGTAGTCATAGCAAGTCTTTTATGTGAGTGGCATTAATATCCTTTAAATATAGCAAAAAGCCAATTAAGACACTAATTTATGTTATTTTTTTTGAAAATTCCAAATTTCCCAGGCTTTTTCTGCCTGTTGTTCCAGCATATAATATCCATTCACTGTTTTTGCTCCTTTTTCTGAGGCATTAATGATGAATTGGGTATAATTAGGGTTGTAAATTAAGTCAATAACCAGATGGCCTTTAGAAAGGCCTTCAAAAGGAAATTTCAGACAGTCTTCTACATTAGGGTAGGTTCCCACCGGAGTACACTGAATGACAATAGGGTGATTTTCAACGGTTGCCTTATTTAAATTATCAAAATTGATTTCTGTGCTTCTGGAAACCGTAATGGAATTGATTCCGTGTTTGTTTAAAACATACTGAACCGCTTTTGCTGCTCCTCCGTTACCTAAGATAAGGGCAGAATTCTGATGCGGTTTTTTATGCAGAAGCAAGGTTTTCTCAAATCCAAAAGCATCTGTATTGTAGCCCGTTTTTTTGCCATCCTGAATCAGAACACAATTTACAGCTCCTATTTTCTGTGCTTCATCACTGAGTTCATCCAGGTAATCGATTATTTTTTCTTTATACGGAATGGTTACATTAAATCCCAAAAGATCGGGAGCGGAAAGTAAATGTTCAACCTCAGATATTTCATTTAAGTCGAAAATGCTATAAGAAAAATCTTTTAGCATAAGCTTTTGAAATTTATCTTCAAAGAATTTTTTTGAAAAAGAATAAGAAATATTACGTCCTATTAAGCCTAATTTTTTACTGGAAATCATATTTCAAAAATAAAAAAAAGACCGAAAAAAATCGGTCTTTTATGAATTAAATTTTTTATTTACTGTACAATAAATTTCGTAGTATTTATATCTGTCTTTAAAAGGTAAACTCCTTTTGACAGGTTTTTAAGGTCTATTTTGTTAGAGTTTTTAAACGGATGATGAATCACCTGAATAAGTTTTCCTGAAAGATCAATGATTTCTGCTTTTGTGATCTTGCTTATATTTTCACCTTTTATAAACAGCTCATTGTTTTTAACAGGATTCGGATAGATGCTGAATGTTGTATCTTTTGTAGTTTCTGAAGTAGCTAAACTGTTATAGCAAGTCCAACTTAGATCGTCTATAGCGACTCTGTTTCCAGAAATTGGATTAATAAGTTTAATCGTAACATTTCCGCTTACGTTAATATTATTGATACTGAATGTTCCTACTGTCGTTGTATAAGGGATTGTCCCTACCTGAACTCCGTTTACTTCTACATTTAGGGCGTTATCAGAACCTGTCGTGAATTTTAATTGAGTTTTTACAGTTAAGCTTTGAATACCTCCGGAAAGGGTAGAACTTAATAAATAACCGTCTCTTATGGTGATTGCCTTTCCTGTGATCGTTTGGTCTGTTCTTGCATCTGTTGCAGTCCAGGTAATAGCGTTGTTTGTCCAGGTTTGGGTTCCATAGCTGGAAGAAGCTGCCGGAATGTTGCTGAAATCTTCAGTGCCACAACTTCCTCCGCCCGGCTGTCCTGCAAGAGTGGTCTCTGTTGCATTGTTACTTTGTGGAGATGAGTTTCCTGCTGCATCTCTGGCAATAATATAGAACGTATATGTAGTAGAGGGGGTTAATCCCTGCACTGTTGCGGTAGTTCCTGTAACGGTACCGTAAAGTGTTCCGTTTGAGAAATAAATATCATAACCAGTTACACCAATATTGTCAGTAGCCGCAGTCCAGCTCAAAGAAATTGAATTACTGGTAGGATTGTTGGCAACTAAGTTAGTAGCTGCAGTCGGAGCCTGAGTATCAACAACCGGTGTTCCCCAGATCATATTAACGTATTCAGGGTGGTCAATATAAGGGTTTCTATTTCCCTGATAAACATAAGAGGCATTGTTTCTCCCAATTTCGGCTGGAGAAACCGGATCTAATGTATTCCAAGCTAACAGCTGATTAAGTTCCCAGGTTTGAAGCCCGGGAAAAGCTGTATTTCCCAACATATTTCCGGAACTGAATCCTGAAAGCTGTGTTTCATATCGTGTTACAAAATAAAGGATCATCCTTGCAACGTCACCCTTAAAAGCATCAACAGGCTCAAAAACCGTTCCTGAATATCCTGGAGAAGCAGAGTTTCCGAGTTTAGATCCGTTTAAAGAAGTAAAAGATGCTGTATTTACTTTTCCATAAGGGTAATTGGATCTCATTCCGTTTACTTTTCCATCAGTAGGTCTAATGAAATGAATATCTGCAACCATAGGAGAGTTGCTGTTGAATAAGCTCTGAGGCACTACGTGTTCCCTGTTGTAGCAGTTTCCTTCTGTAGTATAAGAACCACACTGGTTGGTTGAGTAAGTAAATGTATAAGGATCCGGCCCATTGGTATTTTCAGAATAAATATCTAAAATTGTTCCGTCATTTTCATAATAATAATCACGATCGGTCGTTTGATAACCTGTCCAAAGTCCACCATACCCATGATCAATATGACCGTTGGTGATAATCTGATTAAGCTTGCTTTTCAGAGCAGCTCCTGTAAGTCCTGTTGTTCCGTTGTAATATCCTGCCGGAATTTGTGCAAATGCATTAATAAATGCAAATGAAAACAATAAAGAAAATAATATTCGTTTCATTTTTTAAAATTGGGGGCGTAAAGGTACAAAAAAATGAAATCTTATATATTAACTTTTAGTAATATAGTCTTTGCTGATCTTTGAAAAGAACCATGAAATAAGTATCCCGAATACCGCTGCGGTAAGGGCTACAATAATATAATTGTTTCCTACGATTTTAATAGGGAACGGTAACGTTCCTATAGCTTTAAAGAATTCAGTATACTGCTGGAAATAGCATAAAAGAGTTCCTAAAATCAAACCGGAAATAATTCCTAATATTACGATAAGAACTCCGGTATAGAAATACGTTTTTCTTAAATGAGCCAAAGGAAATCCCAGTGAAATGAGTGAACGCGCCTGTTCTTTTTTATCAAGCTGAAGAATAATGATTGCTCCTGCAAGGTTAAAAGTGGTAATGAAGATCACTAAAGCAAAAATAAGGTAGATAAATAGCTTTTCGGTATTAATCATTTTCCAGAAAGCTGCATTTTCCTCTTCTTTAGTCTTGACATCAATATTTTTACCGAGTTGTGAAACTAAGTTTTGTTTTACAAGATCTGTGTTTTCAGTATTTTGAAGTTTAATTACAATCTGATAGGCTGATTGTTTGGGAAGATCCAGTAGCTCCTCAGTAAGTTCTATAGGGGCTATGATATAGTTGTTAAGCTGATCGTTTCCCGGGAAAACTCCCGTCACGAAAATATTTTTCTTATTATAAATATCTTCTTCTTTATTAATGATCCCTGTACCGGGTTTAGGCATGAAAACCGTAGCAAAATCCGAAGTAGAATCTACAGGAATAGAGAGCCTGTTTTTAAGAGAATGCTCCATGAGCACTTCATTAGAATACTTAAAGTTTGGGTAGGTTCCGTAGAAAATACTTTTGTCAATAGGATTTACTTTGGTATAGGCAGAATCTACCCCTCTTAAATAAGCGATATCACCTTTACCATTATAGTTGATGTATACTTTCTCTTCTATAACTTTTGAAAAACTTGCAATCTCTTTATTCTTTTTTAAAACATTTTCGACCTGCTGTAAGTCCTTAATGGTTTTTCCTGAACTACTTTTTAAAGTAAGGTCCGCATGCAGGTTTGCAATAAGGTCTTTATTAAAATCTTCCAGTCCGGAGAAAACCGAAATAATAACGAACATTGCAGTCACGGCTACCGTCATTGCTCCCACAGCAAGCCACGTAATAAACGTAACAGCAGTGCTCCCTTTTTTTGCCAAAAGGTAGCGGGATGCGATATAAAATGCAATATTCTTCAAAGTGATTTATAAAACAGGATTGTCGCCTTCGCCTCTTAATTCTCTTTCTAATTTTTCTACATCATCAAGAGTAGTGTCCAGGTAAAAATTAAGTTGAGGGATTACACGTACTTGTTTAGCCATTTTCTGACCGATGAAATTTCTATACTGAGCCTTGTTTTCCTCTATTTCCTTCATTACTGCACTACGGTGCTCCTGTGGGAAAATACTTAAATAAATTTTTGCAATTCCTAAATCTGCTGTTACTTTTACATCAGATACGCTTACCAAAATACTTTGCTGGCTGTTTGCAGCCTGTTTGCGGAAAAGCTCTGCGAAGTCTTCCTGTATAATTTGTGCTACTTTTCTTTGTCTGTTACTTTCCATAATTTCTGCAAATTTAGTACTTTTGTTTGAATTGATACTTTGAAATTCAGATGCAGTATCAAATTTACAATTTTAATTATTTGATTAATATTTATGAAGCTAGAACATATTGGTATTGCCGTAAAGTCTTTAGGAGTTTCGGATGAACTCTTTGCTAAATTATTAGGAAAAGTATCTTATAAAAAGGAAACAGTGGAAAGAGAGGGCGTGGTAACCTCTTTCTATGAAACCGGAGAAAGCAAAATCGAACTTTTGGAAGCGAGTAATCCTGAAAGTCCTATTTCGAAATTTATTGATAAAAAAGGTGAAGGCATCCATCATCTAGCATTCGGAGTAGAAAATATCTATGATGAAGTGCAGAGATTGAAAAATGAAGGTTTTCAGTTTATTTCAGAGGAACCTAAAGAAGGTGCTGATAACAAATTAGTTGTGTTCTTGCATCCTAAATCTACCAATGGAGTACTGGTAGAATTGTGTCAAGAAAAGCAATAAAAAATTTTGTAGTGAAAGAATTTTTACTATTTTTGCAAACACAAAATTTAACCAAGTTTTGAGGTCCTATAGCTCAGTTGGTTAGAGCACCTGACTCATAATCAGGTGGTCCCTGGTTCGAGCCCAGGTGGGACCACGGTTTTGAAGATAGACAATTCTTCGAAAATTATAGAAACCCCTATTTTAGGGGTTTTTTTATGTTTATAAGTTATTATTTGTAGACAAAAATAGTCATCGTTCCCAAGATTACTTTCCCCTATCGTTTCCCCTTCAGATTAAACAGCAGTATTTTCAAAAGAAATGCTATTACCTGATTCTGGTATAATATGACTTAGGGTGAATTTAGACTGTAAAATGAAATAAAAATATAAAATATTGATTATCAATAAATTAAATTTTATTATTTGAAATATTATACCTAAATTAGCTGATTTTTTCTTCTTCAAAATCTCTACTATAGTTATTGAAAATATAAACAAACAAATATTTTCGTTATGAATAACTATTCAATCAAAATTGTCAGAAGAACTGATAAACAAAATGCTAAAGGAGAAAACCCACTGATTTTACAAATCATTATTAATTCTCGTTCAAAGAAGATAGGCTTAAAAGAATCCATTGATCCTAAGTTTTGGGATGATAAAAACTCCAAAGCTATTGGTAAAGGATTTAAAAGTTTAAACGTTAAGTTGAATAAAATAAAATCAGACTTAGAAGCGCATTGTAGCTTAAAAGAAGCTGGAGGAGTATCTATTACGTTTGATTTAATTGATCGGTATTTCAAAGGAAAAAGTGATAATGATTTTTACCAACTTTTTGATGAAATTGTTAAAGCTAAAGGGCTTAAAGAAGCTACATCTTATAAATATTCTTTATTAAGAAAAAGACTTAAAAGTTATAAGTCGAATATTTATACTTCAGATATTGACTATAATTTTGTGAAAGGCTTTGACTCATATTTGAAAAAATTGGAACTGAAAGAAGGAGGTGCTGTTTACAATATGCACAAATGTCTGAAATCTATTATTCATCAAATCTACTTAATGGAGAAAATTAGTTTTTCTCCGTATAATAACTTTAAGTTTAAGGGGCCAAAAGTGAATGATGAGTTTTTACATGAGGAAGAGGTGGTACGCTTAAGAAATCTAGAATTGGATGAAGAACAAATTAAAAAGTATAAATTAACAAAAGACATGTTTCTATTCTCTTGTTATACTGGATTGAGATTTAGTGATTGTGATCAATTATTAGTTAAAAATGTTGATTTAAATAATTCGGTAATTTCAATCGTTCAAAAGAAAACGGATGATATTTTAAAAGTTCCTTTTAGTTCACAAGCTAAAAAGGTCTTATGCAAATATATAATCGGTAAAAAGAAAGATGAGAAGATTTTCCCCAGTATTACTAATCAGACTATTAATAATAAATTAAAGGATTTGGCTGATTTAGCTAAGATTAATAAAAGAGTTCATTTTCATCTTGCCAGACATACGTTTGGGAGTAGCTTAGTGAATTCGTACAATGTTCCTTTGCCTTTGGTTAGTAAATTATTAGGTCATAAAAATATTTCCAATACTTTAATATATACTAATTCTAATTTTTCCATCCTTAGAGATGCTATGAAAAACTTTAGTTACGGTAAAAAATCGTAATTTCGTAGGAGATAAAAATATAATTAACATAAAAGCGTAAGCTATCGCATTGGTACAAGAAAACCGCTAAACTTCTTAGATAACCAAATTCGATAGGCTTACGCCCGTGTCATCTATTGGCGTGGGCGATAAGTCATATCTGGTTATCGGGTTCTTAGCGGTACCTCTTGTACGGATTGGCTTAAAGTTCCACGCTTTTTCTATGAATTAAACTGCTGTTTTGGAACTGAATGGTTAATAATAATCATGGGAAACTTTTCTTATCTGATTCAGAAAAAATATAGAGAGCTGAACTCAGAACAACAACGAATCTTCATTAGCGAATTTGAAAGACGAAAGAAATCTGTAGGAATATCTTACCTGCTTTGGTTTCTTTTAGGATGGCATTACGCCTATCTTAAAAAATGGGGTTGGCTGATATTATATATCCTTACCGCAGGAGGATTTTTTGTCTGGGCAATTATTGACCTCTTCAGGATTCCTAAAATGGTTGAACAATATAATAATGATCTTGCTTTAGAGATATTGCGGGATATTTCGATAATGTTTCCAGATGAGCGTCAAGATTCAAATGATAAGAATGTTGTTAAAAAGAATGTAAATGATCTTTACATAACTCAAAAAATGCAATCAGGAGAAAGTTATTCATTTTATATAATCGTTGGTATAATCATCTTGTTTAGCGTTTCAGCATTTCTATTAAAACCTGATCGAGCTACAATGCAAAATGAAATTGCGGATAAAATCCTTTTACAACAACCTCGAATTTTCAAAAAAATGAAAGATTTCTTTTTGGGTGAAAAGCCTGCAGACGAATATTCTCAAAATTATATAGTTAATACTCTTTCAAGAAAAGGTTATTCAAACGTAGGAATTTATGAGGAAGATTTTGTATTGGCTAGAAAACTGAAATACTATAATGAAGATTCAGATAAAGATTTAATTACAGCATACGGATTTTTAGGATTTACAAGAGTGATTTTTGAATACGAAAGTGCTATGGAAAGATCAAATTCACAAAGTCAAGGAATGGGAGAAAATAGAACTTTTGATTTCAAGAATCGGGATAATGCAGGGGGAAATTATATACCAGGTAAAAATACTAACTACTATGACCGTTTATCCAAAACTAAAAATAAAGTTGAAGATAACTACGAGGAAAAACCTGCAACTGTTGTTTCAGATTTACAAGAAGATTCGATCAAAATTAATTAAACAATGAAAAATCTTTATATAGTTTTTACTCTTTGTACTTTTTCGTTTTTTAATTCTCAGGGTTTATATGAGAAAGAATTAAAGCAAACTAAAAGTTTTGTAAAAACGATTTTAAGAAACGAGCCATCTAAAATCATTGAATATGTCAAGCTTACAGATGGTAGATTAAAACGAAGTATGACGGAAAACCCAGTTGAAGAATTCGAGCTTCAATGGTATATGTTTTATAAAATCATTAGAAAAAATAATAAAATTGTTTATATCAGTAAGTCTGATGATTTATGGGGGCATATTGGAGATAGTAAAACATCTTATGATTATTACTTCAATGAAGAAGGAATCTTGGTTGGGGCTGAGAAAAGCCTTGATTTTTTCTTACTTGATACTACGTGCGCGATTCAAGTACAATATTACGCTCTTTACCAAAATGTAAAAGCTGAAAAATTGGAAAAAACTGAGATATATAAGGATGATAACGGAAATGTTATTGATTTTACTTCCAGAAAATGCAAAAATAGCAAGTCGTATATTCAGAATATTACCAATAGCTTAGATAAGATCATCTTCAGAAATTTAGAAGGCTTTATGAAAGCTGAGAAAATCAAATATTACAAATAAGATTTTGGAAAGAAAAATAAAACAATAGGAAAGCAAGTAAAAGTATGATATGTTTTACTGAAATAACAAGTAAAATAGACGTGAAAATAGAAGTCAGAATACAAGAAGAAGCAAGTAAGGGATATCTGAAAAGGCACTATGAAGTGTGAAATATTAAAATCCTTGATACTAGGGGAATCGCAATTTTTAAGCCTGTTAGGGATTAAGGAATACAAGTGAAATATTTTAAAAATACTGAAAATCCAATTTAAAATAATTTTGTATCAAATATCTTCATTCTATTTTATGAAAACAAATTTATGTTACGATTTACTTTGCCGCTTCAACTAAATATATTTATAAAATATAGGGAAAATACCTATGTATGAATTCTTGATTTTTCCGATATTGCGTATTTTGAATTAAATATGAAAAGCAATAAGACTCTACTTTTAGATAAATCTGATAGTTATTATCTTGAAGAAAATGGTAATATAACCACTTTAGAATATCTACCTAGTATCAATAAAATAAATATTCTTATCGGAACAAATAATAGTGGTAAAAGCAAATTCATGAGAAATCTAATGTCTTATAAAAGTTTTTGGATGTTAGATGAAATTACTTTTACTACTATTAACTCGCTAATTGATCAATACGGAAGAGGAAAAACGGCTAGACCGAAAAGACTTGAGAGAAACATTGAAATAGCCAAAAATTTTGAGGAACTAAAAAATACTCTCTGGTTTAATCAAAGAATAAGTCATGAAATTAAGATAGCATCACAGATTAAAGCACCAAAATTTTACTATGTACCTACGTTAAGAACAGCTCATTCAATTTACCTTGAAAAATTCAATGAGGAGGATGGATTATTTTATGAAAAAATTGAAGATGATATTCTATTACACACATTAAAAAAAAATTACTCATTAGATGAAAATATTGACATTTTCACTGGTGTGCATTTATACAAAGATATTTTAAATACTAGAAATTCTAAAAGAGAAACTCGTAGGAAGTTTGAGAGTTTTGAAAGATTTATTAGTCGTAATTTTTTTGACGGTAAAACAATAGATATTATTGCTGAATTTGATAAAGACGAAAGTAGAAAAGGAAACAATACTAAAGAAATAATCAGTATCCATATTGAAGGGGAAAAATACTCTCGTGACTTATACGATTTAGGAGATGGTATTCAAGCTTTAATAATTCTTATGTATAAAGTCTTCATGTCAGAAGATGAATCTTATATTTTTATTGATGAGCCTGAAATAAATCTTCATCCAGGAATGCAACGTTTGTTTTTAGAACAAATTATTTCTAATCCAGATTTAATTAAAAAAAATCTAACTTATTTTATCTCAACTCATTCTAATCATTTCCTTGATTTGACGCTTGAAAAAGATAATATATCAATATATTCTTTCTATTCTAAAACTGAAGATGATGGAGAAAAAAAATTGATAATTAAGAATGTTAATTCAGGTGATAATGATGTATTAAAAAATATAGGTGTTAATAATTCATCTGTATTTATGGCTAATTGTAGTCTTTGGGTTGAAGGAATCTCTGATAGAATGTATATTAGAGCCTTTCTCAAATCCTATTGTAAATTTATTACAAAGAAATATCCTAAAGAAGATATTGATTTTGCTTTCTTTGAATATGCAGGTACTAACTTAGATCATTATCTCTTTGATGATATTAATAGCGACGAACAAGATGATATTCTAAGGGATATCAAAGCAATGTCATTATCTAATAAAATTTTTTTGTTAGCTGATAGTGATAATACTAAGTCTACCACAAAAAAAGGTAAAAGGCTCGCAAAACTAGAATCTGTAAAAACAAATAATTTTATACCCAAAATAATTCGAACCCATAGAGAAATGGAAAACTTAATACCCAATGAAATATGGGAAGATGTTCTGATTGATTTTTGTAATAAAAAACTAATATCAACAGCAGAAAAACGCAGAGATGTTCAAAATAAAATTAAGGAAGCTTTAAAAACAACCAATAGTAGTGATTTTTCGAAAAAATATATTGGAGAGTTTTTAAATGACATTAGAAATAAAGTCGGAAAGATTTCAGGAAAATTTATAATTAATGAGTCGGAATATGAAGTTAAATCTAATGGCACTTTTGGAACCCTTAAAAATAAGAGAATGTTAAGCGAAATAATTGCTAAAAAAGAATTTCCTTGGGAGATAATAAAAAGAAGTAAAGCAATAGAAAAACTAATCCCTGAAATTTATGATTTTATTGTAAACAAATAATTACTGCCTCTATGTCAGTTTAGGTCTTTTTAAAATATGACATTATTTCCTACTAATGTTGTAATTAATTGATTATCTAAATATTTTAAATTTGGCAAAATTATGGTAAATTAGAGATATTAATAAAAAATATGAAATATGGAAAATAATATTACTTGTTTTAGTTGTGATTCTTTTTTAGACCAAGGATACAGATTTTGTCCTAGCTGTGGAACAAATATAAAATGTAAAAACTGTGATACTCTTCTAATAAAAGACGCAAAATTTTGCTTTAGCTGTGGCACTAGCATTTTTGAAGAAAATAAAACTACTGTTAATAATGAAAATGCGAATACAATAAAATTTAAAGAAACAAAGGATGAAAGATCATATGAAGTAAGTTTTACTAATGAAACCGCAAGTCAAGTAACAAGTGTTGTAGCTGGAATGATTCCAAATGGTTCAAATATTTTTAAAGAAGCTGTTATAAAAAACGATTTATTAGGTTATAATACTATAAATGATATCCAGCAACAGAATGAAGAGTCTCAAAAAAATAAAATTTATGAAACTTCTGTCGTTGTAAATTCGGACGAAATAAGTGGCAATACGGTCGATATAGAAATAGGAAACAATGATACTTACCCACACATTAATGATCTAGCTAGAAAATATGATTACTTTAGTGAAAAAGATTGGATATTGATTTACGCATTTTATTTATCTGATTTTGGAAACAAACAGTTTACACGAGAAGAGGTTTTTAATAAGTATAAAGTGGAAAGAAAAACTTCTGTTAGAATTAAAAATTTTGCAAGAAGTTGGAATGATCTTTTTAAAGAAAATTTTTCAACTGTCAAAGAAAATGATCTAATACTAACCAAACAAGGGTTAATAAATGCTCGTGGATTAATGAATAACCAAACTAGAAATGTAAAAGCTAAAAAAAATACAAAATCAAATACAGCTAACCAAAATAAGTCCACTAAAACATCTAAACAAAGTAGTGTTAAAATAGAAGAATTTGATATCTATGAAAAAGGAGGTCTACAATCTTTTATAGAAAAATTTAATGCTACCTCAACTAAAGAATATATACTTTGTATAGGATATTTCATAACAAAGATTTTAGAAAAGGAATCTTTTTCTGATGGAAATGTAGATTATGCCTTCAAGGTTTTAAAACTGCCGAATAGACCCAATGCTCTCAGACAAATTATAATTAATATTAAAAATAATGAAATGTGGATAGAGAATGCGGAAGAAAAAAATTGGAAAATCAACCGTACTGGAGAGATAGAATATGAAAGAAGAGTTAATGCATAAAATTGAGAATTTCATTGATAGTCTTGAAAATTTCGATCATCTTTCAGCTAAGGAAAAAGTAAAATATGTAGCTTATTTTTATTTAACTTCTGAGGATACAGATAGTTTTAAGTCTTCAAATATTCTGAATGTATTTCGTACTTTACATTTAGCAACCCCTAATAATATTCCCCAAATTATTAGCAATAATTGTAATGGAACCAGCCCTCTTTTTATCAAAAAAGCAGAAGGTTATGCTTTTAATAGAAGTATAAAAAAACAATTGGATGATGAGTTTAATACAAAACCATTGAAAATAGTTTTAACAGATAATTTATTTCCTTTAGACCTACTTAATAATACGAGGGGATATATTGAAAAAATAGGTAATCAAGCCATATTCTGTTATGATTATGGGCAGTATGATGCTTCTCTTGTAATGATTAGAAAATTACTTGAGACATTAATCATTGAAATATTTGAAAAATTTAAAATTCCAAATGAAATAAAAGATAGTGATGGAAATTTTTATATGTTAGCTCAGTTAGTAGATAATTTGATTTCTAATGGTAATTGGAATCTTGGAAGGACTACCAAACAATATTTACCTAAAATAAAAAAATTAGCTGATACAAGTGCTCATAATAGAAGATTTATTGCTAAAAAACCCGACATAGACCAGTATAAAAATGAACTTAGAATGATTATTGAAGAACTTTTACTTATAGTTAGTTTTTAATAAAAATTTAAAATTTTGATTTTATAGAAATCAGTAAACCTAATTTAGGTATAATATGACAAAGCGATCATTTGGTCGCTTTTTTTAGTATAGAATTTTTATTGCTGAAAATCAATACTTTCTGTCTTTGGTATCAAATGACTCTATAAAATAATCCATGCATTTAATGTTACTACAGTTAATTAAAATAAAAATTGTTTAACAAAATAAAATTAAAGCAATGGATAAAAAATTAGCATTGTATGTATTCAAACAAAACCGAAAATTAAAGAAAGAAATTAAGCAGCTCAGAAATCTTATCAATGAAAAATGTAATTTTAAGGAATTATTGACAGTGAAAGAAGCCTGTGAGCATTTTGGGTTTAGTCACAAAACTTTTTACCGATACAAAGATATGGGACTAAAGACCATTCAGAAAAAACCTAATGCGAAAATTTATGTAAAAAAAATCGATGTTGAAAAATTCTTAAATAAATAAAAAATGGTTGATAGAATAAAATTTGTTGTAGATAATGCAGGATTAAGCGAGGAAATTCTTAGTAAGAAATTCTTTAAAAATAAACCAAATAAAAACGGTGATATTGTTTATACTTTTCGTAATAATTATATTCAAGATGATGATATTAATGAGGATGAATCTAATGATGATATGGGAGTTTTGCCCAGTAAGTATAGCAAATATTTATATATTCAGTATGTTCAATATAAAATCTCGAAGAGATTACCAAATGTTGACTATAATGTTAAAAATAAATTAATTATTCACAGAAATATCAGAAAGGATTGGTATGGAATTGGAGTATTGGGCGATTTAGCTTCTAAATCGTTTGAGAGAATAATTAATAGATATGGCAAAGAATTTCAAATAGATAATAAATTATTATGGAAAGCTAGAATTACCCAAATTGAACTAGGTGTAACTCTTCGCTTACCCGTAAAAATGAAAGGTATATTAAGTTGTTTTCAAAGCTTTGAGGGACTGACCGAAAAAAATATATATAGTGAAAATGGAGTAAGTTTTATTGGAAGTAATTTTTCAGTTTCGTTCTATGATAAAATAGTAAAAATGGAAAATAACAATGAATTGTTCGTTAAATCCAAAAACAAGAAAAAATTAAAAGATAAGGTAACTAAGAAAAATTATTTTTTAAGATTTGAGTTAAAAGTTGATAAAGTAAGTGGATTTTACAATAAAAATTTTGATGATAAGATTAACAATCTATTTAAAATAAAAGATAATTGGAATCATCTTTTGTATTCGATAGCACACTTATATGAAAAGGTGAAATTTATTGATGTCGTATCTCCAGAAGTTATGGATCTAATTAAGGGCGAAGAGAAAAAACCGATGGATAATCTGTTAAAATTTCAAGGAATTAAAAGTATTACACCAGATGTTTTTTTCGAGGAATTGTTGCCTCAGATGAAGAAGGAAAAGCAATCAAAATTTAAAAAAGAATACAGAGACTTTTATAATGATTATGAGCGCAAATTTAGACATGGTTTCAAGGAAGAATTTCGAGCTAAATTAGATGAGAAAATTGATTCATTACTCAAGAACTCTTAGTATAAAGAGTAATATAATACCTAAATTAAGTATAAATATAATATATAGGATAAGGATATAAGGAAGCAAGGAAAGTTTCTTGTTTAATCATGTAAAATAATATTGGGGTATCGTGTAAAGAATAAGATAGGGAATTTGCAATAGCACATTAAGTAATTTTCTTTTCAATCTGTGTTCAAATTAATAACCCATGAGGAAGTTAATTAATAAGGCAAATTTCGATGTTCTTTTTTTAATAATATATTTTCCCACCATGGTACTTAAAAGAGGATTTTGATCCCTTAAAAAACGTCTTTGAGAATAAGAATTAACGTCATAATTAGTTTTTGATTATGACGTTTTTATTTTTGCGAATTACCAAATACTTTTATCCTAATAATTGGAAGTATCATAGTGATGCTGTAAATGTTCTTATTTTTTACCGTATTTTCGGAATGAAGCTACAAATTGATAGATAAAGAATCCTGTAATGATTTTATTAAAATAGTCTATAAAAAGACTTAGACCATTAAGTTCATTTTTGTTAACTAAAAAATCAGTCCTGTGTGTGATATCTAGAAATGAAAAATAATAACCAATAAGATTCCAGTCTATTGAAGAACAAATAAAAATTTTATCAAGAGTCCAAAGATAGCAGATGTAAAAAATTATTGAAACTATGATAAGCCATTTAAAGGGTCTGCCAATTGAAAGTCCATGATTATTAGAGAAGCTATTAACCCATAGTATGAACTTATCTTGTGCAGGAATGGATTCTATTTGTTTTAAAGCTTCATTAGAAACCATTTGAAGCTTTTGTGATTCATAAAAATTTCCTGAATTTTCTACTGTTTTTTTTAATTGTAAAAAAACTTCATATCTGTTTTTGTAATAATTATCATCCTTTTTTTCAGGATAATGTATATTTTCAATAGTTTTTATTTTTTCGAATTCTGCAAAGTTATTTGGAAAATCACAAGATATAAATGATGTGCTTTGCCCAAATTTATTTCTATATAATGAAATTTCAGTATATTTTGCTAATGAGAAATTATCAAAAATAACATTATCTAAATTTGATTTGTGAAGTTCTAGTTTTGTACTTACAGTATCAGAAATAGTACGAGGTTTTATATCAAAGAAAATTGCTCCCTTATCTGTTGAAAAATTATGTAAATAAAAATTGTTAATACTTGAATTTTCTAATTGAATTTCTCCTTCAAAATTGCCGGTGATAGACAAACTATTAAGTATTGAATTATGTATTTTTGATATTATGTGGCCTTTACCAGCAGAATTTTTTAGATTTAGGTTAATATTAAGTTTGTTTTTATCTTCATTTGTCAAATAATAATGCAGGCTTTTTTCTCCTGTAGTGTGCCTATCTGATAATTTAAATCCAGTTTTACTATCTTCATTAAATTGGAAAGTTAGCTCTTTACAGTCATTAATAAAGAATGAGTTTTTCGTTGGTAGGATTTGCTCAAAAGTTGTGTTTATTGATTTAAATAGATTAATCCATCTCCTTGCAAAAATATTCTCCTCTGTGTAGCTAATGTACACCTTGTTAATATTTTGAATAAAAATATTATTGTTAATTATACAATTGTTAATTCCAACATAATTAATATTTTGATTGTTTATATTTCCACTTATTATAGAACTACTAAAATGTAATGAAATGTTTGTTGATTTTATTTCCTCTATTTTTAAATCTCCAATATAACAATTTAAAAAGTTAATACTAATATCTTTAAATTCAATTTCTTCTTGATTTTCAATATGCAATGTTGTAAATCTGCAATTTACATATGATATAGATGGCCTCCCTTCTTGATAATCAATGCTATCAAACTTAGAGGCTTCAATCCGGATTATAGTTTCACCTGTTAATTCTTCGTTAGCAGTAGGATTATCATACGGTGTAGGGGATAATATTGTTGTCATAAAATAAATTGTTATTGGTTTTGCTGTCTTAAAATAATATAAATACTATTCTAATAATTAAGTTTTAATTTTATGTTATTATTTTTTGAAAACAAGAATAACATAAAAAATTAAAGAGCATATAATATAAGCCAACATTGTTAGTATTGCTATTAATTTGTAAGCGTTTAAAAATAAAACTGTTGAAATAGATAATAGGGGAGATAGCCACAAGAAAAGCTGCATTAATAGTATTCTATTGCTTTGCTTTATTTTTTCTTTTTCAACCTTGCTAAAAGATTTTTCTAGTTCAATAATTTTATTTTGTTCAAAAGTTGATTTATATTGAAGAATATTATCGCTAATGAAGCCAATAGAGGATTTTTGGTTATTAATAAAGATTTGAATGAATACACAAAATATTATCAATCCTATTATTAGCAAATAATTTTTAAAAGAGTTTATATTTTCATAGTCAAAAGTAGATAAGGTGAATACTAATGCGGTTGGAATGGCAATTAGTTTTGTTTGCGAATCATTTATAACAGACTGTAATTTTTGATTAAATTCCAAAGCTTTTGAATCAAGTTCGACTTTCAGTTTGTTATATGAAAAATTCCGTAAATAATAGTTATAACTAGATTCCGCTTTATCATCGTAATCATAAAAATTCTGGATTAAATATGAAAAACGGATATTTTCTTCTTTTGGAACTAGATATTCAACTAAAAAGTTCAAGTAAACATTTTTCTTATCTGCAAAAGCATTAGTTTGGAGTAGTGAAACAAACTGTTCTATTCTGTTTGCTATATCAACATTCAAAGATTCTAAATCTTCATAGGAATATTGTAATGGTAGAAATAAAGAAATTTCCTCTCTTAAAATAATTGCATTCAAAACCTCTGCATCTTCATAAATATGTTTTGAAAACTTGGATATCTCGGATATTAAATTAACAATTAGGTAATAGTTTTGCTGAAAAGGTAAATCATCCGATAAATAAGAGCTTCTTTCAAAAATATAAATTTCATCACTAGGAATATTGTAATAATTTTTTCTTAAAAATGATTCTCTAGTTTCAAAAAAACCAATACTAGAAAGTCTTGGGAGAGAAAATTCTAAAGTTATAGAATCTCCTACTGAATAATCATCAATATCAGAATTTTCAATTAATTCTGAATCGTATAGCGTATCTAAAAATGATTTATCATCAATTACATTTTCGCAAAATAAAACATTATCCTCAATTCTTTTTGAGGATGAAGTATTAATTATATCAACTATTTGATTAAGCATTTTTGTTGCTCAATTCTTTAATTTTATCTCTTAATATAGGAGAAATATTTTTGATAGTTAATTTGTTTCCACTACTATCTAAGACAATTGTATTATCTAGAATTAGTTTGGTATCAAACTCAATTTTAAATTCTTTATCAGAATAAGTAATTGTCTTGAGGAACTTCATACGTGCTTTATCTCCACATATGATTTCACTAACTCGATAATCTTCTTCAGTAGCAAAATCTTGGAAATGCTCAGGATTATCAGGATTTAGAATACTGGAAATTGTCGATAAAAGAATTTCTTTTTTATTATCTATACAATCGTGGCAATAAGTAAATACTTTATTTTTTTTATTAATTTTTGTATTTCTATCCCACTGTTCAATATCAGCGTATGCTTCAATGGCAGTAATTAACCGTTTTGTAGATTCTGTACTTGTATTTTTATTATCAACATCAATAAATGACATAAAATAATAACTGACTTCTTTCATTCCTTTAACGAAAGATAGATATGTCTTTCTCTCTGAAGGAAGATTATTTTCTATATTTACCCATTCTGTTAGATTGATTAAGCAGGCAACATCAACTTTACTTAAATCTAAGTTTTTAATATTATCTAATGTTAAACTTTTTTCATCAATAACGAATCCTTCCTTGTTGTTAATCATTAAAATTAAAAGTAGATCATTGGATGTTATTATATTTTTATATTCGCATATAATCATATAACCACCAGTTGCAGCTACGGTATTTTCTAATATAATTTTATAATGATTCATCACATTAATGGAAAAATCATAAAATTGGCAGTCACCATTAGTATAATCAACTAAACAATCTCTAAACTTGGGGTTTTCTTCCGCGAAAATCCCATAAATTGGACTAGATTTTTTATGATAAGACTTATCAAGATTTCCAAGAAATGTTTTTTCCTTTTCTCCAATTGTTAATAAATTATCAGCAGCCTTAGGATTAACAAGTCTATTTCCAGCATCTTTTAATAGCTGATGGATTACTATGTTTTTAACTTCTAAATTTTCTCCAATTTTCTCGAATTTTTTTGCCATATTTAAATTGTTTACATTCGATTAGTTTTTTCAAATATACAAACATTAGTAAATGTAGGATTTACGGTTTACCATAATTTATTTTTTAGTCTTAGAAAATAATTATAGAAACTCTAAATGTTTTACATGATTTAAAAAAAGTTTCCCCTATAATTTCCCCCTTTGTAAATACAATTGTCTGAAAGTCCCATAAATAAAGAGGAAAATAAAAAATATTCGAGCCCAGGTGGGACCACGAAGATGAAGAATAGAGTTCTTCAAAAAATTGCAAAGAGACTGTTTCACTTTTGAGACAGCCTCTTTGCTTTTTGATAAAATGATTTATATTTTTACAAAAACAAATGTTATTTATTTTACGAAATATTTTTACTTTTGAAAAATAACGTTTTGGAGTTATGAATAAAAAATCAAGACTTGGATTAATTTGTGCAATCGTTTGCATTGCTGCGGATTTTACGAATGCGCAAACTTCTGTTAAGGTTAAAAATAATCTGAATTTTGCACGAAATGAAGTGGTTGCAATTCCGGTGAGCCAGTTGAAATCATTTTTAGGGAAAAATAAAGAAGCAGATCTTAGAATTAAAGATGCTCAGAATAATAATCTTACCATTCAGTGGATCGACAATAATGGAGATGGAAAAAATGATGAGCTGCTTTTTCAGGCAAAAGTTGAAGCAAAAAAGACTGCTTTTTATACGATTGTTGCCGATGCGAAAACTCCATTACCGGTAAGTGATGTGAGAACGTACTCAAGATTGGTTCCTGAACGTGCGGATGATTATACCTGGGAAAATGATAAAGTTGCGTTCCGTGTATATGGCCCGAAAGGACAGCAGGAAGCTTTGGCAGGAGTGAAAGGGAGTACGCTTTCCAGTGGAGTGGATATTTGGCTGAAAAGAACCGACAAATCGATCATTAATGAATGGTACAAAGGATATCTGACGGATCCGATGTATTATCACAGAGATACGAGAGGAGAAGGTTATGACCCTTATCAGGTAGGAGACAGCCGTGGAACCGGAGGAATCGGGATATGGAAAGATGGAGAGCTCCAGGTTTCCCAAAACTTTGTAACGTCAAAAACGATTGCGGAAGGTCCGTTGAGAACGGTTTTTGAACTAACTTACAATCCATGGAGTGAGTTTGGAGTAAAGGAAACAAAAAGAATTTCTCTGGATTTTGGTTCTAATTTTTCAAAATTTGAATCCACCTTTGAATCTAAAAAACAAGTTCCGAACTACACCATCGGAATTACTCTTCATAAAAACGAAGGTGAAGCAAAACTGAATGATAAAAATGGTTATTACCTGCATTGGGAGAAAATTGATGATGCTTTTGTAGGGGAAGGAATAGTTGTTGATTCTACTATTGTAGAAAGTTCAGTTGCTTTTAAATCTGAAATTCCGGATCAGAGTAATTTATTAGTCATTACCAAACCTCAAAAAAAACTCACTTATTATGCCGGGTTTGCGTGGCAAAAAAGCGGGCAGATTCAGACACAAAAAGATTGGGAAAATATATTGCAAAAACAGGCTCAGATTATAGCAAACCCTTTACAGGTAAAGGTTAAATAATATTTTAAGGATGAAATTAAAAATATATATATTCGCTTTTGGGTTAACTGCTGTTAACCTTTCCGCTCAGGTAAAAGACACCCTAGCTGAAAAAATGTTGATCTACCAGCTTCCGGTCGGAGGTTGGGGAAAACAGCTGAATGATAAATCTGTTGTCAATTACAACTTACCGTTGGATAAAGATCTTTTAAAAAAGATAAAAGCTACGGGAAATGATCATGCAACCATCGACAACAATGCTACTTCAAAAGAAATCAATGGTTTGATAAAAGCATATTCAGCGACAAAAAATCCGGAATATTTAAAGGCTGCTGAAAAAGGAATCGGTTATCTTCTTCTGATGCAGTACAAAAATGGTGGTTTTCCGCAATACTATCCTAATACGGGATTGTACAGGAAACAGGTGACGTACAATGATAATGCAATGATCAATGCTTTGACGGTATTGTACAACGTAGCGGAAGGTAAAAATGATTTCGATGTTGTTGATCCAAAATTAAAAGAGAAATCTAAGGTTGCAGTTCAAAGGGGAATCGACTGTATTTTAAAAACTCAGGTTTTACAAAAAGGGATTCCGACCATTTGGGGAGATCAGTATAATGAAGTGACTTTACAACCCGACAAAGCCAGGGCTTTTGAACCAGTTTCTTTAGCAACCGGAGAATCAGTAGGAATTGTGCGTTTTTTAATGATGCAGCCTGTTACACCTGAAATTGAAAAATCAATAAAATCAGCGATAAAATGGTTCAAACAGAATAAAATTGAAGGATATAGCTACAATGTTTCAAAAATAAATGGAAAAACTGTCCGAACTTTAACAGAAGAAAAAGGTTCTGTAATCTGGGCAAGATTTTACGATGTTAATAATAATAAGCCCCTTTTTGGAGATCGAGATGGAAGTGTAAAATATAATTACAATGAAGTTTCGGAAGAAAGAAGAAATGGTTACAGTTGGTACGGAGATTTTGCTGAGAAGCTTTTAAATAAAGAATATCCGAAATGGCTGGAAAAAAATAAAATTTCTGATAATTAATGTATTCAGATTTGTTGGGAAAATTACAGGATCATATATAAAGAAAGACTGAGATATTTCTCAGTCTTTCTTGTTTAATTATTTAATTATAAAGAATTACAGATATTTCCTGTAAGTGTGGCTCCTGCATTGGCAGTTACGTCTGATTTTACGGAAGATAAAGACAAAATAGGGATAGAATATGGCGGTGTAAACGCCGTTCCGCTTCCTGTTGTATTTCCTGTAACATTCGTAAATGTATTGTTTGAGGTAACAGTCACTGCAGTGTATCCGCTCATTAAATTGATAGGCTCTTTCACGTTTTCAAACACGTTTCCGTCTACACGAATATTCGCCTGAACTCCTGCCGCAATACATTTGTTGCTCACGGAGCTGTTGAAATAACTGTTCAGAATGTGGATTTTTCCAAATCTCACTCTTGGCATACGCTCTCTGCAACCCGGAGCCCACCAGCAACGAACAAACGTTACATTGAGTTTGCCCGCATCAGTTGTTGAGGTATCGCTGGAGCCGATAAGGTTGGAGAACCTGTGGTCATCCGTTCCGCCTGAACCACCAGGTTTTGGAGCTTTTAAATAATGGAATTTAGTGTAGGAAACCGTAATGAAATCTGATTTATTTTTGATGTCAAAATTTCCGTCAACCCCATCTCTGAATTCACAATGGTCAATCCACACATTTCTGCAATCGTCTAAAATAGCGTTGTCCCAACCATCTGTGTCATAGGCTCCCGGACCTTCAAAAATAAGATTTCGGATCACTATATTGTTGCATCTTTTAATATTGAGAATTCCAGAACCGTCTTTTGTCTGGTCTGTTGAAACCAATTTGGCGCCACTGGTTCCGTAAATCGTTTTTCCGGTTTGATCCTGAAATGATATACGTGCTGTGATGGTAACGGTTCCGGTTACCTTAATAACTTTCACGGCTGTATTTTCGATGGCAGCTTTCAGTTGGGCATACGTTGTAACGGTTGTTTCTGCTGCAGTTCCTCCACCGGTTGTTCCGCCGTTTTGAGAAGCCCATCCGGGTGCGACACAATCTGCCAAAGGAATGACTGCATTGGTCTGAAGAACGTCATTCATCGTAATGGTGTCTGGATTTTCTGTTAAATCAGTTTTAATATCTTCCTGCCCGCATCCGGTTAAGGCAAAAACTGAACTCAGAGCTACCGTCAGAAAGGCAGCTTTCCATGTTGTTTTCATAGTGATAATTTTTTTGTTATTTGATTAGATTGTAAAATTATATATTTAATATATAAATGTTTTATATTTTGATATATTAATATTTATATAATTATAATATTGAATATTTTAATTGTTAAATCGGTTGCATTTTATTATTTATTAAATAGTATTTATTTAATCCATTCCCAACATTTTGCCCAATCCAGAAGAATATCGTTTTTCCATTTTGAAATGGTTTTTCCGCCCTGATATTTTCCATCGAAAAGAGTAGGATCAGATTTATCCGAAAACCAGGTATTTCCTAAAGGAATATCTGTTGGATGTTGTTTTCCGGGCCAAAGATTGACAATATTCATTTTTCCTTCATGACCGTTCAATTCAGCAATATCGGATACAAATTTATAGTTCAATACTTCTGCGGCTTTCGGAACGTATTACAAAGCATAATTTCCGTTTCCAAGATAAGAACCTGCCCATTTCTGAACATCTTTTTTATGCATGGTTTCCATATAAAATGGTACAGAACTCGAATTCTCTTTTAAAACAGGTCCTTTAAAACGAAATTCAACCAGTGAACAGAAAGCAATATCTTCGGTAGTTCCTTGGATTCCGTTAACAATAATATGTGCACTTCGATTGGTTTTTTCAAAACTTCCGCCCCAGCTTTCTCCGGTCGGATCATTGGGATTTCCGTGCATCAGATAAAACAGGGAAGGGCTGTCGCCCATTTTTACCTCTCCGTTGTAGTAATTTTTGAAATCTTTTCCCATGGCTCCATATCCTTTGATATATTGATCATAATATTCATCACTTTTAAGGATATCGGGATTATCATTTTTAGAAAAAAAAGAATAATACGTCGAGTTAACCTCAATAAACCAAAGATCAGGAAAGTTTTTTACTATATATGAGTATGAATTGGCACTCCATTTTTTGTTAGGTCCACCAATCCAGTAAATTTTAATCTTGTTTTTAATATCCGGAGCATCGTGTAAAGCCTGTGCAACGTCTTCCAATCCACCCCAAACCAAAACCCACAAAGGTTGTAAAGATTTTTTTCTTGCTGATTTTACAATCCATTCCGAGCCTTCAGTTGATGTAGAAAAACCTTTATAAGGCGCATTCCCACGCAATCCCTGTTTGGAAATAGAGCGAAGATATTTTGGAGTCGGGAAACCCGAGCTGTGCTTTTTTAATTTTGGTAGATCTTTTTCGTATAGATCAATCATTTTTAAAATTTCCTCCTTATTCCCATTTCCGAAGGATGGAGAAGAAACCAGACCTTCAATATTGAATTGATCCGAATACATCAACAAATGAATCATCGATTGATTATCATCGGGATCAGTTCCGCCAATATCTGTACTGATCAGAATTCTTTGTTTTTCTCCTAATGGTTTTTGAGCTTTTATATAAAAAGCAGCGATCAGGATCAGTAAAAAAGAAACACTATTTTTCATGATAAAGATTTTAAATTATTTCACTTCAAAAGTGTATGTTCCACCTTTTTCTGTATTAAAATCAAAAACCTGAGTTTCAGGATCAGCATAACCTTTTAACTGAGCTTTCTCGGAAATTAAAGGTGTTTTAATCGTATTAACCTGATAATATTCATTTGAGTTTTCCCCTTTTGCCGTTTGTAGATGAGTTTTTGACTTTAAATTAATCTCTTTCGCAATTCTGATTCTAGCATTTCCGCCCAAAGCAGATTTTATAACCAGTTTTGTAAGTTTAGAATTTTTCCAGTCAATATCAATTTCAAAACCACCTCTTGCTTTCAAACCTTTCACAGAGCCGTTTGGTAACGCATCCGGAAGTGCCGGCAAAATGTAAAGATAACCGTCATAGCTTTGCAATAGCATTTCTGCAATTCCGGAAGTACAACCAAAATTTCCGTCAATCTGGAAAGGCGGATGTGCATCCAGGAGATTCGGATAAGTTCCGCCGGACTGACCTTTCGCTTCCAGTGGCGCAGGACTCAGTTGATCTGAAATTAATTTAAAGGCACGATTTCCATCCAATAATCTTGCCCACCAATTCACTTTCCAGCCCATCGACCAGCCTGTAGATTTATCTCCTCTGTAAATCATCGAGTTTTTTGCAGCTTCCGCCAGTTCAGGATTTCTGAAGGGTGAAATTTGTCCTGAAGGGAAAAGCCCGTACAAATGTGAAATATGTCTGTGTTGATCATCTGTTCTGTCCATGTCTTTCAGCCATTCCTGCAACTGGGTGTATTGTCCGATCTGCATAGGTGGAAGTTTTTTTAAAGCCGATTTTACTTTATCTGAAAGGTTTGTATCTTCATTTAAAATTTTTGAAGCATTTATGAAATTATTAAAAACATCAAAAACCAGCTGATTATCCATGGTTGTTCCTGCGGTAATTCCAACTCCTTTCATATAGGTGTTTTCAGGAGACATAGAAGGTGAAACAACAAGATATTGTTTTGAAGGATCCTGCTGAAGAACATCAAGGTAAAATAAAGCGCAGCCTTTTAAAACCTCATAATTTTTCTTCAGAAAGTCTTTATTTCCGGTGTATAAATAATGATTCCAGATGTGTTGCGTTAACCAGGCTCCTCCCATTGGCCACATTCCGTAGAAACCGCCGTCGACAATTCCGGTAATTCTCCACAAATCGGTGTTGTGATGCATATTCCAGCCTCTTGCATGGTACATTTCTTTTGCGGATTCCTGTCCTGTTACCGATAAATCCTGGATCATATCAAATAAAGGCTCGTGCATTTCGCTGAGGTTGGTATTCTCGGCAGGCCAGTAATTCATTTCTGTATTGATATTGACCGTGTATTTACTGTCCCAAGCCGGATTGAGCTGATAGTTCCAGATTCCCTGAAGATTGGCGGGCTGAGTTCCCTGTTGAGAAGAAGAGATCAAAAGATAACGTCCAAACTGAAAATAGAGTGCTACCAAGTCAGGATCGTCCGAAGTTCCGAATTCTTTAATTCTGGTGTCGGTTGTCTTTTCCGCCTGTTCAGTTGTTCCCAGATTTAAATTGACACGTTTGAAATATTTCTGATACTTTTCAATGTGGGCCTTTAATTCGGTATCGTATTTTTTGCTTAAAGCAGATTGTAAATATTCTGAAACTCTTGCATCAGGATTGGCTGAAATGTCATTATATTTTTTAAAATTCGTTGCAATAGACACATAGATTACTACTTCATCTGCTCCGGAAATATCTAATTTATCTTTGGATGAGGTTAGTTTTCCGCCTTTTAATACAGGAAAAGCAACGGTTTTGAAATTAATTTTCCCGGTTTTATTATCTACTGAACCACTTGTACCATTAATTACTAATTGGTTCTTATCTGTAAAAATGGATTTTTGCAAGTGTGGAGTAGAAGCATTAATGCAGAAATGTAAACTTCCTTTTTTGCTGGAAGATAGTTTAATTATAATTACATTATCCGCAAAAGAAGAGAAAATTTCGCGTTTGAAAGTTATACCATTTACTTCGTAAGAAACGGTGCTTATAGCCTTTTCAATGTCTAAAGTTCGTTTGTAATTTTTAAAATTTTCATGGTCTTTAAAATCTAAAAACAGATCACCCATCGTTTGATAGGGCATTCCGTAATTCAGGTCTTTTGGGGCCTGTCTAGGATATGTTCTGTTGGAAACATTCTGAGCTTCCTCAAACTGACCGTCATTTAATAATCTTCTGATTTTCTGAATGCTGTCGAATGTGTTTTTCGGAACATTATTTCCCGGTTCTCCTGCCCAGATTGTTTCTTCGTTGAGCTGAAGATGTTCCTGAGAAGCCCCTCCGAAAACCATAGCTCCCAGTTTTCCATTTCCAATGGGTAACGCTTCGTTCCAGTTTTCTGCAGGTCTGTTGTAAATAAGTTTTAAATTCTGCTGTGCCTGAACTGAAACCGAAATTATCGTTCCACAAGCCAGCAACAATATTTTATGTTGAATGATTTTAAACATTTTTTTGATTAAAGTGTTTCTGTTTGTAAATCGCAAAGACGCAGGGTAGTTTACAATTTTATGCATTAAAGGCGCAAGGATTTTATCTTCGATAAAATTCAAGATTCAATATTTTGCTGAAAATCTTTGATTTTCTTGCGCCTTAAAACAGTATTCAAGAAAAATCTTTGCGTTTCACAAAAATATTTAATTGCTCATTACTTATTATTTATCGTTTTCAGCCAGTCTGAACATAGTTTTTTCCAGTTATCCGTTAATTCGGATTTATTGGTGATTCCGATTTTATGTTCACCTTCAGGAAAAATAAACAAGGCTCCTTTTACTTTGTTTTTTACCATTTCCTGATAATACAGAATACTGTTCATGACGGGAACTGTTTTATCGTTTTGAGCATGAAATAAAATAGTAGGCGGAGTCGCGGAAGTCACCCGGTTCTGCATAGAATATTCTTTGATTTTTTCAGGAGAAGCATTTTCACCCAACAAACTGTTTCGACTTCCAACATGGGCATATTCTCCAAAATCAATCACGGGAGAAACTAAAATGGCAAAATTAGGAATGGTAGGAATATCTTTCCAATCACCTTTTAATTCAGTATAATCTGTAGAAATATTGCTTACTGATGCTGCCAAATGTCCGCCTGCAGAAGTTCCGATAACACCTATTTGTTCCTGCGAAATTCCGTACTGTTCGGCATTTTTTCTGAGATATTTTATGGCTGCCTGAACGTCCTGTAAGGGAGCTATTTCTCTTTGTTTAAGATCAGGAGAAGTGGGTAATCTGTAATTTAAAACAAAGGCAGAGATTCCCTGGGTATTCAACCATTTTGCAATCTGATAACCGCCTAAATCATAAGTAAGCTTATAATAGCCACCACCAGGAATCACAATGACCGCCATCTGTTTTCTTTCTTCTTTTGGAGGAAGGAAAGCAAATAATTCGGTTTCTTTTATTTGTACAATCCTTCCTTCTTTTTCTTCGGTTTTTAATGGTAATCCTTTAGAATTAGGCATCTGACCTTTGGGCCAAACCATGATTTTTTCCTGAGCGGATACTTGAATGGTAAGGAAAATTAATAGCAGGAAAGCAATTTTTTTCATAACTAATTCATTTTGTGAAATGGATATTTTTGAAGTTCTAAACCTATGAGGTTTGTTATTTTAATCTTTAAGAAAATCTTCTCTGAATGGTGTAAAAGCATCAATCAATTGTCCGGCTTCCAGACATTTTACTCCATGGAAAATATTGGGTTGAGCAAAAAATCCGTCGCCTTGTTGTAAAGTTTTAACTTCTCCATCAACAGTCACTTCAAATTTTCCTGAAGCAACATAGGTAATCTGTGAGTGAAAATGCTGGTGCAGAGCTCCGATCGCATCTTTTTCGAATTTTACAATCACCATCATCACTTGAGAGTTGTATCCCACAAACTGTCTTGAAACTCCGGCTCCTAACTCTTCCCATTCGGAATTACCGTCAAAAAACGGTTCTTTTTTGAAATTCATTTGTATGCTTTTTGAATTTTTAAACTAAATTATTTTTGTGTGCTGTCATTCTGACTGTTTATTTTATATACTTTTCCAAACCAATCTTCAAACTCTTTAAATCTTTCAAAGCTAGTTTTGCAACAGTTTCCGCTCCTAATTTTGACAAATGCGTATCGTCGTCTTTTGCTTTTGAATAATAAGGTTCTTCACCTTCTTTGAAATGCAAATGCAGTTTTTTTGAATTTTCGGGACCGTAAGAAATTTCCATTTGTTCTGTTAATAACTGCAGATCCACAAAAGGAACTTTCAGATCATTTGCGACCATTCTCACAACCAAAGGATATTCTTTATGAGTATCGATTAAAACGCCGTTTTCATTGAAATTTCTTCTTACAATAGAAGTCATCAAAATGGGGGTCGCTCCTTTTGCTCTGGCTTCGTTTACATATCTTTCCAGATTGGCTCTGTATTGAGTATAAGGATTCGTAAATTTCGTTGAATCCTTGAATTTTTGATCGTTATGCCCAAACTGAATAATCACAAAATCTCCTTTTTTCAGTTGTTTCTCCACTTTGTCCCATCTTCCTTCTGTTCTGAAACTTTTTGAACTTCTGCCATTCATTGCATGGTTTTGAATTTCAATTCCTGTGGTGAAAAATTGTGGTAAAACCTGTCCCCATCCGTGTTCAGGGTTTTTATCGGGATTTTCTTTATTTGCCATGGTGGAGTCTCCGATAAGGAATAAGGTTGGTTTTTGTTGAGCAAATGCGAATGTTGCTAAGCAAATGCATACTATTAAAAGTAATTTTTTCATTTTAAATAAATTTTTAATTCATATTCTTTTGTCTTGAAACAAAAGAATCAAAAGTTCAAGACTTGGAAAATTCCGCTAAAAATTACTTCTGTTCTCTAAAAATTCTAAAACTCGCGCGAATTTGATATTTGTGCTTCGATTCAATATTTGCTTCGCGCTCAAACAGTAGAATTTTTTTAACGTTCACAGAACTAATTTTCTTAACGCTCCATTTTCCTATGTCAATTTAATTGCAATTATAATTACTCATTATTGATTACTTATTACTCATATTCGGATTCCAACCATTGAAAATCTTTTCAAGGGTATAATTTTTTAACTCTTTTTTTGTCAGTTGATGTGACCAGCTCACCCGTTTGGAAATATTTCCGCCTTCGCCTTTACTTCCGGATTCAGCATAATAGGCTGTTTTATCTTTATCAGGAAACATTTTATCACCTTTCCAAGGATTCCAGCCTTCGGGAAGAATGTGTTTTCCCATTTCGGTATTGATGAAAGCTGTTTTCGCAAAAGGTCTCCATGGTCTTCCTAAATATACTTTTGTAATGCCTTCTTTCGCGATTAATTTACAATCAAAAAAAACAAAACCATATGGTCTGTCGATTTCTGTTGCGGCTGCGGTAATGTAAGAATCGGCTAAGCTTTTAATCGTACAGTTTTTAAAAACAGCTGTTGCCTGCCCGAAAATAAAATCCGTTGTTCCTTCGATATAACAATTTTCAAAATATTGCCTGCTGTGATTGGTGGCGGAATAGATTGTGTCCTGACAGCCCAAAATATTCGAGTTTTTAATGACAAAACGATCACCTTCCACATGAAGAGAAACCGCCTGTCCTTCATTGCATGAAGAGTTTTGAATCGTCAGATTGCTGATCTTAATATCGTCACCCATTACTAATAATGTATAGGAGTTGAACGTCGTCATTCTTTCATTAAACGAATCAGGTTTTCCTGAAAAATCATTGTTGGTAATGATGGTATTGTCTTTATTTTCACCTTCTAAAGTGATCTTGTGTTTGGAAGAAGGAATAATCACTTTTTCATTATACGTTCCGGATTTAATGAAAACCAACGCTTCCGCCGGTCCTAAATCTCTGATGGAATTGATCGCTTTCTGAATGGATGTAAAATCTCCGCTTCCGTCTTTTGCAACGGTAATTTTGATATACGGTTCATTTCCTGCAAAAAGAAAATTGGCTATTGAAATGAGAAGAATTAAAAATAATTTTTTCATAAGCGATATTATTTTTGACGCAAAGATTTATTTTGATTACATAATTTTTAGAGAGCAAAAAGCTATGGTGATAACTTCATAAAATCAACTTGTTGATTCATCTTTGCTTCCTAAAATATTGATTAGATTAAAATAAATCTTTGCATTTAAAATCATAATTAATATTATTTCAAAACTTTATTTAAAAAGTCAACCGTTAAATTCAATGTTTCTGTAAACCAAGGCTCTGCCGACCAAAATGAATGTGGAGAATCTTTGATTTCATGAAACTCAGTCGGAATATTATAACTCTTTAATTTTTTCATCATATCGTCTCTCCCTGCATGAAAGCGAGGTTGAGAACTGTTGATAAAAAGGGTAGGAGGTGTATTTTTATCTACATATTCCAGCGGTGAAGCTTCTTTCCAGATTTTCGGATTGTCTTTTTGCTGATAACCCAGCCAATACGCATCGTAAGTTCCTTCTTTTCCGGATTCTTCATGAACAAAGGAAACAACACCGTCCACATTTACGATCGCCTGAAGTTTATTCTTTTTCTTTACGCCGACCAAAGTCGCAATTTGTGCACCCGCAGATTCTCCTAAAACCGCCATTTTCTTTTTATTTAAAGAATATGTTGAGTGATTTTTCCTTAACCATTGGATACCTGTTTCAATATCTTCAACTCCGGCAGGATATTTGGCAACATCAGCCAACCGGTATCCGATCGCAATGACCACATAGCCTTTTGAAGCAAGTTCCATTGCCATGAATTTTTCATTTTCCTTACTTCCTGAAATCCAGCCGCCACCGTGAACCATTGCAATTCCCGGATATTTTTTTGACTGGTCTGAAGGATAGTATACATCTGCCTTTAAAGAAAGTCCTTTGATATTGGTGTATTCCACATCCTTATCGATTTTGATATTTTGCGGAACAGGTCTGTCAATCGGAGTGATAAAAGGATATTTTTTTTGAAATTTTTCAAAAGTACCTTCATTGGTGTAAGGAGTAGCATTCGGGCGGTTTACCTGCCCGAATGCCATTGTCCCCACAAAAAAAATAGAAATATAAGTATGTTTTCTGTTAAAAATCATGTTGTCAAGTTTTAAAATTTTGAACCATTAAGGGTATTGAAGGAATTAAGTTTAATTAAGAAAATCATTCTGATTTTTTATCTTAAAGCAAAGCTGCTTAAATTCTTAACAGCTTAATTCTCCTTAATGGTTTAAATAATTGATACATTATTTAACCGCATTTTTAGCTACATCCGTTCCGATAGAAAGTAAATTTTTATCAGATGTTATTTCTTTCGGCAACAATACTGTTCCCGTTTTATTTCCTAATACTTTCACAACAGGCTTATTGGCAGATTCAAACTTTACGGATGAAAGGTTGATATTTTTACTGTTGTAAATGGTTGCTCCGGTTCCTTCAGTATATTTCAGTTTTACATTTTTTAGCTGAATTCCGTCTGCATCTACAATTGTCATTGCTTTTCTCGTATCAAACTGAGAATCTTCGATCACAATATTTTTAAGATTCATTTCTGCCAAACCGAATAAAGTAATGGCTTCATCAGAGTTAACCGCATTGATGTTTTTAAAGAAGATATTTCTGAATACAGGAGTTTCTTCTGTTACCGGATAAATTTTTTCAGGAGCTTTGTTTCCTTCCTGTTTCTGTCCGTCTTCCAATACCGGAGAAGCGCCTTCATAGAACATATTGAAACCAATTACTTGCGTTGGAATATTGATCATATCAATATTTTTAATGTAAATATTTTCAACGATTCCTCCTCTTCCACGTGTTGTTTTGAAACGAAGGCCAATATCTGTTCCGATAAAAGTACAGTCGGAAACATGAATGTTTCTTGCTCCGCCGGACATTTCACTTCCGATCACAAAACCACCGTGACCATGATAAACCACATTGTTTTTAATAATCACATTTTCAGTAGGCATTCCTCTTTTTCTGCCATCCTGATCTTTCCCTGATTTAATACAAATCGCATCGTCACCAACATCAAACGTATTATCGTAAATCAAAACATTTTTACAAGATTCTAAGTCCACACCATCGCCGTTTTGTGAAAACCAAGGGTTTCTAACGGTAAGATTTCTTAAAATCACGTTTGAACACATTAAAGGGTGAAGATTCCAAGCCGGAGAATTCTGGAAAGTCGGTCCGTCCAACAACACTTTGTCACAACCTACCAAACTTACCATTACCGGACGAAGAAAGTCCTTAACGGTTGTTAATTCATCTTTAGAAATTTTATCAGGAACATTGAAGTTGGAACTGCTTTCAAATCCTTTTTTATAGCTTTCTGAAGGATACCAGTTTTTGCCGTCAGCAGATAAAATTCCGCCGGATTTTACAATGTTTTTCCATTCAGATTCTGAAACTTTACTTTTTTTGATGGCTCTCCATGCGTCACCGCTTCCGTCGATTACCCCTTTTCCCGTGATGGCAATATTGGTTGCATTTCTTGCGGAAATAGGAGACTGGCAACGGATGGTATTTAATCCTTCGAAACTTACATCCACCAAAGGATAATCTGCTTTATCTTTACTGAAAATGATGAACGCACCTTCTTCTACATGAAGATTGATATTGCTTTTCAATTCGATAGGCCCTGTTAACCACATTCCGCGGGGAACTACTAATTTTCCGCCGCCTTTTTTGCTAAGGTCTTCGATTGCTTTTTTGAAAGCTTCGGTATTTTTTACATTTCCGCCTGCAACACCGCCATATTGTGTGATGGAAACTGTATTGGCTGCAAATGAAGTTTCTGTCACCTGAGGCATTTTAAACTCAATGTTTTTATAAATATCAAGGTTCTGAGCATAGATTTGCCCTGAAAACATCATTGCTGCTACTAAACCGATCACTTTAAGAGACTTCTTCATTTTATTTTTTTTGAGTTTTAATTACTTTTTTAAATTCCTGATACACAATTGACGCCACTGCTTTAGCGCCTTCCGGCTGAAAATGGGTGTTGTCTTTCTGACCTTTCGGATAGGCTTCGTACACATTTTCCGGAAGATTCATGAAATAATGACTGGTTGTAAAATCCTGTCCTTTTTTGGTAAAATATTCCATAGAGAGTTTGTTTAAATCTATGTAGGGAACATTCATTTCTTTGGCAACGTCAATTGGAGCCTGTGCATATTCGCCATGTACATTTTCCAGTTTGCCGTCTTTCCAGGGATAATTTCTGGCAACGGGTGTTAAGATTATAGGATTTCCACCTTTTTGCTTGGTCTGGGTGACAAATAATCTTAAAAATTCTTTATATCCTTCAATATTTACATATCGCTCAGGATTTTTTTCTGAACCGTCATTGTGCCCGAACTGCATGATCACGTAGTCGTTTGGCTGTAAATGTTCGTAAACATATCTCCATCTTCCTTCCTGAAAAAATGTTCTTGTGCTTCTTCCACCATGCGCTCTGTCGATAATTACAACAGAATCTGAAGTAATAACAGGTTTTAAAGAAGCCAAGCTGTCTTTCACAAAAAACGGCTGAAAAATCTGTCCCCAACCTGTAATCGGATAACGGACTTTCATATAGTCTTTCCCGGGCTCATAATTTCCGGTATAATCCGCCATCGTAGAATCTCCGATGAGGTAAATATGGGTAACTTTTTTATTGCGTTTTGCCACTGTCTTTTGAGCATTCGTTTGTGATTGGCATGCGGACAACAGCAAAACGGCGAATAAAAATGAAACTATATTGTAAATTTTTTTGTTCATTGATTTATTTCAAAATCTAATGTTTATTTTTCTCCCCACGGATTACGCAGATTTGCACAGGTGTTTATATAGAATTTTTATTTAATATGCGCAATCATCCGTGAAATCTGTGGTACATAACTAATTTTTAGTAATTCTAAACCAATCAAAATCGGCATATCCTCCGCGGGGTGATTTTGCTGTGCTTACACTGTATAAACCGACTTTAGCACCGATCCATTTTCCTGGTTTTGCCTGAAAAACGTCACCTACTTTTGTGAAATTTTTCCCGTTTTCACTATAGCTAAACTGGCATAAACCATTCGGTTCGTTCACATTAACTTTTAAATAAGCTTCGTTTGCTTTTAATTTTGTTTCAAATAAGATCTTTTCTTCGCCTCCTTTATCTGCTTTTTCGGCTCTTCTTAGCTGAAGATAAAACCCGTCCGGTTTATTGGTGATCACAATGGATTGATGGTCTAGTCCCATTACCAAGAGTCCGGCAGTTTTTCCTTCTTTGGCATCTTCGGGGGTTAATTTAACTTTTGTGGAAGCTGCAAAATTGGGAGCCGGAAATTTTTGTGTTAATAAATTCGGAACATTCCACAGGTTTTTTTCACCTTCAGGAACTTTTATAGAAAATAATCTTAAAAATTTTTGTCCCGGAAGTTTAGAAGACCAAACGATATTTTCATTTGCGCTCCATTGCCATTGTATTCCTAATTTTTCACCATCGAATTCATCTGTTTCAGCGGGAGTAGCGACAGGATAAGTTTTCCCGACGTTTGGTTTTTTATAGGTTAAAACCGGCTCACCGATTCCGTTTTTATTATTGTCGATTCCCATGACAGGCCAGTCTTTTTCCCATTTCATAGGCTGTAAGTGAACGATTCTTCCACCTGCATCCACATCCTGAAAATGATAGAACCAATCTTCACCCGAAGGCGTATCTACCCAAGCTCCCTGATGAGGTCCGTTGATTTTTGTTGTGCCTTGTTCAAGCACGATTTTTTCTTCATAAGGACCGTAAATATTTTTTGATCTTAATACCAATTGCCAACCTGTAGCCACTCCGCCTGCCGGCGCAAAGATGTAATAATAACCATTTCTTTTATACATTTTTGGGCCTTCAACGGTAGGATGAGATTCGTGACCATCGAAAACATGAAGGCCTTTATCCAAGACTTTTGTACCTTCAGGATTCATTTTGTTCAGAGTCAAGATACTTTTCACTCCGGCACGGCTTCCTGCCCAACCATGAATTATATAAGCATTTCCGTCTTCATCCCAGAACGGACAGGAATCGATCAAGCCTTTTCCTTCCATGACCAGAACAGGTTCTTCCCATTTTCCGAGAGGATCTTTAGTTTTTACCATATAAATTCCGAAATCGGGATCACCCCAGTAGATATAAAATTCTCCTTTATGAAAACGGATACTTGGAGCCCAAACGGCATCTCCTCTTCTGGGAACAGAGAAATGCTCTTTAGGCAAAACATCCTGAATGGCATAGTTCACCAGTTTCCAGTTTACCATATCTTTTGAGTGAAGAATCGGTAATCCGGGAGTTTCATTGAAACTCGAAGCGGTCATATAATAATCTTCACCCACACGAATGGCATCCGGATCGGAATAATCTGCATAAAGGATCGGGTTTCTGTAGTTCTTTCCCCGATCGGCAGTCCAGACTTCGGAAACGTAGTTTTTTTCCTGTGCGTTGAGGTATGTTGAAGCAACTGAAAATAAAGTGATTGCTGCTATATTTAAAATTTTTGTCTTCATAACCAGATTTTAATCTGTTTTAAATTTTTAACGCAAAGAGCGCAAAGATTTTTTTAATTGATACTGTTTTTAAGTTCGCAAGGGCGTTCTACTCAGCAAAGGCTTACTCTTTTGTATTTTGCCATTCCGACGTTAGGAGAAATCTATTTAATAAAGAGATTCTTCTCTATGCTTCGCGTCGTTCAGAATGACAGCTTTGTAAAAGCCTATTTTTCGAATTCTAAACTTGCCAATATGAAAGGACCTGTTCCTTTAGCATCATTGGAACGAATTTCTTCATTTACATAATATTCGTAAGAACCGTCTCTGTAAGGTTTTCCTCCTAAACCTGCCACTGCACAGCATTTATTTAAATTAACCACACCGTTTTCATCCACTGTAATTAGATTTTTAATGATTCCATCATAGCCTTTTTTAGCATAAGCTTTATATGATTTTGGAAGATAGCCGTTGTTTACTGCCTTAATCATCATATATACGAACATTGACGAGGCTGTAGCTTCTGTATAATTTCCTTTTTCTCCGGCTTTGTCCAACACCTGATACCAAAGTCCGTTGTCCTTATCCTGAACTTTAATAATGGCATCTGCGTAAGATTTTATATATGAGATCAGTCTTGTTCTTCCCGGATGGTCTTTCGGTAAATAATCCAACACATCTACCATTGCCATTCCGTACCAACCCATACCTCTTCCCCAGAAATTAGGAGAAAGTCCTGTTTCTTTGTTTGCCCAGGCTTGTTCTTTACTTTCGTCCCAACCATGATAAAGAAGTCCTGTTTTTTTGTCCAGCATATTCTTTTGTACTGAATCGAACTGGAAAATGATATCGTCATATGCTTTTGTGGCATCGGCACCTTTTACAAAATCATAAGTGTAGTGGGTGTAGAAAGGCATTCCCATGTACAGTCCATCCAGCCATACCTGATATGGATAGATTTTTTTGTGCCAGAAAGAACCTTCTTTTGTTCTTGGCTGCCCGTCGATTTGGGAACGAAGTGTCTGAAGAGCTTTAAGGTATTTATCTTTTTTCTCTTTTTCGTATAAATAAAGAAGAACGTTTCCGCTGTTCAGGAGATCGATGTTGTATTTCTCCAGTTCATACGTAAGGATGGTTCCGTCTTCTTTTACAAGTTTTTCACCGAAGTCGCTGATGTAATTGTAATATTCTTTGTTACCTGTTTTAGCATATAATTTTTCAGCTCCATCCAGAACTATTGCCGATGGATAGGTCCATTTCGGACTTTTACTGAAATCCAGCATCCATGATTCAGGGAAGCGGTGCATTTCGGAAAGCATCATTCTTTCTGACCATTTGAGGTTCGTTGGAACTACTTTTCCTGATTTTGGTGCTTCTGTAGCTGGTTTTGAAGATGCGGCAGTTTTTGTCTGAGCACAAGCTAAGAACATTCCTGAACCTAATGCAGCAAATGCTAATAATTTTATGTTGTGATTAATAAATTTCATGATTTAAACTTTAAAGTTGATTTTTTATCTAAATTTTCAGTTCTGTTATTTATTGCCTTTCCGTTATTTTTCTGACTAAATCATTAAAATACATTTCAATATTATCGTAATTTTTATCTAAGTTTCTTCCGCTGGCATTAGCAACTTTCGGATTTAGGTGATTCTTAATTTCCCATTCATCAGGCATTCCGTCATTATCTGAATCGGGTAATGGCGTTCCTTGTTTCAGGTCTGGAAATCCACCGACATCTTTCTGGGAATCGATGATTCCGTTGGTACTTCCTTTTGAGCCTTTATAAGTGAAACTTCCGTCTTTTACATCTTTTAATACGTGCAGATCAACCGCATCTCTTACCAAACTCGCGCCCCCTATCTGTAGAATTTTATCATAAGCTTCTTTTGGAGATTGTGTTTTTATATTATTCTGAATATCGTGGGGCTGATTGATTTTTATTTCACTTTTATCTTGAGCTGTAAGATTGTAAGAGGATTTCATCTGTGCAAAAACGCCTTCTGTCCAATTGTCTTTTGCCACTTCAGAATTTCCTTCGATTACATTTCCGTTGATGTAATATTTTCCCCAAATATTGTAGACTTCGGTTTCCGGTTTTTCATTTTTATCGATGGCAACAAGACGTTGTTTAGTCATGGTGGCTGGTCCGGGTTTGTAGTAATTATTAACAATATTTACATTCATTCCCTCTCCGCCATACACATTGTTGTGTCCCCAATTGTAGATGACATTATTTCTGAAATCGGTAAGATCGGTCAATGCAAATTTACTTCCGGCATATTCTCCCAATCTTGGGTTTCTGCTGTCGTGATGAGCATAAATATTGTGATGAAAAGAGGCTGATTTTCCACCTGCAATTCCACCGTATCCGTGAGCGCCTTTCCGGTGAACAGAATTCCTTAAACTTTCTGCAATCACACACCACTGAAGCGTTGTATTTTCGTTGTTATAAATAGAAACGGTTTCATCTGTGGACCAGCTCATGGAGCAATGATCCACAATCAGGTTTTTAATGAATCTTGCTCCTAAAGCATCACCTTCAAAATTTTTCTGATCACCCATTCTGAATCGCATATAACGTATGACTACGTTATCGGCACTTACAAATGTTTCGTAGTTGGCAACGGTAATTCCGTCTCCGGGAGCGGTTTGTCCGGCAATGGTAACGTTTCCTTCTTTTATTTTTAAAGGAGATTCAAGATAAATGGTTCCTCCTGTTTTAAATACAATATATCTCGGACCTTTCTGGTCTAAAGCATATCTTAAAGTTCCTTCTGAACCGTCATCTGAAAGTTTGGTCACAGCATACACCTTTCCGCAGCGACCGCCTGTTGTATATCTTCCAAAACCTTCTGCACCAGGAAAACTTAACACATTCTGAGCATTAATTAATGTGCCAATACCGCATAAAATTCCTGTCGCTAAGAGCTTTGTGAAGTGTTTTTTCATGATTGAAAATTCTTGGTGTTTTAAGTGTAACTTATTTTAAACTTTTTGATGGAGTCCAGTAGTCTTTTCCTTTTAGTATATTTTCTGTTGTGTATTTTTTACTTTCTTCTTTTGTCAGCTGATGTGACCAAGCAACTCTTTTGGAGGTGTTTGCCCCGCTTCCTTTTGAATTAAATTCTGCATAGAATGTAGTTTTCTCTGCATCAGGTTTACTCCAGTTGTGCCATCCTTCTGGCTTTATGGTTGAATTGATTTCACAATTAATATAAACAGTCTTTGCAAATGGTCTCCAAGGTCTTCCCAAGTACACAGAGTTTTCCTTGGCGTTTCCGATAATTTTCGAACTAATAAATACAAACCCGTACTCATTTTCCTGTGGAGTAGAAGCGGCTGTAACGTAGCTTGCTGTTTCTTTTGAGTAGATTGTACAATTTTCAAAAACAGCAGTTCCGGCCCCGAAAATATAATCGGTAGTTCCTTCTATATAGCAGTTTTTAAAATAATTTCTGGAAGGTTTGGTTTTGTCAATCAAATCCTGAGCTCCTTTTAAATACAAAGTATCCTGGTTTCCTAAGAACCGGCAGTTTTCAAAACTGATTCTGTCACCGGAAGTTAAAACGGCAACGGCTTGGCCAACTCTGCCTGAACTGTTTTCAAATGAAATATTTTTGGCTGTAAAATCATTTGAATAGATAAAAATTGTTGACGAACCCGTGGTTCCAATATCTTTTCCTTCCAAATTCTTTTTTGATGCAAAATCATCGTAAGTGATGATCGTGTTTTGAGGATTTTCTCCCTCCAACACAATTGCGCCTTTGGTTTCTGGAACGGTAATTTTTTCTTGGTAAATTCCTGCTTTGATCAAAATTTTTGTTCTTGTGGAAGAACCATTTTCAACGGCATCGATGGCTTGCTGTACTGTGGTAAAGTTGCCTTTTCCGTCTTTTGAAACCACGATAGTTTTATCTGTAGCTTTAAAAGAAAGAAGACTTAGCAGGATGATCGAAAGGATTGAAAGTGCTGTTAAATTTTTAAGAAAAGAGGAGGCTTTCATTGAAAAATTTTTAGTTAAAATACAGACTTCTCTTTGTGGGAGAAAGTCTGTATTTCTTTGATATGAATGTGAAGTTTTTTATCTAGTATCCGTAATCTTGTGTAAGATTGTAGTTAGAGTTAATAACATCTAAAGCGATTGGAAGCAATTCTTTCCTGTTTGCCTGGAAATAATATGCATAACTCTTAATAGGATCTCCACTGATGTATGGCTGAGTCATGGCAAGTCTCCAGTTTACTTTTGTATAGCCGGAAGGTGTTGCCACACTTTGGTTCGGGCTGTAGAAAACGTCTGATTTTGCAACTCCTGTTGCGGTATAGAAATCAATATCTGTAACGTTTTGCTGAGCTGTTTTTGTAGGGGTGTAAGTGACTTTTTTATAGAAAATATATTCAGGAACGTTAGCGTAAGCACCCGTACCATTCATGAACTGAGTCAGCTTGGTTCTTGTTTCGTTGATTTTAGTTTCCAACAGATTCCAACGAATCAGGTCGTATTTTCTAAGTCCTTCTCCTCCGAATTCTAACTGTCTTTCTTTTACGATATAATTAAAGAACCCGGTTTTGTCCGTTGGAATAGTTCCTACCTGCCCTAAATTTCCTGCATAAGCTCTTTGTCTTACGGCTAAAACTGCATTGATTGCGTCTTGAGAAGGTGCACTGTGAAGTTCATTATCTGCTTCTGCAAACATTAAAAGAATATCTGCATATCTTAACATTGGCCAGTCGATTCCCAGGTTTTGAGAAGTCCCGGTAATCGAAGTCCAGGATTTTCTGAATTTTCCGTCATTCCAGTTGATAGAAGTCTGAAGCTCTGCTTGTTTCGAAGTATTTACTCTGAAAATGGCAATATTTACATCTCTTCTTAAGTCATATTTTGTAAACTCATAGAAGTATACCGGAATTGCATTGATTCCTCCGGAAGATTTCCAGTCGGTATCATCATGTCTCAAACCGTTATAGTAACCAATTTTACTATCTGTTTTTGAATTCCCTCCAAATGCTCCGATGGCATAGATTACCTCATTGGTAGCATCCTGAGTATTGGTGTGTAATGATCTGAACATTCCTTCATAACTAGGATTAAGCTGATGCTGTCCAGAATTGATAATGTCTTTACACTCATCATAAGCAATCTGATAGTATTTCTGAGGATTAGATCCCTGTAACATTTGCTGCGGAGCTCTTCTTAATGAATATCCGGCTCTAGCTAAAGCGATTCTTGCTCTTAATCCTTTAACAGCACCTTTTGAAATTCTTTGCGCCGTTGTATTGGCTTCAGATCTCCAAGGAACAAGGTTTTCTGCTTTTAATAAATCATCCAGAAGTTTTTCATAGATAACATCTCTGTCTGTTTTCGCTAAATATACACTCGGAAGGTCTGCTGAAGGAACATCCTGAAAAGGAACATCACCCCAGTTTTTTATAAGGTCATAATAGAAGAGAGCCCTTAGCGTTAAAGCTTCTCCCAAATATCTGTCCATTAATTTTTTATCTTCGGCTGAACCTGTCTGGTACACTGGAGAAATCGGAATGTTCTTAATAACCAGATTTGCTCTTTCAATCCCTGCATAGGTATCTAAGAACGGTCTTAAAAGCTCTGTATTGGTAGGGATAGCTCCAAAACAGCTAACTCCTCTTCTGTCATTGGCATTATAATCGCCGGAAGTTCTTAGATCGTCCCCTGATTGTGTAAGGATAAGATTCATTCTTTGACCATAAGTATTATCACCCATAGTAGAGTTGTAAACTCCGACTAATGCGGAAAATGTATCTGGAGCGGAATCGAATTGCTGTGATTCAGCGGTATTAGATAAGCTTTCTACATCCAGATATTCTTCACATGAGTTTAATGAAATTAATCCTGCAATGGAAAATAGAATTGCTAAAAATTTATTTTTCTTCATAATATTAGGTTTTAAAAAGTAATATCAACTCCTGATAAAATAAATCTGCTACGCGGATAAGCTGCATAATCTACACCAGGTGTTAAAGGGTTTCTTCTTGTGTTGGCTTCCGGATCGTACCCGGAATATCCTGTGATTGTAAACACATTATTCATGGTGAAATACAATCTGAAATTTGAAAGACCTAATTGTTTAGTAAAATCTTTTCCAAGAGAATACCCTATAGTTACGTTGTTTAATCTTAAGAAAGATCCGTCTTCGATAGCATATGAATGAAGGAAGTAAGCGCCTGCAGGCGGAGTCCATCCCGTTGTATTAGCATTTAAAGCTGCCAATGCTGTTGGATCATTAACCTTATTACCTGCATCATCAAACCATCTCCATCGGTTAGCTACTTCTGCTAACATGTTATTGTCTTTATATAAATACTGTGTCGAATATTCAATTTTGTTGGCATTATATACTTTATTTCCAACAGAGAAGTTGAACATTAAACTCATATCCCAGTTTTTGTAACGGAAAGTTTGGTTGAAACCTCCATAGAATTTAGGTTGAGCATTTCCCAAATCGGTCATATCTTTATTGTCAATAATACCGTCACCATTTAGATCCTGAAGTTTAAGATCTCCTGGCTGTACGGCTTTTGCTCCGTTTGCAGCAGCAGCAGAACTTGGAACTCCTGCTTTTAGTGTATAAACCTGCGTAGCGGCATTATAATCGAAATCACTTATTTCATATCTTCCTGCTGTTACATATCCCCAATAAGTACCTACTGGTTTACCTACCTGTACCAAGAAATCATTTAAACTGTTTTGCCAGCCTGAAGGGTACAAATAAGAATTGGCCGTAGCTGAAGCACTATTTCCTAAACTTTTGATGGTATTTTTGTTTGAAGAGATATTCGCATCAATTTTCCAAGTAAAATTTTTATTATTGATGATAGCACTTCCCACAGAGAATTCAATCCCTTTGTTAGTTGTGCTCCCCGAATTTTGATACTGATATTCGTAACCTGATGTCTGAGGAATTCTAGCTAAAAGTAATAAGTCTTTAGTATCTGTTTGATAAAGATCAAGAGTACCATATACTTTCCCTTTAAATAATCCAAAATCCATCCCTATATTTTTAGAAGCTGATGATTCCCATTTAACATCAGGGTTAGCCATAGTATTTCCGGTTGTTGCGCCAGGAGTTACATTGGTTCCGAAAGCATATCCATAATCGGATGATGTAATAAAGAAAGTATCATATAAGAAAGCTCCGATTCTGTTATTTCCAGATAAACCATATCCTGCACGAAGTTTTAATTCACTAATTACTTTACTATCCTTTAAAAACTCTTCTTCAGCAACTTTCCAAGCTACAGAAGCTGCAGGGAAATATCCCCATCTGTTTCCAGGACCAAATACACTCGAACCGTCGGCTCTCATAGAGGCTGTTAAGATATATTTGTTCTTAAATATATAATTGGCTCTTCCAAAAAATGAGGCTATTCGATCGGGTAAAACATTTGTTCTTGGAGCATCCTGAATCATTCCTGATGGAGCTGAAACAGACTGGATGTTAGCAAATGCTTCCTGAGCGCTTATCGATTTAGGAAGCCATTTAACATTCATACTTAATGTCTCTGCATCTGTCTTTACAATTTCTTGCCCCACTAAGAAATCTAATTTATGATTTCCAAGTGTTTTTCTGAAATTTAATGTATTCGTATTGGTTATTCTTCTGGATTGTGTTTTGCTTAAAAAAACGACCGGTTGGTCATTGTTTTGTCTTGCAAGGCTGGTAATCGGACCAGAGAACTGATTGACAAATTCATCTCTTTGTACATATCCAATGACACTTCTGAAAGTAAAATCTTTATTGATTTTATATTCTAATATTCCATTAAGGAGCAAGTCGTTTCTACCACTTTCTTTAACTTCATTGTTAGTTAAAAGAATAGGATTTACAAGATTCGTTTCATTAGCAAATAATGGGTCGAAATCATCTACATTTACAGTAGATCCTCCTTCAAATGGTTGATATCTTACAGCATTTCTTAGCCTATTGTTTCCTTGTGAACCCGTAGAAGATGTTCCTGCACCAAAAATAGTTTGTCTACTATATCTGGCGTTCAAAGTCATACTTACTTTCTTTGAAAGTTCGTAATCATATTTGAAATTGGCCATATTTCTTTTAAACCCGGAACCTATCATAATTCCATCTTCTTGTACATTATTTAAAGATAATGAGAAAGATGAATTGTCAGATCCTCCTGTGATAGCAAGGTTGTGAGTAAAGTTGAATGCCTCTCTTCCGAAAACTTCATCCTGCCAGTCTCTCTTCTTTACGTCTTTGTATTTTCCCAATTGGTCATAGGTTCCGTATCTTGTTTTGAAAGCTTCGATATCTGTCAATACACCCGCTTTGTTGTATAGTTCGTACTGATAAAGTACATATTGGTACGGATCTAATACATCAATCGTATTTTGAATTTTTCTTACCCCTAGGAATCCATTATAGTTAATAGATGTTTTAGCTTTTTTACGGCCTCCTTTTGTGGTAATCAAAACCACACCATTAGCTCCTCTTGCTCCGAAAATGCTGGTAGAAGACGCATCCTTTAAAACTTCAATAGACTCAATTTCTTTTGGTGATAAGATGGATAGTGCATTATCCATCTGAACCCCGTCTACAATATAAAGAGGAGCATTACTTCCGGTAATAGAGTTTCCTCCTCTGATTACAATATCCACATCTGCACCGGGTGAGCCTTCACTTAGTGAAACCTGTACTCCGGCCATTCTTCCCTGGATTGCTTCTGCAGCATTCGTAGAAGGCATATCTTTAATCGCATCCGCCTTTACAGAAGAAACGGCATTCGTCACATCTTTTTTGGAAACTTTTGTATAGCCTACCAAAACCACTTCATCAATAGTGGTTTCTTTTTCCTTTTTTGGTTCTTTTTGTTGAGCCATTGCAAGGACAGGAAGCAGAAAAACGGTTAAATATAACCATTTTATCGATTGTACTTTTTTATCCATTTTGTATCCTTATAGTTTTAATTTTGGTTGAAAGTTTTTTTCAGCTTTTGTGTGTTTCTTGTGGATTTTGCAAGTATTTTCCTGTCTTTTTAGGAGTGAATATTTTAAGAAAGACTCACGCATTTTAATGTGCAATCGATTGCGTAATTTTTCGTTATAAAATATCTTGGCTTCTAAACTAATATTATTTTCCAATATGCAAAGAAAAAAATATTATTTTTTCATTAATTTGAGTGTTTAGAAGATCGGATTTCATAAAACATACGTTCGTTAGTTTATTGTAAAATATTGAAAATTAATAATTTATTTATTTTTAAATTATATTTAAGTAATAGTAAATTTTTACTTATTTTTTTGTTGTTTAAGATTTAAAAGCTTAAAATTTGCTTAAAATTTACTTGTTTTTTTGTCTTAAAAATTCCCAAAATTGATAGTCAGGAAGAAAATTCCCACCCTTTTCCTGATTTTTGTCATCTTTTTGGGTGGATATTTTTAATCAAATTTCACACTTACATAATGTTTAATCTTATTGTGTATAATATAAAGAGTAATTTTGATTTATTTTTAACGATTCAATATTGAAGATTTAACAGTTTTATTTTGGCATGATTTTATATTTATACCTATCTTGAGTATTAATTTTGGTTAATCTAAAGCATGAAATTTTCTTAAAATATTTCTTATTTCTTTTCTTATTTTAATTTTATTTATTTGAAAATCATATAATTATAAATTAAGATTAATTTTTTGTGAACTAATTAAAGAATAATTATATATTTAACCCACAAGTATTCCTATCATTTTTTAGTGTAATTTCATGCAATCGATTACGCAATGTTTAACAGGTTTAATAAAACCGTAAAAAGAAAAGTATAAAGTAGTATGACAAAATCAGAATTTCGTTACGCCCATCATCCAGAAGATGTAAAAAAATATACAACTGAAGAGCTGAGAAGGGAGTTTTTGATGAATGATTTATTCAACGGAGATCAAATCAGTGTAGTGTATTCTATGTATGACAGAATGATTGTTGGGGGGGCAATGCCTGTGAAAAATGCTTTGAAACTGGAACCAACAGACGATCTGAAAGCTGAGAATTTCCTTGACAGGAGAGAATTAGGAATCATCAATGTAGGTGCAGCCGGAAAGGTGACTGTTGATGGTGAAGTTTTCGAATTGGGAACTAAAGAAGCTTTATATATCGGAAAAGGTGTAAAAGAGGTCGTTTTTGAAAACGGAAATGAAGGTCAGACTTTGTTCTATTTCAATTCGGCTCCGGCTCATCAATCGTTTCCTACAAAGAAAATTACGAAAAGCGAAGCTGAAATTGTAGAATTAGGCGAAACAAAATATGCAAACAAAAGAACAATCAATAAACTGATTGTAAACAGCGTATTGGAAACCTGCCAGTTACAAATGGGAATGACTGAATTGCATGAAGGAAGTGTTTGGAACACAATGCCTTCTCATACACATACCCGTAGAATGGAAGCGTATTTTTATTTTGATCTGGAAGAAGGCCAGGCAGTAAGCCATTTCTTGGGTCAGCCTCACGAAACCCGTCATATTTTTATGAAAAACAATGAAGCGGTATTGTCTCCGGAATGGTCTATTCACTCAGGAGTTGGAACTTCCAACTACACATTTATCTGGGGAATGGCCGGAGAAAATATGGACTACGGTGATATGGACGCTGTTAAAACTAACGAACTAAAGTAATTTTTCTAATGAATTTATTTGATTTATCCGGAAAAGTAGCCGTTGTTACAGGCGGTACTCACGGATTAGGAATGGCAATGGCAGAAGGTCTTGCCGCTGCAGGTGCTGAATTGGCGATCACCAGTACAACGCCGTCAAAATTAGAGGAAGCTTTAAACTATTATCATTCGAAAGGATATAAAGCAACCGGTTATATTTTTGATGTGACGGATGAACTGGAAGCTGCTCAGAAAGTAGCTCTTATGGAAGCTACTCATGGAAAAATAGACATCCTTGTCAACAATGCTGGAATCATCAAACGTATTCCGGCGATTGATATGGAGGTGGAAGACTTTAGAAAAGTAATTGATGTAGATCTTACGGGACCTTTTATCATGTCGAAATTGGTCGGCAAATATATGATCAAAAGAAAATCCGGAAAGATCATCAACATCTGCTCGATGATGAGTGAGCTTGGTCGTGATAATGTAGTTGCGTATGCTTCTGCAAAAGGAGGCCTGAAAATGCTTACCAAAAATCTGGCTACAGAATGGGCAAAACACAATATTCAGGTAAACGGAATCGGTCCCGGATATTTTGCAACTTCTCAGACAGAGCCTATTCGAGTGGATGGAAACCCTTTTAACGATTTTATCATCAGCAGAACTCCGGAAGGAAGATGGGGAAATCCGGAAGATCTTGCAGGAACAGCTATTTTCTTAGCTTCAGATGCAAGTAAGTTCATCAACGGACAGATTATTTACGTTGATGGAGGAATTCTGGCAACCATCGGGAAACCTGCTAATGAGTAACAACAGAATTAGATTAGAATGAAACCTTTTATTACAGATAATTTTTTATTACAAAATAAATACGCTGAAGAATTATACTTTAAATACGCAGAAAAACAGCCCATCATTGATTATCATAATCATTTGATTCCTAAAGATATTGCAGAAGACACAGTTTTCGAAAATATTTCAAAGGTTTGGATTGCAGGCGACCATTACAAATGGAGAGCGATGCGTACCATGGGCGTGAACGAAAAATTCATTACGGGAGACGCTTCAGATAAAGAAAAATTTGAAGCCTGGGCAAAAACAGTTCCGTATACCTTGAGAAATCCTCTGTATCACTGGACGCATTTAGAATTAAAAAGATATTTCGGAATCAATGAATTGCTGAATGGAGACAATGCATCAGAAATTTACGATAATATTTCCTCTCAGCTTCAGACCCCTGAAAAATCAACAAGAGGTTTATTAAAAATGATGAATGTAGAATCTCTGTGCACAACGGAAGATCCTACAGATTTATTGAATTACCATCAGGATTTGGCGAAAAGTGACTTCAGTATAAAAGTAAGTACTGCTTTCCGTCCTGATAAAGCTATATTAATTGAAAACCACAACTTTGCAGATTATATTTCTAAACTAGGCGAATCTGCCGGAATTGAAATTAATTCTTATCAGACTTTATGTGATGCTTTACTTAAAAGAATTGAATATTTCCACGAAAACGGATGCAGATTGTGCGATCACGGATTGAACAATATTTCTTTTGAAGAAGCTTCAGAAACAGAAGTAAGCGCGATTTTCACCGATAAACTAAACGGAAAAGTGATCGCTGAAAAACAGGTTAACCAATTCAAGACAGCTATTTTATTATTCTTAGGAGAAGCATACCACAAATATGGTTGGGTTCAGCAATTCCACTTGGGAGCTTTGAGAAATAATAATGAAAGAATGCACAGAATTCTTGGTCCAGATACGGGATGGGATTCTATTGGTGACTTTGTTCAGGCTGAAACTTTATCTAAATTGCTGAACACTTTAGACGGAAAAGATAAATTAACGAAAACGATTTTATATAACTTAAATCCTGCTGACAATGAGATTTTCGCGACAATGATCGGAAATTTCAATGACGGAAGCATCAAAGGAAAGGTACAGTTCGGTTCAGGATGGTGGTTCCTGGATCAGAAAGATGGAATGATCAAGCAGATGAATGCCCTTTCCAATATGGGATTGATCAGCTGTTTCGTCGGAATGTTAACAGATTCCAGAAGTTTCCTTTCTTACCCGAGACACGAATATTTCAGAAGGGTATTGTGTAACCTTTTTGGTGAAGAAATGAAAAATGGTGAATTACCTGATGATATTGAGCATGTTGGAAAAATAATTTCTGATATTTGTTATCATAATGCTAAAAATTATTTTGATTTTTAAGTAAAAAAATATGAACAAAATAGTCACATTCGGAGAAGTGATCATGCGACTTTCGCCGCCCGGAAACAGAACCATGAAGCAAAGCCATGAAATGGAATTCTTTTTCGGAGGAACGGAGCTTAATGTAGCTTCTTCATTGGCAACAATGGGTTGTGATGTGAGACATATCAGCAGTGTTTCTGATGATTTTGTGGGTGAATCGGCGGTATCTTTCATCAAAAGTTTTGGAATTGATACTACTTTCATCAGCAAAAATGAACATCCTTTAGGGTTGTATTTTTTGGAAGTGGGGTCGTCAGTTCGCGCAAGCAGAATTGCTTATAATAGACTGAACGGCTCTTTTGCAAACATTCAGCCTGAAAATATAGACTGGAAAAAAGCGCTTGAAGGTTGTTCCTATTTTCATTGGACAGGGATTAGTCCCGGGATTTCCAAGACGGCTTATGAAACGTTGAAAGAAGGGTTGCAAACAGCCCGTGAATTGGGAATTGAAATTACAACCGACCCGGCTTACCGCTCCAATCTTTGGAAATATGGTAAAAATGGAAACGAAGTGTTGAAAGAACTGGTTTCTTTATCAACGATTTTCATTGGTGGAGTTAATGAAATCAATGAAATTTTAGGAACTCAGTTTTCATCTGATAAAGAAGGCTTCCTGCAAGCTTGTGAAGAATTAAAACAGCAATGTCCTTCTATTCATAGGATTTTCGATAAAATAAGAATCGGGGTTACGGCAAGTTCTCAGCAAACGCAGGGAAGAGCTTTAGTTGATGGAAATTATTTTGAAACAGAATTGTTAGAGGTAAATCCTGTAGTCGACAGAATCGGAACAGGAGATGCTTTTGCTGCGGGTTTAATTTATGGTTTAATTAATTTCGATAACGAAAAGGCATTGAATTTTGCCAATGCAGCCTGTGCCATAAAACATACCATTTTAGGAGATATCAATTATTGCAGTGCAGAAGATATTCTGGAAGTAATGCAGGGGAATTCAGGAGGAAGAATAAAAAGATAAAGAAAGCCATGTAAGGTTTGAAAATACCTGCAACGCTCAAAAAAATATACAATGACAAAGATTCAATTAGTTACAGATGCTATTCTCAATCAGGGAGTTTTGCCTCTTTATTATAATGCTGATGAGACGGTAACTTTAGAAATACTAAGAGCACTTTACAAAGCCGGAATCCGTGCGGTAGAATATACAAGCCGTGGTGAAGCTGCTTTAAAGAATTTTACAAAAATGGTTGAAGTCCGTAATGCAGAAATGTCGGATATGCTTTTAGGAATCGGAACTATAAAAAATGTGATACAAGCTGAAGAATATTATAAAGCAGGTGCGGATTTTTTTATTAGTCCTGGTTTTGTGGCAGAAGTAGCTGCGTTTCTGATTCCAAAGGATATATTGTACAGCCCGGGTTGTATGACTCCGACTGAAATCATCGAAGCTGAAAATTCGGGAGTGACTTTCGTTAAATTGTTTCCTGGAAATGCTTTAGGGACCGGATTTATGAGTGCGATCAAAGATGTTTTCCCAAATCTGAAGTTTATGCCAACCGGTGGTGTTGATACTACAAAAGAAAGTATTGAAAGCTGGTTCAAAGCAGGCGTTTCTGCAGTAGGAATGGGAAGCAAATTGGTAAGCAAAGAACTGATGCTTGCTAAAGACTATGTAACGATTGAAAATAAAACTAAGAAAGTACTGGAGATTATTCAGACTTTAAAATAATAACTCAATTCAAAAAATTAATATGAGTTCAGTTAAATCTTCTAAACCGACGAATTTCAGATGGACGATTTGTGTATTGTTGTTTATCGCAACAACAATCAATTATCTGGATCGTCAGGTTTTATCACTAACATGGAAAGATTTTATTGCTCCGGAATTTCACTGGAACAATAATGATTACGGAAATATTACGGCTTTATTCTCTATTTTCTATGCGATAGGAATGCTTTTCGCAGGAAAATTCGTGGATTGGATGGATACTAAAAAAGGTTTCCTGTGGGCCATCGGAATTTGGTCCATAGGAGCTGTTTTACATGCTTTTTGTGGAGTAGCAACATCAGGAATTCTTACAGGAAACTGGATGGTTGGGTTCCACGGATCTAAAGAATTAATCGGAACCGTTTCCAATACTTCAGCAATCATCAGCACGAGTGTTTCGTTGTTCGTTTTTGCACGTTTCGTTCTGGCAATCGGTGAAGCAGGAAATTTCCCGGCAGCTATTAAAACTACGGCAGAATATTTTCCTAAAAAAGACAGAGCCTTATCTACAAGTATCTGGAATGCCGGAGCTACTGTTGGAGCTTTGGCAGCACCTATTACGATTCCTTTCATTGCAAAATCAATGGGGTGGGAATGGGCATTTATCATTATTGGTGCATTAGGATTTCTATGGATGGGACTTTGGGTATTTTATTATAAAAAACCGCACGAACATCATAAAGTTAATGAACATGAACTAACCTATATTCAACAGGATGCAGAAGACTTTCCGGTTGAAGAAAATGCAGAACAAACGGAAGAAAGAAAATTCTCTTTCAAAGAATGTTTCAGTCATAGACAAACCTGGGCATTTGCTTTCGGAAAATTTATGACCGACGGAGTTTGGTGGTTCTTTTTATTCTGGACACCTGCATATTTAAGTTCGGTTTATCAGATGGATTCTACGCAGAGTGCATTCCCGTTATTCGTTCTTTACATGATCACATTGTTGTCAATTATCGGAGGATGGCTTCCAAAATATTTTGTAGAAAAGAAAGGAATGAATGCGTATTCGGGCAGAATGAAAGCGATGCTGATCTTTGCATTTTTCCCATTGCTGGCATTATTGGCACAACCTTTAGGCTCAGTGACGTACTGGATTCCGGTTTTAATTATCGGAATTGCAGGAGCAGCACACCAGGCTTGGTCAGCAAATATTTTCTCTACCGTAGGCGACATGTTCCCGAAAAAAGCCATTGCAACCATAACTGGAATTGGCGGAATGGCAGGAGGAATAGGTTCATTTTTAATCAATAAGTCTTCTGGAGTATTATTCGATCACGCGCACAAAGCTTGGTCCACAGTAGACGGAATACCATTACTGGAAAAATATCCGCAATATGTCAACGAAAGATTACCGGACGGTTTTTTTGAACAATTAGAAAAATCGGGAGCTATTGTAAAAGATGGAATTGATAAAGGATATATGATCATTTTCTCAGTTTGCGCTGTAGCTTACCTTATTGCATGGACTGTAATGAAAACATTGGTTCCGAAATATAAAGTGATAAAATAATTTGGATCATTAAAGCAGGTTAAGAGATTAATAACATTAAGAATTTGCAAAACAAATTAGAAAGCTTAATAAATCTTAATGGTTTAAATTAATATATAAAGTAAAATGTAGTTAAAACTCCTTGTATTCTTATTTAAGTGAACGCCTTTGCGAACTTAAAAATATGCAATAAGTTTTAAAAATAAAATCTTTGCGCCCTTTGCGTTAAAAACTTTTCGCAAAACAAAATTAGAAAAGATGGAAAATCAGATAAAACAAAAATTAAATCGTGAATTAAATGGTTCTCAGGAAAAACTTCCCATTAAAATTGTCCAGTTTGGAGGTGGGAATTTTATGAGAGGATTCACAGATTATGTAATTGATAAATTAAATAAAGAGGCTGGATTTAATGCAGGGATTGTAAACATTCAGCCAACTCAGGGCGGCTCGGTTCATAAACTTGAAGAGCAGGATAATTTGTATACACTTTTCACAAGAGGAATCAAAAAAGGGGAAATTATAGATGAAAAGCAGGTTATTTCTGCGATCCAAAAATCGATTAATCCTTATACGAATTATGATGATTTCTTAGCGTTGGCAAAAGAAGAAGCATTGGAATTTATTTTTTCCAACACAACAGAAACAGGAATCACTTATGATGAAACAGAAAATAATGAACAGGGACCACATAAAAATTTCCCTGCGAAATTAACGGTTTTATTGTATGAAAGATTTAAACACTTTAACGGAGCTGCTGATAAAGGGTTAAGAATTATTCCTTGTGAACTTATTGAAAATAATGCATTCGCGTTAAGAGATATTATTATTAAATATGCTCAGCTTTGGAATTTGGAAGTTGATTTTGTGCAATGGATTGCACAAAGTAATTATTTCCATAATACATTGGTTGACAGAATTGTTCCGGGTTATCCTAAAGATGATGTTGAATCTTATGAGGATCAGCTGGATTATGAAGATCAAATGATGGTTGTTTCTGAATGTTTCCTACTTTTTGTGATCCAGGAAGCAGGAAACTTAAATGAAAGAATCCCTTTTGACAAAATCAATGAGCAGATTTTAGTAGTTGACGATATTCAGCCGTATCGTTTAAGAAAGGTGAGAATTCTGAATGGAGGTCACACGCTGATGTTGGCTCCGGCAGTTTTATCAGGAAAAGAAACAGTAAAAGAATCCATTGATGATGCTTTTATCGGTAAATTTTTAAAGGAAACCATTTTCAATGAAGTAAATCCGACTTTAGGTTTAGATGAAACTGAGCTTAAAGATTTTGCGGAAGAAGTTTTCGACAGATTCAGGAATCCTTTTATCAAGCATTATCAGGCAAGTATCGCTTTATATTTTGTTTCTAAATTTAAAGTAAGAATTCTTCCTAGTTTGTTAGGCTATGTTGAAATCAATAAAAAATTACCGTTGAACTTAGTATTCTCTTTGGCAAGTTTAATCAGATTCTATAAAGGGACTTTTGGTGAAAAATCTTTGCCTATCAATGATGAAGAAGCCATAGTTGCCAGGTTCAAAGAAATCTGGATAAATGATGACTATGAGAAAATTTCAGAATTATCATTAAGTGAAACAACTTTCTGGGAAACAAACCTTACTCAGGTTGAAGGCTTGAAAGATGCAGTTGCAAAAGCTTTGTGGGAAATCGATCATAATGGCGTGGAAACTGCATATAATAACTTTATACAATTTTATTCTTAAGAAATCATGCAAAAGAAAGTACTGAAAGTAAATCCTAAAGACAACGTTATTGTAGCGCTGTTGGATCTACCTGCAGGAGAATCGGTACATCTTGACGGTGCAGATTACACGATTCTCAAAGATATCAAAGCAAAACATAAATTCGCGGCCGCAGATTTTGAAGACGGGGATCATATTATTATGTATGGTGTCATCGTAGGGAAAGCGAATCAATCGATCAAAAAAGGTGAGGTAATCACCACAGAAAATGTAAAACATCAAAGTGCAAAAGTAGAAGGTAAAACGGCTACTCTGGGCTGGAATCCACCTAATGTAGAGAAGTGGAAAGACCGTACTTTCATGGGCTACCATCGCGAGGACGGACAAGTGGGGACGGAAAACGTTTGGCTTTTTTTTCCTTTGGTATTCTGTGAAAACAAGAATATCGAAACCCTGAAAGATATTTTTGAAAAAGAATTGTTGCACGAAAAAGCCAGTAAACATCAGTTGCTACTAAGATCGTTACTGAATGGCGGAGCAGCTTCAGATGTTGCTGTTGAAGAAAAAGAAGATACAAGAATATTTAAAAATATTGATGTACGATTTATTACGCACCAAGGTGGTTGTGGCGGGATTCGTCAGGATGCCGAAGCATTGGGAAGATTGTTTGCAGGATATGTCAACAATCCTAATGTGGCAGGAGCTACGGTTCTCAGTTTAGGCTGTCAGAATCTTCAGGTACAGATTTTTATGGATGCACTTCATGCTCTTGCTCCAAATAATAAAAAGCCTATCGTAGTTTACGAACAGCAAAAGTCCGGAACTATCGATGAAATGCTTACCGGTGTTATCAAAGATTCATACGAAGGAATTAAAAAGGCTAACGAAATTGAAAGAAAACCGGCACCAATCACAAAGCTGAACATTGGTTTGGAATGTGGTGGTTCAGATGGTTTCTCTGGGATTTCTGCAAACCCTGTTTTGGGTGAAGTTTCCGATATTATGTCCGCAGTAGGGGGAACAACGATGCTTGCTGAATTTCCTGAGCTTTGCGGAGTGGAGCAGGAGTTAGTCAACCGTTGTGTTAATGATGAAGATGGAGTGAAATTCCTCAAGCTGATGAAAGATTTTGAAAAATCTGTCGTTGCGGCAGGATCAGGTTTTGATATGAATCCGTCTCCAGGAAACATCAAGGATGGGTTAATTACCGATGCCATGAAATCTGCAGGAGCTGCGAAAAAGGGTGGAGCTGCGCCTATTGTAGAAGTTCTTGACTTTACAGAATACGCTACAAAACCGGGACTTAATCTTTTGTGTACCCCCGGAAATGATGCCGAATGTACTACTGCTTTAGCAGGATCTGGAGCTACCATTGTACTTTTCACAACCGGTCTTGGAACGCCAATGGGGAATCCTATTTCTCCGGTAGTTAAAATCTCTTCTAATTCTGTTTTGGCAGAAAGAATGCCGGATATTATAGATTTTAACGCAGGTACTGTCATCAGCGGCGATAAAACAATTCCGGAAGCTGCAGACGAACTTCTGGAGTTCATTATTAAAGTGGCAAGCGGTGAAATAAAAACCAAAGCTGACCAGCTTAATCAGAATGATTTCATTCCATGGAGACGAGGAGTCTCTTTGTAATGGGTTAATTATATTAAATATTAGGGTTGAAACTGCTTCTTACTTTTTTGTAAGGAGCAGTTTCTTTTTAAATGAATGTTGTCATTTTTCATATTTATATCCAAATTTCTTATTTTTGAAAAAACTAATAATGGATTATAAATCACAATTTAAAAACTTAGATTATAGATTAACTACTAAATTTCTAAGTGAAGAAACTCTAAAATTTGGAAATAGAACTGTGATTAGTTCTGGACTTCTAATATTGATATCATTAAATTTTTTGACTATAAAGGAATTGGAAGTTGAAGGAATTACTATAGAAATAGATTCTAAAGTCCTTTATCCTTCCCAAAGGCTTTACAGGAATTAAACAGCATATAAATTATTTAAATGAAGAGTTAGATAAAATCAGTAATGAGCATAAAGAATTAGCTGAAAAAATTAGAAAAAATATCATGAAGGTTTATATAATGAGGATAATATAAATGAAGCTTTTATTGAATTGGATAAAGTAAGTAATATAATTACTGAAACAGAAAAAAAGTTTCGAACTTTAAGCTTTCAATGCAATCAGATTTTTCCAAAATAGAAGCATTTAGTGAAGCTACAGATCAATATAACTTATTAATGGAAAAATACCTGTGATTATTTATTATATAGGTTTGTTTTGCGTAATTCTCAGATTTGTGCTTGATATTATTTTCATTTATAACACACAAGATAAACCCTTTAATTATATTTTTCAACGAGAAGTAAAATATTATAATACAATTATCACCTCCAAAAATAAATAATATTTAGCTGTTTGTAAAAAATTAATAAGACTATTATTTAAGAAAAATAAATTTTATGATTTTCTAGTTATGTGAATTTTCATCTATTTCTTTATAATCTTTTTCACAACAGTTCCCCTTTCCGTTTCCAAAGTAAGAAAATAAGAGCCTGTTGGCAATTCCCTTAAATCTATACTGTCATTATTTAAAGCAACTGAAATTTTCTTGCCACTCATATCATAAAGGAATGCCTGCCTGATTTTGTCTTTAGTGTCGATATGGATATAATCTGAGGTTGGATTAGGATATACCTTGATATTTGTTGAGTCAAAAACGACTTCATCTGTACCTAAAGTTGAGCCTTCAATACTAAAAGCACAGCCATTATAAGGATAAATGGTCCAAGTAGGATAACCCGGAGCTCCGGTTAAATTAGAAATCCGCATATATCCCGGTGTACCGTCTGGACCTCCCCACCAGTTAAACTTAAGTGGAGAAGTAATATCGATAGAACTGGTATTCAGTTTTGCGACGAAAAAAAGCCAGTATTTTGTATTGGCCTGTAAGGTTACTGAGCCTGCAAGCGCAGGAATATCTATGGAATAAACATAATTGTAGCCGCTTGTATTTACCAAGGTATAGCCTTGAGTGCTATTTGTAACATTAATTGCTGCAACAGGGTTTCCGGTTTGAAGAACAGGCTGGCCTGCAGGAACACCATTATTATCATTGTAAATATATAAGATGAAGCCGTTAGACAGAGAGTTTAAATTTAATTGACTCTGATGACCAAATATATTTATCTTGGTAATGGTACTGGTCTGGGTAATAATGAAACTGCTGGCAGGACCTATTAAATCACCATTAGTGGTAGTATAAGCGGCAAAAGCAGGGCCATAATCGCCTATATGGGGCTGTGAAAAAATAACACTTTGTGCCCTGAATTGTAAAAAAAGTAAAAAAATGAAAAGAGAGTAGATTTTGTTCATGGAAATTATTTTGAATTAAATATACAAATAATCCCCTTTTGTTTGAATTTGTCTATATCATGTTTTACTTCCTCTTCGAAGACTTCCTAATATAGAGTTGTGGTTTCAAAACCACTTTTTTCTCAATAGAAACACCCGAAGAATTATCTTTAATACGATCCAGGAAAACTTGTCCCGCCATTTGTCCCATGGTAACGGGAGTTTGATCCACAGAGCTCATAGGAAGTTCCATAAACTGGGTGAAAGGTTCATTCGAAAAGCCAATAACAGCTACTTCTTCAGGAATCTTTATTTTACGCTTCTTCAATTCCTGACAAGCTCCTAATGCGGCGAAATCACTCGAAGAAAAAATAGCATCCGGAACCGATTTTTTACTCCATAGCTTTTTTATAGCTTCAATACCGGCATCAATAGAACTTCCGGTAGAGATTATGTTGTCTTCCTTTACAGGTAGATTATGATCAATTAAGGCCTGTTTATAACCATTAAGACGGTTTTGATAAATTTCAAGGTTTAAATCACCAGAAAAGTGGCAGATATTTCTGTAGCCTTCTTTTATCAGATGTTCAGTAGCCATATAACCTCCTCTGTAATCGTCTACCGTTACCGTACTGATTCCGGGAATATCTTTTTTTCGGTCAAAAAATATAATCGGGGTATTCGAAGTATTTAGAATATGCTGGATATGTTCCGTATCTACAGTCGTTCTGGAAACAGACATGAAAATTCCGTCAACCTGAGCATTAAGCAGTGTATTTAAATGCTTTTTTTCAATATTTACGTCTTCATGGCTTTGACAGATAATTACATGATAGCCATACGAAGAAAGCTCTTCTTCAATACCGCGGATTACCGACGAGAAAAAATTCGTATTTACAAACGGAACAATGATCCCTACATTTTTAGTTTCTCCACTTTTCAGGGCCTTGGCAAGATTATTTTGCTTGTAGTTCATTTCCTTTGCGGTTTTTACTACAAGTTCTTTAGTTGCCTGGCTGATTCTCGGATGATTGTTCAATGCCCTTGAAACGGTTGCTACACTTATGTTTAGCTTTTTTGAGATGTCATAAATAGTGGCATTTTTCTTTGTCATAGGTATTCTGGACTAACGTTAAATTTTCCTTCCATACTCCTTTCAGAATAGACGTAAATTTAATCAAATTAATGACACCGATAGCTGAAAAGCTGCTTTTTTCTTATTTTTTATAAAGAGCAATCTTTTGTTCAGGATTTTCAGTTTTTAAAACAAGCTTATCATCTTTAATAGTTACGATTTTAAATAATCTGTCCGGAGTATTTTCCTTTTCAGTACCTTCATATAATAAGGTTAAAACATCATTCCCGATTTGGTAGGTTCCTGTAGTGAATGTGGTAATATCAAACGAAAATGTTTCTTTAAACTTGTTTCCTTCCAGTACGTGTAAGCAATATCGTTCTGTTTTTGTACAATAGTTACCGGGTTTAAATTCTTTTGTTTGTGAAAATAGAAGATTGGAACTGAAAACTGAAAACACAATAAGGCAAAAAAGTAGTGTTTTTTTCATATGTTAATGGGATATTTTAAATAATCTCCAAGTTTAAGAATTTTCTTTTAAAATTTTGAGAATTAATTTGAAAAATTAATAAAAATATGGAGGTGTATGAAAATTAAAAAAGAGCATCAAAATCTGATGCCCTCATTCAACTGATTATATGAAAAAAATAATTACTTTTTCCAGAATTTTTCGATCTGTTCAAGAGACTGACCTTTAGTTTCAGGAACCCATTTCCAGACAAATACTAAAGAAAGAACACTCATTACACCATAAAAACCATACGTAAACGCTCCGCTGAATTCCATCATGAAAGGATACGTTGAAGAAATAAGATAATTGGCTGCCCATTGAGCCGCAACAGCAATGGCAATAGCTCCTCCTCTTATTTTATTGGGGAAAATTTCAGAAATCAAAACCCAGCAAATCGGTCCCCACGACATCATAAATGAAGCCGTATAAATGATTATAAATATCAAAGTAGCAATCCCAATCACATGCAGATAAGAGAATATTGCAATAGCAAACATTCCGATGGCCATTCCTATAGAACCGACAATCAGAAGAGGTTTTCTTCCCCATTTATCTACCGTAAAAATGGCAATGACTGTAAAAACTACATTCACAAGTCCCATTACAACGGTCTGAAGCATTGAGGCATCTTTGTGAACGCCCATACTTTCAAAAATTCTTGGAGCATAATATAAAGCCACATTAATTCCTACAAACTGTTGAAAAACAGATAATAAAATTCCTATTACGATGACCGTTTTCCCAAATGCAAAAATCTCACTTTTAGCTTCTGCTACAGTTCCTTTTATTTCTGCAAAAATTTCTCTGGCTCTATCTGGTCCATTAATTTTTGTCAGGATTTGTAAAGCTTCCTCATCTTTTTTAATAAACGTAAGATAACGGGGAGTTTCGGGAACAAAAAACAATAAGATTCCAAATAGAGCAGAAGGGATGGTTAATGATAAAAACATATATCTCCATCCGATTTCATTGATCCATTCTATTGTCTGTCCGCTTGCAATTCCCCAGTTTACAAAATAAACAACCAGCATCCCGAATATAATAGCAAACTGATTCAGAGAAACAAGTTTTCCACGGATTTCTGCTGGAGCAATTTCTCCGATGTACATTGGGCAGACTGCCGAAGCAAGACCTACACCAATTCCTCCAATAATTCTGTAAAAGTTAAAAGCCAGGAGAACACCCATGGAATGTTCACCTTGTTTAAAAAATAAAAACTCCGGATAAGCGGCTCCCAGAGCACTGATGAAAAATAAGAAAGCAGCAAGCATCAAAGATTTCTTTCTTCCCAATTTGGTAGAAAAATATCCGGAAACAGCACCACCAATAATACATCCGATCAATGCGCTTGATATGGTGGCTCCATGTGCCAATGAACTTAAACCTAGAGGAATAATAAGGTATTCCTGAATAGATTTTTCAGCTCCCGAGATCACAGCAGTATCATACCCGAACAGAAGCCCTCCCAAAGTTGCCACCAAAGTAAGAACAGTAACGTACACCATGTTGATCTGTGCTTTCGTTCCCGAAGAATACTGAGGTCCAGAATCTATTATTTGCATAGTTTCATATAGTTTAAGTAAGGTTAAATTTGTGTTTTTTATTTAGAATTTGCCGAAGATTTATAAATACTGATTTATCAGGCTTTCCAGATATTCCTGTTTGCCGCTTTCTCTTCCTACTTCTCCGAGGCCTTCTGCATAAGATGCCAAATCCGATAAAGAAAGTTTTCCGTCTTCAAAATCTTTACCCTTTCCGGTATCAAAAGAAGAATATCTGTTGGTTCTGATTTCAGAATATTTCGATTTTTCTAAAATAGCATCTGCAGCAAGGAATGCTCTGGCAAAATTGTCCATTCCGCTAATATGAGCGATGAAAATGTCTTCCAGATCCGTTGAATTTCTTCTGATTTTAGCATCAAAATTGACACCTCCACCCTGAAAACCTCCGGCTTGGATAATTACCAGCATCGCCTGTGTCATTTCATATAAATCAACCGGGAATTGGTCTGTATCCCAACCGTTCTGGTAATCCCCTCTGTTGGCATCAATGCTCCCCAAAACATTATTGTCTGCGGCTACCTGAAGTTCATGCTCAAAAGTATGCTGAGCCAATGTAGCGTGGTTAACTTCCAGATTAAGTTTAAAATCATTTAACAAGTCATACTGACGAAGGAAATTTAAACAAGTTGCCGCATCAAAATCATACTGATGTTTTGTAGGCTCCATTGGTTTAGGTTCAATGAAAAAAGTTCCTGTAAAACCTTGCGAACGGGCATAATCTTTAGCCATATGTAAGAATTTTGCCATATGTTCCTGCTCCCGTTTCATATCAGTGTTCAGTAAAGACATATAACCTTCTCGGCCTCCCCAGAACACGTAATTTTCTCCGCCTAATTTAATCGTAGCATCCAAAGCGTTTTTTACCTGTCCACCTGCATAAGCCAATACATCAAACGAAGGATTGGTAGCTGCACCATTCATGAATCTTGCATTAGAGAAACAATTGGAAGTTCCCCACAACAATTTTACGCCCGAAGCAGCCTGTTTTTCTTTAGCATAATTCGTAATAAATTCCAATCTTTTGGTAGACGCTACAAAATTCTCTGCCTCGTCAATCAAATCATAATCGTGGAAACAGTAATACGGAACACCTAGCTTTGTGAAAAATTCAAATGCAGCATCCATTTTTTCTGTCGCTCTTTGCTGAGCGTCTGTTGCCGTTAACCAATCAAATTGCTGTGTTCCTACCCCAAACGGATCTCCGCCTGTTGCACAGAAGGTATGCCAGTAAGCCGTTGCAAATTTGAAATAGTCTTTCATGGTTTTTCCGCGAACGACTCTGTTTTCGTCATAAAATTTAAAAGCCAAAGGATTGTCAGATTCTCTTCCCTCAAACTGTATTTTCCCGATTCCTTTGAAGTATTCTTTGTTACCAATTGTAATTGCCATTATATTTTAATTTAAATTCATTTAATAGTAAAATGCAATCGATTGCATTTGTTGGGCTAGATATTCCAAAAATTTGTTTTTTCATGGTTATTATTTTTTTGGAATTCTAAGATATATTCATTTTTCAATATCATTTATGAATTAAAATTGATATTTTGTTGAAAAATGAGCGTCTCTAAATGTAATAATTTTATATAATATGTAATGGATTTTTTATAATATCTTATTTTTTATGATAAGGGTAAGTGTATTTCTTTATCTTATAAGGTATTGAAAGATTTTTATTGACTTATTTTTTAAGATATAAATTGCATTTCTGCATTTTTTACTGATGCTTTATTTCCCCAATTTTATAATTAACAAGCTTTTTAATCCCGAACCTAAATCTTTTATATGGGTTGTAAAGGTTTTCATTAAAAATTCTATTTTTGAGTATGAATAACAGAAACCGTGGAAAAAATACAGGAGATGACCCTTTATTTGGTTCTGAAAAGCAGATAGAAAAATTAAGATCGGCGGTTCAGGATATGCACTATTTATTGAGTCGCAACTATGCTGAAAAAGCATCTTCTGAACTTGTAGGAAACAGATACCGACTGAAAATTCGGCAAATTCAGGCAATTCGTGGAGCTTCCGCATCGGATATACAGATTCAAAATAGAAAATCTAAACAACTGGGGATTTCAGAACTTGAAAATAAAGTTATTTATCTGGATGGTTTTAATGTTTTGATTCTGTTGGAAAGTTTGCTTTCTGAAGCCTATATTTTTGAAGGTTTAGACAGTTGTTTTCGTGATTTGTCCGAAGTTTACGGAACTTATAAAAGAGTAAATCAGACTTCATCTGCAATAGAATGGGTTGCTAAATTTTATAGTATTTCCAAAGCCGAAAAGATGATCTGGATTTTTGATAAACCGGTTTCCAACAGTGGCAGAATTAAACAAATGATTCTGGACTTTGCTCTGGAAAATAATTTAAACTGGGAAGTGGATTTGGAATTTAATCCGGATAAATTTTTAGCTAAAAATGCAGGAATTGTCATTTCTTCCGATGCCTGGATTTTGGATAACTGTAAAAAATGGGTTAATCTTATTCAATATTTAATTGATGAAGAAAAGTTACCTGGTAATCTTGTAAAAATGTATTAAAATGAATCTTTTAGAAAAATATATTCCATTATTTTCTGAAGCCTGGAAAGAAAAATATAAAGCAATTTTAGAAGCAGAACATCTGGATACTTTAAGTAAAAATATCCAAAATTTTCAATGTAAAATTTCAGATTGGGAACTTCCTTATTTCAATGAAGAAATAAAAATTAATAGAGCGGAGAGCTTTAATTTGTTTTTAACCATTTTCAAAAGGGAAGAACCGGATGAAATTAAAATTCAAAAATTGGAAGAAATTCCGTTTGAACACTGGCTGAATATTTTGGGACAAAGACTGACCTCAGCAAGTATTTGTGATGAAAATGCAATTCCACCTTTGAAAAAAACTTTGCTTGAGGCTTGCCAGAAACCATTTAATGATGAAATAACGATCGCACAGAGAGCTTGGGAAAAACACGTTGGAAGAATGGATGATGCATTTTGGGGTGAAATAAAAGGAAATAATGAACAAAAACAACGGAAGGTCATGGAAAAAATTAATTTCATTTTAGAAAATAAAACCTGGTGGAATGTATTCTTTCATTATAAGCATGAGCTTGTTTTTGAAGTGCGGGAAAAGGACGGCCACGGAATCCGGTGGAGTCATGGCGGACAACATTTGATTGGTTTCCTTGAAGTTTTTATGAATGAATCATAAAGGATGAAAAAAGATTGCGTACTGGGTATGGATATTTGCAGTTTAAAAATTTAAAAAATGAACACATTTATCGACATTGGTATCAATTTAACCAATAAACAATTTTACAACGAACAAGAAGAAGTGATCAATCGAGCTTTAGATAATGGAGTAGAACAAATGATTCTTACAGGAACAAGTTTAAAAGGAAGTAAAGAATCGGCTGAAATAGCAGAAAGTTATCAGGATGTTCTCTTTTCAACAGCGGGAATTCACCCTCACGATGCAAAATCTTTTACTCATGAAAGCAGTAATGAGCTAAGAAAACTATTAAAACAAAATCATGTGGTTTCCGTTGGAGAATGCGGATTGGATTTTGACAGAGATTTTTCACCAAGACCCGTTCAGGAAAAATGCTATCGCGCCCAACTGGAAATATCAATTGAAATTAATAAACCACTTTTTCTTCATGAAATATCAGCTTTCAAAAGATTTAATGAAATTACGGACGAGTATTTATCCAAACTTCCCAACGCTGTTGTTCACTGTTTTACCGGAACTTTAGAGGAAGCGAGAGTTTATTTAGATAAAGGATTTTACTTAGGGTTTACCGGAGCAATAAGCGATCAGAACAGATTTAAGCATTTGGAAGAAGTGATTAAATATATTCCGCTAGACAGAATGATGATTGAAACCGATGCACCGTTTATGCTTCCGAAAAATATGCCTAGAATACAAAATCGCAGAAATGAACCTTCATATTTGCCTTATGTTGCCCAAACTATTGCGAATATAAAGAAAATCAGTATTTCCGAAGTCGCTGAAGAAACGACAGAAGTTGCCAGGAATTTTTTCAGAATATAAAAAAGAGTTTTACAGATAAAGTAAAACTCTTTTTTTATGTAAGCTAAATTGTAAAATAGCTAAACTTATAAACTCTTAATTGCCGATTCCAAAGCAAGTTCCATCATCGGTTTCAAAGCTTTCTCCCTTTCATCAGCAGAAATTTTTTCGTGAGTAGGAATGATATCCGTTACGGTAAGAATGGTTGCTGCACTCTTTCCTAAATGTTGAGCATTGGCAAATAATCCAAAGGCTTCCATTTCTACAGCAGGACAGTTGTATTTTGTAGCAATAGCAGGAACAGCAGGATCTTTTCTGTAGAAAATATCACTACTGTGAACATTAATTGCTTTTGTTGTTAGCGATAATTCCTCAGCAGTTGCATTGATGGTATCAAAAATATTTCCTTGATGAGAAAGAATTTCGTCTTCAATTTCCCATGCAAATTTGGCGTACGTACTTTCACTTGCTGCTTTTTCAACGTTTAAAATATCAAAAGTTTTCAAATCTGTTGTATAAGCGCCACAAGTTCCGATTCTGATAATCGTATCCACTTCATATTCTGTAAACAATTCAAAAGAATAGATTCCGATACTTGGAAAACCCATTCCACTAGCACCAACAGTGATTTCTTTTCCTTTGTAAAGACCTGTATAATAGAAAATACCTCTTGTTTTGCTTACTAATTTTGCATTCTCCAGATAATTTTCAGCAATATATTGTGCACGAAGCGGATCTCCCGGTTGCAACACTACTTTAGCAATTTCTCCTTTTTTTGCACTAATGTGAATACTCATAATTTTATTTTGAAGCTGCAAATATAACAAATATGTGAATAGAGGGTTGTGAATTTGCTGTTTCATAAATTTTTTTTAATTGGTAATAGTTTTTTTAGTAAAATTAATCAAGGAAGCTTTTCTTCGTATTTGAGAAGAATGACATGAATTTAATTCAATAGTTTTGTCTATAATTTATGAGGCTCTGATATTCAGGTGAAATGATAATTAAACAAAAATTAATATAAAAACAAAGATTAAATGAAAATAGAACACGTCGCTTTTTGGGTAAAGGATTTAGAAGAGATGAAAAGTTTTTATGAGAAATATTTTGGGGCAATTTCTAATGAAAAATATCATAATACTGTAAAAAACTTTGAATCTTATTTCTTAAGTTTTGAAAACGGAAGCCGGTTGGAAATCATGACAAGACCCGATATTCAGGAAGGGAACGGTTCCTTTGAAGCTCAGAAATTCGGAATTACTCATCTTGCGTTTTCTACAGGAAGTAAGGAAAAAGTTGATGAAATGACTGTATTATTAAGAAATGACGGTTATAAAGTTGTGGGGGAACCAAGAACTTCCGGCGATGGATACTATGAAAGCGTGATTCTCGATCCTGAAAACAACATTATTGAGATTATAAAATAGCTTATGATTCTCAAAGTAAAGAAGCTTACTTTGCATCGGCTCAGATCGAAGATCTGAGCCGATTTTTTTATCGATATAATCCTTTTTTGTAACTTTTTAATACTATTTTATAAAGAAAGCGGTATTTAATTCTCAATCATTGAGTTAAAAGTTTTATTCTCTGAGAAATAATTATATTTTTGTTTATCATGGAAATTAAATCCCCATTTTTAGACACTTTATTTCTGCTCCGGAAGGAAGAATGCGTCACCATTTTTGCCGATGTAAAAAAGATTTCTCCAAAAGAAGAGCAGGAAGTGGCAGAATATTTTGAAACGGAATTTGAAAAAGAAAGACTGGAGTTCTTGTCTGATCAGATTCCGTTTGATAAAGAAGCTGCAATTTGGGCTGCAAAAATCCTATACCACAGCGTTCAGCTTTATCTTGTTCGTGAAAATACAGAAAAAGACCTTGTAAAATTGATTCCTGGATTTAAAGGGAAACTCAATCTCTCGTCAAAATTATCTGCAGATCTGTCATTAAGATTTTTACCACAGATTGTAATCGCTCTGAAAAATGTAGATGCAGACGATCCGTTAATACCATTACTCGAGAATATTCTAAAACAATTTCACTATTCCGGAGTTGAGCTCGATCTGGAGCTTGAACATTTGAATTGGGGAGAAGAACTGAAAGATACAACCTATAGAAAACTCTATCTTGAAAGAATTGTAGATAACAAAACATACAGATTGGCGGAAATTCCTTGCATCCATGAATTATTGACTGCAGAATTCGGATGGTATAAAAATGTTTTCTGGAAAGAATTAAAAATAAATAAAACAGATCATAATGACTCACAATATTGAAAAATTAAACAATGTTCTTAATTATGTAAAGAATACATTTGTCGGCAAAAATGATGTGGTAGATTTATTGGGAATCTGTCTGCTGGCAAGAGAAAATGCATTTTTGTACGGTCCTCCCGGTACCGCAAAATCTGCGTTGGTAAGGACCTTGGCAAAAACGGTAAAAGACGGAAAGAATTTTGAATATCTTCTCACCAGATTTACAGAACCGAATGAAATTTTCGGACCATTTGATATCAGAAAACTGAAGGAGGGTGAACTTTTTACCAATACTGACGGAATGATGCCGGAAGCTTCCGTCATTTTTCTTGATGAGATTTTTAATGCCAATTCTGCAATTTTGAATTCTCTGCTAATGGCTTTGAACGAAAAGATTTTCAAACGAGGTAAAGAAACCAAACATCTTCCTGCATTGATGTTTGTGGGAGCAAGTAATGTTCTTCCCGAAGATGAAGCTTTGAGCGCGCTTTTCGACCGTTTTTTAGTAAGAATTAATGTAGATTATGTCAATCCGGATCTTCTTCAGCAGGTTCTTTTAGCCGGAAGGAAACTTGAAACTACGGTAGACTCAGAGATTCCTGAAATTTTGACTCACGAAATAAAAGAACTTCAGACCTTATGTAAGAATGTAGATTTGAAGCCGATTTATGAAGTATATCTTAATACGATTATCAGTCTGCGAAATACAGGAATCACAATCTCCGACCGTAGAGCAGTAAAAATGCAGAACCTTATTGCTGCAAGCGCCTTAATTTGCGGAAGAAACGAAGCGATTTTATCGGACTTATGGATATTGAAGCATATTTGGGATACCGAAGAGCAGATTGAAATTCTGGAAGGAATCATCAACAGAACGATTGAAAAAGAGGACAATCCTCAATCTCATCCGCAAGCTTTACAAAATAAGACTCCGAATCCGGAAGAAGTGATGAAAGATGTGAAAATGCTGATCGATCAGTGGGAAATCGGAGGATTGAGTTTTGAAGAACAAAATGTGATCAAAGACAAGCTGAGATATCTTCAAACCCGTTGTGACTGGATTACCAATGCAGAGCAGAAACAGTTTATCCAAAAAGAAATTGAAAGTTTATGGCAGAAGATTCTTCAGAGCGTTTAAAAGAATTCTGGGCAGAAATCCCCCGTAAGGACGAATATTCCTTAGGCACCATCCGCGATTGGAAAAATATTCAGATCGCAGCAGATGATGATGGCATTTGGTTAAAAGGCTTTACGCTTGAACAAGCGGTTTCAGCAGAAATTAGACAGCTTCCCAATTGTATTATCTATGAATTAAAGAACGGACTTTTATTTAAAAGGAATGCTTTGCTCCCAAGTAAAAAAGTGAGAACGGCCCTGCTTTGGTCACCACTTGATAAAGCCTTGAAACTAACTTTTCCTTCATCCAATCATAATTTTTTTGGAATTGATGAAAAGATTGAGGTTCATCTCAAAAAAGGAGAACATGAATTTCCTGCTGCTGCACTTTTATGTTCCATCAACGAGATTAAAGATAAAATTATTGAGATTCCGAAATTTAAGCTGGAAAAGCTGGACTGGATAATTGTGAATGACCAGGCTCTATTTCTGGGAACACCTTTGCTGAGCTTTCCCGGTAGAACTTTTTGGATGAGAGATAATCATCTTTTACCGAGCGGATTTGATTTTGAATTTAAAAATCTAAGCTCTTTATTACAGAAAAAATATAACAGAGATTCCGACAAATGGCTGTTATGGAATGAAAGCGGAAGTTACCTGCCGATTAATAAAGATGATTTCAGAAAATTATCAGTAAGCTCATTCCGTCTGACTCAAAAAGCGAGAGAATGGATTTAGTAAGTTATTTTCAATCATACGAAAATTATTTCTGGGAATGGATCACAGATAAGGATGTTCGTGATCCTTCGGGATATCCTGAAAATAACCTTGTTTCGGTTCCGAATGTGGGTGCAATCGCTTACAGACCTTATATTCTTGAAGTTTTGAAAGAATTGCAGCCTCAAGGTTTTCCATCTTTCGGGGCCTTTCTTCTCACGGTGTATGCAACTCAGGAGGGTTATCTTAATCTTGATGGTGTCTTTTATTTTTTGAGAAAATTAAGGACAGAGAAAACGAGCACCTTCAATCTGGATATTACAAATGCCTGTCAGTTATTGGAAAATCTTAGTAAAATAGGAAGTTCCCTAAAAAAAGGACAAAACAGGATTAATCTTTTTCAAACGATTTTTAAAGATACAGTTTATTCAGTTTTTCCTGAAGAATCGGAATATATTCTGACAACATATTACAGAGGTCCCCAAAAAATTGCGGATGCGGCACAGAAGCTTGTACTGACAAATGATGTTTTCTATAGAGATATTGAAACTTTATCACATATTCAGAATAAATTTCCAACGACAGAATCCATCATTAAAGCTATGCGTGGTTTGGTGGAAGAACCTGAAATTAAAGAGGAAGTAGTAGGAAAACAAATAACCACAGAATCTGAAAAAGATTTTATTCAGGAACTTATTGAAGAACCAAAAACATTTCAGGTAGGAAGTTTAATAAAAAGGATCTGGAGCGGGCTTAAAATTCCGATGCGACATCTTTCTCCCGGAGAACAGCCGATTGGAGGAGTTTCCGATATTGCGAATAAAGGAGATCTCCACAGAATGCTGTTGTCGGAGTTTGCCAATGAAGATGAGGTTTTTATGAACCGCATAGCCAATAATGAAGCCTTGTATATCCAGAGAGAAATACCGCCGGAAGAAAACGTTTTTGAAAGAATTATTCTTATAGATACTTCCCTGAAAAACTGGGGAACCCCGAAAGTTTTGTCTTTTGCTTCTGCACTTGCTGTGATAAAACATCCTAAAGCACATTCCGAATGTAAAGTCTATGCTTTGGGACAATCCAGTGTTGCGATGACACTTGATACTGTGGAAGATGTAATTGAAAACCTGAATCTGGTAAGCGGAACATTGGATGTTTCGGAAACTTTAGATTTGTTTTTCAAAAAAGAACATTCGGAAAAAGACCTCGAAGTATTTTTTATTACAAATCATGAAAATTTGGCTAATGAAAATCTTCAGAAAGTAATTCATGAAAACAGAAACCGGTTGAAATTTTTGGTAACGACTTCTTCCGATGGAGAACTGAATTTTTATAAGCACCATTTAGGGGCAAGAAAACATATTCAAAAAATTCTGCTTCCTCTGAAAGAACTTTGGGCGGATCCTCCGTACCGTAAAGCTAAAAGAACGGTCAGCCAGAGTACAAAAGGAGGAAAAACAGAAGTTCCTCTCAATTATCCTCTACTTTTTCCAATTCCGCAACAGAAGATTGCGAAGTTTATGTATGAAGGGGAATTTTTTATTCTAAGCAGTAAAAAGCAATTGCTGAGAACTTATCTATCGGATAATTACTATAACAAAAATTACTATAGTGTGTACAGTACTCTGCGGGGCTGCGAAGTGTTGTTTGAAGGAATTTCTGTAAAGGACAAAGGAATATTTGCATTGGCTAAAAATAAACAGCAGCAGTTTATTCTCTGTCAGTATCAGCCGGATAAAAACCTGGTTTCAAAACTTAATATTGAAACAAAAGAATACTCAGAACTGAATGTTTCCGGTTTTGAGGTACCGGTGAATATGGAACTGGTGTACTTTAACAGACATTTTTACTTGCATCAAAGTAATTTACCTACCATTTTTGAGATCAATCTGGAAGGTGAGGTTTCTTTGGAAGCTGTAAAAAATGATCCTGAGATTGCTAAAAATATAGAAAAAGTAAAAATTGAGGTTGAGAAACTCCAGCATAACAGCTATAAATTTATCAGTAATTTTATCCATATCGCCATTAATGAAAATCGCAATCTGGTCGTTTCTAAAAATGAACTGAGCATATTGGGTGCTTCTGTCTATTTATTTAAAAACCAATCTCCATTCTTTTTGGTAGCCCATCAGATTAAAAATAAATTTACATTCTCAGATGGAAGCGAAATCATTGCGGATTCCCGTGGAATGCTTACTTTCAGAAGTATTAATGCCAACATACCGGAATTTTATATGCCAACTACAACAAATGCTGTCATGGCATTGGCTACAGAGACGGAATTTGGAGGAGCAGAATATTTTTTACCGGATCACACATTACTGAAAGTAAGAACGATTAAAGAAATGTGTGAAGATTGTTTACAACCTTTTATAGATCAAGTATTGGAATATGGAATTAAAGATTAGACCGTTTCCGAAAAACAAGTATCCCAAACGGGGAATTCTTATAAAAAGTTCCTCACCTTTGGTGTGGTTCCGCGAAATAGAATCGTTGGGGATAGATCTTAATGCTGTACAATCATTTGCAATTCCTTCTTTTAAACCCAATGTTTTATATGGCTGCCTCATTATCTTTGGAGGTCACGCTCCTGGAGATATTGGGAAAAACGCATACTTTCAATGTTTTGATAATACATTATTTATTCCCGAGAATACAGATTTTTATCCTAGAATTACTTCTGATGACTGGAAAAATATAGAGGCCAAATACATCATTATGCATCCTGATTTCGGATTGGTCAAATTAAATGAAGCAATAGACTGGGTTTCATTATTACAAGAATCTCCGAAAACGGAAGCCAGATTAAAAAAGCCTTCAAATGGTGTTTTCATTCCGCAAAAGATCCGAAGCTATAAAGTGAATATGAATGATGATGAACTGTTGGAAAGTCTTTTGAAACCTATAACAGATGAAGAATGGATGAAAAATCTGCCGTTCGATATGGAAAAATTAAAAGCAGGAGATGAAAATGAGATTTTAAAATACATCGAATATTTAAAAAAATATCCTGAACGTGCCGTTTATCTCGGAATTCCGTTAGACATTCATTCAGCTTTGCGAGGTGAGGGAGGCTTCGGAAACTTTAATTGGGGAATGTTCGGCGGTTTCGGAAGCGAAGCTCCCTCGAAAGAAAGTGGGAAAACAGGTAAGATAACAGGCCCTCAAAAGATGTTTATTATCATTTTAGCGCTTATTGTAGTAATTATTTTCGCAATCGATTTTGGAAGAAATCAGGCGAGGCAGGAACAGGAACTTTCTGCTGATTCGTACAGTGAGAATACCGTTGAAACAAATCCTTATACCGAAAACAACGAGGGATTGGTTTTTGAATCAGGATTTACAGAGATCGACAGAAAAGTAGACTCTCTATTTGGAAATGAGAGAAGTTGGCTGATCAGTGATTATAAACGAACGGTCAACACCAAAGAAGGAAAGGCGGAAATGCTATGGAAAATTGAAGAATACAGAGCCAAAGAAAAGAAATTCAGAGATTCATTAAAAAAGATGTACCTGAAAAAAATAAATCATGTCGTAGAACTTAAAACAAAGAATTATCATAAGAAAATCCTGGATTCTATTATGAAAGATTCTTCAAGCAAAATGTCCAAAGGTTCAAAGGAATTGTATGCAGATGATGTGCTTGAAATAAGAAAAAGACTGCTCAGAGATTCTTTGGCCAGAATTTATGGGACTTCCCATGAAACTGACCCTCAAATTGTATTGAATGAAAATGCAGGAAAAAGAACAGTTGAAGTAAAAAACCAGATTCCTGAAAAAAGAGAAATTACACTTTCCGAAATCACATGGTTTTTACTGTTCATTGTGGGAGCCGTGTTTGCTTATTCTTATTTTATCAGGAAAAAGCCGCTATATATGGGAGGAGATTATGTATCTGATGGAATTAAAATAATTTTGATTGCTATTTTAGGAGCTGCATTACTGTATATTTTTTATCCGCTTATCAATTCTTTCGGGTACAATTGGCTGGTTTGGCTGTTGATAGCAGCAGTAGCTATTCTCCTTTACCGTTTGTTTAGTGAAGATGAAAACATTTTAAAATCAAGGAAAAAATGAAAAAGCAAAAGTTTATAGAAAAGTTTTTGACGGCTTTTTTTATTCTTGTGATTTTTAAGATGATTGCCATTATTGCCCAGTCATCCCGGATGGATATCGAGAATATTTTGGGAAGTGTATTCAAGTTTATATTTTTTGCTGCTATTGCCATTGTGCTTATCGTCATTCTTCAAAATCAGGAAAAAGATCCGCTTCCTCCGGCAAGAACAACTTATGGGAGTAGTAGTGGTTCATATATAGATACTTCATTGTTTGACAAGTTGAGAAGCATGTATGAAGATATTGCCAGAAAACATATCGAGGATAATGAATATAAAAAAGCAGCTATCGTTTATATGAACCTTTTAAAAGATAATTATCGTGCCGCTTCAACCTTGGAACAGGGAGGGTTTTACAACGAGGCGGCTGTTGTTTTTCTTAGAAAAGTACAAAGTAAAGCAGATGCTGCCAATTGTTATGTGAAAGCTAAGCAGTATGATAAAGCCATTACATTATATAAAGAACTTCAGCAAAAAGAAAAAGTCGGAGATTTATATAAAGAAATCAACGATCTTGGAAATGCATTGATATTTTATCAGATGGTGGTTGATGATTATACGCAGAGCCATCAGATGGTAAAAGCATCTTTGATTTACCGGAACAAAATGGAATCCTCACAAAAAGCTCAAGATATTTTATTGCAAGGCTGGAGAGAAAATAAAGAAGCATTGAATTGTCTTAATAACTATTTCTCTAATATTTCTGAAATCAATACACTGGAAAAAGAAATTCAGCATTTGTATAAGGAAACCTCATCAGATAAAAAGCTGATTTATCTGGAAGCAATGAAAATTGAATTCAAAAAAGATCAGCGATTGCAGAAGTCTACAAGAGATATTGCTTATCATATTATTGCTGAAAATATTAGCAACCGTTCCGAGATTGTAAATGATCTGAAGCATTTCAATCCAAATGATGAAGTGATTTTGAAGGATATTTCGAGGTATAAGACGGGAAGAAATAAGATGTTTAGAAATTGATTGATTTACAAATGAAAGAATGAGTGGTTTAAATTTAAATGGATAATACTAATAAATACTTTTACATAAAACATGAAGATAAAAATGTCTACGAAATTGTAGATGAAATAATGGAAAAATATAAATCTCCATTATTTGCTGTTAAGAAAATCAGAGAAATTTTGCCTGATCTTTCTTTAATGGAAGCTAAAGAAATTGTAATAATTAGGACTACCGAACATAAGAGTTTATATGATTATCAGGGAAGTTTATTAAAGGATCTTGAAGAATTGGATGCGCTGATGAATAAAGGAAATAGAAGTTGAAATAAATGTATAAAATCACCTTTAATATCATCGTGTTTACTCCTCTCAATTGTGAAAAATTATAAACGAATAAGAAAAACCTTTATCTTTGCACCAATAAAATTATGACAATACAAAGAGCACATATCAGTTTAAATCTATGCGATCGCCCTGCAATAAAGGGATCGTTTGGATATGAATGGATGATATTGGATGAGGCGAAATGTGCTTGCTTTGAAAATTATTTACAATAAACCCGTAAAAATTTAATCAAAATACTGCAGAAACGCCTCGATGATCGGGGCGTTTTTTGTGTTTTTAGAGTAGAAATTATTTAGAATGAAAAAAAATAACCATAAAAGTGAAAATTATTTAAAGAAAAATGAACAATTAATAAGAAAATAGAGCGTGATCAATAACCCGATGAGAGACAGTCATTTAGGTATTTAAGACATCTGTAAAATATTGCGGACGGAAATTCTCTATTCTAAATATGAAATTTAATATACTGATTTTCAAATGGTTAATTAAAAAATAAATTTGCGAGTTAAAAAATTTCATCCTTACTTTGCAACCGAAAATTGAAAGCAACAAGTTTTCAGCCTTTCAAAAAAACTTTTTTAAAACAAGAAAAATAAAATGAAACAATTACATAACATATCTAATTTATCTTCAAGACAACGCGGTGTAGAGCCGATGGGGCAAGGGTATGCTTGTATTATTCTTCTTGATAGTGAATTTGTGGATAAAAGGTGCTTATATAAATGGGTCAGCTAATATAGCGACACGTCAAAAAATATAAAGCGCCTCCAAAAAAGAGGCGCTTTTTTTATGGTTTCTTTAGCTTATTTGGTAAAGCGTCGGTTTGTGGCACCGGAGAACAGGGTTCGATCCCCGGAGATACCCAAATTATAAATCCCATAGCTCAATTGGTTGGAGCGTCGACCTGATACGTCGAAGGTTGAAGGTTCGAGCCCTTCTGGGATTACAAAACAAAATTTCATGGCTCAATCGGATAGAGCGTTGGTCTACGAAACCAAAAGTTGAAGGTTCGAATCCTTCTGAGATTACGAAAATAAAATCTCATGGCTCAAATGGTTAGAGCACCGGTCTTTTAAACCGGGGGTTGAAAGTTCTAATCTTTCTGGGATTACTAAGGTTCCGTAGCTCAACTGGATAGAGCATGGGTTTTCTAAACCCAGGGTTACAGGTTCGAGTCCTGTCGGAATCACAAAAGGAGAGTAGGCAAATATTGGTTTGTTGCGGCTTACTGCTAATGAGTTCTACGACAGTAGTGAAGGTTCGATTCCTTTGCTCTCCGCAAAAAAAGGTCTATTGAGGTAATGGTAACCTGCCTGACTGTCGCTCAGGCACTGCGAGTTCGATTCTCGCATAGACCGCATAGATTCACGGAAAATTTTCGGCTCCGACTGTCTCTCGGAAAAGAATTTTGAAGTGAATCTGCAAAACTGGAAAGATAACGGTGGTTGTTTACCCGCCTTGGACGCGGGAGGTCGCAGGTTCGAACCCTGCTTTCCAGACAATTTGCTCCATTAGCATAGAGGTAAGTGCATTCGGCTTTCTACCGAACGACAAGGGTTCGATTCCCTTATGGAGTACAAACGATTTCGTAGCTCAATGGTTAAAGTATCGGTTTCATAAGCCGAAGGTTGAAGGCTTGAGCCCTTCCGAAATTACAAAAAAATTATTCTGTAGCTCAATGGTAGAGCGCTGGTCTGTTAAACCAGAAGTTGAAAGTTCGAGTCTTTCCGGAATCGCAAATAACTAAATGTTAATTGTTTCAAAAGAGAAAAGAAAAGGTTTGTCAAGCGCAGAAGATCTTTACGCCAAAAACACAATGTAGACAGGCTTTTTCTTAACTCAAAAATGAAAATTAATAGGTAAAGGTTAGAAGATGAATGAAAGAAGATGGAAGTTTAAACATAATATAAATTTTAGGTAAAATAAAGTTTGTCAAAGCGCAGGAGTTCTTACATCAAACAAAAAATTAAGACAGGCTTTATTTTTTTAATGAAAATTTAAATATGAAAAATTAGAGTTGGAAAATTACTTATTACCAATTACTTATTAATCATAAAATCTGATGGTTCGCCGAAGTGGAAGAGTCGGGGCGGTCTGCAAAACCGTTGCGTAAGCTGAGTGGGTTTGACTCCCATAACCATCTCAAATAACTAAAATGAGATTAGTTCCGAAGAAAAAATAAAAGTTTGTCGGGCGTAGAAGTTCTTATATCAAACTAAAAAAATAATGACAGGCTTTGTTTTTCTTTACAAAAGAGAAATTAGATGTTAGAAATTAGAAGTTAAAATGAAAATCATTTATCTCTTATCGATTAACATTTATAAAAAAGGGAAGTACGCCGAAGTTGGAGAGTCGGGGCAGACTGTAAATCTGTTGCTTCATTGCTGAGTAGGCTCGAAATGCTTAGCATTCGTGAATTCATTAAAAAAGAATTAAAAAATTCATGAACAATCCTACTGCTTCCACCAACACCGCTGATAATGTAATGGCAGCATGCAGGAAATGTA
>Ga0308157_10000319_pt1 | contig 174358 bp, 173 predicted proteins | sample PhyBR1_FD_201035 | JGI IMG/M metagenome (GOLD analysis project Ga0308157, IMG submission 201035) | Phyllosphere microbial communities from UC Gill Tract Community Farm, Albany, California, United States - DLSLB.R1 | ecosystem: Host-associated > Plants > Phyllosphere > Unclassified | place... | reverse complement strand
CCTAAAACCTCAAGTACGCTTGAGGTCAAATCGACCGCGGCGGGAGGAGCAGAGATGGCGACCGAAGAGGGCGCGGATTCACCGCACCACGTCCCCGACGAGCTGCTCAGCATCGGCGAGATGAGCAGGCGAACCGGGGTATCCGTGTCGGCGCTGCACTTCTACGAGAAGCTCGACCTCATCGCGTCGACGCGCACGCCGGGGAACCAGCGACGTTATCCGCGTCATATGCTCCGGCGGGTCTCCCTCATCACCGTCTCCAAGAGACTGGGCATCCCGCTCTCCGACGTGCAGGAAGCGTTCGCCGATGTGCCGCTCACGGCCACGCCGAGCCACGAAGACTGGCAGCGCGCGTCACGGCGGTGGAAGCGCGACCTGGAGCGACGACGCGAAGGCATCGAGCGTCTGGAGCGCGAACTGACGGGATGCATCGGCTGCGGGTGCCTGTCGATGAAGGCGTGCGGACTGCTCAACCCCGACGACACCCTCGGCGCATCCGGCGTCGGGCCGCGCCGACTCGACGACGGCGACGGACCGGACGCCGACTGAATCAGTGCCCGGCGCCGAGCCCTCCGCTGAGCCGTCCGTACATCCGGGTCGTGGCGTCGTTCATCCCCTCCAGGGTGACGCTCTTGCCGTGACGGGCGTACTTCGTCGTTATCGCGTCGAGTGCGGCGACGGTCGACGCATCCCACACGTGTGAACGCGACATGTCGATGACGATCCGCTCTGGGTCTTCCGCGTACTCGAACTGCGTCGTGAGGTCATTGCTGGAGGCGAAGAAGAGCTCGCCGTCGACCACGTAGTGCGCGGTGTCGTCGGTCACGCTGCGCGTGACCGTGACGAAGTGCGCGACGCGTCTGACGAACAGGACGGATGCCACGATCACACCGGCCACGACCCCGATGGCGAGGTTGTGCGTGATCACCACGGCGAGCACGGTCACGAGCATGACGACGGTCTCGCTCTTCGGCATCCGCTTCAGGGTCGACGGACGGATGCTGTGCCAGTCGAACGCGCCGATCGCCACCATGATCATGACGGCCACGAGCGCCGCCATCGGGATCGTGGCCACGAAGTCTCCGAACACCACGACGAGCAGGAAGAGGAAGACTCCGGCGAAGAAGGTCGAGATGCGGGTGCGCGCCCCGGACGACTTCACGTTGATCATCGTCTGGCCGATCACCGCGCATCCGCCCATGCCGCCGAAGATGCCGGAGAGCACGTTCGCGACGCCCTGAGCCCACGCCTCGCGCGTCTTACGGGAATGCGTGTCGGTGATCTCGTCGACCAGCTTCGCCGTCATCAGCGATTCGAGCAGACCGACCACCGCGACTCCGAGTGCGAACGGCGCGATGATCGTGAACGTCTCCCAGGTGAGTGGCACGTTCGGGATGAACAGCTCGGGAAGGCTGCGGGGCAGCTCGCCCTGATCGCCGACCGTGGGTACGTTGATGGCGAACACGATCACGACGGCCGTGACGATGATCACGGAGACCAGCGGCGCAGGGATGATCTTCGTGATCCGCGGCATGAAGATCATGACGAGAATGCCGAGCGCCACGAGCGGGTACACGAGCCACGGCACGTTCAGCAGGTGCGGGACCTGCGAGCTGAAGACGAAGATGGCGAGCGCGTTGACGAACCCGGTCATGACACTGCGCGGGATGAAGCGCATGAGCTTCGCGACGCCGAGCACCGCGAGCAGAACCTGGAAGACGCCGGCGAGCAGCACGGTCGCGATGAAGTAGTCGATGCCGTACAGGGGCGCGACCGGCGCGATCACCAGCGCGACGGCGCCGGTGGCGGCGGTCACCATGGCCGGGCGTCCGCCGAGGAACGAGATCGCCACCGCCATGATGAACGACGAGAACAGCCCCACCTTCGGGTCGACCCCGGCGATCACCGAGAACGCGATCGCCTCAGGGATCAGCGCGAGGCCGACCACGAGCCCGGCCAGCACCTCGCGGGTGAGCATGCGTGGCGACTTCAGCGCCGTGAGCACCGAGGGGTTAGCCCTGTAGCGGGCGCGATCGTCGATGGCAGTCACGAGAGTCAACCCTATTCCCGACGGAGAGGGCCCGAGCACGAGGCCATCGACATCCTGGCCGATCGGCCGATGTCCCAGGCGGGGCTGCCCGGCGACGGTGGAGACATGATCACTTCCCTCGCCGCACGCACATCTCACCGTCGTGACGTCCTCATCGCGACCGGCTTGCTCCTGCTCGCGCTCATCCCGTCCGCCGCCGGCGCGTTCCGCGTCGGTGAGATAGCGAGCGGTGCACCGACCACCGCCGGCAACGCGCGCTTCATGGAGGTGCCGCTTCCTGTCGTGCTGCACATCATCGCGGCGCTGGTGTACGCGGGCATCGGCGCTTTCCAGTTCCTCCCGGGGCTGCGATCCCGCCGCATCGGATGGCACCGTTTCGCGGGCCGATACCTGCTCATACCCGCGGGGGCAACGGTCGCGCTGAGCGGCCTGTGGATGACCGCGTTCTACGACGTCCGGCCCATCGACGGCCTCGCGCTGCAGCTCTCGCGCTATGTCGTCGGCGTCCTCATGCTCGCCTTCCTCGTGCTGGGCGTGCTTGCGGTGCTCCGCCGCGACATCGACGCGCATCGAGGATGGATGATCCGCGCCTACGCGCTGGCGATGGGCGCCGGAACCCAGGTGCTCACCTCGGCACCGTTCGCGCTGCTGTTCGGCACGCCGGACGAGTTCTGGCGCCTCCTGCAGATGGATGCCGGGTGGATGATCAACATCGTCGTGGCCGAGATCATCATCCACCGCGGACGCCGGCCAGCCGAACGGGTCGCGTAGCATGCGTGGCGTGGACACCTTCAGCGATCTGCGCACGCCGCGGCGCCGCGACTTCGCCCTCGCGATCGCGCTCATCGCACTGGCGGTCGTCGAGGGCGCTATCCGCCACGACCTGCACTGGCCGATCGCCACGGTCGCCGTGACGGCGCTCCTCCTCTCCGGGCTCCCGTGGCGGCGTCGGCACCCGCTGGTCCTCGTGCTGGCCATGACCGCCGTGACGACCGGATTCGCCGTCGCGCAGGCATGGGCGGGATCGCCTCAGGCCGGCCTCGGCGCGATGTTCGCACTGCTGCTCGTCCCGTACGCGCTGCTGCGCTGGGGAACGCGCACCGAACGCATCATCGGCTCCGCGGCCCTCGCTGTCAGCGTGCTCGTCTCATCCGCGCTGGCGACGGGCACCGCGGCGGATCGACTGATCGGCGCGATCGTCGGATTGCTGTTCGTCGGCACCGCGTGCCTGATCGGTGCGTTGCGCCGAGAGCGGGCCGCATCACGGGAGCGTGAGATCACGATGGTCCGCGCGCAGGAGCGCGATTCGCTCGCGCGCGATCTGCACGACACCGTCGCGCATCACGTCTCGGCCATCGCCATTCGGGCGCAGGCGGCGACGGCTCGCGGCGTCGATGCGACCGATACTGCCGCGTCGCTGGCCGCGATCGAGAAGGAGGCGAGCGCTGCGCTGGACGAGATGCGCGGCATCGTCCGCACGCTGCGCGAGCCCGTCGCGTACACCCCCACCCGTGGGCTCGACGATGTGGCTGCTCTCGCGACGTCGGGACCGCCACGGGTGACGGTCCGAATCGACGTCACGCTCGCACCATCGGGAGTCGTCGCAGCGACGCTGTACCGCATCGCACAGGAAGGCGTCACCAATGCGAGAAGGCACGCGATCGGGGCCGGCAGCATCGACGTCGATGTGCGGTCCGAGAGCGGCGACGTGATCCTGACGGTCATCGACGACGGGCAGCCCGCCCCGACGGGCGACGGGTACGGTCTGCGAGGAATGGCCGAGCGGCTCACTTTGCTGGGTGGCGAGCTGAATGCCGGTCCGAGCGATGCCGGCGGGTGGGCGCTGCGTGCGCGCGTCCCGCGGAGAGTGCCATGATCCGCGTGCTCATCGCCGACGATCAGGAGTCCGTGCGCACCGGACTGCGCCTGCTGCTGGAGACCCTCCCCGATGTCGAGGTCGTCGGCGACGCCTACGACGGCGTGAGCGCGGTGAGCGCGGCGAGAAGGCTGCGTCCCGACGTCGCGCTCGTCGACATCCGGATGCCGAAGTTGGACGGGCTCCAGGTGACGGAGCTGCTTGCGGGGCCCGACGTCGAGGATCCGATCGCGGTCGTGATCATCACGACCTTCGACCTGGACGAATACGTGCACGGCGCACTGCGTGCCGGCGCGAAGGGCTTCCTGCTCAAGGATGCCGGTGGTGCGCTGATCGGCGAAGCGATCCGGGCCGCGGCGAACGGCGAGTCGCTCGTGTCCCCGCGCGTGACGACGCGGCTGCTGTCGGCCTTCGCGAACCGCCGCCCCGCCGCTGCACCAGACGAAGCGCTCACAGCCCGCGAGGAGGAGGTGCTCGCGCTGCTGAGTTCCGGCCTCACGAACGACGAGATCGGCGAGCGGCTGTTCGTGTCGCTGGGCACGGTGAAGGCCCACATCGGCGCGATCCTCGCGAAGCTGAAGGTGCGCAACCGTGTCGAGGCGGCGATGTGGGCCTACGACACCGGAAGAGCTCGGGAGTGAAGGCGGTGGTGTGCACGGCATACGGCGCCCCGGAGGTGCTGTCCGTCCGGGATGTGCCGATGCCCGAGCCCCGCCACGACGAGGTGCGCATCCGCACGATCGCGACGACGGCGCATGTGGGCGACACGCGCATCCGCCGCGCCGATCCGTTCGCCGCGCGCTTCGCATTCGGGCTGTTCCGCCCGAGACCGGGCCTGGTCCTCGGGCTGGAGCTCGCCGGTGTCGTGGATGCGGTCGGATCCGCTGTCACGACGTTCGTAGTCGGCGACGAGGTGATGGCCTTCTGCGGGTTCGGTTTCGGCGGCAACGCCGAGTACAGGTGCCTCCCCGTCGCAGCCGGCAACGCCCAGCGTCTCGGCGCGATCGTGCACAAACCCGCGTCGCTGAGCTTCGAGGAAGCCGCAGCCTTCCCTGCCGGTGCGCTGACCGCCCACAAGAATCTGCAGAAGGCCCGACTCCGTGCGGGGCAGAGCATCCTGATCAACGGTGCCTCGGGGAGCTTGGGCACCTACGCGATCCAGAACGCGAAGCACCTCGGTACCGAGGTGACGGCGGTGTGCAGCTCACGCAATCGCGAACTCGTCGAAGACCTCGGAGCGGATGCCGTGATCGACTACCAGTCCGAGGACTTCACCCGACTCGGTCCGCGGTTCGATGTGGTCTACGACGCAGTGGCACTGTCATCGCGGCGTGCATGCCGAGGGTTGCTTCGCCCGGGCGGAGTGCACGTGCGCAACACCGGGTTGTCCACGATCACGCGCGACGACCTGCAGCGTCTCGCCGACCTCGCCGCCACTGGGGTGCTGCGCCCGGTGATCGACCGCACCTTCTCTCTCGAGCAGGTCGTCGAGGCGCACCGCTACGTCGACACCGGCCGCAAGCGCGGCAATGTCGTCCTGACCGCCCCCACCGCCTGACGGCGACGCCCCCTTTCGTCGCCCACGCCCCCTCGGGTGTGCGCAGGGCGGGTGGGGCGTCGGCGACGGAAGGGGGCCTCGGCGATGGAAGGCTCGCGTCAGGCGACGGTGAACTCCGCGTTCAGCAGAACCTCGTCGCGCGAGCTCGGGCCCACCAGCAGCTCGAAAGCACCGGGCTCCACGACGCGGTCGCCAGCGGCATCCACGATCGTGCAGTCCGCGACGGGCAGCTCCAGGCGCACGCGCGCACTCTCGCCCGCCGCCAGAGCCACCTTGCGGAAGGCCTTGAGCTCCTTGTCGGCCCAGCTCACGCTCGTCACCTGATCGCGCACGTACACCTGCACGGTCTCGAGCGTCGGCCGCTCTCCCGTGTTCGTCACGGTGACGTCGGCGACGATCGTGCCGGATGCTGCGAGCGCAGGCTCCGCGAGCACGAGGTCGCTGTACTCGACCGTCGTGTACGAGAGGCCCTCGCCGAACGCCCATGCGGGTGATTGGGTGAGGTCGGCGTAGCGGTCGCCGTGCTGTCCGCGGAGCTGGTTGTAGTAGGTCGGCTGCTGGCCGGCGTGCCGTGCGAACGAGATCGGCAGGCGGCCGGTGGGCTCGATCTGACCGGTCAGCAGCTCGGCGATCGCGCGCCCACCCTGCATCCCCGGATTCGCCACCCACAGCACCGCGGCGGCCTTGGAGACGGATGCCGGCAGCACCAGCGGCTTCGACGCCATGAGCACCACGACGACGGGCGTGCCCGTCCCGATCACGGCGTCGAGCAGGGCGTTCTGCCCGCCGATGAGCTCGAGAGTCGCCGTGGAGCGGCCCTCGCCGTACAGCCCCTGCGCATCGCCGACCACGGCGACGCACACATCGGCCGCCTTCGCCGCGGCGACCGCCTCGGCGATCTGCGCGGCATCCGGTGCGCACGGCCTCACGACCGGCGGGCGCGGCTGCCCGTCGGGCCAGGTCGCACCCGCGGGGTCGGGCTCGAGTGTGAGGATGTCCGCGCCGCGCACGTGCAGGACCTCCCAGGGCGCGATCTCGCGCAGCCCGTCGAGCACGGTGGTGATCATCTCGCGCGGCTGCCCGTCGAGCCATCCGGCCTGCCCCGAGCCGCCGGCCCAGTCGCCGAGCTGCTCCTGCGCATCGTCGACGAGCGGTCCGACGACCGCGACGCGCGCGGTCGAGGTCTGCCGCAGAGGTAGTGTCCCGTCGTTCTCGAGCAGCACGAGCGAACGTCGCGCGGCCTCCAGGTTGAGGTCCGCGTGCTCCACCGTTCCGACGATCTGCTCAAGCCCGTCGAGCGGCGTCCGCGGGTCCTCGAACAGTCCGAGCTCGAACTTCAGCGTGAGGATCCGCTCGACCGCGGCATCGAAGGCGTCCTCTTCGAGCAGGCCCTGCGCGACAGCATCCAGAGCGCCCTCGAAGAAGGTGGGGGTGGTCATGATCATGTCGTTGCCGGCCTTCACGGCGGCCGCTGCGGCATGCATGACGTCGGGCTGCACCCGCTGCTCCCACACCATCCGGCCGACGTTGTCCCAGTCGGTGATGAGCGTGCCGGTGTAGCCCCACTCGCCGCGCAGCACGTCGCTGAGCAACCAGTCGTTGAGGGTGATCGGCACGCCGTCCATGCTCTGATAACCCAGCATGAACGAGCGGCACCCTTCGCGGGCGACGCGCTCGAACGGCGGCAGGAACCACGACCGCAGCTTGCGCCGCGAGATGTCGGCCTCGCTGGCGTCACGCCCGCCCTGGGTCTCGGAGTACCCGGCGAAGTGCTTGGCCGTCGCGAGGATCGCCGTCGGATCGTCCAGCCCCTCGCCCTGATAGCCGCGGACCATCGCCGACGCGAGTTCTCCGAGCAGGAACGGATCCTCGCCGAACGTCTCGTTGACACGCCCCCAGCGAAGATCGCGGGCGATGCAGAGCACGGGCGAGAAGGTCCAGTGGATGCCGGTCGCCGCCACCTCGACGGCGGTCGCGCGGGCGACCTTCTCCAGCAGGGACGCATCCCACGAGGCCGCCATGCCCAGCTGGGTCGGATAGATGGTCGCGCCTGGCCAGAACGAGTGACCGTGGATGCAGTCCTCACCGACGAGCAGGGGGATCTGCAGGCGCGTCTGCAGCGTCAACTCGCGCGCCGCGACGATCCGCTCCGGCGAGGTGTGCAGGATCGATCCGACCATGCGCCGGAGCACGTGATCGTCGAGATCGTCGCGCGCGTCGAGCTGCAGCATCTGTCCGATCTTCTCCTCGAGCGTCATGCGCTCGAGGAGGTCGGCTACGCGGTCGGAGACGGCCAGATCGGGGTTCAGATACGGGAGGGTGAGGGTCTCGGAGGTCATCACTTCTTGGTCTCTGCGGCCGCAGCGGCCGCGTCGGTGGTGCGCACGGCCGTGACCGCGTCGTTCACGTTCAGGCCCTTCTTCTTCATCGCCCGCGCCCGCTCGCCGGCGGAGCGCAGGCGCGGGTTGACGTACTCGTCGATGCCGAAGTTGATCAATGACAGGGCGACGCCGATCGCGGCGATGCACAGTCCAGGCGGCAGGTACCACCACCACTGGTTCTGGCCGAACGCCCCCTGGGCGGAGGCCCAGTTGAGGATCGTTCCCCAGTTGTACGTGGTCACGGGGATCACGCCGATGTACGAAAGCGTCGTGAGGCCGAGAATCGCGGCGGTCACCGTGCCGACGAAGCTCGCGGCGATCAGCGCCATGAGATTCGGCAGCATCTCGACCGTGATGATGCGGCGCAGGGGCTCGCCGTTGGCCTTCGCGGCCTGCACGAAGTCGCGGTTGCGCAACGACATGGTCTGCGCGCGCAGCACGCGCGCGCCCCACGCCCACCCGGTGAGGCCCAGCACGGCGGCGATCAGCACCAGGGGCGGGTCCTCGAACATCGCGGCGACGATGATGATGAGCGGCAGCCCGGGGATCACCAGGAACACGTTGGTCAGCGCCGACAGCGCCTCGCTCTTCCATCCGGACAGGTACCCGGCGATCACGCCCACGGTGATGGCGATCACCGTGGCGATCAGCGCGGCGAGGAATCCGACGACGATGACGCCGCGGGTGCCGTGGATGACCTGGCTCAGCACGTCCTCACCGATGTGGGTGGTGCCCAGCCAATGCGCCGCGGACGGCGGCTGCAGACGCGCCGAGTTGTCGATCGCCGTGGGCGAGAACGGCGCCAGCACGTCGGCGAAGATCGCGACCAGCACGAAGAATGCGAGGATCGCGAGACCTGCGATGGACTTGCCGTTGCGGAACATCGCGAACGCCGAGGCGAGCTTCGCCCAGAAGCTCTGGCGCTCACCCCCGGTGCCGGTACCGCTGGTGCGGATGAGGAACGTGTCGGGAGCGCTCGCCTGGCGCCGGCCGGCCTTCTCTGTCGTGGTCATGGCTCAGGCCTCCGTCTGGCGCGTGCGCGGGTCGAGGAATGCGTAGGCGATGTCCGCGAGGATGTTCGCGACCAGCACCGAGAGGGTGATGACCAGGAAGACGCCCTGCATGAGCGCGTAGTCCTTCGCATTCGTGGCATCCAGCAGCAGTTTGCCGACGCCCGGGTAGCTGAAGACCATCTCCATCACGATCGTGCCGCCGACGATGAAACCGATCGACAGCGCGAAGCTCTGGATCTGCGGCAGCACGGCGTTGCGGGCGGCGTAGCGCCACAGCACGCGCTGGTTGGGCATGCCCTTCGCCTGCGCGACGGTGATGTAGTCCTCATCGAGCACGGTGAGCATCATGTTGCGCATGCCCAGCATCCATCCGCCGAGAGAGGCGATCACGATCGTCGCGGCAGGCAGCGTGCCGTGCACAATGACCTGACCGATGAACTCGAGGTTCCAGCCGGGCACCATCCCGACGCCGTACGCCTTGCCGATCGGGAACCAGCCGAGGTTGACCGAGAACACCGCGATCGCGAGGAGGCCGAGCCAGAAGTAGGGAATGGTGCTGAGGAAGGTGGTGATCGGGATCAGCGCCTCGAGCCTGCTGCCCCTGCGCCATCCGATCACCGCACCGCCGATCGTGCCGATCGCGAAGGACACGATCGTCGCGAAGCCGACCAATCCGATCGTCCACGGCAGTGCTTGACTGACGACCTCCGTGACCGGCCGCAGGCCGTGCAGCAGGGATACGCCCAGATCGCCCCGCAGCAGCAGAGCCCAGTAGTCGAGGTACTGCTGGAAGAGCGTCTTGTCGGTGTCGAGCCCGAGCAACGAGCGCAGCGCGTCGGCCGCCTCGGGAGAGACGTTGCGGTTGCGCGAGAGGTACTGGCTGACCGCGTCGCCCTTCATCATCCGCGGCAGGAAGAAGTTGATCGTGAGCGCGGCCCACAGGGTGAAGATGTAGAACGCCGCACGCCCGCCGAGGAAGCGCCACGGTATGCGGGAGCGACCGGCGACGACCTTGGTCGCCGTCGTGCCGACCTCGACGGCGTCGACGGGCGACCGCTCGTCGGTGGTGGGCATCTGGGGTTCGACGGCGGTCATCGTGCACCTCCACGGGTGTCGGCGAAGAATCGCTCAGGGTCGGGGGATGCTGCGCGCAGCTCCTGCGTGTACGGGTCCTGCGGCCGCAGGATGACGTCGTCGGCGGGCCCGTGCTCGACGATCCGGCCCTGGTTGAGCACCATGATCTCGTCGCTGAAGTGGCGGGCCGTCGCGAGGTCGTGCGTGATGTAGAGCACGCCCAGCCCTTCCTCGCGCTGCAGGTCGGCGAGCAGGTTGAGCACGCCGAGGCGGATCGAGACGTCGAGCATCGAGACGGGCTCGTCGGCGACGAGGATCTTCGGCCGCGAGGCGAGCGCACGTGCGATCGCCACGCGCTGGCGCTGCCCGCCGGAGAGCTCGTGCGGACGGCGATCGATCACGGCATCCGGAACCAGTCGCACCCGCTCGAGGAGCCGGCGCACCTCGGCCTCGGTCTCGCTCTTCGGCACCACGGCATCCAGACGCAGAGGGCGCTCGAGGTGGTAGCGGATCGAGTGGTACGGGTTGAGCGAGGCGAACGGGTCCTGGAACACCATCCGCAGCTGCTGCCGGTAGGTGCGAAGCCCTCGTCCTCGGCGCGGGATCGGCGTGCCGTCGAGCAGCACCTCGCCGCTCGTGGGCGTCTCGAGCTGGGTGAGGATCTTCGCGATCGTCGACTTGCCGCTGCCCGACTGGCCGACCAGCCCGATCGTCCGACCCGAGGTGAGCGTGAAGCTCACGTCGTCGAGCGCCTTGAGCTGTCCGGCGCCGCGCACGTTGTAGACCTTGGTGACGCTCTTCACTTCGAGAGTGCTCATCGCACCACCACCCCCTTCTCGCCGGTCAGTCTCGGGAACGAGGAGAGCAGCGTCTTCGTGTACTCGTCCTGCGGAGCGTTCCAGATCCGCTCTGCGGTGTCGATCTCGACGATCTCGCCCTCGCGCATGATGGCGATGCGATCGCTGATCTCGAGCAGCAGCGGGAGGTCGTGGGTGATGAAGATCACCGAGAACCCGAATTCCTCGCGCAGCTGCGAGATCTGGCGGAGGATCTCGCGCTGCACGAGCACGTCCAGCGCCGTCGTCGGCTCGTCCATGACCATGAGCTGCGGACGCAGCGCGAGCGCCATCGCGATCATCACGCGCTGGCGCATGCCGCCCGACAGCTCGTGCGGGAACGAGCGCGCGCGCTGCGCGCCGACCTTGACGATCTCGAGCAGCTCGGCGACCGCTTCGCGCCGCTGCTTCCTGCTCATGCCTGGACGGTGCACCTCGAACACGTCCTCGAGCTGGGCGCCGATCGTGGCGACGGGATTCAGGGCGTTCATCGCCCCCTGGAACACCATCGAGATCTTGTCCCAGCGGAAGCGGCGCATCTGCTCGGCGCCGAGTGCGCTCACATCGATGTCATCGCCCTCCGCGTCGTGGAACGTGACGGATCCGCTCGTGATCACCGCCGGTGCCTTGAGCAGACGCTGCACGCCGTACGCGAGGGTGGTCTTGCCGCAGCCGCTCTCGCCGGCGAGTCCGAGGATCTCGCCGCGCTGCAGTTCGAGGGTGACGTTCTTGACCGCCGCGACGGGCGGATCGACGTCGTACACGACCGAGAAGTCGCGGACGGTCAGCAGGGGGTCTGGCATGGGTATCGCTTTCGTGCGGGGAACGGATGCCGGGCGTGGTGCTGCTGAGCCCGTCGACGCGTGCATCGACGGGCTCAGCGTCCGCGCGTTCTTACTTCGCTTCGAGCTTCGTCAGGATCTGCACGATGCCCGGCTGGGTCGGGTCGGCCGACGCGTACTGGTCGTCCTCGCTCGGCCATCCGACGTAGTTGCGGGTGTTGAACTCGCCCAGCAGCGGGTGCGCGCCGAGCGGGATGGCCGGCACGTTCTCGGCGAAGGCGGTCTGCAGCACCGCCGACGCCGCGGCGCGCTCCTCGTCGGAGGAGGCGTTGGCGTAGGTGTTCAGCGCCTCGGTGACGGCGGGGTCCTCGAAGCGGCCGAAGTTGTACTGCGCCTTGTCGTCGACGATCCACTTCGGATCCATGGTGGAGGTGTACAGGCCGTACACGTTTCCGGTGTCCTCGAGCCAGTGGATGATCGCCTGGAAGGTGCCCTCCTGGCGGGCGGCGTCCCAGCCGCCCCAGTCGGGCTGGTCGACCTTGACCTCGATGCCGAGGTTGTCGCCGAGCTCTTCTGCGAGCAGTGCCTGCTCGGTGTTCCAGTCGCTCCATCCGGCGGGAACCGAGACCGAGAACGACACGGCTTCGCCGTCGGGGTCGATGAGCTTGTCGCTCTTCCAGGTGTAGCCGGCGTCGGTGAGGATCTGCTTCGCCTTGTCGACGTCGACCGAGTACTCGGCATCCTGGTACTCGGGGATGATCTCGTCCGCGAGCAGCGTTCCGAGCCCGGTGACGTTCCACACCGCCTCGCTCGCGCCCTCGCGGGCGATGTCGACGTACGCGTCGCGATCGATGGTCCAGGCCAGGGCCTGGCGCAGCGCCGGGTCGTTGAACGGCTTGGTCTGCAGGTTCATGAACAGCGTGCCCGCGCCGGCGGTGGGCGAGACGAGGAACTGGTTGTCGGGGTCGACCGACAGGTAGCTCTCCTCGATCTGCGGCAGGAACGCCTGGGCCCAGTCGGCCTCGCCCGATGCGAGCGCGGTGGTGAGGGCGGCGTTGTCGCCGTAGGAGACGTAGTGCAGCTCTGGCACCGAGAGCTCGCCGCCCCAGTAGTCGTCGTTCGCGGTCAGGGTGACCGATTCGGTCGTCCAGCTGGAGAGCGCGTAAGGGCCGGTGCCGACGGCGAGGCCGTCGGCCGTGAGCGGGTCGGTGTTGGGGTCGGCGATGTTCTCCCAGATGTGCTGCGGCACGATCGGAGTGTGCAGCACGCGCGACTGGGCGGTGAACTTCGAGTCACCGAACTTCAGCGTGACCTTGTCGCCGTCGACCGTCGCACCCTGGTAGTTCAGACCCGAGGAGTCGGTGAGCTTGCCGCTGAGGAACTGGTCGAATGTGAAGACGATGTCGTCTGCCGTGAACGGCTCGCCGTCGCTCCAGTTGACGTCGCCGCGGGGGACGACGGTGAGCTCGGTGTAGTCGTCGTTCCACTCGACCGACTCCGCGAGCCACGGTGTGGTGCCGAGGTCGCCGGTCGGGTTCACGAGCGCGAGCGGCTCGAAGATGACCTTCGCGTAGCCGTACTTCGATGCGGCCGAGTCGCCGAGGTAGGGGTTGTGCGACTCGGTGGTGATCGCCCCGTCGGGCTTGGCGATCGTGAGTGCGGCGGTGGACGAGCCGGAGTCCGCACCCCCGCCGTCGTCTGAGGCCGGCGAGCATCCGGCGAGCACGCCGATGCTGAGGGTCGCGATCGCGCCGATCGCGATCAGAGATCTGCTGAGCTTCATTGCTTCTCCTTGGACACGGGTCATTGTGCAGGTGTGGCACGCGTCGGTGTGACGCTTTAGCTTACTCATGAGAAAGTAAACTGAGGCGAGGTTACCGACAAGTAAGTAAGCTTGCAAGTACGCGATGCCAGACCGTTACACTCACCTCAGAGGGGGATGCCGTGGCCACAGAGAATCCGACGCGCACGCGCCCTGCCACCAGGCAGAAACGCACCGACATCCTGGAAGCAGCGGTCGAGATCTTCGGCAACAAGGGATCAACGAACGGCACGCTCGCCGACGTCGCCGAGCAGGTCGGGATGACGCACGCCGGCGTGCTGCATCATTTCGGCTCGAAGCAGAAGCTGCTGCTCGAGGTGCTCGCCTACCGCGACCAGGCAGACGTCGCCGAGCTCGACGAGAAGCACATACCCGGCGGACCGGAGCTCTTCCTGCACCTGGTGCGCACGGCGTTCGCGAACGAACGCCGCCCCGGCATCGTGCAGGCCTACACCGTGCTGTCCAACGAGTCGGTCACCGACGACCATCCGGCGCGCGACTTCTTCGAGGAGCGCTACACCACCCTCAGACGCGAGGTGTCGGAGGCGTTCCACGCCCTGTGCGCGCAGGAGGGCGTGACCGAGCCCGACACTGTCGCCGCGGCATCCGCCAGCATCCTCGCCGTCATGGACGGCCTGCAGTTGCAGTGGCTGCTGCATCCGGAGATCGTCGAGCTCGGCGAGGCCAGCGAGTTCGCGATCCGCGCGATCGTGAACGCCGTGCTGCATCCTGGTCCGGAACTGGAGACGTACGCGCGCGTGGAGTGACAGTAGGCTCGCCCCATGAGCATCGACCTCGAAGCGCTGTACATCGACCTCCACCAGCATCCTGAGCTCTCCTTCCAGGAGACGCGCACCGCGGGCATCGCCGCCGGGCACCTGCGCGATCTCGGCCTCGAGGTCGAAGAGGGCGTCGGCATCACGGGCGTCATCGGCGTGCTGCGCAACGGGGAGGGTCCGACGGTGTGGGCGCGCGCCGACATGGACGCACTGCCGGTCGAGGAGCAGACAGGTCTCGCGTATGCGAGCACCGCGCACGGGATCGACCCGGCCGGCCACGACGTCCCCGTGATGCACGCGTGCGGGCACGACATGCACGTCACGGCCATGCTCGGAGCGGTCGAGCGGCTCGTCGCCGAGCGGGCGGAATGGTCCGGCACGCTCGTGGTCGTCATCCAGCCGGCTGAGGAGTACGGCGCGGGGGCCAGGGCGATGCTCGACGCCGGCATCCTCGACCGCTACCCGAAGCCCGACATCGTGCTCGGCCAGCACGTCACGCCGTTCGCGGCGGGAGTGATCGGCCTGCGCAGCGGCACGCAGATGGCGGCATCCGATGGTCTCACCGTGACCCTGCACGGCCGTGGTGGGCACGGGTCAAGGCCGCACACGACCATCGACCCGGTGGTGATGGCGGCCGCCACCGTGATGCGCCTGCAGACGATCGCCTCTCGCGAGACCGACCCGCAGGGCGTCGCCGTCGTCACGGTCGGCTCGATCCACGCGGGGCTGAAGAACAACATCATCCCCGCCGAGGCGACGCTCGAGCTCAGCCTGCGCTATCCGGACGACGAGTCCCGCGCCGACGTGCTCGCGAGCGTGGAACGGATCGTCCGAGCTGAGGCCCTCGCCTCCGGGGCCGAGCGCGAACCCGAGATCCGCACCGACCACACGCTGCCGCCCACGATCAACGATGCGGATGCCGTGGCGCGGGTCAGTGCCGCATTCCAGCGCACCCTGGGCGAAGCCGCCGTGATCGACCCCGGGATGATCACGGGCAGCGAGGACGTATCCTGGTTCGCACGTGACGCCGGTGCGCCTCTGGTGTTCTGGTTCTGGGGCGGGGTCGACCCCGCGACCTTCGCCGCCGCGGTCGAGAGCGGCACGGTCGCCAGCACGATCCCGACGAACCATTCCCCGTTCTTCGCTCCGGAGATCCACCCGACGATCGAGGTCGGGGTCACGGCCATGGCGACGGCGGTGCGGGAGTTCCTGGACTGAGCGGATTACACCTCGACGATACGGGGCGGCGGCGAATCCAGCTGACGCTGCGGCACGCCGTGTGCCTCCCGGTGCAGCCGCTCCATGCGTGAGTCGAGTTCGGCTGCGGCATCCGCTGCGTCGGACAGGCTCTCGACGAGGTGCGAGGGCACCTGGTTGGAGAACTTGTAGTAGATCTTGTGCTCAAGGCTCGCCCAGAAGTCCATCGCTATCGTGCGGAACTGCACCTCGACGGGCACGAGGAGCGGCCCGGTCGACAGGAACACGGGCACCTCGATGATGACGTGCAGGCTCTTGTACCCGTTCGGCTTCGGGTTCTTGATGTAGTCCTTCACCGCGCGCACCGTGATGTCGTCCTGCTGCGTGAGCAGGTCGAACAGCTGGTAGACGTCCGCGACGAAGCTGCACGTCACGCGCACGCCGGCGATGTCGGTGATCTCCTCGCGGATGCGCTCGAAGTCCGGCTCCTCGATCCCCTTGCGGGCGATCTTCTCGACGATGCTGTCCGGCGTCTTGATCCGGCTCTTCACGTGCTCGATGGGGTTGTACGCGTGATCGTGGAGGAACTCGTCCCTCAGGATCGAGATCTTCGTCTCGACCTCGCGCATCCCGAACTCGTACTCGCGCAGGAACTTCTGGAATTCGTCACGGAGTTCGCGCGTCTGGCGAATGTCGTCTTCGCTGACCTCGATGGTCGTCATGAGATCGACGTTACGTGGTCGTGATCAGAACGCGCTGTGCGTTTCGCTGTGGGCGGATGCCGGTGACGCGAGGATTCGGTGCGGGTCAGCCGCATCCCGGCCGACTCAACTGGTTCGCCCGTCATCCGGGGATGGGTTGTCGGTGGTGGGGGCTGCGGGTGGGGTGCCAGCTCTGGTGGGGGTCCCACCAGGCGGGGCCGCGGACTTCGGGGACGCCGTGGTTCATGCGGATCACCCACTCGGTCAGGTGCAGGGTGCGGTGATGGAACCAGCACAACAGCACCCCGTTGTCGGTATGCGTCGGACCACCGGCGGCGTGCTCGTGGACGTGGTGCACTTCGCACCACGTCGCGGGGATCGTGCACCCGGGGATCACGCACCCACCATCCCTCGCGGTGATCGCCCGGCGTTGCAGGGCATTGAAGATGCGACCGGTGGTGTTGGATCTAGGCTGAATCCATGACCGACCCGCAGCACCTCGATCCTTGGCCGATCCGCACCTCGCGCCTCGAGATCCGGCGTTGCTCCTCGGACGACCTCGACCGGCTCTGGGAGTTCCGGCAGCTCCCCGAGGTCAACCGTTGGCTCGGCGTCGCACCAGCCACGCGCGACGAGTTTCACGCGCGCTATCTCGAACCCGACCGCCTCGCAGCGACCTTCGTGATCGAGCTGCTGCCGACGTCCGACGTGGAGCGGACCATCATCGGCGACCTCATGGTGCGCATCGAGGACGCATGGGCGCAGCGGGAGGTCGCCGACGACGCCAAAGGCGTGCAGGCCGAACTCGGCTGGGCGCTCGACCCGGCGTTCGCCGGTCATGGGTACGCCACCGAGGCGGTCAAGGCCGCGATCGACGTCTGCTTCGGCCCTTTGGGTCTGCGACGCGTGCACGCCGGCTGCTTCGCCGACAACGAACCGTCCTGGCGGCTGATGGAGCGGATCGGCATGCGCCGCGAGGAGTTCAGCCGCAAGACCGGCCTGCACCGCTCGGGCGAGTGGATGGACGGCATGAACTACGGGCTCCTCGCCGAGGAGTGGCAGTCGAGCCACGACTGAGGCAGCCTTCAACCGCGAGATCAGCGGAACGCTCGACTGACGGCAGCGGCGATCTGGGACAGGCTGATCCAGATCAAGAACTTCTGCACCGGCCGCAACGGAAGGCCGATGACTCTCCGCCAGCCACGATGGCGGGTCCACGACATGGTGATGATGACCTGGGTTCCGCCCGTCGTGTGCGTGAGCATGAATTCGGTCAGGATCGGGTTGGTCCGGGGTGCGTCAGGGTACGAGAAGCGCCATGCGACCCGTTCCGCCCGATGCGCGACGGCGAGTTCGATCTCGCGGCGACGAAACGGCGGTCGGATCTTCATCGGCTTGCCGTCCGGACGGACTGTGGGCGCGTGACCGTGCCACACAGCGCCAGGAATCCCTTCTTGCGCGTCTCGCTCGATCGAGCCGACGCTTCCTTGCCAAGCGGGGACATGATCCGGATTGACCAGGTACTCCCAGACCATGTCGACGGATGCCGGCACGAACGCCTGCGTCGACCCGGATGCTCGCACGCTCCCCTTCGACGCCTCTGATGCTTCCTCGGATGGGGCCGCTGCATCGACTTCCTCGGGCTGATCGAGCCTGACGAGAACATCCGCGCGAGTTGCGCCGAGCCGATGAAGGATGTCATCGATGAGGCCACTGGGCTCCACGACGAGCTCATGAAGGACGGACGATGCGCTCCCGTCACGGTTCTTCCCGGCCGCGCGCCCGATCAGGTCTGCGGTCCGCCGCGTGAGCTCGTACCCGTCGGTCTCGTGGAACACGATCCGCCCCGGCTCGGGGAGTTCTGCCCGGATACCGAGAGAGGAGATCTGATCCTCGTGCTGTTCCCGCACGGCACGCCGTGCATCCTCGATGCTGATGCCCAAGCCTCGAAGCACCCGCCCCGCAGCTTGGTCGGACAACACGAGCGCGAGGAACAGGTGCTCGATGTCCGCTTCTCTGAGCCCCTGTCGTGACGCCTCTTCCAGGGCCATGAGAGACAGCATCTGACTGGTCTGCGCGGCCTGAATGAACTTGCTCATGCGTTCCTCCTCGGGATCGGGATCGAGGGATCCACCCGTTTGGCGTGCTTCTTATGGACCGCCTGCCGCGTCACACCGAGCGCATCGGCGATGTCCTGCCACTTCATCCCTGCACGCAATGCGGCTTCGACCTGCCGCAGCTCCAATGTGTCGGCGAGAACTCGCAACGACGCCACGGCCCGCAGGCCCGCTCTCGGGTCGCTGGTGTCCGCAGCGACCACTGCGATCTTCGAAGACTCCATTCAGTCAACCTATGTTGCTTAACTCAATCTGTCAACCTAAGTTGCTGGTGCGCTGCTCACGCCGGTGAGATCCACGGCAGCCGCGCGATGTGAGCATCCCGTATGCATCGACCTCACGCCCGTAGGGAAACCGTGAGGATCGTGGATACGGCGAGCGCACCGGAGTTGTATCGACTCTCGTGCTCGACATCATCTACCTCGCGCTGACCTTCGCGCTCTTCGCCCTCGTCGCTCTGATCGCGAAGGGGGTGGAGCGAACGGGCCCACGCGCCCGAGGCTCCGACCAGCGCGAAGCGATGGGTGGAGAGGCGTGGGGATGATCGTCTTCGAGATCGCCGCCGCCGCTCTCGCCGTCGCCGCGATCGTCTACCTCGTCGTCGCCCTCGTCGCGCCGGAGAAGTTCTGATGGATGCCACGATCTGGTTCGGCATCCTTCAAGCCGCCACGCTCATCGTCGCCCTCGTGCTCCTGTATCGCCCGCTCGGCGATGCGATCGCACGCATCTACACCTCGACACGTGACCTGCGCGTCGAACGGGGCCTCTATCGCGTCATCGGTGTCGACCCGACTTCGGAGCAGACCTGGCGCGCCTACGCACGCAGCGTGCTCGCCTTCTCGCTCGTCGGCTTCCTGCTCGTCTACGCACTGCAACGACTGCAGGCGTTCCTGCCGCAGTCGCTCGGCCTTCCCGCCGTACCGGAGGGCCTCGCGTTCAACACCGCCGCGTCATTCGTGGCCAACACGAACTGGCAGTCGTATTCGCCTGAGCAGACCATGGGCTACGTCGTGCAGCTCGCCGGCCTCACCGTGCAGAACTTCGTCTCCGCGGCCGTCGGCCTCACGATCGCCATCGCACTGATCCGCGGACTCTCCCGTCGGGGTTACGCGACGATCGGGAACTTCTGGGTCGACCTCATCCGCGGACTCGGACGACTGCTGCTGCCGATCGCCCTGGTCGGCGCCGTCGTGCTGATCGCCGGTGGCGTGGTGCAGAACTTCGCCGGCTTCACCGACGTCACGACGGTGTCAGGCGGCACGCAGTCGATCCCCGGCGGTCCCGTCGCCTCGCAGGAGGTCATCAAACTCCTCGGCACGAACGGCGGAGGGTTCTTCAACGCCAACTCGGCGCACCCCTTCGAGAACCCCACCGCGTGGACGAGCCTGTTCGAGATCCTCCTCATCCTCGCGATCCCGTTCGCACTGCCCCGGTCCTTCGGGCGCATGGTCGGCGACCACCGCCAGGGATACGCGATCGCCGCGGTCATGGGCACGATCTTCCTGGTCTCGACATTCGCCCTGTCAGCGCTCGAACTGGCCGGCCGCGGCACGGCGCCCGAGCTCGCCGGCGCCGCCATGGAGGGCAAGGAGCAGCGCTTCGGCATCCTCGGCTCCACGCTCTTCGGCAGCGCCAGCACCCTGACGTCCACCGGCGCCGTCAACTCCATGCACGACTCCTACACGGCGCTGGGCGGCATGATGCCGATGCTCAACATGATGCTCGGCGAGGTCGCCCCCGGCGGCGTCGGCTCGGGTCTGTACGGGATGCTCGTGATCGCGATCATCGCGGTGTTCGTCGGAGGCCTGCTCATCGGACGCACCCCGGAGTATCTCGGCAAGCGGATCGGGCCGCGGGAGATCAAACTCGCAAGCCTCTACATCCTGGTCGTGCCGGCACTCGTGCTGGGCGGTACCGCCCTGAGCTTCGCGATCCCGGGGATCAGAGCAGACGTCGAGTCGACCAGCATCCTGAACCCCGGAGTGCACGGCATGAGCGAGGTGCTCTACGCCTTCACCTCGGCGGCCAACAACAACGGCTCCGCGTTCGCCGGCCTCACCGCCGACACCCCGTGGTTCAACACCGCGCTCGGCATCGCGATGCTGCTCGGCAGGTTCATCCCGATCGTGCTCGTGCTCGCCCTCGCCGGTTCGTTCGCGGCGCAGGAGCGCATCCCGGCGACATCCGGGACGCTCCCCACCCACCGGCCGCAGTTCGTCGGCCTCCTCACCGCCGTGACGATCATCGTCACCGCACTCACGTACTTCCCGGTGCTCACCCTGGGCCCGCTCGCTGAAGGACTCGTCTGACATGACACTCATCACCTCCGCACCCGAACAGCAGGATGCCGCGGCATCCGCGCCTTCGACAGCATCGAAGCCTCGTTCCTTCGGATGGGCGCAGCTCGCCCAGGCGCTCCCCGGTGCGCTGCGCCGCCTCAATCCGGCATCCCTCGTCCGCAACCCCGTGATGCTGCTCGTCTGGGTGGGCGCCGCGTTCACCACCGCCCTCGCGATCGCAGAGCCCTTCCTGGGCGGGCCGGGCGAATCCGGCGGCACCCCTGTGCCGGCCGCGTTCACCTGGGGCATCGCGGTGTGGCTGTGGCTCACGGTGCTCTTCGCGAACGTCGCGGAGTCGATCGCCGAGGGACGCGGCAAGGCCCAGGCCGCCAGCCTGCGGGGGACCCGCACGAGCACTCTCGCGCGCCGTGTGTCCGCATACGATCCGGCATCGGATGCCGCGGCGAGCAGCGCAGAGACCGTCGAGGTCTCTTCAGCAGAACTGCAGCGCGACGACGTCGTGATCGTGGAAGCCGGTGAGCTGATCCCCGGCGACGGCGACATCCTCGCCGGCATCGCCACGGTCGACGAATCGGCCATCACCGGTGAGAGCGCCCCGGTCATCCGCGAATCAGGCGGCGACCGCAGCGCCGTGACCGGCGGTACGCGCGTGCTCTCCGACCGCATCGTCGTGCGCATCACGTCGAAGCCGGGCGAGACGTTCGTGGATCGGATGATCGCCCTCGTCGAAGGGGCCAGCCGCCAGCGCACCCCGAACGAGATCGCCCTGAACATCCTGCTCGCGAGCCTGTCGATCGTGTTCCTGATCGTCGTGCTGGCGCTCAACCCGATCGCTTCGTACGCGGCATCGCCGGTGAGCATCCCCGTGCTGATCGCCCTGCTCGTGTGCCTCATCCCGACGACGATCGGCGCACTCCTCTCGGCCATCGGCATCGCCGGAATGGACCGGCTCGTGCAGCGAAACGTCCTGGCGATGTCGGGCCGGGCAGTGGAAGCGGCGGGAGACGTGACGACCCTGCTGCTCGACAAGACCGGCACGATCACGTACGGCAACCGCCGTGCGCACGAGGTGGTGCGGATGCCCGGCGTCGATCCCGACGAACTGCTCCGGACCGCCGCGCTGTCCTCTCTCGCCGACCCAACCCCCGAGGGTGCATCGATCGTCGAACTGGCCGCAGCCCGCGGCATCCGGGTCGAAGAGCCCACCGACGCGGTCGTCGTCCCCTTCACCGCCCAGACCAGGATGAGCGGGCTCGACCTGCCGGACGGTGCGCAGATCCGCAAGGGCGCCGGCTCCGCCGTGCAGGCATGGCTCGGGGCGTCGGATGACGCCGAGCTGACCTCGCGCACCGAAGTAATCGCACAGAGCGGCGGCACTCCCCTGGTCGTCGCAGTGAAGGATGATGCAGACATCGGCCGCGTGCTCGGCGTCGTGCACCTCAAGGACATCGTGAAGGACGGCCTGCGCGAGCGGTTCGACGAGCTGCGCAGCATGGGCATCCGCACCGTCATGATCACGGGCGACAATCCGCTCACCGCAGCGGCCATCGCGAAGGAGGCGGGCGTCGACGACTTCCTCGCCGAGGCCACTCCGGAGCAGAAACTCGAACTGATCCGCCAGGAGCAGGAAGGAGGGCGACTGGTCGCGATGACCGGCGACGGGACGAACGATGCCCCGGCCCTCGCTCAGGCCGATGTCGGCGTCGCGATGAACACGGGCACCTCGGCCGCGAAGGAGGCCGGGAACATGGTCGACCTCGACTCCGACCCGACCAAGCTCATCGACATCGTCCGCATCGGCAAGCAACTGCTCATCACGCGCGGTGCGCTCACGACGTTCTCGCTGGCGAACGACATCGCGAAGTACTTCGCCATCATCCCGGCGATGTTCATGGGAGTCTTCCCCGGACTCGCGGCGCTGAACGTCATGCAGCTGCACTCGCCGGCATCCGCCGTCACCAGCGCGATCATCTTCAACGCGATCGTGATCGTCTTCCTCATCCCGCTCGCGCTGCGCGGCGTGAAGTACCGCCCGGCGAGCGCCTCGCAGATCCTGCAGCGCAACCTTCTCGTCTACGGGGTCGGGGGCGTGATCGCGCCGTTCATCGGCATCAAGCTCATCGACCTCGTCGTCAGTCTCATCCCCGGTTTCTGAAAGGCACCCCATGTCCTCCACACGCACCGCAGTCCGCACCGCCGGCGTCGCCGTCCGCACGATGCTCGTGCTCACGCTGCTCCTCGGCGTCGGCTACACGCTCCTCGTCACCGGCATCGGTCAGGTGCTCCTGCCATGGCAGGCGAACGGCTCCGCGCTCTCCGACGGCAGGGGGAGCGCCCTGATCGGACAGCCGTTCACCGACTCCGACGGCGAGGCTCTGCCGGAGTACTTCCAGTCGCGCCCCTCGGCAGCGGGCGACGGCTTCGACGGCACGCGTTCCGGCGGCAGCAACCTCGGTCCTGAGAATCCCGATCTGATCTCGACGATCGAGGACCGCAAGGCACAGATCGCCGAGCGCGAAGGCGTCTCCCCCTCCGAGGTCCCGGCCGATGCGGTGACGGCATCCGCCTCCGGACTCGACCCCCACATCGGCGTCGCCTACGCCCTGCTGCAGGTGCCGCGCGTCGCCGATGCGCGCGGACTGTCGGAGTCGGAGGTGCGCGGCGTCATGGAGTCTAGGATTCAAGGGCGGGACCTGGGCTTCCTCGGCGAGGAGCGCATCAACGTCGCAGAGCTCAATCTCGCACTCGACGACCTGGAGGGCTGATGCGCGCAGAGCGGATGCCGCGACGCGGACGGCTCCGTGTGCTCCTGGGCGCGGCTCCCGGCGTCGGCAAGACGTTCGAGATGCTCGCGGAGGGCCGCCGGCTCCTACTCGAGGGCCGCGACGTCGTGATCGCGATCGTCGAGACCCACGATCGCGCTGCGACCCTGGCCCAGACCGTCGGGCTGCCAGAGATTCCGCGCCGCGTCGACCAGCATCGCGGTGTCGCGCTCAGCGAGCTCGATCTGGACGCCGTGCTGGCCCGCGCACCCGAGATCGCCCTGGTCGACGAGCTGGCGCACACGAACATCCCCGGGTCCAGCCATCACAAGCGCTGGGAAGACGTGCAGCTGCTGCTCGACGCCGGCATCGACGTCATCACGACCGTGAACGTGCAGCACATCGAATCGCTCAACGCCGTAGTCGAGAAGATCACCGGCGTCGCCCAGCAGGAGACGATCCCGGATGCCGTCGTGCGAGCCGCGGACGAGATCGAGGTCATCGACCTCGCCCCTCAGTCGCTGCGGGACCGTCTGGCCGCGGGCCTCGTGTACCCCGCCGAACGCGTCGATGCCGCCCTCTCGAACTACTTCCGCCTCGGTAATCTCACGGCACTGCGGGAGCTCGCACTGCTGTGGCTCGCGGATGAGGTCGACAGCGCGCTGCGCAGCTATCGCGCGGAGCAGGGCATCGAGGGCGCATGGCAGGCGAGAGAACGCGTCGTCGTCGCCCTCACCGGCGGGGCGGAGGGCGAGACCCTGCTGCGTCGGGGCGCACGGATCGCGGCGCGCTCCGCAGGAGGCGAGCTGCTCGGAGTGCACGTGTCCACGCAGGACGGACTGCGCACCGAGGCACCGGGAGCGCTGACCGCCCAGCGCACGCTGGTCGAATCCCTCGGCGGCAGCTATCACCAGGTCATCGGCGACGATGTGCCCGAGACCCTCGTCGAGTTCGCCCAGTCGGTCGATGCGACCCAGCTGGTGATCGGCGTGAGCCGTCGCGGCCGACTGGCAGCCATGCTCACCGGCCCAGGCATCGGCGCGGAGGTCATCCGGCGCTCGGGCGACATCGACGTGCACATCGTGACGCACGCCCACGCCGGCCGCCGCACCGCGCTGCCGCGCATCACCGGCGGTGCGCTGGGATGGCGCCGCCAGGTGCTCGGCTTCGTCGTCGCACTCGTCGGCGGGCCGTTGCTGTCATGGCTGCTGTTCACGCTGCGCACTCCGGAGTCGATCACCTCCGACGTGCTGTCCTACCAGCTGCTCGTGGTCATCGTCGCACTGATCGGCGGGCTGCGCCCGGCTTTGTTCGCCGCGGTGCTCTCCGGGATCACGCTGGACTTCCTCTTCGTCGCACCGCTGTTCACCGTGACCGTCGCGCATCCGCTGCATGCCATCGCGCTCGCGCTCTACGTCATCATCGCGATCCTCGTCAGCCTGATCGTGGATCAGGCGGCACGACGCGCGCGCTCCGCCCAGCGTGCGACCGCCGAGGCCGAGCTGCTGGCGTCCATCGCCGGCAACGTGCTGCGCGGCGACAGTGCGGCGCTCGCCATCGTCAGCCGGACGAGAGAGGCCTTCGCGCTGAGCGGCGTGCGCCTGGTCGCGCCGGACGGCGAGGCCATCGCCACCGACGGGGAGCCTCTGCGCGACGGCCGTGCCACCACCATCCCCGTCGGCCGCGGCGGCGACGGGGAACCGCGCGCACTGCTCGAGCTGCACGGCGGGCCGCTGGACACCCCGTCGCGCAGACTGCTGGATGTCATCGTCGCGCAGCTGTCGGCCGCGATCGAGCACACCGACCTCAGCGCCACCGCGAAGGAGGCCGAGGCTCTCGCCGAGACGGATCAGGTGCGCAGCGCCCTGCTGTCCGCGTTGAGCCACGATCTCCGTCGCCCGCTGGCCGCCGCCGTCGCCGCGATCGGAGGGCTGCGGGGAGCGCACCGCCTCTCGGCATCCGACCGCGATGAGCTGCTCGCCACGGCGGACGAGAGCCTGGCCGCCCTGTCGACGCTCATCACGGATCTGCTGGACGTCACGCGTGTCGAGGCGGGAGTGCTGGCCGTCTCGGCCACTCGGGTCGACGCGTCGGCCGGCATCCTCGCCGCGCTCGACGAGCTCTCCCTCGGCCCCTCCGCCGTCGAGCTCGCCCTCGACCCCGCACTCCCCCCGCTGCAGGCCGACCCGGTGCTGCTGCAGCGCGTGCTCGTGAACCTGCTCACCAACGCGTTCCGGCATTCGCCCGCCGATCAGCGCGTCATCGTGTCGACGAGCCGTCTGGGAGAGCGGGCCGAACTGCGCATCATCGACAGGGGCGCCGGAGTGCCACCGGAACGGCACGGCAGCATCTTCCAGCCGTTCCAGCGCTACGGCGACACCGACAACACCACAGGCCTCGGTCTGGGTCTCGCCCTCTCGAAGGGGTTCACCGAGGGGATGGGCGGTAGCCTGACTCCGGAGGACACCCCGGGTGGCGGCCTCACGATGGTCATCTCCCTGCCGCTGGCCGCGGGAGAGTCCGACATCCAGGAGGCGGAGTGAAGCTGCTCATCGCCGATGACGATCCGCAGATGGTCCGCGCCCTCCGCATCACACTCGGGGCGCACGGCTACGAAGTCGCCGCCGCCGCCGACGGCGCGGGAGCGATCGCGGCTGCCGCGCAGACGCACCCGGACATCATCCTTCTCGATCTCGGGATGCCGCGACTCGACGGCATCGAGGTGATCCATGCCCTCCGCGGCTGGACGACGGTGCCCATCATCGTGGTCTCCGGCCGCACCGGCTCGGCCGACAAGGTGGAGGCCCTCGATGCGGGCGCGGACGACTTCGTCACCAAGCCCTTCCAGATAGATGAGCTGCTCGCCCGGCTGAGGGCGCTGTCGCGGCGGGCGACGCCCGCGACGGGAGAGTCCACCGTGCGCTTCGGTGACGTCGTCATCGACCTGGCCGCGAAGGCCGTGACCCGCGACGGCACAAGAGTGCACCTGACACCGACGGAATGGCGGATGCTGGAGCACCTCGCCCGCAATCCTGGCGCCCTCGTGACGCGCCAGGATCTGCTGAAGGGCATCTGGGGCAGCGACCAGGTGTCAGACTCCGGCTACCTTCGGCTGTACATGTCGCAGCTGCGCAAGAAGCTCGAGGCTTCGCCGGCCGAACCAGTGCATCTGCTCACCGAGTCGGGAATGGGCTATCGGCTGGTGCTCTGACCCGGACTCGCGCGCGAACTCAGACGTCGCGCGACCGCCACAGCAGCCACACGAAGTACGGCGCTCCCAGCAGCGCGACCACGAGACCCGCCGGCAGCTGCTCCGGCGCGATGATCGTGCGACCGATCGCATCGGCAGCACCCACCAGCAGCGCACCGAGCAGCACCGCAACGGGGATCACCCTCGTATGCCGGGAGCCGACCAGCGCACGGGCGGCGTGCGGGGCGACCAGGCCCACGAAACCGATCACCCCCACCGCTGTCACGCTGAGAGCGGCCAGCACCGCCGCGGCGACGAGCATGATCATGCGCGTGTGTTCGACCCCGATGCCGATCAGGCGGGGCGTGTCCTCGTCGAGCGCAAGCACGTCGGCGTCGCGGCGCACCGCGAAAGCGAGCGGCACGGCGATGACCAGAACGATCGCGACGGGGATGACCTGCTCCCAGATGCGCCCGTAGGTCGTCCCGGAGAGCCAGGTATAGATCTTGGGCGTGTCCCACGGGTTGGCGCGCAGCAGCAGGAACGTGGTCAGCGCGGATGCGCCGTAGGAGACGCCGATGCCGATCAGGATGAAGCGGTCGGCGTTCAGCCCGCCGCGCCAGGCGAGCAGGTAGACGAGGCCGAACGCGAGCAGCGCTCCGACCACCGCTGCCGCGATCATGCCGGCGGTGGAGGCGACGGCGCTGGTCACGATGATCACGGCGCCCAGGCCCGCGCCTCCCGTCACCCCGAGGATGCCCGGGTCCGCGAGCGGGTTGCGGCTGACGGCCTGGATGAGGGTTCCGGCGAGGGCGAGAGCGGCCCCGGCGCACATCGCCGCGGCGACACGCGGTGCCCGCTCTGAGAGCGCGAACGCGATCTGCGGCGGTGCCTGTCCCTGCAGCCACAGCACCACGTCACCCGTGAGCAGCGCGGTGTGCCCGAGCAGCAGGCCGACCAGGCCGATGACGACCACTCCGACCCCGGCGAGCACGATCACGATGCGGAATCGGCGCGCGCTCCGCACCCCGAAGCGCACTTTCGGGGGTTCCCTGGTGGGACCGGCGTCGCGGAGACGCCGAGCCATCAGCACCAGCACCAGCGCGCCGAGCAGCGTCGTGGCCACACCGGTCGGGATGCTGATCGCCTGCTCTGCCCCGAGGATCGCCCTGAGCACGGCATCCGACACGATCACGACGAGCGCACCGAGAAGACCGGATGCCGGCAGCAGGAAGATGTGCCTGCTGAGCCCCGGCACGACGCGGGTGAGGAGGCGTGCGAGCACGGGTGCGCACAGTCCGACGAAGCCGAGTGGACCGGCGAGTGTCACCGAGACCGCCGTCAGCGCGACGGCGAAGAGGATGCCGATCGCCCGTGTCGAGCGGATCGGGATGCCGAGGGACGAGGCCGTGTCATCGCCGAGCGCCAGCACGTCGAATCGGCGGGCGAGGAGCAGCGCAGCAGCCACCACGAGCACGACGACAGGGGCGGCCTGCAGGAAGGCGTTCAGGTTCAGCTGCGTCAGCGAGCCGCTGCCCCAGGCCAGCAGGCCCTTGGTCTCCTCCGAGAACAGGATGAGCAGAGTCGAGGTTCCGGCCTGGAACGCCATCGCAAGTGCGGAGCCCGCGAGCACAAGGCGCGTGGTCGAGGATGCCGCGCCGCCGGCGAGCCCCAGCACGATCACCGCACCGACCAGTCCACCGATGAAGGCGACCGTGCCGGACGCCCAGATCGGCAGCGCGATGCCGAACGCGGCGATCACCGTGACGGCCAGGTATGAACCGGCCGTCACCCCGAGCGTGTCCGGTGAGGCGAGAGCGTTGCGCGACAGCGACTGCAGCAGAGTGCCGGCTACGCCGAGCGCGACACCGACGGTGACACCGGCAGCGAGACGGGGGATGCGCGAACCCCACAGCACCGTCTCGTCGGCGAATGCGGCGCCGCTCGTGCCCTGCGTGAGATGCCACAGCGAGACGAGGACGAGCAGCACGGCGAGGGCGATGAGGGCCCCCACCGCGCCGAGGCGCGCGGCGCGCGGGACAGGGGCGGCGGTCGCCTCCGTCGGAGCGCCGCGCGTCTCGGTGAGCGTCACTCGCTCAGTGTCATTCGCTCAGTGCCGCGACGTACGCGTCGATGATCTGCTGCGCCGAACGAGGACCGCCGAAGGTCCAGATACCGGCGGGGAAGCTGTAGATCCGCTCCTCCGCGACGGCCGGAACGGTCTTCCAGATGCTGTTGCCGTCGAGTGCGGCGAGGAACTCGTCCGAGTCGTCTCCGACCGTGCCGGTGTGCAGCAGCGTCGCGTCGCCGATGGCGAGCATGCCCTCGATGTCGGTCTGGCCGAGACCGTACGCCGCGTCGACCTCGCCGGTCCACGCGTTCGTGAGACCGAGCTCTTCACCGATCTCGCCGATCAGCGAGCCCTGCCCGAAGGGCCGCAGCGCGACGTTGCCGCCGTCGATCCAGCCGTCGAAGAACACGAAGTCTGTGGTGGGGAGGTCGGCATCGGCGAGCGTGCCCTTGGCATCGGCGAGGTAGGCGTCGAACTCGTCCTTCACGACCTCGGCGCGCTCCTCGCGGCCGGTGGCCTCGGCGATCAGGTCGAAGGTGGCGAGCATCTTCGCGATCGGATCGGCGGCATCCGCGCCGATCGTGGCGATCACCGGCACGTCATAGGCCTCGAGCTGGGAGATGATCTCGTCGTCGGGGCCTGTGGCCTCGACGATGACCAGGTCGGGGTTCGTCGCGAACAGCGCATCGAGGTTCGGTTCCTGCCGCGTGCCGACATCGACCACGCCCTCCGGCAGCGCTTCCGCGGTGTCCCAGGTCGTGTAGCCCTCGGCATCGGCCACGGCGACCGGCGTCACGCACAGCGTGAGGGCGTCCTCGATCTGCTGCCACTCGAGCACGGCGACGCGCTCGGCCGGCTTGTCCAGCTCGACCGTGCGGCCGAAGTCGTCGGTCAGCGTGACCGCGTCGGTCGAGGTGGACGTCTCATCGGCCGCGCAGTCCTCGCTCAGGGCGGATTCCGGAGCGGCGGTGTCCTGCGCGGCGACGTCGGTGGTGCCGCATCCGGACAGCATCAGCGCAAGGACGCTGACGGTCGCGAGCGCGGTGATCGGGGTCTTGTTCATGCTTCCTCTGTTCACTCTTCCTGTGTTCATGACATCGATGCTTCGACGAGTCGTGGCCGCTGATGCCGGCCACGCGGCAGTACTCGGACGTGCCCTGTCTCGTCGTCGACGACGGTGTCGATGTGCAGCCCGTACACCTCGGAGAGATTCTCGGAGGTGAGCACGTCGGCAGGCCGACCGCTGGCGCGGACCCGCCCGTCGTGAAGCAGGATCACCTCGTCGGCGACGGAGGCCGCGTGCCCGAGATCATGGAGGACCACGCCCAACGCGGTGCCCCGGTCGGCGAGATCGCGGACCAGGTCGAGGGTCTCGATCTGGTAGCGCAGGTCGAGATGGTTGGTCGGTTCATCCAGGAGAAGGATGCCGGTGTCCTGTGCGAGGCACGTCGCGAGCCACACGCGCTGCAGCTCCCCACCCGAGAGTTCGTCCACGGCGCGGTGCGACATCTCCGCGAGACCTGCCAGCGCCAGCGCGCTGTCGATGGCCGCACGATCCGCATCGCTCACTCCGGCGAAGCGGCCTCGATGCGGGTGCCTGCCGAACGCGACGACATCACGGATCTCGAGCCCGGACGGATGGGGCCGTGACTGCGAAAGCATCGCCACCGTACGCGCGAACTCTCGTGCGGACAGCGTCCTCGATTCGGCCTCGCCGACGTGGACCGTTCCGCCCTCGACGGGGTGAAGTCGGGCGAGCGCACGCAGCACTGTCGACTTGCCGCTGCCGTTCGGGCCGATGAGCGCGGTGACGGCGCCGGGTCGAAGCTGCAGGGAGACGTCGTGGACGACGCGGTCCTTGCGATAGCCGAGGGCCAGATTCTCGCCACGGAGGACGCCGTCGAATGCGCGAAGGGGGTCTGAGCTCACGTTAGGAGAGCCTAACCTATATCTCCGATCCTCGCGATCTGCGCCTGTGCTCTGGGCGTGCGCTCCGCTGCTCGCGACGCGTGCTCAGCGTCGGGCGACCACCATCGCCGCCTCGGTGCGGGTCGCGACACCGAGCTTGCGCAGGATCGCCGAGACATGCACGCTCGCGGTCTTCGCACTGATGAACAGCCGCTCGCCGATCTGCTTGTTGCTGAGCCCTTCGGCCACGAGCTCGAGTACCTGCCGCTCCCTGATCGTGAGTTCGAGGTCATCCGTCGGACGCTCTGCGGTCGTGATCCCGCTCGCCCGCCCGAACGCGGCGACACTCCTCTGCAGAGGGACGTGACCGATCCGGTCGGCGACGGCCGCAGCATCCGCCAGCACCGCCTGCGCCTCGCTCCTGTCCCCCGCCTGGACCAGCGACCGTGCCAGTTCGAGTCGGGTGACGCCGCGCATGATCGCCGGCACGTCATGCGCGTCGGACGCGGCGACGGCCGCGCCGAGCGCATCCGGCGAGGGCTCGAGCATCGCCTCGAGCATCGTCTCCCAGTCGTCGGCGCGCACAGCGTCCGGCAGCTCCGACCACAGCCGGCGGATCGCCGAGACAGCAGTGCCGGTGTTCTCACCGGATGCCCGCACCTCGGCCACGATCCAGCCGGATTCGAGCAGCAGCCGATACGCGTGCAGCAGCACGAATCCCTGATCCTCGGTCATCGCGACGACCGCGGCGAGCGCATCAGACCATCGTCCACGGGCGACCGCGAGTGCGATCTCATCCTCGATGAGCCGATACCACGCCTGGCGCTCGATCTCCCCCGTGCGCTGCAGCGACGGCAGCCACTCCTCACGCAGCCGCTCGGCCTCGTCGACCTCACCCTGCCATGCGAGAACGCGGATGCGCGTGAGGACGACGTACTGATCGTTGAGCACCTGGGGCCTACCCACCGGCACCGACGCCAACCGCGCTCTCGCACCGTCGAGGTCGCCGAGCGTGAGCAGCGGTTCGGCCATGTTCTGCACCATGAGTGTGCCGGAGGCGCGTTCGACTCCCAGCTCTCTCGCCTTGGCCACGCCGGCCTCAGCCACGTCGAATGCCTCGTGGTGCCGCCCGAGCAGCGCGAGGATGTCTGAATAGTTGACCTGGTAGCGCAGCTCGGCGCCGCCGTTGCTCGACTTCGCGAACCGCTCCGCTTCGCGGTAGTCGGCGAATGCCTCGTCCAGCTGCCCGAGGTACGCCCGGCACGTGCCACGGAGGTTGTGGGCCACCGAGATCGCGTAGGGATCGTCGGCGCGCTGCGCGATCGCGAGCGCCTGCGTCGCCGTGATGATCGCCTCGCGCGGCATCGATGCGAGCATGTGCTTGCCCGCGATCTGGTTGAGGAGCGTCGCGTGCAGACGGTCGTCATCGACGCGCGCATCCACGATCTCCAGCGCCTGCAGATACAGATCCTTCGAGCCCGGCAGCCCGAGGTTGCTGCGGAACTCCCCCTTGTCCCGCAGCAGCCGGGCATGCTCTGCAGGGTCGGTGCTGTCATCGACCTCGTCGAGCGCGCGCTCGGCGATCGCGAGCGCCCGCTCCGCCTCGCCCGCGTTGCGCAGGATCGAGCCGATCTGACGCAGGAGCTGCACGTGCGTCAGCGCGACGACGGTCTCCGGATCGGGCACCTGCTCCCACAGTTCCAGCGCGAGCTCACCGAACCGGGCCCCGCTCGCGAAGGCGAACCGGGACTTCGCCTCGTGCATCGCCTTGACGGACGCCGCCAGCGCCTTGTCCGGCACCTGCGCGAGTCGCCAGTGGTGTGCGAGCGAGGAGCGATCGCAGCGATCTAGCAGCTCGGCGCGGGCCTCTAGGGCCTCGGCGTACGAGCGGTGAAGCCGCGCCCGCTCGCCAGGCAGCAGGTCGTCATGCACCGCCTCACGCAGCAGCGCATGCCGGAACGTGTACTGATCGTCATCCACCGAGAGCATGCCGCCCTGTACTGCAGCGCGTATCGCGTCGTCGAACCGGTCGTCCGGCAGGCGAGCGAGTTCGGCGAGAAGCGTGTGCGAGAGCATCCCCTCGGCACCGGATGCGACGCGCACGACGTGCCGAGCGTCATCGTCGAGCTGGTCGAATCGCACGAGCAGCATGTCGCGCAAAGAGCCGGGAAGCGGTCCTGCCGCGCAGCAGGCGACCTCTTCGATGAAGAACGGCACACCCTCGACGCGCTCCATCAGACGTTCCAGAGCGGCCTCGGTGAGCGAGTCGCCCGCGAGCTGTCGGACGAGCTGCCGCGTGGCGTCGGCGTCGAGGCGCCGCAGCGAGAGCCGTTCGATGAGCCGAGCACGCGTGGTCTCGGCGATGAAACGGCTCACGGCGTCGCCCCGTCGCACATCATCGCTGCGGCAGGTGATGACCACGAGCACGCGGCCCGACTGCAGAGTGCGCAGCAGGAACGAGAGCATGCCCAGCGTGGAGTCGTCCGTCCAATGCACGTCTTCGATCACGATGACCTGCGGTGCGCGTTCGGCTGCGGCCTCGATCAGGGTGATGACCGCGCCACGGAGTGCGTCGGGACTCGTGAGCTCGCGCTGCGCCGCGCCGCCTCCGAGTTCCGGGACGAGCATCCGCAGCGCCTCGGCGCCGACTCCGACCGCGGCACGCGCCCCGTCGACACCGATGGTCTCGACGAGGGAACGGAGGATGCTGATCAGAGGACCGTACGCCGAGCGGGCGGTTCCGAGATCGAGGCAGCGCCCGACATGCACTTCGGAGTGCGGTGCTACGTCGCTCAGGAACTCCCGCAGCAGACGCGTCTTGCCGATGCCGGCCTCTCCTTCGATCAGCACGGCCGACGGCTCGCCACCGGCCGCCCTGTCGAACGCGCGCCGCAGTTCGGCGAGTTCGTCGTCGCGACCCACCATCGTCGTGCTGTCCGTCGGAACCGTCACCTGTTCATGGTGCCACGCACCGCGGACAGCGCGGCCGGAGATCTCGGCGGGGAAGGGGTTCACCGCGCGTGCGCGGGTCGCGCGGTGTGATCGCAGACGGCTCGCGCACCGTCCGCGGACGTGGCCGCCGACGCGGCATCCGCTCGGCCGGCACGGAACCAGCCGCGCATCCGATCGAGGACGGGGTGCGCACGCGGGATGATCCTGGACGGGTTCTCGGCGATGATGCGGCGCATCTCGTTGGCGCGGTCCACGCGCTCCTGCTCGACGATGATGCTGCCGTACGTGAAGGACGGGTGCTCGTACATGATGTCGACTCCTCTGCTGCGCCTTCTGGCGCTGAGTCAACACTCCGCTCTAAGACCCCCTGCCGACATCGGGCAGATGCCTTATTTCCGTGCCCCGGCCGCCTCAGACGGCTGCGTCGATGAGCACCTCAGCCGCGCCTCGCGCCTGCGCCGCGACCCGGGGATCGGCGGAGATCGCTGCCGTGCTCTGCGCTCCTTCGGCGAGGATGGACAGTTGTGCGGCGAGGATCTCGGATGCACCTGTCTGCGCGACGAGTCCGGTCATGTACTCCTGGAACGACACCTTGTGCTCGCGCACGATCCTGGCCACCTCGGGTACTGTGCCGCCGAGTTCACCGAACGCGTTGATGAACGCGCAACCACGGAAATCGTCGGTGCTGAACCAGTCCTGCAGGAAGTCGTACACGGCGAGCAGACGCGCGCGGGGATCGTCACCGGCGGCCTGCACCGCGCTCGTAACCATGCTCTCCCACTCATCGTGCTTGCGGGCGAGCACCGCCTTGATGATGTCGTTCTTCGAGGGGAACAGCGCGTACACCCGCTTGAGGGAGACGCCCGCCGCCGCACGCAGCTCATCCATGCCGACAGCGGCGTAGCCCTTGGCGTAGTAGAGCTCCTCGGCCGCGTCGAGGATGCGTTCCCGCGACTTGTCTGAATCCATATCCCGATTGTACTTGACATGAGAACGATCGTTCTCTACATTTGTGATCAACGGCGGAGAACGATCGTTCTCCACTCTCTTCCAGAAAGGCAGAACCATGGGGTACATCAACGTCGGCACCGAGAACTCCGCTCCGATCGAGCTCTACTACGAGGATCAGGGCGCCGGCCAGCCGGTCGTCCTCATCCACGGCTACCCGCTGAACGGCCACAGCTGGGAGCGTCAGACGCGCGAGCTGCTCGCGAACGGGTACCGCGTCATCACCTACGACCGCCGCGGGTTCGGGCAATCGTCCAAGGTGGGCACCGGGTACGACTACGACACGTTCGCCGCCGACCTGAACACCGTGCTCGAGACCCTCGATCTGCGTGAGGTCGTACTCGTCGGATTCTCGATGGGAACGGGTGAGCTCGCCCGCTACGTGTCGCGCTACGGGCACGAGCGGGTCGCGAAGCTCGCCTTCCTCGCATCGCTCGAGCCATTCCTCGTGCAGCGCGACGACAACCCGGAAGGCGTCCCTCAGGACGTCTTCGACGGGATCGAGGCTGCCGCGAAGGGCGATCGGTTCGCCTGGTACGCGGACTTCTACAAGAACTTCTACAACCTCGATGAGAACCTCGGTACCCGCATCAGCCAGCAGGCGGTCGACGGCAGCTGGAACGTCGCGATCGGCAGCGCACCGGTCGCCGCCTACGCCGTGGTCTCCGCGTGGATCGAGGACTTCCGCGGCGATGTGGAAGCGGTTCGTGCGGCCGGCAAGCCGACGCTGATCCTGCACGGCACGGCGGACAACATCCTGCCGATCGACGCCACCGCACGACGCTTCCACCAGGCGGTGCCCGATGCCGAGTACGTCGAGGTCGAAGGCGCCCCGCACGGCCTGCTGTGGACGCACGCCGACGAGGTCAACGCTGCGCTGGGCGCATTCCTCGGCAAGTAAGGACCCTGTGACGCCGACTCCGGCGGCCGATGCTCAACAGCGCGGCCGCCGGAGTCGCGCGGCTCAGGGGGTCATCCGGTCGGTGCGCGCTCCGCGGCCCACTCCGTTCACTGTCAGCAGCGTTCCCGTGTCGGTGAACTCCTGCAGGATCTCGTTCTGACGTTGCGACCCGTCGCGATGGGTGAGCAGGCTCACGACCACCGCCACGATCGTGGCCGCGATGAATCCGGGCAGCAGTTCGTAGAGCCCTGGCCAGATCGCCTTGAACAGGAAGACACCGGCCGCACCGACGAACATGCCGGCGAGTGCGCCCCAGTTCGTGAGCTTGCGCCAGAACAGACTGAGCAGGATCAGCGGGCCGAAGGCCGCACCGAAGCCCGCCCATGCGAACGACACGAGTCCGAGGATCGTGTCGTTCGGGACGAGCGCGAGCAGTGCGGCGATGACGCCGACGCCGAGCACCGTCATCCGCCCGAGCAGCACCAGCAGCTTCGGCGACGGCTCCTTCTTGACGACCTTGAACAGGTCCTCCACGAGTGCGGACGAGGCGACGATCAGCTGGCTGGAGATCGTGCTCATGATCGCCGCCAGCACGGCGGCGAGCACGAGCCCCGCGACGAAGGGATGCAGCAGCGTCTGCGACATGACCAGCACGACCGTCTCGGGGTTTGTGAGGTCGATGCCCTTCTGCGCCATGTAGGCGATGCCGATCATGCCGGAGAACACCGCTCCGACCAGGGAGATGATCATCCAGGTCATTCCGATGCGGCGAGCGGTCTTCGCCTCGCCGGGATTGCGCAACGCCATGAACCGCACGATGATGTGCGGCTGACCGAAGTAGCCGAGGCCCCAGGCGAGGCCCGAGACGATCGTCAGCACCACCCCACCGGTCAACGCCGTACCGCCGATGAGCGACAGGTGGTTCGGCGCGAGGTCGTCGATGTAGCCGCCGACCTCGCCGAAACCACCGATGGCGATGACGGCGGCGACCGGGATGACGATGAGCGCGATGACCATCATCAGCCCCTGCACGACGTCGGTGAACGACGCCCCGAGGAAGCCGCCGAACAGTGTGTAGAGCAGCGTGACGCCGCCGACCAGAGCGATGCCGAGCAGATAGTCGGAGTTGAAGGACGTCTCGAAGAAGAAGCCACCGGCGACCATGCCGCTGGAGATGTACAGCGTGAAGAACACGAGGATCACGACGCCGGCAAGGATGCGGAGCAACCGTGACGAGTCGCGCAGCCGGTTCTCGAAGAAGCTCGGCACGGTGATCGAGTTGCGCGAGACCTGCGTGTACGCACGCAGCCGCGGAGCGACCAGCAGCCAGTTCAGGTAGGCGCCGATCGTGAGACCGACGGCGATCCACGCCTCGATCAGACCCGACAGGTAGATGGCGCCCGGAAGGCCCATCACCAGCCAGCCGGACATGTCCGATGCCCCGGCGCTGAGCGCCGCGACCCACGGCGGCAGGTTCCTCCCGCCGAGCATGTAGTCCTCGTGGTCGGTGGTCCGGCGAAACGCCAGGTAGCCGATGGCGAGCATGGCAGCGAAGTAGAGGCCCAGCGCGATGAAGATGAAAATCTGGTCGGACATCGTCGTCCTTTCGTGGAGGTCGGTCCCCCGATACTGACAGGGACGGATGCGGGGTGCCACCCCGTCAACCGGTTGACGTGTGCGAGTTCACGCCTCGTCAGGGCCAGGGGCGCCGACGGCGGCGAGGAAGTCGCCGAACCGGTCGCCCTGAACAGTGACGTGCGCCTCGGCCAACTTCTCAGCCGAGGTCGCATCGGCGCCGCGCAGCGCCGCCACGATCGAGCCGTGCTCGGCAGATGAGCTCTGCATCCGACCGGGTACGCGCAGCTGTAACCGGCGGAACGGCTTGAGTCTCGTTTGCAGCGACGTCGCCATCTTCGCCAGGAACGTGTTGCCGCTAGCGGCGTAGAGCATCTTGTGAAAGGTCTCGTTGGCGTAGTAATACTCGTCGGCATCGCCTGTGGCCAGCGTGGCCGCGCACGCCTGATGCGCCTCTTCGAGCCGCTGCAACTGCGTGCTGGTGGAGCGGCGCGCAGCCAACCGAGCGCACATGCCCTCGAGCTCCGCCATCACTTCGAACATCTGCATCATCTCGGGGAAGGTGATCACCTTCACAAAAGCGCCCCGATGGGGTTGGATCTCCACGAGTTCCATGGCTTCGAGCTGCCGCAGCGCCTCACGGATGGGCGTGCGTGACACCGCGTAGCGAGCGGCGAGGGTGACCTCGTCAAGACGCTGTCCCGGAGCGAACACGCCCGTCAGGATGCCCTCCTCGATGCGGTCCCGCAGCTCGGTGGCCCGACTCTGTTTCATAGCGTGTAAGCCTACGACGCGGCGCTGGTTTCCACCGCGCGCGCCCCGTCGAGGTACCGCAGTGCCGAGAGCGCGGCTCGCTCTCCGTCGGCAGCGGACTCGGCGAGCATGGCTAGGGTTCCACTCCGAACGTCGCCAGCGGCGAACAACCCTCCACGCGATGCCGCGAGGTCGTCGTCGACGAGAATGCGCGCCTCATCATCGAGGTCGACGGATCCGACGAGCCAATCAGTGTTCGGCACGAGCCCGATGTAGACGAAGACGCCGGAGGCCTCGATCTCTTTCGCATCGCCGGTCCGCACATCCTGGATCGACACCGCCGAGACGCCGCCGTCACCCCTGATCGAGTTCACTGTCGCGAACGCCTGCACCCTCACGTTGCCCCTGACCAGCGTCGGCGACGAGATCTCTGGTCGAGCCGTCGGTTCAGCGCCGGCGTGCAAGATGAACACCTCGTCGGCGAAGTCGGCGAGCACCCTGGCCTCGTCGAAGGCGGAGTCCCCTCCTCCGACGACGACCACGCGCTTGTCACGGAAGAAGGGGCCGTCGCACGACGCGCATCGAGACACACCTCGACCCTCGAACTCCTGCTCACCATCGATGCCGAGCGCCTTACGCTCAGAGCCGCTGGCCACAATGACAGCGCGAGTGTGCAATGGCGCATCCGTTCCAGAGAGAACGAACCCCTCCTCATCAACGGCGATGCCCGAGACCTCGGCCAGCAGAATCTCCGCTCCAGCGGCCTCTGCCGCCTCGAGCAGTTCGACCCCGAGGTCGTAACCAGCGATCGATCGATCGAAGCCCGGCGCGTTGGTGAGGTTCTCCACGCTACTCACCTGTCCGCCCACACCCAATCGGTCGAGCACCAGCGCCCGCGCGCCGCCCTCGGCCATGTGGCGTGCCGCGGTGAGCCCTGCGACCCCCGCCCCCACGATCACGACGTCGTAGTCATTCATCTCAGCATCCTCACGCGCGTCATCGCCACTCATCGATCGAGATCGTCGCGGTCAACCGCGATCCCATGATCTGCCAGTACCCGTTCGTTTCGCCGCCGACCACCACGACGTTGATGCTGCCTATGGGGAACATGTGGATCGGCTCATCGGGCGCGGCCGACAGTCCGCTCGCCATCGGCTCTTCGCCATACGTCGCACGAGGGTATACGTAGTTCTGGATGAGCTGCATATCCCAGTAACGACCTGCTGGCATCTTCGCGGTTTCGTGCAACCACGCGATCAGATCCGCTTTGTCGGTGAAACCGCCGCGGTCGATGAACTGCCGCGCCACGATCGGATCGAGCAACAGCGTCGGAGCGGTGACCGCATCCGTGCCCAGCAGCATGTCCTTCACGTGTTCACGCCAGTATTCTGCGCGCAGTCCGAGGCTGAAGGTCGTCGAGCGGTTGCCGTAGAAGATGCTCACCGTACTGTCCGTGGGCGCGAACCCGCGCTGCACATGCAGCGGCTCCCACGGCGATCGCTCCTCGTTCTCAGCGAAGGTCATGCTGTTGTACGTGTAGTTGTTGCCGAGCGATCCCATGAAGCTCTCCCCGGGCACGGACCCACCCTGCAGGTTCTGCGAGAGCAGACCGTATGCACGGCCGATCGTGGCGTTGGCGTGGTTGTACGGGCCCAGTGCGCCCACGCCGGAATTCATACCTATCTCGGCCCGGATCGGCCCGTTCACCACCGCCATTGCCGCGCCCGAGCTCGAAGTACTGCCGCGAGCACTGCGGCTGCTCGCGGCGAGCGCCAGGATCACCGGAAAGTACTGCGGGCTCGCCCCGGACATCACCGCGTTGACCGCCACCTTCTCGACCGTGTAGCTCCAGGCGCCGCGATTCTCCGTGGGCTGCATGTGTCCGACGATCTCGTCCGGACCGCGACTGGTGCCGGCGAGCATCTCACGCACCCGCGACTCGGTCGGAAGCACGATCGGCAACTGATCCGTCCAGTTCCGCTCTCGGAAGAGTTCGTGCAACCGATCCCGGCCCGCCGGGCCGACGAACCGCTTCTCCTCACGCGTGGACGCGGGGATCGCGATTGATGTCTGCGCGACAGATCGGGTCAGCCCCTCGACGATCTCCTGCATCACGGGCGATCCGGTGATCGGATCGGCGCCATAGACGTACTCGCGCAGCTCTTCGGGCGACTTGCCCATCACTGGCTGTGGCACGAACACCAGCGGCGCCTGAGGCAGTCCACCCATCCGCGTCACCGACTTGACGACCCGCTCGAACTTCTCGGTATGGACCGCGACCGTCGGCACACCGTAGGACGATTCAAGAGTGATCGCGTGCGTCGAGACAGCGGGTGCACAGGTGCTGCAATGCCCTACACCCAGGATTGCGGCATCCCCATCGGATCGGATGCGCTCCCACAGCTCGGGGTCGTCCTTCGCGTACGTCGAGGCGAGCTGCACCAGGTGCGTCGTCACCGATGGCATGTGCTCCTCGAACCACAGCGCCACCTGCTTGAGCAGTTCGATCGAGTCGTCGAATCGACTGTCGACGAGATAGATCGTTCGCCCGTCGAGCGCCTCCAGTCGTGCCGCCGGCGTCTTGCCCTTGACTTCGGGCGCATATCCGGTCGGATCGTGCACCGGCTCGGTCCCCTCATCCCGCTCGGCGGTCTCTTTCTCATCGATCAGTTTGACGTTGCTCATGCGTTCCGTTTCCTTCCTCGACGACTCAACCCATGCCTCACGCGACACCGACGTCGCGCAGCACTGATTTCTGAACCTTGCCCATGATGTTGCGGGGCAGCGCCGGCATGAACACGTAATCACTCGGACGCTTGTACGGGGCGAGCCGTTCCGCCACGTGGGCGGCGATCTGTTCGTGCTCCAACGACGACGCCTGCTCGAGCACGACCGCCGCGATGACCCGTTCGCCGAGATCGGCGTCCGGGATGCCGAATACAGCGCTTTCGGCCACGCCTTCCAGAGCGTCGATCACGGTCTCGATCTCCTTGGGGTAGACGTTGTATCCGCCGCGGATGACAAGATCCTTCTCACGACCGACGATCTGTACGTAGCCGTCCTCATCGATGCGCCCCAGATCACCGGTGATGAAGAACCCGTCTGCGGCGAACGCTTCCGCCGTCTTCTCGGGCATCCCCCAGTAGCCGCTGAAGACATTCGGCCCTGAGACCTCGATCATGCCGATGCCGTTCTCGTCGGGCGCGGCGATCCGCACACGCACCCCCGGCAGTGGTGGACCGACTGTGCCAGGGCGGCGGGCGCCGTCAAGCGGGTTGGAAGTGAGCATCGTCGTCTCAGTCATGCCGTACCGCTCGACGATCTCGTGCCCGGTGCGCTCCCGCCACTCCCTGTGCGTCGCGCTAAGCATCGGCGCGGAACCCGAGATGAACAGTCTGACGCTCTCACTGAGCGTGTCGAGGTCATCGCGCCTCAGCAATCGCGTGTAGTAGGTGGGCACGCCCATCAGCACGCTCGCGCGCGGCAGGGACTCTGCAACAGCGTCGGCATCGAAGCGCGGCAGCAGGATGACTGACGCCTGCGACAGGAGCGACACGTTGATCCCGACGAACAGTCCGTGCGTGTGGAAGAGGGGTAGAGCGTGCACGAGCACGTCGTCTTCGGTGTAGTCCCAGGTCTGCTGGAGCGCACGGGCGTTGGCGAGCAAGTTGCCGTGACTGAGCATCGCCCCTTTCGAACGCCCCGTCGTACCGGAGGTGTAGAGCACCGCGGCGATGTCGTCGAGCCCGCGAACAACCGGCGCGTGCGATGGGTCGGCAGCGAGCGCATCGAGCTCAAGGGAGCCGCTGCCGTCGCCGTCAAGGGTGAGCACTCGGATCGCATGATGTTCACTCAGCTCAGCAACCTCCTGAGCGCGAGCCGAGTCGATGACGATGACCGTCGGGGCTGCGTCGGTGATGAAGTATTCGAGCTCCGGTTGGGTGTACGCGGTGTTGAGAGGGATGTACACCCCGCCTGCGCGGAGAGTGGCGAGATACTGCGCCACGGCGTTCACGCTCTTCTCGACGATCGTGAGCACACGATCGCCAGGTCGGAGCCCTGCCGCTTCGAGGGCGTTCGCGTACCGCCCCGAGAGCGCGTCGAGCTCGTCGTAGCCGATGCTGCCGCCATCCGGCAGAATCAACGCAGCCTTCGACGACGGCGCATCCTGCGGGATCAGTTCGGTGAAGAGGTTCACATCCGTGGGACTCACGAGTCCTGCCTTTCGTATCGATAACTCGCCATCGCCCCGAACGACTGTTGCATTCCGCGAGGAGAGGGGTCGGCGCGCAGATGGATGCGATCAAGCGACGCACCGTTGCCGAGATGGAACCGCGCCACGGCATCGAGTCGACTCCCGTCGCCTCGACGCGAGTGCCGCAGGTAGGTCTCGGATAGGTCTCGCAGAGCGTCATCCTCCGGCGGCGCCTCAGGCGTTCTCGCTTCGGTTACGGCGACGAGCCATCGGCGCAGCCCCGGCATCGGGGACAACGTCACCACGTCCCGGATCCGAGGATGGTCGCGGTGAAGGGTGGCTACCGCGCGAGCGATCAGCAGTTTGCCGAACGCAATGCCGCGGAGGCCGGGCTGTGCCGCCGAGATCGAGTAGAACACTGCGGTCGTCGCCAGATCGATGTCCTGCGGCACGCGGTCGGGGGCCAGGATCTCGGTGATGGTCTCGGGCATGCCCGATGTCAGCGCGATCTCGGCGAAGACGAGCGGCTCTGCAGGCAGCGCCGCATGGAACAGCCCGAAGCAGACACGATCTGCGGGGTGCAACCGGCGACGTAGGTCGGCTCGGTCGATGATCTCATGGACAGCCTCGTGTCGCTCCAATGCATCGTGCGTCACCCTGGGGCTGGCCCAGTCGATCGCTGCGAGTTCGAGACTCTCGGGAGGGAACATCGTCACGAGGACGCGTCGTAGTTCATCGGCCGTGACGCCGTCCGCCGGTGCGGGGTGGCCACGCACGAGAAGCCGTTCCCGCAAAGCAACGAGCTCCCGCACGCGACCCAGATGCGCCGGGCGCCGCTCTGCCGCAGTGAACGCTCCTTCTCGGGCCGAGGGCACGCTGATCGCGCTTCTCATGACCGCCATCGGATCTCGCATCGTCGCGTACCTCCCGATGAATGTATAGCATTCTGAACAGATTGTATGCAATGCTGAGCACGGTTCGACCCAATGGCGGGACAGCCGGTTCGCACCGACGCGACAGCAGAACGCTTCGATTCCCAGAGAGGGTGACGACGATGTCATCAAAAACCCGTTTCGTGAGCGGCAGCGCCCTGAGCGTGGCCGCGATCCTCGCCCTAACCGGCTGTGGTGTCACCAACCAACAGGGTGGCGCCGTGGACTCCGGTGAAGGCCCGTACTACGAGGGGCAGACGATCACGATGATCGTGCCTTTCGATGCCGGCGGTGCGTCCGATACCTTCAGCAGGCTGCTCGCCACCTACCTCACGGAGTACGTCGAGGGGAATCCGGAGGTCGTCGTCGAGAACGTTCCCGGCGGCGGTCAGAAGGAAGGTCTCAACCAGTTCGAGCGTGCCGACCACGAGAACGGGTTGACCCTGGCGATGGCGTCGGGCGGCATCATCGCTTCGACACTGTTCGACACCGAGGGCATCCAGTTCGATCCCACCGACTACGAGACCCTGGCAGCATTCGGTGGCGGGATGACCATCTTCGGAAGCGTGGCTGCCGGAGTCGAGTCTCTCGAGGATCTGCCGACATTCGATCAGACGTTCTTCTACGGCGGCATGGAACTCAACGCATCCGAATCGGTGCGCGTGTTCGCCCTCGGCGAGTTGAGCATCCCGGATTTCGCACCGCTGATGGGCTACGACGGCGGCGGCTCGATCACTACCGCGGTGATGCGCGGAGAGTTGACCGCGGGGAACTCGACCTCGTCTCACTATCTGAACAATGTCCTCCCACTGGAGGAAGACGGCGAGATCATCCCGCTGATGACTCAGGGCTACGTGAAGGACGGCGAAGTCGTGCGGGATCCGGCATTCCCCGACCTCCCGACGATGCCCGAGGCCTATGAGGAGCTGACCGGTGAGGCCGCCGAGGGCACGGGGTGGGACGTCTATCGCGCGGTGACCACTGCACAGACGAACCTGTTGCGCAATTACTGGATCCACGGGGACGCGGATGACGCGGCGAAGGCCGCGCTGCACGAAGCCATCACCGAGGTCGTCGCCGACGAGGAGTTCCTCGCTGAAGCCGAGAAGCTCCTCGGCGAGGTACCGCCGGTTCTACTGGGCGAGGAGGCCGATGCCTCACTCGCTGCCGCACGCGATCTGTCCCCCGAACAGGTGGACTGGGTCAACGACTTCATCGACGCGGCCGCCACCCGATGATCATGCTCGGCGCTCACGCGCGGCACCAGAACCGGACGTGACCGGCGATGTTCGAATCGGCGCTGGAAGCACTCCAGATGATCCTGAGCCCGCAGAATCTGCTCTGGCTCGTGATCGGTGTGGGGATCGGCCTCATCCTGGGTCTCATCCCGGGGCTAGGCGGAATCACCGGCATGGCGGTCCTGTTGCCGCTGATCGTCGGAATGGACCCGGCGAGCGGGATCGGCATGCTCATCGGGTTGAACGCGGCGACAACGATCGGTGACACCTTCCCTTCGGTACTCATGGGCGTGCCGGGGACAGCCGCATCGCAAGCCACCGTGGTCGATGGTTATCCGATGGCGCGCAAGGGTCTGGCGAACGTGGCGCTCGGTGCAGCGTTCACGTCGAACATGATCGGCGGCATCATCGGCGCCATAGCCCTGTTCTTGGTGATCCCGCTCGCTAGACCCATCATCGTCGGCATCGGTTCGCCTCAGCTGTTCATGCTGTCACTGCTGGGACTCGCTCTCGTGATCGTCATCTCGCGCGGTGCCTTGGCGCCCGCGCTCATCACCGGGCTGCTCGGGATGCTGCTCGCGATGATCGGCAGCGCGAACATGACCGGTGACTATCGGTTCACCGGTGGCGTTCTGTATCTGTTCGACGGGATCGATCTCGCCGTACTGGCGATCGGGCTGTTCGCCATCCCGTCCGTGCTGTCGCTGCTCGTGCAGGGTGAGGCCGTCTCAAAAGGGATGTCGTATACGCGCGGCGGAGTGCTCCGCGGCGCGCGGGAGGTCTTCCGCCACAAGCGGGTGGTCGTGGGCAACTCGCTGCTGGGCACTGCCTTGGGGATCATCCCGGGCATCGGAGGCAGCGTCATCGACTGGATCGCGTACGGCGCGACCAAGCGCATGGTCAAAAAAGACCGTGACAACTTCGGCAAGGGCGACATCAGAGGCGTCATCGCACCGGAGGCTGCGAACAATGCCAAGGACGGCGGTGTGCTGGTGCCGACGCTGATGTTCGGGATCCCCGGTAGCGCCACAGCTGCGATCCTGCTCGGCGGCCTGGCCACGATGGGCGTCGCGACCGGGCCGACGATCCTCCGCCCGGAGAACATCTACCTGATCTTCGTCTTCGTGTGGACGTTGGCCATGGCCAACGCGCTCGGCGCGATCGCGAGCGCAAGCCTGGCGGGCCCTCTCAGCAAGCTGAGTCTGCTCAAGCCCTACAGTTATGCACCGTTCCTCCTCGTCGTCATGGTGCTCGCGGCCTACCAGTCGGGCGTGCACTGGGGCGATATCGTCACCGTCGTCGTGCTCGCGTTGCTGTCGTGGGGCATGCAGGCGATCAAATGGCCCCGGCCGCCGCTCATCATCGGATTCGTACTCGGTCAAGGCGCCGAGAACTATCTCTGGATATCGGTGAGCCGATACGACTGGAGCTGGCTGACGCAGCCGGCGACGGTCATTCTCGGCGTGCTCGTCATTGCCACGCTGGTCGCGGGCTTCGCCAATGGCTCTGGCAGGCTGACTCGGCTCGCGAGTTCGATCCTGACCAGACAGAAGGTGAACGATGCCTAGTCTCAGCGTCATACGCGTCATCTCGACCGGCGTCGTGTTCCTCGTCTTCCTGGGTGCGGCGGTGATCTCGCTCGGCGGCGTCTCCAGCCCCACGTACTGGTTCCCCGCCTTCATCGCAATCGCAGGAGTGCTCGCGTCCGGGTACAGTTTCGGCCATGACCTGAGCGCCATCCGTGCCGGCGAGTCTGTCGTCGACGGCGAGGTGACCGACCTGGGTGCCTCCGTCGAGGACGGTGAGCCTCAAGACTCGGCGGTCGTGCGACGGCGAGTGCGCGACTGGATTCTATGGCTCATCGCGTTGCCGCTGCTGTCGCTGGTGCTCCCGTTCTTCTACGCGTCGTTGATCTGGGTCGCAGCCGTCCTCCGGTTCGCCGGCAAACGCACCTGGATCTTCATCGCAGTCTCGGTGATCACGTTCGGCGTCGTACTCAATGTGCTCATCGTGCTTCTGGCGATCCACGTGCCGCCGGCGTTGATCACCGGTTGGGGATGATGCCTCGGCAGGGATCACCCTCCCAGCAGCGACCCCCGCACCGACGGGCGCGCGACGTCCGGAGTGAGCACCGCGAGCACGCGCACCAGCGTCGTGAGCCAGAGCAGTCCGAGCCCGATCACGATCACCTCGAGCACGGTGATCGAGTAGAGATGGAAGCTGTCGGCCAGCACGAACGCGATGACGAGCAGCAGGGCGATGCCCACCGTCGTCAGCAGCAGCGGCCGTGGCGGCCCCGGCATCACGGTGGTCGTCAGGACGCCTGACGCGACGAACAGCACCAGCGTGGAGACGGCGGCGGTGTTGTGGATGACGACGATGTTCTCCTGCGGGAACAGGCCCACCCCGGCCAGCGCGACACCGGTCGCCGCCCACAGCACGACGACCCAGGCGATGCGCCCCAGCGCCGCGTCGCCCAGGACGCGGTGCAGGTCGCGGCCGATGTACGACCCGACCGTCGCGATGAGGATGCCGGCGACGACGAGCGTGCCGTTGAACACCCAGGAGCCGACCCCGATGCCGAGCTGTGAGAAGTTCGTCTCCCACCATTGCGGATCTGCGGCGGTGAGCATGGCGAAGAGCGTGCCGATGACGAGGTAGCTGAAGAGAAGGGTGGCGAGGTCGGCGGTGCGCAGACCGATCCCCGCGTCGAACGTCAGCCTGCCGCCGACGGCACTCGCGACCCCTGTGATGATGCCGCTGCCGAGCGCGGGCAGCTCGAGCCCTTGAAGACCGACGCCGAGCACTTCACTCGCGAGCAGCACGCCCAGCGCGGTCACCCCGGCGAACGCCACCGTCAACGCCACGGCCGACGACGCCGAGATGATCACCTGCCACAGCGGCATCGACGCGTGCTCGCCTCTTCGATGCAGGAAGGTGCTGACGACGAAAGATGCTGCGGCGACGACACCGGCGACGAGTGCTGCCGGCAGGCTGACGGATCCGTCACCGGCGATCGGCCGTGGATTGCCCCACAGCACCGCCGTGCCGATGCCGGTGCCGACCAGGAAGCAGATGACGGTGGCCCAGATCGCTCGGGATTCCTGCCGCATCCTGTGCTCCTGGTCCATGCCTCCATCGAACCACGGGTCGGCGACGTTCCGATCCCGGCCGATGCGACCGCGAGGGATTCAGCCGCGCATCGCGACGCCGCGGCGCCAGTACCCCATGAACGCCACCTGCGATCGGTCGATGCCGAGATCCTTCACCAGGTGCCTGCGCAGCGTCGTGACGACTCCGCTCTCGCCCGCGATCCAGAAGTACCGCTCGTCCGCGACCGCACCGACCACGTCTTCGCCGCCGCCCGAGTAGACCGGGGTCTCCCAGACGAGCTCCTCGCCCTCAGCATCCTGCACGACGATCTCGGTGTGGCCGGTGGCGCCCAGGCAGTCGAGCACGGTGGGGATCAGGCGCAGCCCGTGAGCCGCATCCCCCCGCGGCAGCCAGTGCACCTCCACCCCCTCCGGCGCATCGATCGGAAGGACGTCATCCGCTGTGGGCACCTCGATGAACGCGAGACCGCGCAGGCTCCGCGGTGCGTCCTCCAGTATGCGGGCGATCGCCGGGGCTGCGGTCTCGTCGCCGACCAGCATCACGGATGACGCCGCCCCCGGCGCGTACTCGATGCCGCTGCGGTCCTCCCGTCCGCGGCGCGGACCGACCATCCACAGCTCGTCCCCGCGCGACGCGCCGCTCGCCCACAGCGACGCGGGGCCGGTGAGCCCCGGCGCGAGGTGCAGTACGAAATCGACGACTACCTCGGTGCCGGCATCCGAGACATCGAGTGAGCGCACCGAGTAGGTGCGCATCGACCCGCGCTGCTCCTCCGGTACCGCGAGATATCCGCCCCACCAGTCGTCGGCGTCGCGATCGAGGTCGGGAAGGATGCCGGATGCCGGAGGGAAGACCAGCTTGATCCGCGCGTCGAAGACATCGCCAGGGGTGCCGAACTCCTCGAGGTCGAGCCCGCCGAACGTGACGCGCACGAAGTTCGGCGAAACCCGTTCGACTGCGCGCACCTCGGCGCGGGCGAGGACATAGGAGGGGCGCTGCGTGGTGGTGGTGCCAGCGGACATGATGCCTTCCGATCGGCGTGAGTATCGGCTTCGCCTGCGGTGTACGGGCATTTGCCAGCGACGAATCGGGCCGACTAAGATCTAGGCAAGCCTACCCTAAGTCAGCGTCAGTGCTGCGTGGGGACATCCGTGCGCGGCTCATCCGCGGCATCCCTGGCTCCCCCTCGATCGAACTGGAGTTCACCTTGCGCACTCGCTCCCGGTATGCGGCCGTCGCAGCCCTCGTGGCCTCCGCGGCCCTCGTCCTCTCCGCATGCGGCGGCACGCCGGAATCAGAGACTGACGGCACCGCACAGTCCTCGGGCGACTATCCGATCACGATCGAGCACGCGCTCGGCACGACCACGCTCGACGAGAAGCCCGAGCGCGTGGCCACGGTCCAGTGGGCCAACCACGAGGTCCCCCTCGCACTCGGCATCGTGCCGGTCGGCATGGCTGCGGCGAACTTCGGCGATGACGACGGCGACGGACTGCTGCCCTGGGTCAAGGAGAAGCTCGACGAGCTGGGCGCCGACACCCCCGTGCTGTTCGACGAGACCGACGGCATCGACTTCGAGGCCGTCGCGGACACCGACCCCGATGTCATCCTCGCGTCCTACTCCGGCCTGACGCAGGAGGACTACGACACGCTGAGCGAGATCGCGCCCGTCGTCGCGTACCCCGAGGGCCCATGGGCGACCTCGTGGCAGGACGTCATCGAGTACAACGCACTGGGCATGGGCATGGGCGCCGAGGGCGAAGAGCTCATCGCCGACATCGAGCAGGAGATCACGGACTCACTCGCCGAGTACCCGCAGCTCGAGGGGACGTCCACCATGTTCCTCACGCACGTCGACCCTGCTGACCTGAGCACCGTGAACTTCTACACCGCGAACGACACCCGCGCCGCGTTCTTCGAGGACCTCGGACTCGGAACGCCCGCGGCAGTCGAGGAGGGATCCGCGAGTGGCGAGTTCTCCGGCAAGATCAGTGCCGAGCAGGTGGATGTCTTCGATGACGTCGAGGTGATCGTGACGTACGGCGACCAGGAACTGGTGGACGTGCTCGAGGCCGATCCGCTCCTGTCGCAGATGCCGGCGGTCAAGAACGGGGCGATCGTGTCGCTGGACGGTGCAGGTTCACTGGGGACCGCCGCCAACCCGACGCCGCTGGCGATCTCGTGGGTGCTCGACGACTACCTCGCGCTCCTCGCGGATGCCGCAGACAAGGTGAAGTGACGCACCTGGAAGACCAGAGCGCTGTGGGCGTCGCCGTCGTGCGACGCCCACAGCGCGTTCGCCTGCTCTGGCTGATCGCGGTCGTCATCGTGCTGGTCCTGCTCTTCGCGGCATCCGTCGCGATCGGGTCGCGCGACGTCACCTGGGCGGACATCGTCGCCGGACTCTCCGGCTCGACCGACAGCATCAGCGAGGCCGCCGTGGTCAAACGCGCCCCGCGCACCATGCTCGCCGTGCTCGTCGGCGCCGCTCTGGCACTGTCGGGCGCGGTCATGCAGGGCGTGACCCGCAACCCGCTCGCCGACCCCGGCATCCTCGGCGTCAACATGGGCGCCTCACTGGCCATCGTCATCGGCATCGCCTGGTTCGGGCTCTCCTCCGCCGACGGCTACCTCTGGGTGGCGATCATCGGCGCCGGCGCAGCCGCCGTCTTCGTCTACACGGTGGGCTCGCTCGGTCGCGGTGGAGCCACGCCCCTCAAACTCGCTCTCGCGGGCGCCGCCACCTCCGCCGCACTCGCATCCTTCGTCACCGCCGTCTACCTGCCCCGTGGCGACATCTCCGGTGTCGTGCGCTCCTGGCTGGTCGGCGGGGTCGGCGGCGCCTCCTGGACATCGATCCAGCAGATGCTCCCCTTCCTCGTGGTCGGCGCCGCCATCACGCTGCTCTCCGCCCGAGGTCTCAATTCCCTCGCACTCGGAGACGACCTCGCGGCCGGTCTCGGCGAGCGCGTCGCCGTCGTGCGCGCGTCCTCCGCGCTCGGCGCCGTTCTCCTGTGCGGGGCTGCGACCGCCATCGCGGGTCCGATCGCGTTCGTCGGACTCATGATCCCGCACGCCTGCCGTCTGCTCGTGGGCGTCGACCACCGCTGGCTGCTGCCCTTCTCGGCGCTCAGCGGAGCGTGCCTCGTCGTGGCGGCCGACATCCTCGGGCGGATCGTGGCCCGCCCGGGCGAGATCGACGTCGGCATCATCACGGCCGTCGTCGGCGCCCCGGTCTTCATCGCCATCGTCCGCCGCCAGAAGGTGCGTGCGCTGTGACCGTTCAGACATCGACGCACTCGCCCGCCACGAGCATGGACGACGTCGCGACCGCGATCGCACGCGGCCGCGGTCGCCGCCACCGTCGGCGCCGTGGCGTGATCGTGGTGCTCACCACCCTCATCGTGCTGATGTTCGCCGTCTCGCTCATGGTCGGCAACACCTTCTATCCGCTCGGCGACGTCATCGGCGTGATCCTCGGGCAGGACGTCGACGGCGCGACGTTCACCGTCGGTCGCCTCCGTCTGCCGCGTGCCGTGCTGGCGGTGATCGTCGGGCTCAGCTTCGGCGTCGCCGGCGTCACCTTCCAGACCATGCTGCGCAATCCGCTCGCGAGTCCCGACATCATCGGCATCAGTGCCGGGGCCAGTGCCGCGGCGGCCTTCGCCATCATCGTCCTCGGCCTGAGCGGGACGATGGTCTCCGTCTTCGCGATCGTCGCAGGACTGGTCGTGACGGTCGTCATCTACCTGCTTTCGACCAGTTCGGGCTCGGCAGGAACCCGGCTCATCCTGATCGGCATCGGCATCGCGGCGATGCTCGAAGCCCTCACGCAGTACGTGCTCTCGCGCGCCGGTCAGTGGGAGCTGCAGGAGGCGCTGCGCTGGCTGACCGGAAGCCTCAACGGCAGCACCTGGAACCAGGTGCTGCCCACACTCGCCGCGCTCATCGTCCTCGGTGCGCTGCTGCTCAGCCGGTCGCGCGATCTCGACGCGATGCGCCTCGGTGAGGACACGGCCTCCGCCCTCGGCGTGCGCGTCGACCGCACCAGACTCATCGTCGTGATCGCCGCGGTCGGACTGATCGCCTTCGCCACGGCCGCCACCGGGCCCATCGCCTTCGTTGCCTTCCTAGCCGGCCCGATCGCCGCTCGGATCGTCGGCCCGCACGGATCGATGCTCATCCCCTCGGCGCTCGTGGGCGCACTGCTCGTGCTCGTCGCCGACTTCGTCGGACAGAACCTCGTCGGGATGCGCTACCCCGTCGGCATCGTCACCGGCGTACTCGGCGCCCCGTACCTCGTCTATCTCATCATCCGCACCAACCGCGCGGGAGGGTCGCTATGACCGCATCGCACACACTCGTCGCCGAACAGCTCACTCTGGGATACGGCGATCGGAGCGTGATCGAGGAGCTCGATCTGTCCGTTCCGCCAGGGAAGATCACCACGATCGTCGGCCCCAACGCGTGCGGCAAGTCCACCCTGCTGCGCTCGATGTCACGACTGCTCGCACCGCGTGCGGGCCAGGTCGTCCTCGACGGCGCGTCGGTGCACCGGATGCCGGCGAAGCAGCTCGCACGCACGCTCGGCCTGCTGCCGCAGTCGCCGATCGCTCCAGAGGGCATCACCGTCGCCGACCTGGTCGGACGCGGACGGCATCCGCATCAGGGCATCTTCACGCGCTGGACCCGCGAGGACGACGAGGCTGTGGCCGAGGCGCTGCTGGCGACCGACACCGTCGCGCTCGCGGACCGCGCCGTGGACGAGCTCTCCGGAGGGCAGCGCCAGCGCGTGTGGATCGCGATGGCACTCGCGCAGCACACCGATCTGCTGCTGCTGGACGAGCCGACGACCTTCCTCGACGTGAGCCATCAGGTCGAGGTGCTGGATCTGCTCACCGATCTGAACCGGCGTCGCGGGACGACGATCGTCATGGTGCTGCACGAACTGAACCTCGCCGCCCGTTACGCGGATCACCTCATCGCGCTCAGCGGCGGACGCGTGCATTCGGCCGGCGATCCGACGAGCGTGCTGACGCCGACGATGGTGCAGTCCGTGTTCGGCATCGAGAGTCAGGTGATCGTCGATCCGACCTCCGGCAAGCCGCTGATGCTGCCGATCGGGCGGCATCACATGCGGCAGCCGTAGAGCCTCACGGGGCCGGGACGGCCTCTTCGAGCAGCGGGGTCAGGTTCTCGACGGTGTAGAGCGCCGCCTGAGGGGACCCGAGCGAGTACGCAGCCGAGATGTCGCCGTCGATGACGATGGCGCGGTTCTCCTCCACGGCGCTGAGCTTGCGCCACTGCGGGTCGTCGGTGATCTCGGTGGTCTCGATGTAGATCGGGAAGGCGACGATCAGGTCTGCCTCCATCGCGTCCAGTTCCTCGCTGGAGATCGAGACCGAGAAGCCCCCCGAGTTGACCGGGATCTTCTGGATCGTCGGGTTCTGCACGAAGCCGAAGCGCTCCATGGTCTCGACCCGGTTGCTCCCTTCGACGTACGCGCCCCAGCCCTCGCTGGTCCTCGTGGCGGCCGTCACCGTCTTGCCCTGCCATTCCGGATGCGCCTCGGCGGCCTCCGTGTAGGCGGTCTCGATCTCGTCCAGCAGCGCTTCGCCCTCTTCCGGCACGCCGAGAGCGATCGAGATCATCTCCACCTGCTGCTGCTGGGTCGTCAGGTAGCTTTCGCCGCCCTCCGGAACACTGACGGTCGTCGCGATCTCGGCCAGGCGGTCGTAGCGATCCTGGTCACCGCTGCCGCGCACGTCGAGGATGAGGTCGGGCTGGAGCGCCGCGATAGCCTCGTAGGACGGTTCGAGCGTGTCGATGATCTCCGGGGAGGTGTCGTAGAGGCCCTCCGCCCACGGTCCGACGCCGTCGCCGCCGAAGGCGAGCCAGTCCGACGCCCCGACGGGCTGGACGCCGAATGCGAGCGCCGTCTCGGCGTCGCCCCACCCGAGGGCGACGACTCGCTGCGGCGCGCTCTCGATCGTGATGTCTCCGAAAGCGGTCTCCACGGTCTGCGGGAACGATCCTGTCGTCGAGGTCTCGCCGGTCGGCTCCTCCTTGTCCGCGCCGGCGGAGCTCGCACATCCCGTCAGCGTCACTGCCAGAAGGGCGACGACCGCCGCGAACTTGTGCCTCGAGTTCATCCGTTGCTGCCTTTCAGGCTCATCTCCGGGTCGTGGGCCGTCTGCCCACCCCATTCTTCATCCAGCTTAGGTTAGCCTAAGCTGGATGGGTGACCCCACCGTCGATCGCACGCGCGAGCCCCGCAGGCGGTGCCTCCGCAGCCGAGCGACCGCCGCGCGGACGACGCCTCCTGGGATTGCTGGTCATCGCGATCCTGCTCGTCACCGTCACCATGCTCAGTCTGATGATCGGTGCTCGCGACGTGCCGCTGCGGGTCGTCTGGGAGACGCTGATCGGCATCTCGGCCGATAGCGACGCCGAGACGGTGCTCGGGCTGCGCATTCCCCGCACCGTCCTCGGACTGCTGGTGGGCGCAGGGCTCGGAGTCGCCGGAGCGCTGATCCAGGCGGTGACACGCAATCCGCTCGCCGATCCCGGCATCCTCGGCGTGAACGCCGGCTCCGCATTCGCGGTCGCGATCGCCGTCGGAGTGTTCGGGATCACGTCCCCACCCGCGTACCTGTGGTTCGCGTTCGGCGGCGCCCTGGTCACGACGATCGTGGTGTACCTCATCGGGTCGGCGGGACGAGCATCGATCAGCCCTGCGCGCATAACCCTGGCCGGGGTCGCGATCGGCGCCGTGCTGGCCGGCATCACCTCCGCCATGGTGCTCGCCGATCCGAAGGGCTTCAACGCGATGCGGGCGTGGGAGTCGGGCTCGATCGCCGATCGGGGATGGGAGGTCGTCGCCGTGGCAGCGCCGTATCTCGCGGTCGGTCTCGTGCTCGCCCTGCTGCTGGGACGCTCCCTCAATGCGGTCGCGCTCGGAGACGATCTCGCCCGCGCTCTCGGATCGAGCGTGCCGAGCACTCGGATCCTGGCGATCGTCGCGGTCACGCTGCTGTGCGGAACCGCCACTGCCATGGCCGGTCCGATCGTGTTCGTCGGGCTCATGATCCCGCATCTCGCCCGGTGGATCGTCGGTCCGGATCAACGGTGGATCATCGCCTACTCGATGCTGCTCGCACCCATCCTGCTGGTCGCCGCCGACGTCCTCGGCCGCATCCTGCTGCGCCCAGGTGAGATACCGGTGGGCATCGTGACGGCGTTCCTCGGAGCGCCGGTGCTGATCCTCCTCGTCCGCACGCAGAGGGCGAGCGCGCTGTGACGGTCAACACTCGCGCGCCGCGCCGCAGGCGTGTGCCGGACGGCCATCTCGCACTGCCGGTTCCCGGCGGACGCATACCGATCCCGCGGCGGGGTCTCCTCGTCGGCACGATCGCGTCGTCGGCCATCATCGTCGTCGCCGTGACCGCCCTGACCCTCGGGGATTACCCGCTCACCGTGCCCGAGGTGATCGCGGCGCTGTTCAGCGACCAGGGGTTCGCGAGCAGGATCGTCGGAGAATGGCGTCTTCCCCGGATCGTGGCGGCCATCGTCTTCGGTGCGGCGCTCGGAGCCTCGGGCGCGCTCTTCCAGACACTGACGCGGAACCCGCTCGGCTCACCCGACATCATCGGGTTCTCCACCGGCGCGTACACCGGAGCGATCCTCGTGATCACGATCGCGGGCGGCGGATTCATCGCCGTCTCAGCGGGCGCCCTGGCGGGCGGACTCGCGACCGCCGCCGTCGTCTACGTGCTGGCATGGCGCAACGGAGTGCAGGGATTCCGCCTCATCATCGTCGGGATCGCCGTCACCGCTCTGCTCAGCAGCGTGAACACCTTCCTCCTCCTCCGAGCGCAGACCGAGGTCGCGATGAGCGCTGCCATCTGGGGCGCCGGTTCGCTCTCGCTCGTCGGCTGGGATCAGATCGCGGTCACCGCGATCCCCCTCCTGCTGCTCGCCGTCGGCACCATGATCGTCATCCGACCGCTGCGACAGCTCGAGCTCGGCGACGACGCGGCGCACGCTCACGGAGTGCGACCCGAACCCGTGCGCCTGCTGGTCATGGTGGTGGGCGTCGCCCTCATCGCGATCGTCACCGCGGCCTCTGGACCGATCGCCTTCATCGCCCTCGCCGCGCCTCAGATCGCCCGCCGACTGAGCGCCAGCGCCGGAATCCCGGTGGCGGGATCGGCGATCGTCGGGGCGTTCCTCCTGCTCGCCGCCGACGTCATCGGCCAGCATGTCGTCCCCGGGTCGGCTCCCGTCGGCATCGTCACGGTCGTGATCGGCGGCATCTATCTCATCGCACTGCTCGTCAACGAAGCACGAAGGCAACTGTAGACATGACCGCACCGGATACTCGCCTCCACGCCGACGATCTCACCCTGGCCTACGATCGTCGGGTCGTCTCGGAACAACTGTCCATCAGCATCCCGGATCAGTCGTTCACCGTGATCGTCGGGCCGAACGCATGCGGGAAGTCCACCCTGCTGCGCGCTCTGTCGCGTCTGCTCCTCCCGAGCAGAGGAGAGGTCGTGCTGGACGGCAAGGCGATCTCGTCGTACCGGGCGAAGGAGGCCGCGCGCATCATCGGGCTCCTGCCGCAGAGCTCGATCTCCCCGGAGGGGATCACGGTCGTCGACCTCGTCGGACGTGGCCGATATCCGCACCAGGGACTCATCCGGCAGTGGACCGACCAGGATCAGGATGCCGTCGAGGCCGCGATGCTCGCGACGAACATCGTCGATCTGCGGGCCCGACAGGTGGACGAGCTCTCCGGCGGTCAGCGGCAGCGCGTCTGGGCGGCGATGGCGCTGGCGCAGCAGACGCCGATTCTGCTCCTCGACGAGCCGACAACGTTCCTGGACATCGCCCACCAGATCGAGCTCCTCGACCTGTTCGCAGATCTGCACTCGGCCGGGAACACCCTCGTCGCGGTCCTGCACGACCTCAACCACGCGTCCAGGTACGCCACCCACCTCGTGGCGATGCGGGACGGGAGGGTCATCGCCGAGGGCGCACCGAGGGAGATCGTGACGTCGACGCTCGTGCGCGAGGTGTTCGGCCTGGAGTGCCGGGTCATCGAGGATCCGGCGACGGGCACGCCCATGGTCGTCCCGGAATCGAGAGCGGTGCGGACCGCGCGAGCGTGAACGCGTGGCCTGGCGCCGACGCCCCCTCTCGGCGTCGACGCCCCCTCTGAACCACGCAGACCGGAGGGGGCGCCGGCGCCTGAAGGGGGCGTCGATGCCCACCGGCACCAGCGCTAACGTGGGGTCATGCGGATGACGTCGGCGGTGCGCAGCGCGAAGCGCGCACCCCTGCTGCAGGTCGTGAAGTCGGCCGTGGCGACGATCGGCGCCTGGCTGATCGCCGGCTGGCTGGTGCCAGGACCGCTGCCGGTGTTCGCGGCGATCGCCGCACTGCTCGTGGTGCTGCCGAGCGTGAACCAGTCGTTCACGAAGGCGATAGAGCGCAGCGCAGGGGTGATCGTCGGCGTCGTGATCGCGACGGGACTCAGCCTGCTGCTGGGACCGCAGAGCTGGGTGGTCCTGCTCGCGATCGTGGTCGCGATGCTGGTGGCATGGGTGTTCCGTGCGACGCCGGGGATGGGGAATCAGGTCGCGATCTCGGCCATGCTGGTGCTCGCGCTGGGTTCATCCAGCCCCCAGTACGCCCTGGACCGCATCGTCGAGACGCTGATCGGCGTCGCGATCGGCATCATCGTCAACGCGCTGATCGTGCCCCCTGTGCTCACCGAGCCGGCACGGCGGGATCTCGGCCTGCTGGGCACGGAGATCGCCGCCAGTCTCGACCGGCTGGCCTCGGCGCTGCCGACTGCGCAGACGCCCGCTCAGCTTCAGGGATTGATGGTGGAGGCGCGACTGCTGCGGCCGATGCGCGATGCCGCCGAAGCATCCATCACCGCGGGCGAGGAATCGCTCACGCTCAATCCGCGCCGTTCGCAGCGCGGCGACCTCGCCGAGATGCGCGCACTTCTGGACAGGCTCTCCCCGATCGTCACGCAGGTGATCGGGATGACGCGAGCGTACTTCGACCACTACGACGACACTCTTGCCGACGAACCGACGGTGCATGCGATCGCCGAGCAGCTTCGCCGGGCGGGCCACGATGTGCGCCTTGCCGTGCAGGTCGCCGACGTCGCACCCGAACCGTCACCGGAGACCTCGGCGATCCCGGCGCTGACCGCTCCGCTGCAGGTGAAGCCGCCGGCATCCGGTCACTGGATCCTGATCGGCTCGCTCATGGAGGATCTGCGCCGCGTCCGCGACGAGCTCGTCGGCGAGGCGTGCCGCGGCGGGCCGGAGTGACGCGTCGAACCATACACCCGTCAGTTGATTTCACGGATGTCAGCCGAAACCGGCCGATCTGTGCTGACATCTGTGTTCTGGACTGACATCTGTCACCGGGGCGCCGGCCGTACGCTGGAATCATGGCCGACACGATGACCGTTCCCGAGGTGCTCAGCGAGCTCGCGGCGCTCGAGGATCCGAAGATGCGCGCCGCGAACGAGAAGCGCGGCGACGACCACGGCATCAACCTGTCGAAGATGCGGGGGCTCGCGAAGCAGATCAAGACGAACCATCCCCTGGCGAAGGAGCTGTGGTCGACCGGTGAGACCGCGCCGCGCCTGCTCGCGATGCTGATCTGCACGCCGCGCGCGTTCACCGCCGACGAGCTCGACGCGATGCTGCGTGAGACGCATCCGCCGAAGGTCAACGACTGGTTCGTGAACTACATCGCCAAGAAGTCGCCGCTCGCCGAGCAGATGCGTCAGCGGTGGTTCGACGACAGCGATCCGACGGTCGCCGCCGCCGCGTGGTCACTGACCAGCGAACGCGTCGCGAAGAACCCCGAAGGGCTCGACCTCGAGGATCTGCTCAACCGCATCGAGCGCGACATGAAGGATGCGCCGGCACGGCCGCAGTGGTCGATGAACGAGACGCTCGCGCAGATCGGCATCCATCATCCGCCGCTGCGCGCCCGCGCACTGGAGATCGGCGACCGGCTGCAGGTTCTCGCCGACTACCCGACCGCGCCCGGGTGCACCTCGCCGTTCGCGCCGATCTGGATCAACGAGATCGTCAAACGCCGCGAGGGCTGACTCTAGGCTGAGTGCATGAGCACGCACATCGCCGCCGAGCCAGGTCAGATCGCCCCCATCGTCCTGTTCCCCGGCGATCCGCTGCGCGCCAAGTGGATCGCGGACACCTTCCTCACGGATGCGCAGCTCTATTCGGAGACGCGCGGGATGCTGGGGTTCACCGGCACCTGGAACGGGCACCGCGTCGCGGTGCAGGGGTCGGGCATGGGCCAGCCGTCCATGGCGATCTATGCGACCGAGCTGTTCAAGGATTACGACGTGCAGACGATCGTGCGGGTCGGCTCGTGCGGAGCGCTGACCGAGCGGCTCGCCGTGCGCGACATCATCATCGCGAACGGCGCCTGCACGGATTCCGGCATCAACCGCGTGCGGTTCAACGGGCTCGACTACGCCCCGGTCGCCGACTTCTCGCTGCTGCGCGCGGCGGTCGAGGCGAGTGAGACCATGTCGCTGGACGCCGCCGTGCACGTCGGGCTGCTGTTCTCGAGCGACCAGTTCTACAGCACGCGGCCCGAGCTGACCGAGCCGTTCGTCGCCCACGGTGCACTGGGCGTCGAGATGGAGACCAGCGGGCTGTACACGCTGGCGGCGTTCCACGGACGCCGGGCGCTGAGCATCTGCACTGTCTCCGATCACATCGTGACCGGCGAGGAGACCACCGCGCAGGAGCGCGAGCAGACCTTCGGCGACATGATCGAGATCGCGCTGCGCGCGGCGACGGCCTGATCTCCGGCATCCCTCCGACCGTCGAGCGCGACGCTCGGTAGGCTGAATCGGATATGACAGGCACGACGTCGACACCCGGCAGTGTGATCCGGACCCCCGGGATCATCGCACTGATGTCGATGTCGACGCTGGGCTTCGCGGGCTTCGGCGCGCTCGTGTCGACGGTGCCGCTGTGGGCCGTGCGCGGCGGCGCGGACGAAGTCGGCGGCGGCCTCGTGAACGCCGTGATGATGGCCGCGACCGTCGCGGTGCAGACGACCGTCCCGGCAGCACTGCGCCGCTTCGGATGGACCCCGACGCTCGTGGCCGGTGTGGCGCTGCTCGGTGCACCGTCGCTGCTGCTGCTCCTCACTGATGCTCTGCCTGCGATCCTCACGATCTCCGCCGCACGCGGCGCCGGCTTCGCGGTGATCACCGTGTGCGGATCGTCCGCGGTGGCGATGCTGGTGGACCCCGCCCGCCGCGGCCGCGCGATCGGCCTCTACGGTCTGTCGATCGCCGCCCCGCAGATCTTCCTCGTGCCGACGTCGGTGTGGATCGCGGAGAACATCGGCTTCTGGGTTGTCTTCGCCATCGGAGCAGCTCCGCTGATCGCAACGGTCCCCGCGTTCCTCCTCGCCCGACGACTCGACCGGATGTCGCAGTCACCGGCAGCCGATCATGTCGCACACGGGACGAGCGCACGGGTGTGGCTCGCACTGACCGCGCCGAGCGTGGTCCTGCTCACGATCACCGCCCCTGGTGGGGCGCTGCTCACTTTCGTGCCGCAGTTTCCCGAGGTGGGCGGCTTCGCGGTCGCCGGTCTGTTCGCACTCACGGCGTGCGCCGCGATCGCCCGCTGGCTCGTCGGCGGGCCGGCCGATCGTTTCGGGCATCTGGCGTTCCAGCCGCCGTTGCTCCTGATCGGAGCGTCGGGGCTCGCACTGTGCGTGTGGTCGATGCTCGGCGGAGGAGGCGCGGCCCTGGTCGGCGGAATGGCGCTCACCGGCGTCGCGTACGGCGCACTGCAGAACGTCACGCTGATCGAGTCGTTCGCTGCGGTCGGACCCCGCCACCGCGACGTCGCGAGCGCCGTCTGGAACATCGGCTTCGACTGCGGCACCGGCATCGGCGCGCTGGTGGTGGGCTTCATCGCCGCAGGCACCGACTTCAGCGTCGCGCTGGCCACGACTTCGGTGCTCTGCATCATCGTCGCGATCGTCGTGCTGGTGCGCATCCTGGTCGGTCGGCGTCGCCGACGTCGACGCATTCGAATCGAACCGTGAGGAACCTCCCCTGCAGTGAGGGATGATCGAAGGACCATGATTTCTTCCGCGCGCCTCGATCCGACCTCCCTGCGCGACACCGAGGGCGCGATCGACCCGGATGCCGTCTACCTGGCATTCGTCGAATGGGCTGAGGGCACCGGCATTCAGCTGTACCCGGCGCAGGACGAGGCCGTCATCGAGATCGTCTCCGGACAGAATCTGATCCTCTCCACTCCCACCGGCACCGGAAAGTCGCTCGTCGCCATCGGTGCGCATTTCGCGGCGCTCGTCGAGGGCCGCCGCAGCTACTACACCGCGCCGATCAAGGCCCTCGTGAGCGAGAAGTTCTTCGCGCTCGTCGACATCTTCGGCCCTGAGAACGTCGGCATGATCACGGGCGACTCCTCCGTGAACGCGGACGCGCCGATCATCTGCTGCACGGCGGAGATCCTCGCGAACCTGGCGCTGCGTCAGGGGCCGTCGGCCGACGTCGGCCAGGTCGTGATGGACGAGTTCCACTTCTACGCCGACCCCGATCGCGGCTGGGCGTGGCAGGTGCCGCTGCTGACTCTGCCGCAGACGCAGTTCATCCTGATGTCGGCGACGCTCGGCGATGTGACCGCGCTGGCCGAGGATCTGACCCGCCGCACAGGACGCGAGACGGCGACGGTCACGGGTGTCGAGCGGCCGGTTCCGCTGCACTTCTACTACGAGCTGACGCCGATCCACGAGACCGTCGACGATCTGCTGACGACCGGCCAGGCGCCGATCTACGTCGTGCACTTCTCACAGGCCGCCGCGATGGAGCGCGCGCAGGCGCTGTCGAGCATGAAGATCGCCACGCGAGAGCAGCGCGATCAGATCGCCGAGCTCATCGGAGAGTTCCGCTTCACGACCGCGTTCGGCAAGACGCTGTCCAAGTTCCTGCGCGCCGGCATCGGCGTGCACCACGCTGGCATGCTGCCGAAGTATCGTCGGCTCGTCGAGCAGCTGGCGCAGCGCGGGATGCTGCGCGTGATCTGCGGCACCGACACGCTCGGCGTCGGCATCAACGTGCCGATCCGCACGGTGCTGCTCACGGCGCTGACGAAGTTCGACGGCACGCGCATGCGACAGCTCAACGCCCGCGAGTTCCATCAGATCGCCGGTCGTGCGGGCCGCGCCGGCTTCGACACCGCCGGCACAGTGGTCGCCCAGGCGCCCGAGCACGAGACCGAGAACGCCGCGCTGATCCGAAAGGCCGGTGACGACCCGAAGAAGAAGCGCAAGATCATCCGCAAGAAAGCACCGGACGGTTTCGTGTCGTGGGGAGAGCCGTCGTTCCGCAAGCTGATCGACGCCGAGCCGGAGACGCTGACCTCGCACATGCAGATCACGAGCGCGATGATGCTCAACGTGATCGGGCGCGGCGGCGACGTGTTCGGCAATATGCGCGCGCTGGTATACGACAATCACGAGCCTCGAGCGCGGCAGCGGATGCTGGCGATCCGCGCGCTGGGCATCTATCGGACGCTGCGGGAATCGGGGATCGTCGAGCAGACTGCAGACGGAGAGATCCGTCTCACGGTCGATCTGCAGCCGAACTTCGCACTCAACCAGCCGCTGTCGCCGTTCGCGCTGGCCGCATTCGAGCTGTTGGATCCGGATGCCGCGACCTTCGCCCTCGACATGATCTCGATCGTCGAGGCGACGCTCGACGATCCGCGCGCGGTGCTGAGCCAGCAGGAGTTCCTCGCGCGTGGCGACGCGGTCGCGGAGATGAAGCGCGAAGGCATCGAGTACGACGAGCGCATGGAGCTGCTCGAGCAGATCACGTATCCGAAGCCTCTCGAAGAGTTGCTCGGCGCGGCCTTCGACACGTACAGCGCTGCGCAGCCGTGGATCCGCGACTTCGAACTGCATCCGAAGGCCGTTGTCCGCGACATGTACGAGCGTGCCATGTCGTTCGGGGAATATGTCGCGTACTACAAGATCGCCCGCTCGGAGGGCGTCGTGCTGCGGTATCTCTCGGACGCGTACCGCGCCGCGTCGCAGACGATCCCGGAGGATCTCAAGAATGAGGATCTGCGCGATCTGATCGAGTGGCTCGGCGAGCTCGTTCGCCAGGTCGACTCGAGCCTCCTGGATGAGTGGGAGGAGCTGCGCTCGGGCACCGACAACGGAGTGGTCGACCTTCCCCGCCATGACGACGAGCCGATCGTGCCGCCGGCGCCGAAGCGTCTGACTTCCAACGTGCGCGCGTTCCGCATCCTGGTGCGCAACGAGTTGTTCCGCCGCGTGCAGCTCGCCGCCCGCGAGGACGTCGACACGCTCGCGGCGCTCGACTCCTCATTCGGCGAAGCCGGCTGGAACGACGCCCTCGACGCCTACTTCGCCGAGCACGACGACATCCTCACCGGCCCTGACGCGCGAAGCTCGAAGCTGCTGCTCCTCACCGAGGGCCAGGCGCAGTGGACCGCGCGTCAGATCATCGACGACCCCTCCGGTGACCACGACTGGGGCATCTCAGCGACCATCGATCTCGCTGCATCCGATGAAGCAGGCGAGGCCGTCGTGACAGTGACCGCGGTGGACCGGCTCTAGGTGCTCGATCCCGGCCGGTCGATCCGCGAGACGAAGTGGAGTGGAGCATCGAGCGGATTCTCCGGCTCCATGTCGCCTTCGCCGATGCGGCGGAAACCGGATTTCTCGAGCGCACGCCACGACGCCGTGTTCCCCGCCACCACCGGCACGATGACGGCCGGACAGTCGGGGTGGCTCGACCATGTGTCCGCGATGATCGCGCGGATGATCGCCGTCCCCAGACCGCGCCCCGTCCGGGCGGAGTCCGCGACGAAGTAGTCGATCGTGACCGCGCCGGACGGCACATCGACGATCGCACTGAGCTCACGGAGATCCTCCGCGTAGTCCTCTATGCGCGAGCGCTGCACGAGGGCTTCGGGAGTCCCGTCCACCGACACGAGCAGATCCTCCCCGGCCTCGTCGCCGCGGGTGCCCGGTCCGAAGTCGCGAGCCACCCCGTCGGGAGTGAAGTCGTGATGCCAGTACCGGTGCACGTGCGGCCGCGACAGCCAGTCCGAGAGCAGCGGGAAGTCGGCCTCGACGACCGGTCGCCACGTGATCGTCTCCGCTGATGTCGGGGCATCGTCCATCCCGCCATGCTCGCCCGCCTCGCGTCATCGGGCAACCCCCGAGCGTCGATCGTCTCCAGACCGCGTTCAGCCGTGCATCCGCGGGTCTTCGGTCGGATCGGAGTACGCCGGCGGGCAGCCTGAGGCGACAGCATCCGGTCGCAGTTCGTAGTGCCACGACTCGTTGCCGTAGATCTGGCACAGCCCGTACTGCGCGCCGTGCTGCGCGAGCCAGTCGGTCGCCGTGAGCGGGCCGATGTCGACAGCATCCCCCGACACATGCGCTGAGGTCTGCGCCGTCGCGACCCAGCGTGCCGCCTCCTCCTCCGAGCCGTAGTCATCGACAGCCGCGCGCAGCAGGAAGCTCTGATACTCCGGCGATCGCCAGCCGCTGTTGACGTCGAACTCGACACCGCCCGCCTCGGCATCCGTGGCCGCCCGGCGCAGTGCGTCGAGGAGCGCGGGGTTCAATCGGGTCACGGCCGGCGCCTGGTCCTCGAACACGGACAGCCCTTCGCCCTCGGCGATGTAGCCGTGCGCGGAGGTGAGGACGGAGCCCGAATCGCCGATGGGGTCGAACACGACAGGCTGCCCTGACCCGCCGGCGATCTCTGCGAGCGACCGGGATCCGTTGGCCACCACGAGCACGAGGGCAATGACGAGTGCGATCAGCGTGACGACGAGCGCGGCCACCGCACGACGCTGCTGGCGGCGGGCGTCCGCAGGCGAAGTCGGCGGAGGGGCGAGCACATGGGTGGTTCTCATGCATCCAGCGAACCCGGCGCGACGTTGCGACGCCGTATGCGTTTCTTCATACGCTCCCGATATGCGCGGGTGCGTAGGATCTGAGCACATGGAAGCAGACTCATGCGCGTGCTGATCGTCGAGGACGAACCGTACCTGGCGGAAGCGGTGCGCGATGGTCTGCGGCTCGAGGCGATCGCCGCCGACATCGCGGGTGACGGCGACACCGCGCTCGAGCTGCTGAGCATCAACTCGTACGATCTCGCCGTGCTCGATCGCGACATCCCCGGCCCTTCCGGTGATGAGGTCGCGCGCTGGATCGTGGACTCCGGCAGCGGCATCCCGATCCTCATGCTCACCGCCGCCGACCGCCTCGACGACAAGGAGTCGGGATTCGAACTCGGTGCCGACGACTACCTCACCAAACCGTTCGAGATGCGCGAACTCGTGCTGCGGCTGCGCGCCCTCGACCGGCGACGCACGCACGTGCGCCCTCCGGTGCACGAGGTCGCCGGCCTCCGCCTCGACCCGTTCCGCCGCGAGGTGTACCGCGATGACCGCTACGTCGCACTGACGCGCAAGCAGTTCGCCGTGCTGGAGGTGCTCGTCAGCGCTGCCGGCGGCGTTGTCAGCGCCGAGGAGCTGCTCGAGCGGGCTTGGGACGAGAACGCCGACCCCTTCACGAACGCCGTGCGCATCACGGTCTCGTCGCTGCGCAAGAGGCTCGGCGAGCCCAGGCTGATCCTGACGGTGCCGGGTGTGGGCTATCGGATCGACACGGATGCCGCCGATGGCTAGGCGCCGCGGCATGAGCGCTCGGCTCAAACTGACGCTGAGCTACGCCGGATTCCTGATGGTCGCGGGCGTGCTGCTGCTGGCGGTGGTCGCGCTCTTCCTGCTGCGCTACGTGCCGGACGGGCAGATCAGGACCATGGGCCCCTTCGTACCCAACCGCTCCGACCTGGTGCGCGCGTTCGTGCCGCCGACGATCGCGGCGCTCGTCTTCCTCCTCGCGCTCGGCCTGGTCGGGGGCTGGTTCCTCGCGGGCCGGATGCTGGCGCCGCTGACCCGGCTCAATGAGGCCGCCCGTCTGGCGGCCAATGGTTCGCTCTCGCATCGCGTCGACATGCCGGGTGCGAAGGACGAGTTCCGCGACCTGGCTGACGTGTTCGACACGATGCTCGCGCGACTCGAGGCGCACGTCGAGGAGCAGCGGCGCTTCGCCTCGAACGCCTCGCACGAGTTGCGTACGCCCCTGGCGATCTCGCAGGCGATGCTCGAGGTCGCGCGCGAGGATCCTGAGCGCGACGTCGACGTTCTCATCGACCGTCTGCAGGACGTCAACGCACGGGCGATCGCTCTGACCGAAGCGCTGCTCCTGCTGGCCAGGGCCGACCGCGGCACATTCAGTCGCGAGCGCGTCGAGCTGTCGCTGCTGGCCGAAGAAGCGGTGGAGAGCCTGCATCCGCTCGCCGATCGGCGCGGCGTGACGCTCGACATCCGGGGCACGACGGCCTCTGTCGACGGCTCGCCTGCGCTGCTCCAGCAGCTCATCGTCAACCTCGTGCACAACGCGATCGTGCACAACCTCGCGGTGGGCGGCAGCGTCGAGGTGCGCACCGAGATGACCCAGCGCGGTGCCGTGGCAGTCATCGAGAACAGCGGCGAGGTGATCCCTGCGCACCTCCTGGCCACACTGCGCGAGCCGTTCCAACGCGGTGCCGGCCGCTTCCGCAGCACGGACGCAGCCCATGCGGGCGCCGGACTCGGCCTCGCGATCGCCGACGGGATAACGCGGGCCCACGGCGGCACGCTCGAGCTGGAGCCGCGCAGCGGCGGCGGGCTCATCGTCACAGTGCGGCTGCCGGTCGAGTGAGGTCGGCACCGCTTCGGGAGGAAAACTCACCGACGGGCAGAGAACTCCTTGAGAATCCTCCGCCCATCGCGGTGAACTCCGCCCATCGCGACGTGTCAGTTCGGCTCCGGACGCGGGCGACTCAGGCCGAGACGACTCAGGCGACCTTGGTGCCGCGCGTCGCGGCGAGCTCCTGGCCGTATACGCGTGCCGACTCCTCGGCCTTGCCCTTGAGTTCGTTCGCGACCTCCGTGAAGGCGTCGAGGGCCGGGTTCACGCCGACGAGGGTGAACGGGCGCTGCACGACGCGCAGGTCGACACCCCAGACGTCCTCGAGCACGCGACGCAGCCAGCCGGTGGAGTGGTCCCAGCCCTCCTTGGGCGTTCCCGGGGCGTAGTTTCCGCCGAGCACGGTGACGAGCGTCGCGGGCTTGCCGTTCAGCGCGGTTCCCTCCGGATCGATGCGGGGGTCGGTGTAGGCGAGGTCGAACCACGTCTTGAAGTGCTGGGAGACGCCGTAGTTGTACAGCGGCACGGCGAACAGCAGCGCGTCCGCGCCGATCAGCTCGTCCGCGAAGGTGGCCGCGAGGGCGCGGGCGGCGTTCTGCTGCTCGCTGCGCTGGTCCTCTGCGACGAACTTCGACGTGACGGCATCCGCCCACACCGTCGCGGGGACGGGGCCGGCGGCGAGGTCGCGCCTTGTCACGATCGAGTCGGGGTGGGATGCCGTCCACTCGGCCTCCACGAGATCGGCGAGCGAGCGGCTGGCGGATGTGGCGGGGAGGATGCTGGCATCCAGGCGGAACAGGGACATGAAGGACCTTTCGTTTTCGGAGTCGCTCTGTTTTTATTAGCGACTCGCGTTAACGTAGCACAGGTATGATGGGGGCATGGCCGAGGCCGAAACAGCGATCCACGTGTGTGACGCCGCTGTCACACTGGCCTTCAGCGTGCTCGGAAAACGCTGGAACGGCATGATCGTGTCGTCACTCGGCGGAGGCCCTGCCACGTTCGTGGCACTGCGCCGCGCCGTGTCCGGCATCAGCGACACCGTGCTCTCCGACCGTCTCGCCGAGCTCGCTCAGGCGGGGCTCGTCGACCGCACGGTCGACGCCGGGCCGCCGGTGACCGTGTCGTACGCGTTGACGGACAGCGGCGAGAGGCTGCTGCCGATCCTCAGCGAACTCGGTCAGTGGGCGGCTGCGAACCTCGAGGTCCCCTCGCACTGACGCACCTCATTCGGAGGGCCGACACGCCACCTGTCGGACGTATTGCGCCGGAGGGTCCGACATCTGGCGTGTCGGCCCCCGAGGTGGTTGGCGACGGGTCGCGTCAGGCGCCGCGGCAAAGGCCGCTCACCAGGGGTTGGGCTTATAATCCTTCAGGAACACCCCGTGCACGTCGACCCCTGCCTCGCCCTGCACGATGGGGTCGTACACGCGCGCGGCGCCGTCGACGAGGTCGAGCGGGGCGTGGAAGCCCTCCTCGGCGAGGCGCACCTTCGTGTGGTGCGGGCGCTCATCCGTGATCCAGCCGGTGTCGACGGCGGTCATCAGGATGCCGTCGGTCTCGAGCATCTCGCCGGCGCTGGTGCGCGTGAGCATGTTGAGCGCCGCCTTGGCCATGTTCGTGTGCGGGTGTCCAGGCCCCTTGTAACGACGCGAGAACTGGCCCTCCATCGCCGAGACGTTCACCACGTACTTGCGGTGCGCGTCAGACGAGGCCATCGATGCCCGCAGGCGGCTGATCAGCAGGAACGGAGCGGTGGTGTTCGCGAGCTGCACCTCGAGCATCTCGAGCGGGTCGACCTGCTCGACGGACTGCACCCAGCTGTTGACGCGGTTGATGTCCGGGACGAGGCCGCCGGCGTCGATCGCACTGCCGTCGGCGTGCTTCTCCAACGAAGACGATCCGGGCGCCATCGCGAGCCGTGCGAGGTCTTCGGCCGTGAGCGCTTGTCCGCCCTGCTCCGCCACAGTGCCGCCGAGGGCGGCCACCGACAGCAGCGGGTTGGAGTCGACGGATGCCTGCAGCGCCTGCGGATGCGGATCGACCGTGTGCCCGAACGTCTCCATCTCGGGCAGCGGTCCGTCGGGGAGCGGCTGCATCTCGGCATCCGCCAGCAGCGAGTACGCACCCGGCGAGCGCCTGACCGTCTGCGCGGCGTTGTTGATGAGGATGTCGAGCGGCCCCTGGGCCGCGACCGAATCGGCGAGCGCGATCACCTGGGCCGGATCGCGCAGGTCGATGCCGACGACGCGCAGCCGATGCAGCCAGTCGGCGGCATCCGGCAGTGACGAGAACCGGCGCACGGCATCGCGCGGGAACCGTGTGGTGATCGTCGTGTGCGCGCCGTCGCGCAACAGCCGCAGCGCGATGTGCATGCCGATCTTGGCGCGGCCGCCGGTGAGCAGCGCCCGCTTGCCTGTGAGGTCGGTGCGGGCGTTGCGCTTGCCGTGGCTGAAGCGCGCGCAGTCAGGGCAGAGCTGGTGGTAGAACGCATCGACGAGCGTGTACGGCTGCTTGCAGATGTAGCAGTTGCGCGGCTTGAGCAGCTCTCCGGCGATCGGGGCGTCCACCGTCGTCTTCAGGTCGTTGCCGCGCGTCTCGTCGTCGATGCGGTCGGGTGCACCTGTCGCGGTGTTGGCGACCACGGCCTTGTCGGCCGCGGCGATCGCGTCACGGATCTCCTTGCGGCGCACGCGCTTGACAGCCTTGAACATCGCCGCGGTCGCGCGGCGGACGGCGATGTAGTCGGGATGCTCTTCGCTGATCTTGTCCATCGATGCGAGAACCCGCAGCGTCGTCTCGAGATCCGCCGGGTCGAGGCCGTCGCCGAGGTCAGAGGTGTCGGCAGCGGGCGCATCGGTCATTGTGCCGATTTTACGCGAGTGGGCTGGGAGAAGCCGCCGCGGACGGGCGATCGCTACGCGAGCGGTCGCCCGTCCGCCACGTGCACGACGGTGAGACGCACGAACGGCGTCGTCTCCCCTGCGGCGACGAGCAGCGCCGTGACCCGATCGCGCACCGCCTGCGCGATCTCGACAGCGCTCCCCTGCGAGTCGATGCCGAGTGCGACCTCCACCTGAGTGGTGCCGCCCGTGTTCGTGATGACCGCACGTGTCGCGGCATCCTCCGATCCGCTCAGGCGCTCGACGGCCGCCCCGACCAGGTTCGTCACCGCCGAACCGGTGCGGTACAGCGCGACGACACCGGGAGTCCCGAGCACCGCGGCTTCGATCTCCACCACGAGGTCGTTCATCGCTTGTCCTCCGTCCAGGTCGAGATGTCGTGCACCGTGATGTCGATCCCGGTGACGGCCAGTCGCGTGTGCCGGGCAAGCCTGACGGCGATCTCCGATCTGAGCCTCTCGGCGAGCTGCACGATCGGTTCTCCGAACGGCACGCTCACGTCGACCTCCACGCCGATCTCCGCACCGCGCACGGTGACGTCTCCGTCGAGCCTGCACCGTCCGATGAGGATGCCGGGGAACACGTTCTCTGCGGCACGGATGAGCCCCCGCACCGCCCCTTCCGTGATGGCGAGGTCGGATCCGTCGTCGGGATCGGCGAGGGGGATGCGCCGGCCGGAGCGGGCGTCCATCGCGATGCCGCTGAGGATCGACTGGATCCATCCGGGCTCGGGTGCGGGCTCCGCAGCCTCATCGCTGGCCATCAGCGCGGGCGTGAGCGCGCGAAGACGCTCCATCGCGTCGAGGGCGAGTGCGCAACCGGGGGAAGCATCGATGGATGCATCGGCCGGCGTCCGGCCGGCATCGAGGTAGTCCGTCAGCTCCTCGATCGTGTGGCCGTCCAGGTCGTCCGGCTCGAGCCCGAGGGGCAGTCTGCCGTCTTCGGTCATCGCCATTCCTCCATTCGCACCATGATGTGCTTGCGCGCACGAGCGAGCAGCCCGCGCACCGTGGTCACTGGCATCGCGAGCTCCGCTGCCATCTCCTCATACGTGAGTCCGCCGATCTCGCGGAGCACCCAGCTCTGCCGCTGCGCCTCCGGCAACTCTGCGAGCGCCGCGTTCAGCGCCTCCACACCCGCGCGGGTCTCCGCTGCGCGCGCCGGCGTCGTATCCGGCGACGCCGGTGGCTCGATGCCATCGATGTCGACCTGCGGCCGCCTCGATCGCACGCGGTCCATGGCCTTGCGGCTCACGATCCGCATCAGCCAGCTCTTCACCGCCGCTGGGTCCTCCAACTCCGACAGGCGCTGCCAGGCGATCACGAACGCCTCCTGCAGAACGTCGTCGACGTCCGCGCTGGCGCCGAGCACGCGACGCACGTACGCGCGCATCATCGGCGTGTAGCGGCGAACCAGCACTTCGAACGCGGCGATGTCGCCGTCGATCGCACGACCGGCGACGATGCGGTCGTCCGCGCCCGCCAGTCTGCTGCCCGGTTCTTCGTCGGTCATTCTCTTCTTCCCATCCCCGCGTGCGCGTCGGCCCCGGCCACCCGCAGGACGCGGAGGCCGGGGCAGACCATGCACGCGTGCGTCACTTGGCGGAACGCCGTCCTGCGATGAGGCCGTAGACCAGCAGAACGAGGACCGATCCGCCGATCGCGAGCAGCCAGCTGCTCAGTGAGAAGAACGCATCGACGCCGACGCCGAAGACGGCGCTTCCTATCCAGCCGCCAAGCAGCGCGCCGACGACGCCCAGGATCAGGGTGATGAACCATCCGCCGCCCTGCTTGCCGGGGAGGATGAGCTTCGCGATCGCACCGGCGATCAGTCCGAGGAGCAGGAATCCGAGAAATCCCATGTGTGTGTTGCCTTTCAGTTGTGTGTTCAGTCTGCGGCTGTCAGCAGCGGACCGTTGTCACGTCGCGGGCTCGGCGAGCCGCGTCCGCGGGAGGGCCTCACCGAACGCGGGCGGCGGAGCGGTATCGCCCCAGCCATCCGCGATCGGTGAGGTGGATCAGGATGGGAGTCTCGCCCCCCAGCAGAGAGTCCCAGTCCCGGATCACTCGTTCGGCCGCCGCGAGCACGTCCCCCAGAGACGCACCCTGCCTGACGGTCACGGCGAGCCGAACCGTGCGTACGCCCTTCACCCGGAAGACCCCGGTGCGGGCGGACAGCACGTCCGGGCGCGCGGTGAGCGCGCCGGAGAGAACGGCGTCGACCACGTTGCGGTCGACATCCGTCCGGCCGTCGTCCGCTCGGATCCTCGCCACCTCGTGGACGCCCCCGCGTCCTCGGGCGAACACGAAGATGATGAGCGCGACGGCCAGTATGAGGGCGGCAGCGGATGCCGCGAGGAGAACGACGGGGATGTCGCTGCCGAATACGGCGGCGGTCTGCCCGTGAAGTGCGTCGTCGAGGCTGCGCTCGACAACTGCGAGCGCAGGTTCTACCGTCGCAGGGCGCCAGACCCACAGCAGCGCGACGAGGCCCACCGCGGCGAACAGCACGCCTCCGATCAGCAGCACCGCCCGGTTGAGGATGCGGTTGGTCGAGTTCACGCGATCACTCCGTCCCGAGCGACGTCGACGGATGCCGCGGTGACGAAGCCCGCATCGGAGACCGCGGCGATCGCGGTCCGCTCCACCCGGTCGCGGTCGACGCGGATGCCGCTGGTGGGCGTGACCCTGACCGTCAGACCGCGCCGTGCGACGGTCGTGGAGACCTGTCGGCGGTCGATGGCGCACTCGCGCGCGACGGCATCAGCTGCTGCATCCGCCAGAACGCCGTCGTCGACGACGAGTGCGACGCGATCCGTCACGCGCGCATGACGGGCCCGACGCCCAGGCAGCACAGCGGCGAGGATGAGCAGTACGGCTACGAGCAGAGCGAGGATGCCGACCGCGATGAGGACCGAAACGAGATCCCACGCGCCGACGATGTCGACCAGCCAGATCGCCGCGCGTTCGCGGAAGGCGACATCGGCCGTCGCCCAGACGCCGAGGAAGAGCAGTGCGAGGAGCGTCAGCGCCAGCAGCGCGGCGAGGATCACCGCCGCCGCAGAGCGGGACGAGTGCGTCTCACGGCGCAGCACGCGCCGATAGATCTGTTGGCGACGATCCATCAGATGGCCCTCCTCTCCGCAAAATGCTTCACACCGGTGAACCTGACATCCACCGCGCTCACGCGGCGGCCGGCGAGGTCGTCCAGCCCCGAGATGATGCCCGCGCGCAGGCGACCGCTCTGCTCGTCGACCGACCTCGACGGTGTCGTGATCAGGATCGGCGTCACCACGCTGACCCGAAGGTCGGCGGCGTCATCGGAGAGCCTCACCGCGATGTCGCGCGCCGGCACTTGCGATGCATCCGTAGCCAGGGCCGCCGCCAGATGCTGCAGCGCGCGCACGGTGACGGTGGTGCGACCGCGCCGCACCCCCTCGTCGGTCGGCGACGGGCCCGACGCGTCACCGAGGACGCCCTCCGCATGCCTCATGACGACGAGCGGCGCCCGCGGAACGCATCCGCCAGCGCCCGCACGTCGAGCCGGCCGTCGAGGATGCGGCCGAGCACGGCGCCGACCAGTGCGGCGACGAGCACCAGCACGAAGGCCCAGAAGCCGAGGACGATCCAGACGATGGCGAGCGCGCCGGCGGTGACGGCGCCGATCACGGTCGCATTCACCGGACTCGCGCCTCCTGCGCCTCATCGGTCTCGTCGTCCTCCGACGGGATGTGCACATCGTTGATGGTGACGTTGACCTCGGTGACCTCCATGCCGACGAGTTCTTCCATCGCGCGGAAGATCGAGGCGCGCACATCGTCGGCGACCTTCTGGAGTGCGGCCGGGTACTCGGCGACGATGGTCACGTCGACCGCGACCTGCTTCTCGCCGACCTCGACGGTGATGCCCTGCGTGAGGTCCGTCGTGTTGAGGGCATCGCGGATGGCCCCGACCATGCGTGCCGCGCCGCCGCCGAGCGCGTAGACGCCTGACGCCTCGCGTGCGGCGATGCCGGCGATCTTCGCGACCACGCTGTCCTCGATCGTCGTCCTGCCCGATCCGTGCGGTGTCTTGTCGGCCACGTCGGCCGGCGTCGTGGGCTGGGTGCGGGGCGTCGCATTCACCATGTTCAGTCCTTCGTTCGCTCTGCGCATCCGATCTGGATGTCTGTCGCGGAAACCGCGTCATGGATAAGACGCATGCGCCCCGCGAAACGTCACGAAAAATCTGGAAGAAGTTCTGAAGCGCTCCGGCGACAGTGTCTCCGCCCCGGCGTATCGTCGCCGGTATGAACGACAGCGCATACGGCATCATCCCGGCATACCTCCTCGCCCGTCTGGCCGAGTCGGGGCGGTTTCCCCGGGCAGCGGATGCCGCGCGACAGACCCTTCTCGCCGGTCGTCCGACGTTCCGCGCGCGCATCAACCTGTCGATCGACGAGCAGGGAGATCTGGTCGCCGAGCTGTCGGATGCGCCGAACCGCACGATCAGCGACGCGCAGAACACCGAGACGCTGCCGGGTGTCGTCGTGCGCGCCGAAGACGATCCGGCTGTCGACGACGTCAGCGTGAACGAGGCGTTCGACGGTCTCGGTGCGACGTTCGAGATGCTGCTCGCCGCGTTCGCGCGCAACTCCCTCGACGGCAACGGAGCTCCACTGGATGCCACCGTGCACTACGGCACCGACTACGACAACGCCTTCTGGGACGGTGAGCGCATGGTGTTCGGCGACGGCGACGGCGAGGTGTTCCTCGGCTTCACCGGCTCGATCACGGTCATCGGCCACGAGCTCGCGCACGGCGTCATCCAGCACACCGCGAACCTCGAGTACCAGGGGCAGGCCGGTGCGTTGAACGAGTCGATCGCGGACGTGTTCGGCGCGCTCACCGAGCAGTACGCCCAGGGGCAGACGGCGGATCAGGCGAGCTGGCTGATCGGCGCCGGCATCTTCACGGAGCAGGTGCAGGGCACGGCGCTGCGGTCGATGCTCGAACCCGGCACGGCCTACGACGACGACGAACTCGGCAAGGACCCGCAGCCCGCGCACATGCGCGACTTCGTGAGAACGACAGAGGACAACGGCGGAGTGCACATCAACTCCGGCATCCCGAACCGCGCATTCGCCCTCACCGCGACCGCGCTCGGCGGCAACGCGTGGGAGCGCGCGGGCCTCACCTGGTACAACGCTCTGACCGGCGGGCTGGCGAGCACGGCGGACTTCCGGGAGTTCGCGGATGCGACGATCGCGGCCGCCGTCGACGACGAGGTCGCGACAGCCACTCGCGCAGCGTGGACCACCGTGGGAGTCTATGAGGATGCGCGACGTAGCCCCACCGAGTGATCCGGCCGATGAGCCGGGCTTCCTCATCGTGGTGATCCGCACCGGCGGCATCGCCGGCATCCGTCGACGCTGGCGCGTCGTGCCGCCGCACGATGAAGAGCCCCACTGGATCGAGCTGATAGACAGCTGTCCGTGGGACGACCCGTCAGCCGACCCGCAGCGGGGGGCGGACCGCTACGTCTGGAGCATCCAGGCACGCACACCGCGCGCGCGGCTCGAGCGGGAGTTGCCGGAGTCGGCGCTCGATGGTCCGTGGCGGCAGCTGGTCGATGCGGTGCGCGAGGCCGGAAACGAGTAAGGGCACACCCGTCAGTCCAGATCACAGATGTCAGTCGAAATCGGTGATCTCAGCTGAGATCTGTGAAATCCACTGACAGGTGTACGCCGGCTCAACCGTCCGCGCGGTCGTCCAGCATCACCCTGGTGACGGGCAGGGCCTGCGGATGCTCCTGCTGCAGCCACGTCATGATCTTCTCTCGCACGAGACAGCGCAGATCCCACTGGTCGTCGGAGTTCGCCGCCGAGATCTTGAAGCGCAGCGTGACGTGGCCGCCCTCTGATCCGGTGACCAGCACGTTCGCGGAGCGCCGGTCCCAGGCGTCCGACGATTCCACGATCTCCATGAACTTCTCGCGCACGGCATCCACCGGCACCCGCCAGTCGAGATCCATGTAGACGGTACCGATGATCCTGTCGCTCCTGCGGGTCCAACTCTCCACCGGCTGCGAGGTGAAGTAGGTGCAGGGAAGGATCAGCCGGCGCTCGTCCCAGATGTTGACGACCACGTACGAGAGGTTGATCTCTCCGATTCGTCCCCACTCGCCCTCGACCACGACGACGTCGCCGACGCGGATCGAGTCCGTGAAAGCGATCTGCACTCCGGCGATCAGGTTGCCGAGAGTCGACTGCGCGGCGAGCCCGGCGATGACGCTCACGACACCCGCCGACGCCAGGATGCTGGTGCCCACCGCGCGCACCTCGGGGAAGCTGAACAGCACCGCGCCGATCGCGATGATCGCGATCAGGACGACGGCGAGCCTATTGAGCACTGTCAGCTGCGTCTGACGGCGCCGCGCTTCCGGGCTCGTGGCATCGCGCCTGCTGTCGTACTGCATGAGCCGTTCCATGCCGAAGGTGACGACCGTCGACAGCAGCCAGGCACCGACGAGCACCACGGCGATCAGCAGGATGCGCTGCAGCACCGGCCACCACGACAGGCTCGACGGCGCAGTGACGGCGCACGTGATCCACACCGCTATCAGGAAGGCCAGGATCATCCCCGGCACGCGGATGCGGCACTCGAGGTCGCCGATCCAGGCGGAGCGGCCGCGGGTACGACCTGCCACGAATCGGATGCCGATGACGACGACGGCCATGATCGCGACCGCGACGAGCAGCGCCACGAACGTCTCGAGCCACAGGCCCCAGTCCAGGTTCGCACCGCCGAGAGCGTTCTGACCGAGGGGAGAAGGCATCGTTCCACCCTAGACAGGTCGACCCACTCCAGAGAAGCCCCTTGTTTACGATGCACCCCTGGCGCACTCTGGATGCGATGAGGTGCGCCGAACAGGACGGGCGAACCGCTCGCAGCAAAGGAGCTGTCATGTCGCAGAAGATCATCCCCAACCTGTGGTTCGACCAGAACGCCGATGAGGCCGGCGCGTTCTACACCGAAGTCTTCCCCGGAGCCACGGCGATCGTCGGCGCGCGGTACCCGGATGATGTGCCCGACTGGCAGGCCGAGTTCAGCGGGAAGACCCTGACGGTCGACCTCGTGATCGACGGCTATCTGCTCACGCTCATCAACGCGGGGGAGCAGTTTCGCCCCAACGCGTCCGTGTCGTTCATGCTGAACTTCGATCCGCTGCGCTTCGACGGCGACCGCGACGCCGCGCGCGTCGCCCTCGATGAGACGTGGGCCAGGCTCGCCGATGGCGGCGTCGTGCGGATGGAGCTCGGCGAGTACCCGTTCAGCCCGCGATACGGCTGGGTCGAGGACCGCTACGGCGTCAACTGGCAGCTGTTGCTGACGAACCCCGAGGGCGAGCCGCGACCGTTCCTCATCCCGCAGCTGATGTTCTCCGGCCCGGTGCAGAACAAGGCTCGCGAGGCGGCGGAGTTCTACACGTCACTGTTCCCCGATGCCGAGGTCGGCTTCATCGCCGAGTACCCGACGCAGACCGGCCCAGCGGATGCCGGCAGCGTCATGTTCGGCGAGTTCCGCCTTGCGGGGCAGTGGTTCGCGATGATGGATTCGGGGGTCGAGCAGGACGTCCGCTTCGACTGCGGCGTCTCGCTCGAGGTGCGCGTCGCCGATCAGGACGAGCTCGACCACTACTGGAACGCCCTGACCACGGTGCCGGAGGCGGAGGTCTGCGGCTGGTTGGCCGACCGCTACGGCCTGAGCTGGCAGATCGTTCCGGAGAACATGGCAGAGCTGATGCAACGCCCCGGTGCGTACGCGAAGATGATGGAGATGAAGAAACTCATCATCGCCGACTTCTGAGGATCACATGGGACTTTTCACGCAGAAACCCGACGACCCAGGGCCATGGGCATCGCTGCCGGGAGAGCCGCGGGATCAGGAAGCCGTCGACGAGCTCGACAGCACGGCCACCGTCGATCCGCTCGAGGTGGGTCTGGGCGCTCAGACGACGTCGATCGTCTTCCCTGTCGCTCCTGTTCTGGAGGACGGTGCGGAGCAGACGGACGGCGAGCCCGAGTCGTGACGGTGCTGCGGTAACGTCTCTCCGAGACGACACGAGGGGGGACTATGCCCACTGCTGAAGAGGCATCGAGGCTGCTGGCACTCGCGAAGGGCGCGCACGCGCGCGGCGACGCGCTGCTGCAGCTGCAGCTCGACGTCGGCCTGCTCACGGGTGAGAGGTCGACCTGGGGCTCGGCCGGGAACACCATGTCGAGCGACGACAGCACCGGCTACTTCCTCGGCGAGGTCGAGAAGCTCGGCTGGCGACTCGAGCACACCGGCTTCACGTTCGTCGAGAGCGGCGCGACCACGTCTGCACGCATGTTCGGCACCGGCGAGGGCGTCGTGAATCACGGCGCAGTGGTCGGGTACTACGTGTTCCGTCGGGCGTGAGTCACGGCATCCGCAGCATCCGAGATCTCGACATGGATTGAGGCAGCATGACCGACTCCGAACCCGACGCGCATGTCATCGGCCCCGGGCTGCTGGCGACGCCCTTCACCGCCGACGAGATCCGTGAGGCGACCGGCGACGGCAAGACGATCCGGCTGCTGGTCGAAGAGCCGGGGCGCGCTCAGCAATTCCGCCTGAACCGCTTCCGCGAGACGGATGCCGCCGGCGCGACCCTCGAGCGATGGAGCTCGGGCTCGGACGGCGTCGTCCAGGGCGAGATCTCCCGCACGAGGGTGACGTGGCGCGACCTGCAGGCGCACGCCGCCTTCCCCGCAGATCGCACCGTGCTGTCGAGCGAGACGTTGTCGCTGCGGATCGGGCTCGTCGACTGCCTGCGGTACGACGTGCGCGAGGAGCCGGACGCAGAGCCCTCGACGTTCTGGTTCTCGATGCGGCACCCTGGCATGCCTGTGCGGTACGAGACTCCGGTGGACGGCGGTGCGCTGCGGACGACGATCGTGGCGATCGAGTGGGAGTAGTCATCGCCGTTACGCTCGAAGGATGACGATCATCGCCGCCGCAGACGGCTCCGCTCTGGGCAACCCCGGCCCGAACGGCTGGGCCTGGTACATCGACGACGCGAACTGGGCGGCGGGGGGATCGTCGCACGGCACCAACAACCAGGGCGAGCTGCAGGCGGTGCTCGAACTGCTGCGCGCGACGGCCGGCACCGACGAGTCGCTGCTGATCATGTGCGACAGCAAGTACGTCATCGACTCGATCACCAAGTGGATGCCGGGTTGGAAGCGCCGAGGATGGCGCAAGGCCGACGGCGCCCCTGTGCTCAACCGCGAGCTCATGGAGTCGTTGGATGAGGCGATGCGCGGCCGCGACGTGAGGTTCGAGTGGGTCAAGGGCCACGCAGGCCACGACCTCAACGAGGCCGCCGATGAACGGGCGAACGGCGCCGCGAGGGCGTATCAGGCGAAGCAGGAGCCGCGCCGCGGGCCAGGGTTCACGATGGCGACGGATGCCGGAGCCGCCGTCGCCGCGTCCGCCGCGGTGGCCGCGAGAGCATCCACTCCGGCTGCGGCAGTGCGCGAGTCGCCGGCCGCTGTGCGCGAGTCGCCGACTGCCGCAGCACCTGTCACTGCAGCGCCTGTCACTGCGCCGCTCTGGGCCGAAGCATCCGATCTGCTCGACGGCCTGACCGACGAGCCCGAGATCGCGCCGGTCGAGGTGAATGTGACGCTGTCGCCCGCCGAGCTCTCACGGCTCCGCGCCCGTGCCAAGGCGCAGGGCGTCTCACTGGAAGACGCGCTGCGCCGGTTGATCTGATCCGTCGCCGGGCGGTCAGCCTGCGTCACGCCTCGGCGGTCAGCCACGCCACCACGACATCGCCGATCATCGACCGGAAGTGCTCTCGACGATCCTCTGCGAGCAGATCGCGATCGAAGAGGTACCCGAAGGTGTGCTGGTTGGCGACCTGGAAGAAGCAGTACGAGCTGATCAGCAGGTGCACGTCGAGTGCGTCGACATCGGCGCGCACGCTCCCCTCAGCTCGGCCTCTCTCGAGCACGGTCTCGAGCACGGCCACCGCCGGCTGGTTCACCGTGCGAAGGCCGTCGAGGCGCTTGATGAACTCGCCGTGGTGGATGTTCTCGATCGACACCAGACGGATGAAGTCGGAGTGGTTGCGGTGGTGGTCGTAGGTGAGCTCGGCGATCTGCCGCAGCGCCTCCACCGGCGCGAGGTCGCCGGCATGGATCGACTGCTCCTTCTCGCGGATGCCTCGGTAGGCGTTCTCCAGCACCGCGAGGTAGAGCTGCTCCTTACCGCCGAAGTAGTAGTAGATCATCCGCTTCGTCGTCTTGGTGCGCTCTGCGATCTCGTCGACGCGCGTGCCTGCGTAGCCGGATTCGGCGAAGGCCTCGGTGGCGACTTCGAGCAGTTCCGCGCGAGTCCGCTCGGCGTCGCGCTTTCGCACGACCGGCTCGGTCACGCTGTTCGTCATCGTCTCTCGTTCCTCTCGACCACGCGAGATTTCGGCTGTGCACACATCATGCCCCACCCGTCAGCACTCGCCGCGGATTCACCACCATCAGCTGGTGCAGAGCGGCCTCATCGACACCGTCGGCGCGCAGCTGCGGCAGCACGGTGTCGAACAGGTGGCTCATGCGCCAGTTCGGAACATGCTCGTTCCGCCACGAGGGCGGCGTGACCCGGCTGAACACCGCGGCGTCGTGCGAGAGCACGATGCGGTCGGCGCAACCGGCGTCGAGCAGGGCGCGCAGCATCCGGATGCGATCCTCATCACGCCCGACGTGCTCCATCCCGAATCGGTCGAAGCCCAGGTACGACCCGCGGTCGGCGAGTGCTCGCAGGTACGGCAGATCGAGCGAGTCACCGCTGTGCCCGATCACGACATGCTCGAGTGGCACGCCCAGCCGCGCCAAGGCGTCCTGCTGCGCGAGCCCTCCGCGAGCGGCCGCATCCGAGTGCGTCGTGATCGGCACGCCGGTGCGCAGGTGCGCCGTGGCGGCCGCCGCGAACACCCGCTCGACATCAGGGGTGAGCTCCGAGCCTTCCGAGGCGATCTTGATCATCCCCGCGCGCACCTGAGTGCCGGCGATCCCGCGCTCGATGTCTCCGATGAAGAGGTCGACGAGCGGATCGGGGCCGTCGACGACGAGACCCGGCCCGTTCAGCCGGAAGTACGGCGGCAGCACGGACGAGGCGTAGCATCCGGTCGCCGCCACGATCTGCACCGGGGCCCTGGCCGCCACCTCTGCGACCCGTCGCACGTCCCGGCCGAGACCGATCACTGTCAGGTCGACCACGGTGCGCACCCCGCGCTCGTGAAGCGACGAGAGGATCTGCACGGCGCGTTCGATCATCGCCTGCTCATTCCATTCCGGATGAGGCATATTGACATCGAGTTCGGGGTCGGTCACGAAGACGTGCTCGTGGATCAGGGTCACACCGAGCGTATCTTCGTCGACCGCGCCTGTGAACGTCGGGACCGAACGCGCCATGCAGTCAGCTCACTCCGAGGTCGAACGGATGGCCTCGTACACGTCGAGCGAGTCCCCCGTGAGGGTGCTGGAGAGGTACTCCTCCGCCTTCTCGCTGAACGCGTCGCGGTCGACGTCCTCGATGACCTCCCATTCGCCGCCGCTGCGCCACTCCTCGAGCACCGCTTCCTCGTCTTCGGTGACACAGGCGGTGACCTCGGTGACGGCCTTCTCGGTCGCGGCGGTCAGTGCTTCCTGCTGCTCGTCGCTGAGCTCGTTCCAGATCGGGCCCATGATGACGAGGTTGGTGTTCAACTGGTGCGAGCTCAGGCTGACGTAGTCCTGCACCTCCTTGAGGTTCGAGGCCACGATGTTGGTGATCGGGTTCTCCTGGCCGTCGACCGTGCCCTGCTGCAGGGCGAGGTAGAGCTCCTCGTACGCGACCTCTGTCGCCGTCGCGCCGAGCGCCTTGGCGTTCATGAGGAACTGCGGGGATCCGGGGAAGCGCATGCGCAGACCCTCGAGATCCTCCGGCGTGCGGATCGCAACATTCGCGGTGAACTGGCGGGCCCCGGCCGACCACGCGCCGAGGGTGTGCACGCCGGACTCCGCTTCGAACGCCTCGGTGACCGTGTCTGAGGCATCGCTGGCCATGAAGGCCGCCAGGTGATCGGCGTCGTCGAACGCGTAGGCCGCGTCGAGCACGCTGATCGGTTCGTAGACGGCGCCGAGCGCCGACGCGCCCTGGATGTCGATGTCGATGTCTCCTGAGGCGACCGAGGCGATGCGATCCGCGTCGCCGCCGAGCTGGCTGGACGGGAAGATCTCGATCTCCAGTCCGACGTCGGCCGCGGCGACCTCGTCCGCGATCACCTGCGCACCGCAGCGGTGCTGCGGCTGTTCTTCGTTGTAGCTGTGGGCGAGCGTGAGTTTCTGCGTCGTTCCTGCATCGCCTCCGTCGCCGGTGGCGTCGCCTCCGGCGCTGGAGCAGGCGACCAGCATCATCGCTGGTGCGGCGGCAAGGGCGATCCACATCGTTCGCCGCGTGCGTCGTGCGTTCATCGGTTCTCTCCTCTTCCTGGTGCTGTTTCGGGTGTTGCGTCTGGTGATACCGGGTGTGGCGTCGTGGCCGCCTCGGCGGCGACCAGATCGTCAAGATCGGCGAGCATGGCTGTGCGGTCGGCGTGCTGCCCCGTGAAGATCTCGAAGGCGTCAGCGGCCTGGTGCATCGCCATGCCCAGTCCCGACATTGTGCGGATGCCGCGGGCGCGAGCCGCCTGCAGCAACGCGGTGTCCGCCGGTCGGTAGACGATGTCGGCGACGCGGATGCCGTCGGGCAGCATCGCGCTGTCGAACGGGGTGCCGGGATGCGCGGCCATGCCCACCGGCGTCGCGTTGACGATCAGGTCGGTGTCGGCGATGAGGCCGGGCAGCTCGTCGATGCCTGCCGCGCGCACTTCCGCGGTGGTCAGCGCGCGCACCTGATCGGCGAGCACGTCGGCGCGCTCTCGCACCTGGTCCATGAGCACGAGCTCGGCGATCGGATGCTGCGCCAGCGCCGTGGCGACGGCTGAGCCCGCTCCACCGGTGCCGAACAGCACGACCCGTCGCAGTCGCTCTTCGCCGAAGGCGTCTTTCAGAGCGGCCGCGAAGCCGGTGACGTCGGTGTTGTGGCCGATGGCACCGGCATCCGTGAACACGACCGTGTTCACCGCGCCCACGGCACGCGCGCTGTCACTGAGCCCGTCGAGCAGCGGGATGATCGCCTGCTTGACGGGATGCGTGATGTTCAGGCCGTTGAATCCCAGCCGACGCGCAGAGGCGAGCAGGGTGCGCAGCGAAGCGGTCGTGCCTTCCTCCGGGGCGAGGTCGATCGTGCGGTACACGTAGTGCATCCCGTGCCTTGCGCCCTCGAACTCGTGCATCGGCGGCGTGAGCGATGGCGTGACGCCCTCGCCGATCAGGCCGATCAGCACGGCCGGCCGGCGCACGAGTGCTGTGTCGAGCGTCACAGTCCCAGCACCCCCGGCAGCCACATCACGGCACTCGGGAACGCGATGATGAGCACGCAGATCACGAGCAGCGGGATGATGAACGGCAGCGAACCGCGGAACACCTCTCCGATGCGGGTCTTCGACACGGCCGCCGTCACGAACAGCACGGTTCCCACCGGTGGCGTGAGGAGGCCGATCATGAGCGAGAGGATCATGAGCACGCCGAGCACGATCGGGTCGACGCCGATCTGGTTCCCGATCGGAAGGATGATCGGCACGGTCAGCACGAGGATCGCGGTCGCGTCGATCACGGTCCCGAGGATCAGCATGAGCACGGCGACGAGGATCAGGAAGACGGTCGGGCTGTCGCTGATCGCGAACACCAGCTCGGTGAGCATCTGCGGCAGGCGCTCCTTGGCGAGGATGTAGCCCAGCAGCGACGCCGACGCGACGATGATCATGATCGACGCTGTCGTCGTCACGGTCTCGGTGAGCGCCTTGATGAAGCTCTTCATGCTCAGTGAGCGCTGGAGCAGTCCGACGAGGATGATGTACACGACACCGACCGCTGCGGCTTCGGTAGGCGTGAAGAATCCACCGAGGATCCCGCCGAGGATGATGATCGGTGCGACGAGCGGCAGCAGCACGCCCTTGGTCGATGCCGCCAGTTCCGCGCGATCGAACCGCCCCTTCGTCACGTTGGGCAGGCGCTTCACGAGCACCCACACCACGATGCACAGCCCCGCGGCCATGAGCAGTGCGGGTATGACGGATGCCGCGAACAGTGCTCCGGTGGAGACTGCAGCAAGTCCTGCGTAGATCACGGCGGGGATGCTCGGCGGCATGACGGGCGCGATGAGCGCGGAAGTCGCCGAGATCCCGGTGGCGAAGCGGCGGCCGTAGCCGGCGCGGATCATGGCGGGGATCTGCACCTTGCCGAGGGCTGCGGCGTCGGCGACGGCCGATCCGCTCATCCAGGCGAATCCGACGCTGGTGCCGATGGTGACGTAGCCGAGGTTGCCGCGGATGTTCGCGAGCCCTGCCTGAGCGAAGCGGAACAGCCGGTCGGCGATCCCGGCGTGGTTGGCGAGCGCGCCGAGGAAGATGAACAGCGGCACGGCGAGCAGGGGGAAGCTGCTGGCGGCGTTGGTCACCGTGCGCAGTGCCATGCCGAGGGACTGGCCCTCGACGGCCATGTACACCAGCGACGGCCCGAGGAAGGCGAAGGGCACAGGCACGCGCAGTGCCAGCAGGAGAGCGATCGCGAGAGCGAGAAGTATGAGAGTCACAGTCCTGCCACCTCGACCCGGTCGTCTTCGATGTCGGCGGCCTTCGGGCCGTGCAGCGCGACGTCGGCGGCGGACAGCAGAGCGCGGATGGTCGTGCTGACGGTGCCGATCAGGACCGGGATGTAGACCCACGACATCGGCAGACGCAGCACGGGGGACTTCACGATCCCCTGCGTCTCGATGAGCGCCCACGCTTCGAGCGAGAGGCCGGTGCCCGCTGCGGCGACCACCATCAGCGCGAACACCTGGATGATGCGCACGATCATCGGGTTGCGGATCGAGTCGGCGAGCTCGAGGGAGATGTGCCCGTTGCTCGTGACGAGGATGCCCATCGCGGCGAAGGTCGCCCACAGCAGGGCGAAGCGGGCGAGCTCGCCGGTCCACGCCAGACTCTCGAACGGCAGGTAGCGCTGCAGTGCCTGGTAGAAGACCAGGACGAGGATCATCAGCACGGCTATCGCTCCGATGGCGAGCTCGATCACCGTGATGATGCGAGCCGCGCGGCGAAGGATGCCGGTGGCGGGTGGGGGTTGTTGTGGGGTCACGAGACGCCTTTGTGCTCGGTGGATCGGGTACTGGTGACGAATGTACTGGTTGGTACATTGATTCGGCAAGACCTCTGGGAAATTAATGTACAAACTGGTACGTTCACTGCCATGCACACCTCAATCGCTTCGGTCTGCCTCTCCGGTGGACTCGTCGACAAGCTCCACGCCTGCGCTGCGGCAGGCTTCGACGGCGTCGAGATCATGGACGCCGATCTCATCTCTGCACCGGAATCCCCCGAGGAGATCCGCGCGCTGTGCGAACGGCTCGGGCTGCGGATCGACATGTTCCAGCCGTTCCGCGATGCAGAGGGGGTCGCGGACGACGTCTTCGAGGACACGCTGCGGCGAGCGGAGGCGAAGTTCGAGATCATGAACCGGCTCGGCACCGACCTGATGCTGGTGTGCAGCAACGTCGGCACGGCGACGATCGACGACGACGAGGTGGCCGCACGGCAACTGGGCGAGCTCGCGGATAGGGCTGCGGTGCACGGCATCCGCCTCGCCTACGAGGCACTCGCCTGGGGTCGCTTCGTGGACGATTACCGTCGCACGTGGTCGATCGTACAGCGGGCCGACCGACCCAATCTCGGCATCTGCCTCGACAGCTTTCACATCCTCTCCCGCGGACACGACCCGGCCGGCATCGAGGAGATCCCGGCCGAGAAGATCTTCTTCCTGCAGTTGGCCGACGCCCCGGCACTCGACATGGACGTGCTGTCATGGAGCCGGCACCATCGGCTGTTCCCCGGCGAGGGCGATTTCGATCTGGTGGAGTTCATGACGCACGTGGTGCGCGCGGGATACACGGGGCCCTGGTCGCTGGAGGTCTTCAACGACACGTTCCGCCAGACCGAGACGGTGCGCACGGCCGCGCACGCTCATCGATCGCTGGTGTGGCTGGCGGATCGGACGGCGGAGGAGAACGACTGGGAGGACGGACGCATCGGCTCGGCGCAGCCGGTCTCGGCCCTGGACTTCATCGAGGTCGCCGGAGCAGACCTCGCGGAGGTCGATGAGCTGCTGGCGCAACTGGGCTTCGCCTTCGAAGGCCGCCATCGCAGCAAGCCGGTGCGGCTGTGGAGCGCGGGCTCTGCCCGGGTGATCCTGAATGAGCAGGTGCGCCACGACGAGCCGCGCTTGTCCGGCATCGGCCTGCAGGTTCCGGATGCCGCGGCCGCCGTCGACCGGGCGATCGCGCTGGGTTCGCAGAAGATATTCCGTCGCACGTATGAAGGCGAGCAGGACCTCCGGGGAGTCGCGGCACCGGACGGCACGCAGGTGTTCTGGAGCTCACTTGCGGCGGAGGAGTCGTGGCTGCAGGAGTTCGACGGAGGGACAGTGGTCCCCGGTGGTCTGGTCGGCGAGGTCGATCACATCAATCTCGCGTACGCGTGGCAGGACTTCGACGAGGCCGTGCTGTTCATGTCGAGTGCTCTCTCGCTGCGTGCCGAGCCACCGGCGGATGTGCCTGGCCCGCAGGGGCTTATCCGCAGTCAGGTCATGCGCACCCCTGACGGCATCGTGCGAGTACCGATCAACCTCGCACCTCCGACGGCGCAGACTCCGGCCCGACACATCGCCGTGCGGACGGACAATGTGTTCGCGGTGGCGCGTCGCGCCAAGGAGCGCGGCATCGATCACCTGCGCATCCCGGCGAACTACTACGACGACCTGTCGGCGCGGTTCGGCCTGCCCGAAGATCTGCTCTCGTCGCTGCGCGAGCTCGACCTGCTCTACGACCGCGACGTTGATGGCGAGTTCATCCACTTCTACACGCGCACGATCGGCGACGTGTTCTTCGAGGTCGTTGAGCGACGCGGCGGGTACGACGGCTACGGCGGCGCGAACGCGCCGATCCGCCTCGCCGCGCAGCGGGCGATGGGGCGCTGAGGCTACACGCGCAGCGCTTCCACCGCCTTGCGCGCGCCTCGCACGGCGAGCGCCACGCTGGTCAACGTCGGGTTCATCGTGTTCGCGGTCGGGATCAGCGCGTTGCCGCCGACCACGAGGTTCTCCGTGCCCCACACGCGCGAATACGGGTCGGCGACGGATGCGCCGTCGTCGGTGTCACCCATCCGCATGGTGCCCATGTAGTGCAGGCTCGAGCCGTTGGGCAGCAGCCGCGGCTCTGCGACGAACGTTCCCAGCGCAGCGCCTGCCCGCTTCAGACGCGTGGTCGCCTCAACGATCTCCGCATCCTCGCGCTCGGTGAGGGCGTACTCGATCGTCATGTTGGGCATGCCGCGGTAGTCGAGCTCGTCGTCAGAGAAGGTCACGCCGTCCTCCACGCGCGGATGCTTGCGCACGCCGTAGCCCATGTTCACGTAGCCCCAGCGGTTGCCGGCCTGCGGGTTCTCCGGATCCAGCGCGAACGGGGGGTTCTCGGCGTACATGACCTGCAGCGAGAAGGGGTGATCCGGCTCCGAGAACGGAATGCGGTTGACGGCCGCCACCGGATCCGCGGCATGCTGCGCCCGACGCGCCAGCTCGGCGGCGAGCTGATCGTCGGTGACGAGCGCGCCCATCCGCTCCCCGTCTAGTGAGACCGTGGAGATGACGACGTGATGCTCGGTGAGGTACCGCCCCAGGGCATCAGGGCGGATGCCGGATGCCCACAGCAGCTGAGGGGAGCGGAACGCATCGGCGGCGACCACGACGAGATCCGCGGCCACGAACGAACTCTCCCCCGTGCGGAGGTCTTCCACTGTGACTCCGCTGACGACGCCGGCTTCGTGTTCGATACGGCGCACGAGCGAGAGGTCGTGCAGCTCGAAGCGTGCGCTCTCATCGGTGCCGGTTTCGATCAGCGGTCCGAGCACCATGTCGGCACCGGTCCAGACCATCGAGCCGTCCGGCTGCGGATCCCCCGCCACCGGCAACGTGCCGACCCCGTACCCGTCCGGCAGTTCGGCGCCGAACTCGTCGTCGAGCAGCGATCGGATCGCGCCGCCGATCGGGGAATCCGCGAAAGCCGCCGCCTGGTGGTGCAGCAGCGCCTCGGCGGTGGCGATCAGCCCCTCCCACTCCTCATCGTCGATGAACGCGATCTTCTCGCTGAATGCAGGACGCGGGATTGCGCACGTCCAGTGCGCGCCCTGCCCGCCGACGTTCGTGGCGGCGGCCACCGCAGGGAACGTCGGTGCGTGCGCGGATCCGTCCCCGCCGAAATCCAGGAGGTGCGTACCCTGCCGTGCGGTGAACATCCCCTCGACGACGGCGCCCGCGGGGATGCCGAGCGATTCGCGGAACGCGCCGGACTGCGGTCCCTGCGACATCTCGCGGGCACGGGCCTTCTCCTCCGGATCGGCGATGTTGCGCACGCTGGCGCCCGGCCGCTCGGTGAGCTGCGGGCCCGCTTCGAACATGATCACGTGCGCGGTGGGATGCTGCTCGAGGATCGTGCGCGCGTACGCGGAGCCGATCGGTCCGCTGCCGACGACGGCGACTGTGGGGTGCTCGGTCATTGTTGTCTCCTCGGGTGCAGAAGGTCAGAGAGATCAGGCGGGAACGGATTCGGATGCTTCGACCGGCTCGTGCTCGTCGGAGAGGCGCCCCTGGGGCATCTGCAGTGCGGCGATGAACCCGATGACGTAGACCACCGACAACGCGAAGAACACCGGCGCGAAGACGTCTCGATAGATCCCCGCCACGAGTGCCTGGGTCGCGCCGTCCATGCCGTGCACGAGCTGCGGCGTGAGTGATGCGGCGTCCAGGCCGCCCGGCAGAAGAGCCGCGACGCCGAAGCCGATGACGCCGCCGATGATCGCCGTGGTCACGGTCGCACCGATCTGGCGCACGAGATTGGTCGTCGCCGTGATGGCGCCCGTCTCGCTGCGAGGTACGGCGCTCTGCACCACGGTGATGATGAGACTCATGAACGCACCGGTGCCCGCGCCGACCGCGAACATCACGAGCATCGGCACCCACAGCGGCAGTCCCACCGGAAGCAGCGCCATGACGAGCAGTCCTGCGGCGCCCAATGCCGTTCCACCGATCGGGAACGACCGGTATCGGCCGGTGCGACTGGCGATGAATCCGGAGGTCAGGTTGCTGATGAGCATCCCGAAGACCGTCGCGATGGGCACGAGACCCGACACGGTGGCGCTGGTGCGGTAGGCCATCTGGAAGTAGGTGGGCAGGTAGGCCGTGATCGAGAAGATCCCGACGCCGATGATCGCCGACAGCGCGATCGCCACCCACACGGTCCTGTTCCGCAGCAGCCGGAACGGCACTATCGGTTCCGCCGCCCGCAGCTCGGCGAGCACGAACGCGGCGAACGCTAGGACGGCGACAGTGGTCGCGATGAGCGAGCTGAGGCGCAGTGCCGGATCCGGCATCCATGTGACGGCGAGCACGAGCGCGACGAGTGCGACCGTGAACGTGACGGCGCCCAATGCATCGAAGGCACGACGCCCGCCGGGGGCGATGTGCGGGATGGCGAACACGGCGAGCACGAGTGCGGCGATCCCGAAGGGCAGGTTGACCCAGAAGATCCACTGCCATCCCCAGAAATCGGTGATGAGTCCACCGAGCACCGGACCGATGAGGATCGCGATCGGGAAGGCCGCACCGATGATCGCCATGTACTTGGGCCGCTGCCGGGGCGTCGTCACCTGCGCCATGATCGTCTGCGACATGAGCTGGAGGCCTGCCGAGCTCATCCCCTGCAGCACTCGACCTGCGATGAGCCAGGTCATGCTCGGCGCGAATCCGCACGCGAGGGATGCCACGAGGAAGACGACGAGCGACGCGAGGAAGATGCTGCGCGGACCCACCACATCGCCGAGTTTTCCGAGCACCGGCAGCAGCACGGTACTGGCCAAGGTGTAACCGACCACGACCCAGCTCATGTGTTCGAGCGCCCCCAGTTCGCCGGCGATCGTGGCGAGGGATGTCGAGACGACGGTGTGGTCGAGCGCTCCGAGGAACGAGACGGTGAGAAGGGATGCGACAAGCAGTCGAAGTCGCAGAGGAGTCAGTGGCATGGCGAGTCACCCGAGAGATCGGGCAGTCGACGCGACAGTGTGTGCCTCTGCCGCACCTTCGCGCAGAGATCGGATTCCGCAGAACCCCGACGCCACGTTCACTCTAGTCCATCTTCCGTCGCTTTTCAACATAAGTGACGATGGTCACGTCCGATGACGCGCGCGCGAGCGTTCCCGAGCCGCGGGTACGGCGGGTGCCGCGATCTGCTCGCCCACGATGCCGACCAGCTCGCCGATGCCCTCGACGACCATCCGTACCTCGTCTCCGGTCCTCAGCGGCGGTGGCGACAGCTCGCCGCGGCGTCCCCACAGTTCTCCGAGGCATCCGCCGTTTCCCACCGTGCCGCTACCGAGCACATCGCCGGGAACGACGCGGGAGTTGCGCGAGGCGTACGAGACGAGCTCCGCGAACGGCCAGCCCATGTTCGAGACGAGGTCCTCGCCGATCAGCTCGCCGTTGACGTGCACCTCTGCGCGCACGGCGAGGAAGCCGTCGTCATCGAGGTACGGTGCGATCTCGTCCGTCGTGACGATCCACGGGCCGAGCGTGGTGGCGAAGTCCTTGCCCTTGGCCGGTCCCAGCCGCACTTTCATCTCGCGCGACTGCAGGTCGCGCGCCGACCAGTCGTTCATGATCGTGTATCCGAAGATGACCGATGCCGCGGCATCCGTATCGAGGTTCTCCCCTCCTGCGCCGCCGACCACCACTGCGACCTCCAGCTCGAAGTCGAGGCGGGATGTCTCGGGTACGGGCACAGTCTCCCCCGGCCCGCGCACGGTGTGCGGGTTCGTGAAGTAGAACGTCGGCGCCTCGTACCACTCGGGCACCACCTCGCTCTTGCCGTCGACGGAAGCACTGACACCCTCCACGTGCTCCTCGAACGCCACGAAGTCGCGGATGGCCGCGGGAACGAGCGGCGCGAGCAGAGTCACGTCCGAAAGCGGCTGCGCGGCCGTGCGGTCGCGACGGGCGAACAGTGCATGTGCCGCATCCAGTCCCTGCGCGAGTACATCCGCGACGCTGAGGTCGTCGGGGAACGGGATGACCTCGTCGCCGTCGACGAACCCCGAGGCCACCGTCGCCCCTGCACCCCAGCGCGCGATCCTCATGCCGACACCTTCGTGCCCAGCAGCCTCTCGGCGTTGCCCACGAGGATGCGTTCGGAGATCTCATCCGGCAGGTCGGCGCTGCGCACGAACTCGACCGGCTCGTCGAGCCCCATATCGAACGGGTAGTCGCTGCCCAGCACGACCTGCGAAGCACCGGCGACGTCGACCAGGTGCCTGACGGCGGCCGGGTCGTGCACCACCGTGTCGAACCAGATCTTCGAGAGGTACGACGACGGCGCATGCACGCAGCCCCGCGCCTCCGGACGCACCTGCCACGCGCGGTCGGATCGTCCGATCGCGAAGGGCAGGTACCCGCCCCCATGCGCGACGACCAGCTTGAGATCCGGATGCCGATCCAGCACTCCGGCGAAGATCAGATGCGAAAGAGCCACGGCGTTCTCGGTGGGCTGACCGACGGTGTTCGACAGGTAGAAGCGGTCGAGTCGTTCGTCGAGGCTGCAGCCGAAGGGGTGCAGGAACACGATGCACCCGAGCTCCGCGGCGCGCGCCCAGAACGGCTCGAGCCGCTCATCGGAGAGTTCGACGTCCCCCGCGAACGACGAGATCTCGACGCCGGCGAGCCCGCGCCCGAGCACGGCGTCATCGAGGCACTCGACGATCCGCTCCGGGTGCTGAAGCGGCACGAGGCCGAGGCCGACGAGCCGATCAGGAACCTGCGCGACGTGCTCCGCGACGAGCCGGTTCGCCTCGTTCGCGGCCCAGACCGCGAGCCCCTCGGGTGCCCATGGGTAGAAGTGGTTGGGCGATGCGCTGACCCACTGCACATCGACGCCCTGAGCGTCCATGACGGCGATCCGCTCGGTCACCTGCGTGAGCTTCGGAATGCGCGCGCCGACCATGGGCCCGGAGACCGCGAGGCTCTCGGCACCGTTGCGTTTCAGCTCGATCGCCGCGGCCTCCTGGACGAGTTCGGGTGCGCGAGCCTCCACCCCTGCCTGCAGCGAAGGCAGCAGAACGTGCGCGTGGACGTCGACGGTCATGCCGGTTCCGCCATCTTCTGCGCGACCCCGAAGATCAGTCCGCCGGCGTCGGCATCGCGATCGCCGTCGATCTGCCACTGCGCGAGCTGCGAGGATGCTTCGACGATCGCGGTGGCGCGCGGCAGCCGGCGAGCATGGAACTCATCCCACAGCCCTTGATCGACTGCTTCGCGGGCTACGAGGAGTTCGGTCAGCACGACGGCGTCCTCGAGCCCCTGCGCGGCCCCCTGCGCGATCGTGGGAGGGCAGGAGTGGGCGGCGTCGCCGATGATGACGACAGGGCCGCGGTTCCACGGCTCCTCCACGATGTGCCGAGTGAACCAGGTGTAGTTCGCCGCGGCGCCCTTCTCGAGGTCGGCGCGGATCGAGTTCCACGGACCGCCGTACGCACGGGATTCCTCGAGCATGATGCGCGTGGCATCCTCCGGCGAGACATCGAACCGGTCCTGCGCCTTCTCCACGAGGAAGGCGTACATGGTGTCCTCGCCGGTCGGCGTGTAACCGGCGATGTACACCGGGCCGCCGTAGTACAGCTCGCTGCTCTCCACCTCGGCCGGGCGCGAGACGAAGGTGCGCCAGATGCCCATCCCGTTCGGCTCCGGGGTGGTCTCGATGCCGATGAGCCCGCGTACCGTCGAGTGCAGTCCGTCGGCGCCGATCAGCAGGTCGTACACGCCAGCGGATTCCCCGTTCACGACGACCTCGACCGCACCGCTGTCCTGCACATCGATACCGGTCACCTTCGCGCCGAAGCGGATGCTCGCTCCCGCACGCTGCGCGTGCTCGAACAGGATCTTCGCGAGCGCCGGACGAGGCATGCCCATCGCCGCGGGGTAGTCGGGGCCGCCCATCTTCACGTCCGGAAGCGAGGCGACGACGGGAGCATCCGGTCCCGGCGCGCGCAGCTTCAAGCCCTCGAACGGGTACCCGGCGGCGCGGATGTCGTCCCAGGCGCCGAGCTGGCCGAATGCGCGCAGGGCGTTGCCCTGCAGAGATATGCCCGAGCCGTGCGGGGTGACCTCCGGCTTCGCCTCGAAGACATCGACGGCGACGCCGGCCTTCGCGAGCTGGATGGCGGCGGCGAGACCGGCGACGCCGCTGCCGGCGATCGCGACCTTGTGCACTGCGGTCATTTCAGAACCTCCCTGTTCTGTGGTGTGGACGGTTTCTAGAGGATGGCGACGGGGTTGATCGGCGAACCGACCGCACCGGTGATCGGCAGCGGGGGCGCGGACAGCAGGAAGTCCCAACTGCCGCGCTGTGCACAGGCGTCTGCGAGCTCGTCGAGATTCCACATCTCGCCGATGGTCAGACCGATGTTGGGGATGACCACCTGATGCAGCGGCTGGAAAGCCGGCACGTCGAACTCGTTCGGGCGCACCTCGAAACCCCACGTGTCGGTGGCGATCGCGGCGATCTCGGTGGCGTGCAGCCATCCGGCTGTCGTGAGCGACAGCCCGGGGGCCGGGCCGCCGGCATAGTCGTTCCATCCGTCACGGCGAGTGCGGGCGTACTGCCCGGTGCGCACAAGGACGATGTCGCCGCGCCTGATGTCGACGCCCTGCGCGGTGGCGGTCGCTTCGAGGTCGTCGACGGTGATCGCGTGGCCGTCATCGAGCTCAGCGGTCTCGGGATGCAGATGGCGAGCGACGTCGAGCAGCACCCCACGGGACACGATGGCGGATGCCGCATGCTCGATGCCCGTGACGAGGTCGCCGTCGCTGGTCACGACGTCACCGGCACGTCGCCCGTTCCAGGCCATGCCATGGTCGAAGATGTGGCCGAGGCCGTCCCACTGGGTCGAGCACTGCAGCGGCATGGCGATCACGTCATCCGCGCCGCCGATTCCGTGCGGGAAGCCCTGGTTGCCGCGCTCGGCGTCCGTGCCGGTGTCGGTCATGGTGTGCACCGGGTTGGTACGGCGCCGCCAGCCCTTCTGCGGACCGTCGGTATCGAACGCCTGCGCGAGCGAGACGACGCGGCCGGAGCGCACGAGGGCTGCCGCTTCCACGCGCTTGTCGTCGTCGATGAAGTTGAGGGTTCCGAGCACGTCGTCCTCGCCCCAGCGACCCCAGTTGCGGAAGGCCTCGGCGCACGCGGCGATCTCCTTCTCCGGATGCTGCCGGTCGAGGTCTGCGGGATCCTGGCTGGGAGCGGTCATCGTGCGGCGCCTTCCGCGACGCAGCGGACGACCTGAGTGCCGAGGTTAGCGATCGTCCCCGTCATGACGTCCCCGTCGCGCAGGAATCGCTTCCAGTGCTGTCCGTTGCCCGCGGGGCTCCCGGTCAGCAGCAGGTCACCCGGCAGCAGACGCTGCGTCTGCGAAGCGGCCGACAGCAGCGCGGGGATGTCGAAGAGCAGGTCGCTCGTCGACGCATCCTGCATCACGTCGCCGTTGAGCGCGAGCGTGACGTGCGCGTCCTCCGCGTCGACGAACTGCGACGGCACGAGGAAGGGCCCGGTGGGCAGGAAGCCGGGGGCGTTCTTGGCCCGGTACCAATCCGTGCCGATCTCCTTCATGTCCTTGCGGAACACGAGGTCGCGCGTCGTGACGTCGTTGACCATCGTGTATCCGGCGATGTGGTCCCAGGCGTCCTCTCGCGGGACGCGGAACGCCTCGCGGCCGATCACGAGCGCGAGCTCGAGCTCCCAGTCGTGCACTTCGCTGTAGGCGGGCAGTTCGAGGGGCACGTCGTCGCCCACGACGCACGAGGGCAGACCGATGAAGAAATACGGTTCGCCGTTCGCCTTGCGGTCGTCCATCATCTTCGCGGCGAATGCCCGCGCTTCGTCCGGTGTGCGGTCCGTGTTCTGGGTGAGCCCTGCCGCGACGAGTTCGACGACGTGCTCCCGGTAATTGGCGCCGGTCTGCAGCACTTGACGAGGTTCGACGGGTGCGGTGAGGGTGACGTCGGCGAGCGGCATCCAGGTCGCGTCGGGCGTCGCGAGGGCCGCTATGCGATCCCAGTCGGGCGCCGCGAGGAACGCGTTCAGGTCGGCCGCACCGAGGTGTTCCGGCGTCAGGGCGCGCACGCGATCGCCGGATGCGAGCCCGAGACGGATGCCGTCGGCATTTCGATAGCGCACCAGTGCGAAAGGCACCTCGGGGGTCGTGGTCGTCATTCGGAATTCCTCTCGCTCATCATCGCGCGTTGGTGTCCCGACCGAGCAGATGAAGGAGCATCCACTCGGCCGGGAGGTGTTCAGCCCTGGCCGTGCTTTGCGTAGGGGTTGAGCAGCGCGTCCTTGATCTCGTCCGGCACGCCCTCCTCCGTGGCGCTGGGACCGTCGGCCGCGGGGAACGACTCCGTCATCGACATCGGCATGGCGCCGTTGCGGTAGAAGTTGTTCGACCCCTGGGAGGGCTTCCAGGTGTTCGCCTCCCAGTCGGGGACGTAGTTGCGGTAACCACCGGTGTTGAGTTCGATGCGCAGCGTCGAAGGCTCGCGGTAGTAGAGGAAGGTCTGCTCGCCGATGCCGTGGATGTTCGGGCCGTACTCCATCGGAGTGCCGTTCTCCATGAGTGTGTCGGCGGCGATGAGCAGCTCTTCGCGGGTGTCGACCCAGAACGCGTAGTGGTTGATGCGTCCGGCGCGAGTGGACCCGTCGAGCACGACGCCGAGGTCGTGCGACTTCTCGTTGGTCGTGAGCACGGAGAACACCGACACCGGTGCCTCATCCAGCACAGTGCGCGCCATGAAGCGGAAGCCGAGCACATCGACGTACCACTGGACGAAACCGTCCACATCGCTGGCCGCGACTGTGACGTGGTCGAGTTGCCGCGGTGCGCCGGCGACCTTCGAGCGCTTCTCCGGACGGTCAGGGTAGATGGACGCTGTGGCGGTCGGCGCCTGATGGCGGGTGACGTCCCAGTGCAGGGTCATGGTGTGCCCGTAGGGACCGGTGAAGCGGTACGCACGGCCGATCTGAGGCACGTCGTCGAGCCACTCGCCCTGGACGCCGGCGGCCTCGACGCGTTTGGCCGCCTCGTCGAGCGCTTCGGCGCTGGTCGTGCGCCACGCCATCGTCTCGAGTGCGGGCTCGGAGCCGGGCAGTACGACCAGCGAGTACGTGTAGTAGTCACCCCAGCAGCGCAGGTACACGGCGCCGTCGACACGATCGACGACCGTAAGGCCGACCTGCTCCTCGTAGAACTTCACCGACGCTTCGACATCGGGTGTCGTGATGGCGACGTAAGAGAGGTGGGACAGTAGCTTGATCATCCTCGATCTTTCCTTTCCGAAGGGGCTCTGGGATCTGCCCCGCTCTCTACTTTTGTCGGAATCCAACCATCACGGAAGCCGATTCTCCCTATGCGGAGGATCAGCGCTGTTTATCAGCGAGCCGGTGCGCGATCGCCGCGTCGGCACGGAGGTCGGCGAGGTCGGCGACCGCGTTCGACGAGCCGGCCGCTTCGATCGCTCGCCGCAGTGCCACTCGCTCGCGAGCCTCGAAACGGCGCGGAACCCGCAGCACGCCGTCGGCGGTCGCGATCTCGACCGACGCGCGCGCATCCGCCTCGTCCACCAGGACTTCCACTCTGCTGTCCGCGACGGCGACGGCCCTGATCCATGCGCCTTCATCAGCCCCGGTGATCGTCGAGACGGTGAGAGCACCTACGACGACACCATCGACCCGCTGGACGAGCCCGAGTCGGGCCGACGATGTCCAGTCGACGCCGCGCACCTCGCACGCACCGCCGGCGAGGACCCGCATCCAGCCGACGGCCTCGCGCATGACTGCATCACGACGTCCGGGCGCCGCAGCGACTTCGACGGTGACGTAGTGCGCGGTCGCGTCCTGGGCGACTGCCGACGCGACGACATCAGCACGCAGCAGCGGGCGATCCACGATGATCGGCCGATCCCCGGCGGTTCGCAGGAGCTCGGCGCAGTCGTCGTCCATGAACGCTCCCGGGTTCGAGACGATCACGGCCGCGGCATCCGCGGCGAGCGCTGCTCGCGCCGCCTGCACCCACCGACCACTGCCTGCGACGACGACGATCGCGCCTTCGGCGTGCGATGCGAGGCTGGCGCTCAGGGGGAGCTCGGCGACGGCGATGCGATACCGCGGCAGGTCCGCGCGCACGCCGATCATGCCGCCGCCTCCGCGAGGACGGCGGCCTCGACGGCATCCGCGAGATCGATCGCGAACTCGGCATCGGCGAGGATCTCGTCGTACTCGACCGCCTCGTGCCGGTCGAGTATCGACGCGAGGGCGCGCCATTCGGCGAGATAGCCGTCCTCGGTCGAAACGGGGTACGACGTGCGCCGCCCGTCCGGAGTGCGCACGTGCACGGCAGCACTCCCGTCGTGCACGAATGCGGGCGGGAACTCGATGTCGACGAGGTCGCGGTCGGTGGCGATCCCGATCCGCCAGAGCGCGTCAGCACCGCCCGATGTCATCACCGCCGCGAGCCGCACGACGATGTCCCCGGCGATGAAGCCCACGATGTAGCCGATCGGCGGCACCGGGCGCGCGAAGACGACGCGATCGAACCGCTGCGCGAGGTCGCGCACCAGAGGCAGATCGTGAACGGCGAGGCCGAGGACGAGCTGACGGAGCACCGCGGCCGCGACGGCGGGCGCGCTCCAGTCCGGCGCACCCCTGGTCGCCGAGGGCGCCGGAAGCGACTCGGTGACCGCGTCGTGGTAGCGGCCGTTCGGAGGAAGCGCGACCGTGATCGAGATCGTGCGCACCGGCGCTCCCCCTGCCGCGATCTGATGCTGTACGCGCCCCCATGCCGGATCGAAGAGGTGGTTGGTGCCGACCACGAGCGCGACGTCGGCGTCGCGACACGCGCCCATGACGCGAGCGGCCTCGTCATGGGAGACCGCGATGGGTTTCTCGCAGAGAATCGCCCGCTTTCCCGCTGCGACAGCGGCGAGGATCTGCGACGCGTGTGCGGCGGGCGGACTGCAGATCGCGACGACCTCCACGCGCGGATCGGCGAGCAGAGCACCCGTTCCGGTCGACGACGATGCACCGACGCGCTCGGCGAGCTGCGCGGCTCGGCCACCGCCGGCATCGGCGACATGCACGACCGTGAACCGATCGCTCAGCCGCGCGAGGGTCGCGAGGTGCAGCGCCGACGCGCCCGGTCCGGCACCTATGACCCCGACTCCCGATGGCACCCTTGCCCTCCTCGCTTTTGTCAGAAGTATACGTAAGTTGCGAGATAGTTGACCATAGATCGGCGATTGCTCGCTGCCGACGGTGAACATCGTGTAAAAATCGACCATGGCCACCGAATCCACTCTGCGCTTCGGCGCCCAGACCGACGAGGTCACGAGCCTCCTTCGCATCGTGAACATGGTCCGCACCGGCGGAGCCACCACTCGTCCCGAGATCGGCAGGATCACCGGGCTCGGCCGCGGGGTCGTCACCCAGCGCGTCGACCAGGCGTACGAGATGGGATACCTCGCGGACGGCGACTACGGACCGTCCTCCGGCGGCCGCGCGCCGCGTCACGTACGCTTCCGCTCCGATCGCGGAAGGTTGATCGTCTGCGCGCTCGGCGCTCTGCACATCCGCGTCGGCCTGGCCGACCTCGAGGGCGGGATCGTCGATCAGACCCACTCGCCGTGGGATATCTCGCGCGGCCCGAAGGACACTCTCGAGATGGCGATGACGCTGATCGACGAGCTGATCGCGCGCACCCCCGGCGCGCCGATATGGGCCATCACGGTCGGCGTCCCCGGGCCCGTGGACTTCGAGACCGGACGCCCAGTGGCGCCGCCGATCATGCCGGGGTGGAACGGCTTCGACATCCGCGCGGCCTTCGAGGAGCGCTACGACGCTCCCGCCTGGGTGGACAACGACGTGAATCTTCTGGCCTTCGGCGAACTGGCGCGCCGCGCCGGCGAGGACGCCAACCTCATCTACGTCAAGATCGGCTCCGGCATCGGCGCGGGCCTGCTCTCACAGGGACACGTGCACCGCGGCGCGAACGGAGCAGCCGGTGACATCGGGCACGTGCGGGTGCGCGAATCCGACGCACTCTGCCGCTGCGGCAAGACCGGGTGCCTCGAAGCAGTCGCGAGCGGGTGGGCCCTCGTGAAGCAGGCCGAGGCCGCGATCGCGGAGGGTGCAGGCGGTCAGCTCGCCGCACAGCACTCGTCGGGCGAGGCGATCACGCCGGAGGACATCACCCGCGCGGCCGAGGCCGGGGACGCGCTCTCGACCACGCTGCTCCAGCAGTCGGCCCGCATCGTCGGCGAGTCGATCGCAGCGCTCGTGAACATGTTCAATCCGAGCGTCATCGTCATCGGCGGCGTGGTCGCCGGCACCGGTGAGCTGTATCTGGCCGAGGTGCGTCAGCGGGTCTACGAGCTCTCGTTGCCCCTGGCGACGCGGGATCTCACGATCGTCAACTCCGTCAACGATGAGGGCGAACCTCTGCGCGGAGGAGCGGAGCTCGCCCGCGAGCAGCTGTTCGAGGTCACGTTCCCTCGGTGGTTCGCGGACGGGAAGCCGACGCTCGAGCGGTTCCACTAGCTCGAAGAAGTTATTCCATAAAACGACATAAGCATGTATCTTTCTGTCTGAACGGATGCAGGGTCCGCTCAGACACGAAGGAGTGCCATGCTCGGTGCGCTGCGCGACGATGCCCTCAGCTCTTCCGGCGACGGCTTCACGTTGCGCCTCTCCCTGCCGTGGATCCGCTCATTGCCGCTGTGGAGTCTGGTCGATCTGGAGATCACGATCGACGGCCGCGTCGAGAGCGGACTGCGGATCGACCTCGAGGGCCGCGCGATCGATCCGTCCGCGCTCGCCGAAGAGTCAGGCTGGTGGTTCGTGCAGGACCGCCTCGTCGTGAGGGGCCAGCAGCACCTCGCCCCTGGTGATCACGAGGTGGGCGTCGCATTCGGGCTGATCGTGCCGTACCTCCAGGCCGGCCCCGAAGGACCGCTCCGGCTTCCCTTCCGCTTCGACCGGACGCTGCGCCTGAACGACTCGGCGACAGCATCGACCGTGGCGCTCGACGTCGCCTGACCAGGAAGGGCTCACGATGTCCACCCACTCCCCCGCCTGGCCCCTCGCCGCGAGCGCCTTCAACTGGACGCCTGACCTGATCCGCGCGGAGACCACCGCCACAGACCTCGCGGTCGCCATCGTGTCGGGCGGCACCGCGCACCTCATCGAGGTCGAGCTCGGTCAGCTCTGGCGCTCTTTCCCCGCACCTTCGGATGCCGAGGCTGAGAGCCTGCGCGATGCGCTCAGTGCAGCGGGAGGAAGCGTGTCGATCGTCGGCGCGAGCATCGACGACTGGGCGACCCCGAGTCGCCGTCGGAGTGACGACGAGCGTTACGCCTTCCTGCTGCCGCAGCTGCGCGCCGCGCACCGGCTGGGCGCGACCGGCATCCGCCTGCCGATCGGCCAGGCCGGTCGCGCGCTCCTCGAGCGGGTTCTGCCGGTGCTGCACGATCTCGACCTCGTACTGTTCGAAGAGGCGCAGGGCCCGCAGTCACCGGCATCCGGCGCCCACCACGACGCGTACGAGACGATCGCGCGCTTCGATGACCCCCACCTGCGGCTGCTCATCGACATCAGCATGCTCATGCCGTCGCTGCCGGTGAGCTATCTCACCACGATGCGCGCGAGCAGCCTTCCGACCGCGTTCGTCGATCGCCTCGAGAACGAGTGGCGCGATCCGGCGGTCACCGCAGCCGCGGTCGCGCTGCTGCGCGCGGGCGAAGTGCCGCCTGACGTGCACACCATGTTCATGAACCTGCTCGTGCGGTTCGGGCGCTCGGACGCCGCCGAGCTTCGCGACGTGCTTCCCCTTGTGGGAGCCGCCCATCTGAAGTTCTGGGATCTCGACGATGCGGACGGTCGCGTCTCGGAGCCCATCCGCGACTTCGCCACCGACCTGCGCACAGCCGGATTCAGCGGATCACTCACCAGTGAGTGGGGCGGTCATGAATGGCTCGATGACGACGCGACGGATATGACGCGGCGCCACCTCGAGCTGGTGCGCTCCGCGCTGACCGTTTGACGGCGGCGCCTGACGGGCGTGGCCGGCCCGGGCCCCCAACTGGCCGGGCCGGGCCGCTCAGCCCTCGTGGTTGTAATAGGGCCAGGGCAGGAAGCGCCGCTCGCCGCGGCGGTCGGGACCGTCGAGGGTGACCTCGCCCGTCGCCGCCCACTCGACGCCCCGTGGGAACATCCGGATGAACTCGATGCGCCGGAACGTGTCGATGTCGTGACCGATGGTGATCGTGAACGACCGCCCTGCGCCGTACTCGTTGATCCAGGCGATGGGCTGGTCCGTGTTCATCCCCGGCAGATCGGCGATCCCGCTCTCGGGGATCGCGACCGGGTAGTGCGACATCGGCCAGACGGGTGCGTTCTCATAGGACTCGAGATCGTCGAAAGTCGTGAGCAGCACCTGTGCGCTGTCGTACAGTTCTACGCCCACGAGAATGTCGTCCCCGGTCACCGTCCAGGTCTCGTTGATGCCGTCCGTGATGGCGTGACGAGGCTCTGCGGTACGCAGCAGCGCTTCACCCCAGGGGCGGGGGCGAAGACCGGTCGGCACGCTCAACTTGGCGCCGCGCATGACGTTGTACTCCTCCGGGTATCCCCAGTCGTCCTCCTGCGCGGCCGAGCCGTGGAACCACACGATGCCCTTGCCGTCCTGATGCACGAAGCGCAGCAGCGCGGCATCCGTCTCCGCTCCGAAGCCGACGCCCTTCTCGTGGTACCCGTCGCGCCCCTCGAACACGACGATGACCACATCGTACTTGTCGATGATCTCCGCCCCGAGGCCGCGCGGATCCTCGACGACGCGCACCCGGAAGCGCCCGGTGTCCTCGAGCAGCGCAGTGAGCCACTGATTGTGCTGGCGGAAACTGCGGAACTCGTTGTCGTGCTCGCGGGTCATGTGCCCGGAGAGGATGAGTACGTTCAGGCCATCGGCCATTTCAGCGAGCTCCTTCGCTCTGGTTCGGGGTGTTCCTCAGACGGATGCCGTCGCCATCGCTCCGACGTGCACCCACGCCGAGTCGCGTGCGGAGCTCTCCTCGACGGCGGCGAGCACGCGCTGCACGGAGAGCCCATCGGCGAAGCCGGGGTGCGGCCGGGTGCCGCCTGCGACGGCGCTCACGAGGTCGACGACCTGGTGCGAGAAGGCGTGCTCGTAGCCGAGCATGTGTCCGGCGGGCCACCATCCCGAGACATAAGGATGGACCGCCTCGGTCACGAGGATCTTCGTGAAGCCCTGGCGATCGGCAGGGGCGGTGCGATCGTAGAGCTGCAGGGCGTTGAGATCTTCGAGGTCGAAGACGAGCGCTCCGCGGTCGCCGGACACCTCGATCGTGAGGGCGTTCTTCCGACCGGTCGCGAATCGGCTCGCCTCGAACGACACCAGGGATCCGCCGGAGAGGCGGCCGGTGAAGATCGCGAGGTCGTCGACGGTCACGTCACCGTACTCTTCGGCTGCCGTACCCGACAGCCCTGAGCCGCTCGCCTGGAGCGGGCGCCGGGCGACGATGGTCTCGGTGACGCCGGCCACGGCATCCACGGTCTGTCCGGTGACGAACTGGGTCATGTCGATGATGTGCGCACCGATGTCTCCCAGTGCGCCGGAGCCGGCGTGCTCCTTCTGCAGCCGCCACGCGAGCGGCGCCGTCGGGTCGACGAGCCAATCCTGCCGATAGGCCGCGCGCACCTGCTGGACCGTGCCGATCGTCCCCTCGGCGATGAGGTCGCGCAGGAGCGTCACGGCCGGCACTCGGCGGTACGTGAATCCGACCATCGCGACGACCCCGTGGGCCGCTGCGCTCTCGGCCGCGGCGAGCATCTGCTCGGCCTCGGCGACGGTGTTGGCGAGGGGCTTCTCGCACAGCACGTGCTTGCCCGCCTGCAATGCGGCGATCGCGATCTCGGCGTGGGAGTCGCCCGGGGTCACGATGTCGACGATGTCGATGTCGTCCATGGCGATCACAGCACGCCAATCGGTCGCGTGCTCCGCCCAGCCCCACCGGGCTGCGGCGTCCGCCACCGCCGCTCCGTCGCGGCCGACGACCACCGCCATCTCCACGTCCCTCACCAGCGGGAACATCCGCGGCGCCTGACGCCACCCCACCGAGTGCGCCGCCCCCATGAAGCCGTAGCCGATCATGGCGACACGCAACGGCGCACGCGAGGTCATGCCAGCACGACCTCGCGCTCGACCGGCACCCGGTTGGTCACGTAGCGGCCTGGGCCACCGTCTACACCGGGCATGATCTGCATGTACAGCAGACGCATGGTGAGGACGACCTCGACCGTGATCGCCTCGCCGGGAGCCGGAGGCGTGTCGAGCCTGATCGCGACATCGGGGCGATCGGCGACGAACCACAGGGTCTCGGACTGCTCGGGAAGCTCGTCGATCGTGTAGGAGCGGCCTTCGAGTTCGAAGCGGAGATCGTCGCGGGCGATCGGGGCACCGTTCACTGTCGCCGCGACGTCGTCGACGGCGGAGAGCCAGAGGCTGCGGTACCAGGGGAGCTGCACCGAGACGGTGATGCCGTCTTCAGTGCGACGGACGTCCTTCTCAGCGAAGAGGGAATTGTGCGTTGCCATGATGTCTCTCCTACGCCGCCGGTGCGGCGACGGTCTCCTCGATCGCACGACGCATGAGCGCGTGCTGCTTCTTCACGAGATCGATCGGGTCCGATTCGCCCAGGTCGGAGAAGGCGTGACCTTCCCACTCGCTGGAGAGGTACCCCTGGTAGCCGCCCTCGACGAACTGCCGCACGATGCGCGGGATGTCCATCGCCGGCTCCTCGCCGTCGGCGCCGATGTCGTAGAACTTCGCGTGCACGTGGAAGATCTGCGGCATGATGTCGAGCCACTCTTCCGGCGGGACGAGCCCGTGCATGTTGAACGCCAGGCGAGTGAACGGCCCGAAGCGGAGGAAGTCGACGCCCTCGCCGGTGAGGTAGTCCTCGAACTTCTGGTTGCGCACGTGCATGGGCGTCGGCTCGTGCCAGATCTCGTCCATCACGGGGAAGTGCTTCTCGTCCATCCCCATCTGGCTGAGCGTGCGCAGCAGCGTGGGAGAGAGGGAGTGCATCGTCGATGAGAAGTCGGCGGTGAACCCGAGACGATCCGACTGCAGCTCGTCGTACATCTCGCGCATCTGCAGCACCTGGGGGTTGTTGGGCCCCGATGGCGCGTGGATCTCGTATCCGAGGCGCTGGTCGTACTTCTCCGCCAGCGGCAGCAGGCTGCGCAGCAGCTCCTTGCCGTGCGAGCGGATGACCACGTTCTTGAAGCCGAGCTGGTGCGCGGTCTTCAGCTGGCGAGCGAGGAAGTCGTGCTCCTCGTCGGGTGTCATGTCGCGGTCCTTGCGGCGCCCCATGTCGAGGTTGGTGCCCACGGCACTGGGCTCGAGCTCGTACTTCTCGAGGCTGTCGAACCAGAGCTTGATGAACGCGTCGTCGACGTCGGGATAGGTGCGAAGGAGCTGGGCGATGTTGAACTCGACGCCAGGACCGAGGCCGTGCTCGGCCGCCGCTGCGATGAGCGTCTCGGGCGTGTAGAGCCCCGCGGCGAACTCACTGGTCAGTGAGTAGAGGGTGATGCCGAGCTTGATGCTCGTGCCGGCGATGCCGTCGTCAGTCATGCCTGTGCTCCCTTCAGAGCTGCGTGCGGAAGGTGGGCCGCCAGTGCGGAGCGCGCCTCTGCGGCGTCGGTGATCATGCGGCTGCCGGCGTTCTGAGCGGCGGAGCGCTGCACCGCCTGCTCGTCGCGGACGATGTCGAAAGGGCTCTCCCAGTTGTTCCAGTGCCATCCCTCGTACTCACTGGAGACTGCACCCGAGTAGCCGTTCTCGACGAGGAGAGTGATGAGGTCGCGCACGGGTACGGAGGGCTCCTCCTTGTGCTCGTCGATACCGAAGAATTTGCCGTGGACGTGCTTGACCCACGGCATGATCTCGAGCCAGTCGTCGACGCGTGCGGGTCCGAACAGGCCGGTGCCGTTGATGCCGAAGTCGATTCCGAGGTCGGGACGACCGTTCTGCGCGGCGAGGCCGATGAACCGTCCGAAGCGCTGACCGTGCTCGGCCTGATCTCGCGGCGGCCCCTGCTCGTAGAAGTCGTCCCACAGCGAGACGACCTGCGAGAGAAGGTCCTCCGACGCACCGCGGCGCCGATACGACTCGATGAGCGAGGGCGCGAAGCCGGAGACCGTGGCACCCCAGTCCATCGTGAATCCGAGGAACGGCGAGCCGACCTTCTCGTAGCGATCACGCAGCGCCAGGATGCGCGGGTGTGAGGCGTACTGGTCGGCGTGAACCTCGAGCGCGAGGGTCACGCCGTACTCCTCGGCGATCGGCGCTAGCTGCTCCATCGAATCGGGCGTGATGGAGATCTGCACACGGGCGATGGGGAAACCGAGCTTCGCGGCGGCGGCGATCTGCCGGCGCATGTAGGCGATCAACTCGTCCTGGTCGAGCAGGCGATCGCGGTGGATGCCGATGTCGGCGTTGACGGCGAGCGAGGTGGTGACCAGGCCGACCTCGTCGACGAGGTCGCGGAAGCGTCCGGCGAAGGCGTCGTCGATCTCGGGGAAGCCGCGGAAGCTCGAGAACCCGATGATCTCGAGTCCGGGTCCGTAGCCTTCGGCCGCGACCTTCCGGATGAGGGCGTCGAGGTCGTACTCGCGTCCGTGGAACGCACGGGTGAAGCTGTAGAGCGTGACGCCCTGGATCGGAGTGCCGAGGTCGGTCATGCCGCCACCGCCTTCATTGTCTTGCGATCGTGCTCCTCGATGTGGAGCACCTCGGAGTCGGAGATGACGATGTACGGGATGAAGAGCGTGAGATCTACCTCGACCGCGTGCTCCACGTCGACGTCGAGGTCGAGGTCGCCCGAGAGCACGGCCGAGTCCACGGGGAACCACCACTCGTCGGTGTTCGTCGACAGCTCCTCGAAGGTGAAGTCCTTGCCGTTCATCCGCCAGCGGAGGGAGTCGGCCGGCACGACGACGCCGTCGATCGTGAGGCCTGCGCCGGCGATGCACGACCCTGGAAGGGCGCGGTACCAGGGGATGCGGACTTCGACCGCGGTGCGTCCGCCCTCGGTCGTCAGCGTGCCCTGTTCGATGATGCGATCCGGGATCACCAGAACCTCCTCGTTCTTATTTCGTATTCCTGCAGTCTAATGTTCTTTTCAGACATAAGCAATCAATTGCTCAATTCGACGGCAATCTTCCGTGCGCCGCGCACCGCGAGCGCGACACCCGTAAGGGTCGGGTTGCACGCCGTGGCTGTGGGGATGACGCCGTTGCCGGCCACGAACAGGTTGGACGTCGCCCACACCTCGCTGTCCGGCCCGCAGACGCTCGCACCGTCGTCGGTCTCCCCCATGCGCGTGGTGCCCTGGTAATGCAGCGAGCTGCCGATCGGCATCCGGAACGGACGGTCATCGAGCGGCTCACCGACGACCTTGCCGAGCGCGACGATCTCGCGCTCGGCACGTGCGAGCGTCGCATGGTCGGCGTCTGTGAGCCGATAGCGGATCCGCGGTGCCGGCATCCCGAACCCGTCGGTCTTGGTCTCGGAGAACTCGACGCGGTCCTCGGCCTGCAGATCCTTCGCGCAGAAGAACCCGATGCCGACGATGGAACCCGGGACGACCGGGTCGTCTTCGGCGAGCGGAACCGGCGACGCATCGAGCTGCATCACCTGACCGTGGAACGGCATGTCGTCCGTGAAAGGCACCCATGTGACGCCGCTGTACTCACTGAGACCGGCACCGGTCCTGGCCGTTGCGGTCACCTCCACTGCGTCGCGGATGCGGGTGGCGAACACGATCTGCGCCTGATCGTTGAGGTAGCGCCCGAGGGCTGCGGGGCGGATGCCGGATGCCCACAGCAACTGCGGCGTGCGCAGTGCGTCAGCGGCGACGATCACGAACCGTGCGCGGACCTCGCTGCTCTCGCCCGTCCGGCGGTCGGTGACCCGCACGCCGGAGGCCGCGCCGTTGTCGACGAGCACCTCGGTCACGAGCGACTCGTCGAACAGCGTGAACTGCGGGTTGTCTCTGGTGACATCGCCGAGCACGACATCCGACCCCGACCACATGAGCCGTCCGTCGTCGCGGCGGTGCACGGCCAACGGCATCCGCTGCACGCGCGAAGCGGGCAGACGGCCCTCGTCGACAGCCTCGGACAGCCGCTCACGGATGATGTCGCCGAACGGCGTCGCGTCGAAGGCGTCGGTCGTGACGCCGAGAAGCCGCTCCGCCTCGGTCAGCAGCTCATCGAGGTCGTCGAGGAACGCGATGCGCTCGCTTCCGCCAGGACGCGGGCACGCCGCAGTCCAGTGCGCGGCCATGCCGCCGACGTTGCTCGACATCGCCGCGACCGGCATGCCGTCCTCGCCGGGCTCCTGGAATCCGTCCTCGAGGAGAAAGGTGCCGGGTCGGGCTCGGCGTTGACCGGATTTCACGGCGCCGGGCGAGTCGACCGTCGCCGCCCCCGCCCCCGGCCCCTCGGATGCGCGCTGGGCGGCGGCCCGCCTCTCCGGGTCTTCAATGTTCTTCACGTGCGCGCCGGCCGGATCCGAGACTGTCGGGCCGACCTCGAACATCGCGACCCTCGCCTGCGGCGCCCGCTCGGTGAGCACGCGCGCGTATGCCGAGCCCGTGGGTCCGCTGCCGACGATGACGACGTCGACGTCCGCCGGGTAGGCGCGGGAGCTCACGCCTCACCCGCCAGTCGGACGATCAACTCGACGGAGGCCTCCGTGACGCTCTGCGGGTAGTACTCGAGGCCGATCGGCCCCTCGTAGCCCGAGCGACGAAGCGTGCCGAGACGGTCGGCCCAGTCGAGCGATCCGGTGCCGGGTTCTCCGCGGCCGGGGGCGTCGGCGAGCTGGACGTACTTGATCAGGTCGCCGCCGTTCTCGAGCTCCGCGGCCATGTCCTCACCCTCGACGGCCGAGTGATAGATGTCGTAGAGAACGCCGAACTGCGCTGAGTCGACGCCGCGGGCGACGTAGACGGCCTCGGCTGTCCTGTCCAGAAGCGACCCGGGGTGGTCGACGCGGACATTGACGGGCTCGAGCACAAGGGTGATGCCCGAGCCGTCGATCTGCGCGGTCGCCTGCTGATAGATCTCGATCAGCTTGTCGAGCTGCACCTGGCGCTTCCATCCACCGAAGCCCGTACCGCTGCCGACGACGATGCGCGGGCAGCCGAGGTCGGTCGCGATCGCCACGCCCTCGTCGAGCTTGCGGTAGAACTCCGAGTGATCCCACGGCGGGATCATGAACTGGGTCCGCGGCTCGGAGAGCTGGGCGGTGAGCTGCGTGCCGGTCTCCTCGAGAGCGGCCTTCAGCGCGGGGAGATCCTTCGGCGTCGCCGGTGCGTCGACGCCGGTCGGGCCCCACATCTCGACCGCAGTGAAGCCTGCGGCAGCAGCCGCCCTGACACGGTCGTGGTAGTCGCCTGCCTCGGTGAAGAGGAGCTCGATGTTGGGTGACAGCTGGTACATGGTTCTCTTTCGTGAGGGGTCGGTGAAGGCATGGATCGGGTGGATGCGGTGACACCCGCCCGCTGTCGGCCCGCGGGTCAACCCTTGAGGCCGCCGGCGAAGCCCTGGATGAAGCGCTTCTGCGCGAACAGGTAGAAGGCGAGGATCGGGATCATCGAGACGATCACGATCGCGAAGATCTTGTTCCACGACGAGACGAGCGAGCCGACGTAGTAGTACATCGCGACCGGAAGGGTCTGGTTGGCCGAGCCGCCGAGGAAGATGAGCGAGGTGAAGAAGTCGTTCCACACGATGAGGCCCGCGAGGATCGCGACTGTGCCGGTCGCCGGCGACATGAGCGGAAGCACGATGCGGAAGAAGATCTGCGTGCGCGAGGCACCGTCGATCGTCGCGGCCTCTTCGTACTCGGTGCCGAGACCTCGGAAGAACCCCGCGTAGAGGAAGATCGACAGCGGCAGCAGCATCCCGGTGTAGAGAATGATCATGCCCCAGATCGAGCCGGTGAGCCCGATCGAGCGCGCGCCGATGTAGAGCGGCACCGTGCCGAGCTGCGTGGGCAGCACTATGGCGATGAGGAAGAGGTAGTACACCGTCCGACTCCAGCGTCGGGTGCTGCGGGAGATGACGTATCCGGTCAGGGCACCCAGCAGCACGAGTCCAAAGATGCTTCCCGCCGTGATGATGAGGCTGTTGACGAGACCCATCACGACGTTGGAGTTGCCCTGTGCGGTGAGGACTTCGACGAAGTTACCGAAGTCGACGCTCGTCGGCGGGGCGAGGTTGGACGAGGTGATGACCTCCCGATCCGACTTCAACGACGTCGTGATCAGGAAGTAGAACGGGGCGAGGAAGATCAGGGCGAACACCCAGATGAGGACCTCGCGGAGCGCGGTGAGCTTCGTGTAGCGGAACATGTCAGGACTCCTCTGAGCGGCCGTTGGTCACGCGCTGCTGGATGACCGCGAAGACCAGGATGACGACGGTGAGCACGAGTGCGAGGGCCGCGCCGTAGCCGAAGTTGCCCAGCGCGAAGGACTCCTTGTACACCTGCGTGGCGAGCGTCTCGGTGGCCCCTGCCGGACCACCCCCGGTCATCGCCATGATCTGGTCGAAGATGCGCAGACCGTTGACGAGTCCGAGCGTCGTCGCGATCGCGACGGCTGGGCGGATGGACGGAAAGGTGACGTGCCAGAACCGCTGGCGCAGGTTCGCGCCGTCGATTGCGGCGGCCTCTTCGATCTCGACCGGGACCGCGGCGAGACCCGCCATGTAGATGACCATCGCGAATCCGATGTTCTGCCACACGACGACAATGAGGATGGTCCAGATCGCGAACGTCGGGTCGGCGACCCAGGCCTTCGCGAACTCCTCGAGCCCGATGGAACGCAGGAAGACGTTGATCGGCCCGTTGAAGTCGAAGATGAACTTCCACACGTAGGACACGGCGAGCGGACTGAGCACGACCGGCATGAAGAACAGTACGCGCAGGGCGTACCGGGTCTTGAGCCCCCGATTGAGTGCGAGCGCCAGCCCGAGCCCGATGACGTTGCTGAGGATCACCGACACGAATGCGAGGAACAGGGTGTTCCCCAGAGCCCCGATCTGCGTGGGATCTCCGAAGATCTTCGCGAAGTTGTCGAATCCAATCCAGTTGAACGATCCAATACCCGACCAGTCGGTGAAGGCGAAGAACCCGCCGACCGTGGTCGCGACGTAGTGGATCGCAATGACGAAGACAATGCCGGGAAGAGCCCACCACCAGTGCCCGAACTTCAGTAGTCCCGGACGTCGTGGCGCGGGATTACGGTGACGGCTCCGGCGCGTGCGCTTCGGAACGATCACCAGCTCTGTCTCGGTGTCGATCATCTTGGTGGGCATGAGTTCCTCGTGTGCTCGTGCGGCGGATGCTGTGGCGGGCGACGAGTGTCCGGGGAGACGCGCTCCCCGGACAGTCGCGTGATCAGTCGCCGTAAGCGGCGTCCATGTCCTGAAGAACCTGGTCGATGTCCTTCTGTCCGGTCAGTAGACCCTGAACGCCGACCTGGAGCGCCTCGTACACGGACGGGTTCGGCCAGATGTTGTTCGGCAGCGGCGTGTAGGCGCCGTCGGCCAGCAGGTCGACGACCGGCGAGTAGATCGTGTCTTCGAGGTCGAGCTCGCCGTACGTCGCGATCGGCAACAGGCCGGACTTCTCGTAGTAGAGGGTCTGCGCCTCGGACGAGGCGAGCCACTCGACGAACGCGGACGCGGCATCCTTCGACTTCGAGGCCGCGTTGATCGAGATCGTGTAGTTCGAGCTCGCGAGGATGTACGGGGCTCCGCCGTCGGCCGCCGGGAACGGCTGGACCTTGAAGTTCGCCTCTGCCGGTGCGGCCGTCGCGATCTCCACGGCCGAGCCGGAGGGGATGAAACTGCCGACCGAGACGCCCTGCGCGAGACCGTTCGTAATCGCATCGAAGCCCGCACCTTCCGCGCCCGGCTGGAAGCAGCCGCCCTTATGCAGGTCCAGGAGGGTCTGCAGGGTGTCTGCCCACCCTTCGCTGTCGGCGAAGGTCGTCTTGCCGTCGGCACGCTGCTGGTTCCAGTCGGGAGTCTCGGCGTAGACCCGGGTCGCGGCGATGCCCTGCGCGGTGAGTCCGGCGTTCGGACCAGCTGCGCCGGCGAGGGCGAGAAGCGACTTGCCCTCGGCGGCGAGAGCCGAGCAGGCCTCGTACATCTCGTCCTCGGTGGAGGGCCACTCATCGAGGCCGTTCATGGCTGCCGTGCCCATGCTGGTGACGACAGCTGCGATCGTGAAGTCCATCGGCTGGCCGTATGTCTTGCCATCGATCTCGAAGATCGGCTCGCTGCCCTGCGGCACGAGGCCCTCGGCGGTCTCGCCCAGCGGCTCAAGGAATCCGGCATCGGCGAGAGGGATGACACCACGAGCGTCGCCGGACCCGGGAGTCGTCTGGATGACGTCCGAGGCATTTCCAGCCTGAAGCTGCGTACGGATCGTCTCGCCGTACTTGTCGTTCGGTGTCGGGTTGGTGGTGATCTCAACGTCGGGGTTCTCCTCCATGTACGCCTTCGCGAGCGACTCGTACGGGCTCTCGAGGTTATTGGAGGTGGCGAAGGTGAACGAGAACGACTGCGACTCTCCTCCGTCGCCGGCGTCGGTCGTGCCGGCGGAGCAGCCGGCGAGAATGAGAGCTCCCACAGTCGCGACGGCGAGAGTGCCGGTGCGGAGGACGTGAGTGCGGCGGTGCTGTGTCATGTCCAGCCTTTCTGACTACGTTGTCGGCGACTCGTTCATCGAGTCACCCGCTGTTCTGCCAGTATCGTCCGGATGTGCCAGAAACACACATAAGTTGTTTCGATATGCGGCATAAGCCGCTGGAGAGCCCTGTCGCGCCTTTGCATCCGTCCTGGCGATGCTGCCTGCCGTGGGCATAGATTGCGTTGATAGGATGACGGCACCCGGATCCCCTCTCCCGAAGGGTCACATCGCCGTGACAGATCATGCGCTGCTCTCTCGTCTCGATCTCAACCTGCTGGTCTCGCTCGACGCACTGCTCACCGAGCGCAGCGTGACCAGGGCCGCCGATCGCCTTCATCTCAGCCAGCCGGCACTGAGCGCATCACTCGCCCGCCTGAGGACGCATTTCAACGACCCGATCCTGGCGCGGCGCGGCAACACGTACGAGCTCACCCCCTTCGCGCTGCGGTTGTCGGAGCACACCTCGACGGCGCTCGAAGCCGCCCGACGTGTGTTCGAGAGCCAGGCGACGTGGGCGCCGTCGGATTCCACCAGGGAGTTCTCGATCTACGGCTCCGACTACGGTTTCGCCACTGTCGGCGCTGCGGTGTCGAAGCTCGCCGCGGACCGCGGACTCGGCATCCGGTTCCGGTTCATGCTCCACAACCCGACCGTCGTCGAGGACGCGGCCACTCGCCTTCGATCAGCCGACGCGCTGATCATCCCCCACGGCTTCCTCACCGACCTCGCATATGCCGACCTGTGGCGCGACGACTGGGTCGCGATCGTCGCCGACGACCACCCGACGGTCGGCGAGACGCTGACGATGGAGGACCTCGGCTCGCTGCCGTTCGTCATGACGTATCAGTCGAGGTCGGCGTTCACCTCGGCGAGCCGGCAGATCCAGCAACTGGGCATCGAACCGCACGTCGAGGTCGTCGTGGAGAGCTTTCTGTCGATGCCGCTGTTCGTCTCCGGCACCGACCGTGTCGGCTTCGTGCAGCGTGCGCTGGCCCCCGTGGTCGCCCGCCTCGGCGGCGTGAGGGTCGTCGGACTGCCGTTCGACGCGACGCCGATCGTCAACGCGGTGTGGTGGCACCCGGTGCACGGCCGCGACCCCGAGCACGCCTGGATGATCGATCTGCTCCGCCAGGCCGGCGAGATCGTGCAGGCGGGCGAGCACGCCTGAACTCACACGGTATGGATCGACCCCATGGTCGCGCGGATCAGATCGTGCTGCCTGCGCACGAGCATGAGCGGGTCGACCTCGCCGAGTTCCGCGAAGGCGTGTCCTTCCCATTCGCTCGACCAATAGCCGCGATATCCGCCCTCGACGAAGACGCGGACGAGTTCCGGATAGTCGATCGCGGGCTCCTGGCCGTTCTCGTCGATGTCGTAGAACTTGGCATGCACGTGCAGGATCTGCGGCATGATGTCGGCCCACTCGCGCGGGTCGACGTGACCGTGCATGTTGAATGCGAGATGCGCGAAGGAGCCCAGTCGGCCCGGATCGAAATCACGTGCCCTGAGATAGCCGATGAACTCCTGCTGGCGCTCCTGCATCGTGGCGTCCGTCGCCCAGATCTGCTGCAGCCGGGTGCACGCGTCACCGTCGAGCCCTGCGCGCTGCACCGCACGAAGCAGCGTGGGGGACATCGCGTGCATGGTCGAGGAGAAGTCGGCGACGAATCCGAGCAGCGGCGAGTCGAGCTCGGCGTACGTCTCACGGACCTTCATGATCGGATCGGAGTTCGGGCCCATCGGGGCGTGGATCTCATAGGCGAGCTTGAGGTCGAGGTCTTCCGCGATCGGCAGCAGACGGCGCAGCAGCTCGGGCTTGGCCGACTGGATGCGCACGAGCGGGAAGCCGAGCTTCTTCGCGCCACGGAACATCAGCTCGCTGAACTCGAGCTCCTCGTCCGGAGTCATGTCACGATCCCGCCGGCGGCCCATGTCGAGGTTCGCGCCGAACGAGCTCGCATCGAAGCCGTGACGGTCGAAGGCCGAGCGCCAGGTGCGTTCGAACTCGTCCGAGACGACCGGGTAGGTCGGCACCATCTGGGATGCGACGATCTCTATGCCCGGCCCGATTCCGAGCTCGGCGACGCGGTCGAGCAGACCGTCGAAGTCGTACCAGCCAGCGCGGAACTCCGCGGATGCCGAGTAGAGCGTGAGTCCGAGCTGGAACGGATCCTCCTCGACGGCCCGGGGTGCAGGTGCGACATCGGTGACGAGCGCGGGGCTGGGCGCGTCAGCATCCGTCACGGTGAGTGAGAACGAGTCGCGGACGAAGTTCGGCACGTACATGCCGGGCCCGCCGTCTTCTCCCGGTGCGATCTGCATGTACGGCAGGCGCAACTGGCCGACGAGGACGACCTGGTATTGCTCGCCGACCTCGACCGGGCGCTCCCCCTTGGCCACCAGCAGGGGATGCTCCTGCAGGAACCAGAGCGTCTCACTCTGCTCCGGCAGCTCGTCGAGCCGGTACTCGCGATCGTGCAGCACGAAGCGCAGATCGTCCTGCGGCACCTGGACGCCGTCGACGGTCAGTTCGAGGCTCGTGACCGACGACAGCCACAGGCTGCGATACCAGGGGATGGTGAGGCGCAGCGCGAGTCCGTCCGGGTGCGGGCGGAGGCTGTCGGCGTGGATGAGTCCGTTGGGCATGATGATCTTCCGTTCAGAGTGCGTCTGCGACCTGGCGCATGAGCGAGTGCTGGCGACGCACCTGTTCGACGGATCGCCACGGGATGCGGTCCCCCTCGTACTCGCTGGAGAGATAGCCGGTGTATCCGGCGTCCTTCAGCGCGCGGAGCACGGGCTCCCACGGAATCTGCTGGTCTTCGAGCGAATCGTCGATGTCGTGGAACTTCGCCTGGATGAAGACGACGTGCTCGATGATGTCGAAGACGTCGGCCGGATCGACGCCGATGCCGTCGAGGAAAGCAGGACGCCGCCCGGGCAGCTCTCCAGGAGCGAGTGGGATCGGGCGATCCTGGAAGATGCCGGTGTCGAGCAGCAGCCCGAAGTGCTTGGTACCGGTGCGCCTGATCAGCGCGATGTAGTCGTCGACCACCTCGTGCTTGATGGGCGTCGGGGAGTGGATCTCCGGGCAGATGATGACGTCGAGCTCTGCTGCGAGAGGCAGACTGGCCTCGACCACATCGGTCCAGATCGGGTGGGGGATGAGGTCGCCCGAGACGACGCCGATCTTCGGACGCACGAACCGGAAGCCGAGCCGCTTCGCCAGGCGGAGATCGCGCTGCAGTGCCGCGGCGCCTTCGTCGACGGTCATGTCGCGACCGTGCTCGCCGCTCGAGTGCAGGCGGGTGTCGATCCACGAGCCGTAGTTGGTGGGCTCAAGACCGTACTGATCGAGCAGGCGGAACCACGCGTCGACCCACTCCTGCGGCGGGTCAGGATAGTTCGTCACGTGCCCTTCGCCGAGGATCTCGACGCCGGTCGCACCGAGATCGGCGATCGACCGCAGCGCCGTTTCGAGGTCGAGATTCGTGCCGTAGTCGCCCATGAAGCTGTACAGCGAGACGCCGTACTTGAACGGTGCACCCTTCGCCTCGGGCGCCAGCGTCACGTGCTTGGTGACCTGATAGCGGCTGGGCTGGTGCTCCTGCGGGATGTACGACATGCGAAGGCGCAGATCGATCGACAGTTCATGGATGCCGTCTGGCAGACCGCCGGGCAGGGGAACCGTGACGATCGCCGCATCCTCCAACGGCCAGCGCACCCCGTCGCTGTCCCACAACTCCGCGAGCGTGTAGGTCTTGCCCTGCAGGGTCCAGCGCGGCACGTCCGGGGCGACGTCGACGAGACCGGGGATGCGCACTCCGATGCCGTCGATCAGAGAGGCCGCCATGCCCCGATACGACGGCATCCGCACGCGGAACTGGAAGCCGGTGATCTCGCCGTTCTCGTGGACGTTGCGGAAACCGACGGACTGGATGAGGTCTCGCTCGAGCAGCATCAGCGCTCACTCTCTGTGGGGATGGGGCGTCTTCGCTCCGTTCAGGCTAATTGCTTCCGACGGTTTTCTACATAAGAGTTATTGATCTGCGCATAATGGCGAGCGATCTGAATGAGTGAACGGATTGGCCACGGCCCTATCGTCATACTTGAGACGAAGCGCCGTGAAGGAGGCTGATCCCATCGAGACAGTAGGCATCGCGACTCCCCGACAAGCCCGCAGCCGGGAGTCCTCAGCGAGAGTCATCAATGCGACGGTGGAACTCCTCATCGAGAAGGGTCCGCGAGGCGTGACCATCGCGGACGTCAGCAAACGAGCGGGCGTCTCCGTCGGGAGCATCTACGCGCGCTTCGGAAACCGTTCCGCATTGCTTCGCGCCGCCCACGAGGAGGAGTTGCGGCGCGTCACCGAGGGCATGCTCGACGCACTCGCCGCGCTGGATCTGCATGCGGATGAGAGCGAGGCCATACACGAGGTCGTGGCCGCGTACGTCAAGGAGATGCGCAAGGAAGCCAGAGTCATAAAAGCCCTCGTCGCTCTCGGCACCGATGACAAGTTCATCGCAGACAGCGGCCCCGCTGCGTCCCTGCGAATCAGAGACGCCGTCCTTGGCGCACTCCGCGAAGCGACCGGCCCGTCGCCCGTCGAAGATGACCATTGGGGCCACTGGGTCTTCGAGGTCATGTTCGCGCTGACCTTGCAACACATTGAGCCCGAGCACTTCGGTCCACTAACCACCGACGAAGCAGCATTCATCCTCAATCTCGGCGACACCATCGTTGCGCTGGCGACGCCTCCGCCGGGCGCTGCGTGAGGTGAGCGCTGGACTAACCCGCTATCGAGCCCGCCGACCTGCCCCTGTTGTAACCGAATTAGAATTCGTGTTCTAATATGGCGGACGTGCACTCCGCACGTGAAGTTCGGCTCCGACGATGTGGTGGGAAGGTTCGACGATGAACAGTGCGACACGTGCGCGACGAGGTGGCGCGGCACTTCTGGCGGCGGCTGTGACGGCAGGTCTCCTGGCAGGCTGTAACAGTTCCGGTGACCAGGCGGGGGACGGAAGCGAGTTCTCGCTGACCTTTCCGCACGCCGAGAACAGTCCGTATGCGGCTATGGCCGAGAAGTACATGCACGCTAACCCAGAGGTCACGATCGACGTCGACCCGATCCCGAGTGACAACTATGACAGCCTCCTGCGCACCCAGTTGCAGGGGGGCAACGCCGCCGATGTCATCATGGCAACACCGGGTTCAGGTGCACCGATCGCACTCATCGCCCTCGCCGAAGCCGGCCTCCTCAGCCCTCTCGACGGCACAGCGCACGGCCTCGTGCCCGAGACAAGTCACGATCTCTTCTTTGTAGATGACGAAATGTACGGGCTCCCGACCGACATCAGCGTGACGAGCACGATCTTCAACTCCACCGCCGGGGCCGAATATCCGGGATCGATGGACGAGTTGATGGCGCTCTGTTCGGACCAAGCAACCGACGGTGTCGCGTTCTTCGCCCTCGCTGGAACCGTGCCCATCAACGCCGGCATCGCCGCTCTGAGCGTGGCCGCGTCCCGCGTTTACGCAGAAGAGCCTGAATGGGACAAGCTCCGCGAAGCGGGCGACGTGACGTTCTCGGACACCTCCGGATGGCGTGCCTCGCTCGAGGCGATCCTGGATCTCCAAGAAGCCCAGTGCTTCCAACCGGGCGCCGAGGGCGCAGGATTCGACGCGATCGTCGGCGGTTTCGGTCAGGGCAAGACTCTGGCCGCCTTCATCCCGGGCGGCGTGATCCCGCAGTTGTCGGCGGGGCTACCCGATGACCGCCTGGTGGTCGAGGCGTTTCCGGCTGACACCGGCGACACGCCTTTCGTCTTCGCGAGTTCGGACTATGCGCTGGCGATCAGTGCTTCGTCGAAGCACAAGCAAGCCGCGCAGGACTACCTCAACTGGCTCGCAGAGCCCGAGCAGGCCGTCGAGTACGCGAGTCTGGCAGGGTCGCTTCCTGTCAGCGGCATCGAGGGCTTTGAAATGCAGGGTACCTCGTACGAGCCCGTCGCCGACATCATCGCTGACGGCAACTACACCACCCTCCCGGTCAACTCCTGGTCCAACCCCGCAGTGTTCGACGCCCTCGGCCGAGGAGTGCAAGCCCTCCTGACCGGCCAGAAGAACGTTGATGATGTGCTGGCCGAACTCGACGCCGCGTGGGAAGACTGAATCGTGCAGAAACTGCACCCCCTGAACCGCGAAACGGAGCGAAAATGACCGACTCGATCTCGCTGGAACAGTTGAGAGACGCCGATTTCCGCAGCCTGTCTGTCGCACAGATGCTCGAGCGGATACGAGTGTTCGGAGAACCGGCCGATCCGCGAGATGACATCGACACGGTCTCGCTGAAACGTCGGTTCTCACATTTGACGAACGTCCGAGCGGCGGACATCTCGATCTCCGGTCCGAGCGGCCCACTGTCGGCGCGCACCTACGTCGACCCATCGGCCATCTCTACCGGACGGGGCATCGTCTGGGCGCACGGTGGTGCGTTCCTGGGCGGCCACCTCGACATGCCTGAAGCGCACTGGGTGTCGCTGGAGCTCGCATCCAGCGGCATTCCTGTGGTCTCGATCGATTACACGAAATGCGTCGGCGGAATGCACTTTCCGATCCCATCCGACGACGTTCTGGCGGCATGGGAGTTCGTTCTCGAGCGATCCGACGAACTCCTCAGGATTCATCCGACCGGCGTATTACTCGGCGGCGCGAGTGCAGGTGCGACGTTGGCCGCGAGCGCCGTGCAGCGACTCAGCGACGATGATCGACCGGTGCCTGCGGGCTTGGTGCTGGTGTATCCAGCGCTTCATCCCGACAGCACTCGAGCGTCTGCGTCGCTGGACGAGATGCCCGATTCCGTTCGCGAGATCTCGATGAACTACGCAGGTTCGGTCGAGGCCCTCGACGATCCGCAGGCGTTCCCGGGCGTGGGCACGGCTAGCGGCTTTCCCCGTACCCTCCTCGTGGCATGCGAGCTCGATGGATTCGTCACGTCGGCGGTCGACTTCCACCGCTCGCTTGAGCGCGCGGGCGTGGACGCCACATTGAGGATTGAAGCGGGGGCTGACCACGGGCACATCAACGAACCCTCCGACCCGACCGCGCGCCGCACGATTGACGCGATGCGGGAGTGGATCTGCGACCATCAGCCTTGACATCTCGAGGACTCGCTGCGAGTAGGCATCCAGCGATCGCTCATCACCAGCCCTGAACGGCCCCGAATCCACCGGATCCGAGGCCGTTCAGGTCTACTTCTGAGAAGTTATGAACGCGTGGGCTCCAGTACCTCGCGCTCGAGTCGTGCGTACGACTCCTCCATGCCCTCGGCCATGCCGGTGGCGAGGATCATTTCGCGCGTCTCCTTGTCGGGATACTCGATGAGCACCGTGACGAGGGTGACTCCGTCCTCCTCGTAGAGGTTGAGGTCATTGAGCGTCTCGGGGCCTTCGGTCCCCTGCATCCGCTCTGTCGACACGGCACGACGGGGAGCGTCGACGAGCACGACCTCGCCCTCGAAGCCGAACGCCTCACCCTCGGTATCACCCACCGGCGCCCAGGACGTGCGGTGCTTCTCGCCGGGAGCGGTGGCGACGACGCATTCGGTCATCTCCCACCCGTCGGGTCCGAGCATCCACTGCCGCATGAGCTCTTCCTCGTTGTAGGCGCGCCAGACCAGCTCACGCGGCCCGTTCACCAGGCGCGTGATGCGCACGTGCGTGTCGTCGAGCAGGTCGACCTGCGTGCCCTTGCCCTCGGCGTACTCGCGGAGATCCTGCAGCACGGCATCCAGCTGCGACATCGCCATCTTGGTGCCTTCGACCATGCCCATGGCGACGACCTGCTCGAGCGCTTCGGCGGAGACGAAGTGGCTGGCGGTCACCATGCGGGTGCCCTCGGCGGTCGGCTCGAACGTGAACTCCATCCGCATCGCGGGGATCTCATCGTTCGGAGCGCCCTGATCATCGGCGAAGCCGTCGAGCACCTCGAAACGTCGCGGTTCTTCGATCGCGAGGAACTCCCAGTACCCGGACGACTCCTCGCCGCGCGGGCCCTTCATCGTGTAATTCGCGCGTCCGCCGACGCTGTGGTCCCAGGCGGTGAACGTGGCGGGCCATCCGGGAGGACCCCAGAACCTCTCGAGCTGGCGCGGGTCGCTGTAGGCGTTCCACACGCGCTCGATCGGAGCGGCGAAGTCGGCCGTGACGGTCATCGTCAGATTCTCGGTGTCGGTGGTGACATCGGTGACAGGCATTTCAATCTCCTTCGTTGGTTTCAGCCAGCAGGTCATCGAGGCGGGCGATTCGGGCCCGCCACATCTCTTCGTATCGGGCGAGCAGCGCCCGGGCGCGCGCGATCATGTCGGGATTCGCGCGGACGAGCCGCTCGCGTCCCTCGGCGCGCTTGATGATGAGGCCGGCGGCCTCGAGGACGGCGACGTGCTTCTGCACCGCGGCGAACGACATGTCGTAGTCGCCCGCGAGGGTCGACACGGACTGCTCTTCATTGATCGTGCGGCGCAGGATGTCGCGTCGGGTCGCCGTCGCCAGTGCGTGGAACACACGGTCGGTCTCCGCTTCGCTCAGTTCTCTTTGTGCAACCATTTGGTTGTACGTTACTGCGAGGCGGATGCCGTGTCAAGAGTGTTCTCTGGTTCGTTCTGTCGAGACCGCACCGCCGAGACAGACCGCCTTCGGTGACGCGGGGTAGGGCAGAATCGGTTCATGACCGGTGACCGACTCGCTCGTCTCAGCCTTCGTTTCGACGCGATCTACTGCATTGCCCTCGGCCTCGTGGTCGCAGTCACAGCGCCCTTCGCGGCGAACGTGGTGGCTTTGCCTCCTGCACTTCTCATCGGTGTCGGCAGCGCAACCCTCGTGTGGGGCGCCTACGTCTGGCGCGCGTCGCGTCAGCGACCGATCAGGACAAGAGCCCGCCTGGTCATGATTGCGAACATCGTCGCCAGCTTGGGGTTGGCGGCCACCGGTGTTGTCGCGGGAACGACCGCGCTCGCCCTCGCGGCCTTCGCTGTCGCCATCGACGTCGCGGCGTTCGCGTTCAGCCAGGGACTGGCTCTGCGACGCATCGAAGGTGCGACGGCCTCCTAGACGAGGCGACGCGTGTCGCGCACGCCACAACCACTCAAGGGGCCCCGATCATCGGCTCGGCCTACTTGTTCAACCATTGAAGAACTGCAGCCGGGTCTTCTGAAAGTGGGCTGACCGCTCGTTCGCCCATCGACATGGCTTCGACGACCGGCCGATAGGTCTCCGCGCCATCGACGAAGTGCACACCGTCTGAGCGCCCTCGTTCAATCCCGAATCGGACGGTGCGCGTTCCGCGGCGCAGAAGCAACTCCCACACATCCATCTGCACAGGCCCGGTGAGACTGCGTATCGACCACCCGGCAGCGAGCAACTCGCGCGCCAGCCATGCCGCGGCGTGATCTCGCGACGACAAACGACCAAGAAAATCTGATACCTCGGGGCCGCTCATGCCCTGAGAATACCGCGGCATGGCGCGAGCGCTGGAGCCGTCATTCAGCCGCGCAGCGCCGCCACGATCTCGCTTCGCGCAGCGCGACCGCTACGGGTCGGCAGGAGCGGGAAAACGTGGAGCGCGCCGGCCCGCTCGCGGAACATCACATCGACGCCGGCTGCCCGCGCACTGTCCACAAGGATCCGCGCATCCGGGTTGAGGACGTCGCGTGTTCCACTGAACACGAGCATCGGCCCGAGTCCGTCGAATCTGCCGAAGAGCGGACTCACGATCGGATCCCGCACGTCGAGTCCGCCGGCCCACACTCGGCCGAGTTCACGCCCGCCGTCTTGAGCGAGCCACGGGTCCGTGGGCTGGATGACGGAGATGAGCGGGTTGGAGAACGTCAGGTCGAGCCCGGGCGCGATCAGCACCGTACGGACCGAACCGACCCCGCGATCGCGCAGCGTCTGTGCGACGGCAAGAGTGATCTGTCCCCCTGCGGAGTCGCCGACGAGGCGCACACTTCCGTGCTGCTCGATGAGCTGCTCGGCGATCCCGAGAACCAGGTCATGCGCTTCGCGCGCATGCCCGAAAGGCAGCAGCGTGTAGATCGGAACGACTACCGTCACGTTCGCTTCGACGGCGATCTGCGCGATCAGACCCCAGTGCTGTCGAGCGATCTGGTGGATCCATCCTCCGCCGTGGCTGTAGATGACAGCTCCGTGCGGGACGCTTCGAGCGGGAGTCACCGTATAGACGGGAACCTTGCCGATGTGCGCGACGCTCACGCGGAGATCGGACCGCAATCGTGACGGCGGCCCGTACGGCTCCGGTCGCAACTCCGCATTGCGGATCGCTCGGCGTGCAGAGCCGTCGCTGCGGAACGGGGCGTTCGCGCGCGTCGCCCGAAGGAACGCTGTGACGAGGGCTTCGGGAACGATCACGGTTCTGCACCTTCTGTCATGCGGGCGCCCGTGCGGCACCGGCCGATGGTTCAGTAGAACACTGTTCCCGCGTGAGTGTTCACGCCAAAGCGTGAGGGGTGGCGGTCGGCAGCGCGCTCACCGCCGCCCCGCTCCGCCGAACAGCGCGTACAGCAGCGGCAGCGCCGAGGTCGCCATCAGCACGATCCCGAGCGGCGCAGCCGGTACGAGCAGCAGGGCACCGCCGATGAGCAGGCCTCCGAACAGCAGCGCGGCGACCGCGCGGCGACCGATGCGCATCAGCGAGTCGAGGCGGCGCTCGAGCCTTGAGGTGTCGAAGGTCACCGTGCCGTCGTCGATGCGCGTGATCACATCGTCGATGCGCGCCGGCAGACGCCATGTGGTCGAGACCGTCGAGACCGCCTGACGGGCGAACGCCTGGATGACGTTGCCGCTCTCGTCGCGGATCAGGCGGGCGGCGTACGGCTCGGCGGCATCCCACACGTTGAAGGCCGGGTTGAGCCCGCTGCACATCCCCGAGGTGAGCGACACCGCGCGGATCAGCAGCAGCATGTTCTCGGGAAGCTGGAGCGGCAGCGTGCGAACGGTGTCGCCGAACTCGTTCGCGAAGCCGCGGAACTCGCTCGGGTCGACCTTGCTGAGTTCGACGAAGCCCATGCCGCCGAAACGTTCGAACAGTGCAGCGAGTGCGCGCTCGAGTTCGAGGGTGTCGGCCGACGGCAGCAGCACCCCGATCTCCTGCGCGGCCTTCACCAAACCCTTGCTGTCCCGCCCCGCGACGGCGACCAGCAGTGTGCGCAGACCGTCGCGCAACCCGTCGGGCACCTCGGCCATCATCCCGAAGTCGACGAAGGTCAGGCGCCACGGCCTCGCCTCACCGGACGCGGCGGCCGCGGCATCCGTCGCCAGTGGCGTCACGAAGATGTTGCCCGGGTGCGGGTCGGCATGCACGAAGCTGTGCGTGAACACCTGGTCGAACATGATCTCGGCGAAGACGTCGGCGACGTCGTCGGGATCGATTCCTGCCCGCCGGAGGGCCGCTGTGTCGTTGATCTTGATCGCTGTGACGTCCGACAGCGTCAGCACTCGGCGGGTCACGCGCTCCCACACGATCTCCGGTGCGGCGACGCGCGGGTCGGCGGCGAAGTTCTCGGCGAAGCGCTCGGCGTTGGCGGCTTCGTGCAGGTAGTCGATCTCCTCTAGTGAGGTCACGGCGAACTCTTCCACGAGGGCCGGGGCGTCGACCCGATCAGAGACGAGACGGATGCGGCTCGCCCAGCCGGCCACCCGGCGCAGGGCCGTGAGGTCGGTGGCGACGATCTCGTCGATGCCAGGACGCTGCACCTTCACGACCACTTCGCGCAGCCCGGTGTCTGCGGCATCGAGGTCCGACAGGCGGGCGCGATGGACCTGGCCGAGGGATGCCGCGGCAAGAGGCCGTTCGTCGAATCGCGCGAAGGCGCGCTCGAGAGGCACCCCGAGCTCGACCTCCGCAAGAGCCCTTATCTCGGCGAAGGGGACCGCGGGAACCTCATCCTGAAGGCCGGCGAGCTCCTGCGTGATCTCGGGCGGCAGCACATCAAGACGAGATGACATGAACTGGCCGACCTTGATCATCAGCCCGCCGAGTTCGACGGCGAGCACGCGGAAGCGACGGGCGAAGCTCAGCATCCGCGCCGCACGGGTGCGCTCGGCGACCCTGGAGAACCCGAGCCTGGGCAGGACGAGCTCGAACCACCAGATCTTGATGAACTCGAGGGCGGCGAACGAGACGATGCGGCGATAGCGCGCCCGGTGGGTCGTGCGATGCGCTGGTTCCGCGCGGGCGGGCGCAGGTGCGGCGTCCGCAGCATCCGTCATCGGCTCGTCCTCTCGCCCCGATCAGGCAGGATGCCCGACCGGGCGGTGCGGGGCGAGTCAGTCCTGCGCAAGGATCGCGTACAGCCTACGACGCGCCTCGTCGAGCACGGTGACCGCCTCGTGCACCTGCTCGGGCGTTCCGGTGCGGGCGACCTGCGCGGCGGCGCCGGCGAGATCCATCCCGGCCTTCGGCAGCGCGGTGAGGTGTCCGCCGTCGCGTGAGGCGAAGGCCTCCCACGGTGCGGGCTTGTCGGCGGCGATCTCGGCCTCTTCGCGACCGGCGCCGGTGAGCGAATAGGTCTTGCGGCCGTTCTGCTCCTCGGCGGTGATGAGTCCCTCGTCGGCGAGCAGCTGCAGGGTCGGGTAGACGGATCCCGCACTCGGCTTCCACGAGCCGCCGGAGCGCTCGGCGATCTCGTTGATGATCTGGTAGCCGTGCATCGGCTCTTCGGCGAGAAGGGAGATGACCGCCGCGCGCACGTCGCCGCGAGCCATGCGGGAGGGCCCGCCGGTGCGCTGCTCGAACGACTTGCGCAGTTGGTCCATCGCGTCGAAGATCGCGGATGCCGGGCCGCCTGCTCCGCCGAACGGTGAGCCTGAGCCTGCTCCGCCGAAGGGGCCGGTGGGGAATGAGCTGTTCATGATGTCCTCCAGAGTCGAGCGGACGATGTGCGTTAACGATATATCGTTCAGTGTCGTTCGGGAAGAGGCCCCGTCGAGTACGCGTGGCGGCATCCCGATGTCGGATGCTGGGAATACTCTGATCCCGTCTCACCGATGAGGCAGTCTCGATGCCGAGATGAAGAACATACGGAACCGGAGTGAAGAACATGAACGAGACCATCCTCACGATCGTGGGCAACCTGACCGCCGAACCCGAGCTGCGCCAGACGGGCTCAGGAGTGGCGGTCGCGAGTTTCACCGTCGCCAGCACGCCGCGCAACTTCGACCGGCAGGCCAACGAGTGGAAGGACGGCGACGCGCTGTTCATGCGCTGCTCCGCCTGGCGCGATCTCGCGACGAACATCACCGCGTCTCTGACGAAGGGCACTCGCGTGATCGTCACCGGTCGCCTGCAGCAGCGCAGCTACCAGGACCGTGAGGGCAACAACCGCGTGAGCCTCGAGCTGCAGGTCGATGAGGTCGGCCCTTCGCTGAAGTACGCGACGGCGCAGGTCGTCCGTGGCGATCGATCGGGCGGTGGCGGTGCGCCGGTGGCAGCAGCAGCGGGCGGCTCGGCTCCTGCGGCGACGACGACCGACTCATGGTCGACGACCAACACCGATTGGTCGACGGCGGACGAGACGCCGTTCTGATGCAGCGGGATCTCGCCGCGAACGCACACTCGCCGCGAAGTCAACCCCGCCCCCGAATCATCCACGCGACGTAGGCTCGAAGAGGGCGGACCGACCGAGAAGCGCTCTCGGCGACGTGCCCGTCCGGGAGGGAGCCGTCATGGCTCAGTACGACGTTTCGGACCGCTCGGCGATCGTCACCGGAGCGGGCAGTGGGATCGGCAGGTCCGCCGCGATACTCCTCGCGCAGAACGGCGCATCGGTGGTCGTGAACGATCTGAACGCAGAGGCTGCGCAGTCCGTGGTCGACGAGATCCGCGCCGCGGGTGGAGTCGCCGAGGCATCCGCCGGCGACGCGACCGATTCGCAGTGGATCGCGTCGTCGATCGAGCTCGCGAACAGCCTCGCACCGCTGCGGATCGGCGTGAACAACGCCGGCATCGGTGGGGCCGCGGCGCCGACAGCCGAGTACGGCGACGACGACTGGGACAAGGTCATCGCGATCAACCTCAACGCGGTCTTCCGCAACATGAAGGCGCAGATCCCGTCGATCCTCGGCAACGGAGGCGGCTCGGTCGTGAACATCGCGTCGATCCTCGGCAGCGTCGGCTTCGCCTCGTCTCCCGCGTACGTCGCGGCGAAGCACGGCGTCGTCGGCATGACCAAGACGACTGCGCTGGAGTACTCCGCTCAGGGCGTGCGCGTGAACTCGGTCGGACCGGGCTTCATCGACACTCCCCTGCTCGCGCAGATGGATGCCGATGCGAAGGAGTTCCTCGTGTCGAAGCATCCGATCGGCCGACTCGGACAGGCCGACGAGGTCGCGCACCTCATCGCCTTCCTCGCGAGCGACGCCGCCAGCTTCATCACCGGCAGCTACCACCTCGTCGACGGCGGGTACACCGCGCCATGATCCGCCGCGGGTGACGGCATGCGGATCGGCTGGATCGCGTTCGACGTGCTGCTCGGTGGTCGAAGCCACGCACGCGCGGCGCTGGTTCAGCGCCGCCGCGACACCAACACGATCACGGCGCCGAGGACCGACAGCCCCGCCGCTCCGAGGAAGAGCCATGCGAAGCCGCCGGTGAGCGCATCCGCTGCCGACGCTCCGCTCGCCTCGAGCGCCGCCGTCCTGAGACCGGCGATCGTGCCGAGCACGGCGAGACCGACCGCCCCGCCGATCTGCTGGCTGGTGTTGATGAGTCCGCCGGCGAGGCCCGCTTCACGACCTTCGACACCTTCGACGGCCAACTGCGTCGTGGCGACGAACGCACCACCGAGACCGACCCCGATGAGCAGCGTCGGCCCGAGCAGCTGCGTCAGGAAGACGGCATCCGACGACGCGCTCGCGAGCCACACCAGGCCGCCGGCCAGGATGAGCAGCGAGGTGGCGAGCACCGGCCTGGTGCCGAGTCGTCCGATCAGAGAAGGCACCGCACCCGCGATGAGCACGAGCGCCCCGGCGAGCGGCAGCTGGGTCAGGCCCGCGGTGAGCGCGTCATAGCCGAGCACGGCCTGCATGTACACCGACAGTGCGAAGAACAGCGCCACCATCGCGGCGCCGCCCAGCAGCATGACGACGTTGCCGAGCGCGAGATCACGGTTGCGGAACACCGCCAACGGCACGAGCGGCGCGGCGCTTCGGCGTTCGATCATGACGAAGGCGACTCCGAGGACGACCGCGACCGCGAAGAGCACGAGAGGCAGCGGATGAGTGAAGCCGAGGCGCTCCACCGCGCTGAGGGCTCCGACGAGCGAGACGAGCGCCGCCGTCACGGTGATCGCACCCGCTGCATCGAGGCGTCCGGGCTCGCGCACGCCGTCGCGGGTGACGAGGACGGGGATCGCGATCAGCACGATGGCGCCGATCGGAACGTTCACGAAGAACACCGACTGCCAGCCCAGCGTCGCGGTGAGGATGCCGCCGAGCAGCACCCCGGCCGCCGAGCCGATGCCCGCCACCGCACCCCAGACGCCGAGCGCCTTGGTGCGCTCCTTCGCATCCGGGAAGAGATGCGTGAGCAGCGCGAGCGCGGTCGGCGCGAGAAGCGCCGCGGACGCGCCCTGCACCGCGCGGGCGGTGAGCAGCATCTCGCTCGAGATCGAGAGGCCGGCGAGAGCGGATGCTGCGACGAAGCCGGCGGTGCCGATCAGGAAGACGCGGCGATGGCCGTACCGGTCGGCGAGACGCCCACCGAGCAGGAGCAGCCCGCCGAAGGCGAGCACGTACGCGGTGATCACCCAGGTGAGAGCGGCGGTGTCCATGCCGAGCTGCCGACCGAGCACCGGAAGGGCGATGTTGACGATCGAGGCATCGAGCACGACGAGGAACTGCGCGAGCGCGAGGATGCTCAGGGCCAGCCATCGGCGTGAACTGCGTGGCGCAGTACTGCGGGTTCGAACGGGAGTCGAAAGCGTGTTCATTGACGTTCCTTTCGGTTGAGACTGATGAGTGATTACTCACTCACTCTTTTGGGCAAAGAAGAACGAAGACGGCCACTGCTCCGGTCACGCCGGGTGGCTCATCCCCTTGGTCAGGAGTTTCGCCCAGCCCTCCGGGCGCCCCTCGAGCTGGGTCGTGACGATCAGATGGCACAGCTGCCCGTAGGCGATGAAGCGCTGCACGTCGTCATCCGCGCCGCCCGAGCGGCTCTTCGCGAACGTCGTCACGCGTGCGAGGCCGGCGCGAAGCGCCTCGCCCACGACCGGGACGTCAGCGACCGACTGCGCGTGCACTTGCAGCATCAACAGGGTGCGGTCGCTGATCAGTTGCGCGTAGGCGTCTCCCATCGCATCGAGGACGCTCTCGGGCGACTGGTCGACGGCAGCATCCGCACCCGCTTCGAGCGCCGAGAGGATCGCTTCGAAGCACGCCTCGAGCGCGGCGACGAAGAGCGCCTCCTTGCCGGAGTAGAGCTTGAAGACGTAGGCGGGGGAGATCTTCGCCTCGCGGGCGACGTCGGCGACGGTCGTGGCGTAGTAGCCGCCGCGCGCGAACTCCGTCAGCGCCGCGGCGGCGACGAGAGGCCGTCGCGCGTCGGCGGTCGAGAGGATCGAACTGCGACTCGCTGGCATATGAGTGACTGTACACTCACTCACCTCCGTGAGCAAGCAGGGATCCTCGGACGACACGCAGGACCCTGCCTCCGCTCACAGACCTTCGGCGATCTCCTTGATCGCGGCGAGACGGCGATCCCAGTCGCGCCCTATCGCGTCGAGCCGCTGCGCAGTGGCCGTGAGCTCGGCGCCGATCACGCGGAACCGCAGTTCACGGCCGACCCTGACCGGTTCGACGAGTCCGACCTCCTGCAGCACCGCGAGATGTTTCGCGATCGCCTGGCGCGTGACCGGGAGGCGCCCGGCGAGGGCGGATGCCGAAGCATCCCCCTCACCGAGCGCCTGCAGAATGCTCCACCGCGTCTCGTCCGCGAGCGCCGCGAACATGGGTGCCAGTGTCTCTGCGGTCACGCGTCGCCCTCGGCCGCTTCGCGCTCCACCAGCGCCACCAGCTTGTCGAGCTCTTCGTCCCAGCCGGTGCGGTGGCTCTCGAGGTTCTCGATCGGGGCGGAGGTGTTGTCGAATCCGGTCTCCACGACGTCGAGCTGGGTGCCGCCGTCGACTGCGTCGAGCGTGAAGGTGAAGACGGTCGAGCCCTTCTCCTGCACCTGCTCAGGGAGCGACCCGAGCGCATCGTCGTTGTTCCACCGGTAGGCGACGCGACGCGGCTCGTCCCATTCCTCCACGCGCAGCGGGATCGAGCCGTAGTCGGCGAAGGTCATCGTGCCTGCGGCGCCGACACCGACGCCATCGAGCACAGTGCGGCCGAACCAGCGGGAGATGTATTCGGGCTGGGTGACGGCCTGCCACACCTTCTCGACGGGAGCATCGATGCGGATGCTGCGGCGCACGGTGAAGGCGTTCTCATCGACTACGGATGCCGGGTTCTCGGTCATGCTCACCATGATGGTTCCTTTCAGGATGTTTCGCTGGCCGATCGACCAACTGCAATCCCATGGTTGCACTTTGATCATCCTATTGCAACCTTCAAGTTGCAGTTGGCAGAGTGAGGATCTCCGCACCGTCCTCCGTGATCGCGATCGTGTGCTCACTGTGCGCGGTGCGGCTGCCGGTCGCGCTCCGCAGCGTCCAGCCGTCGGCATCCGTGACGAGCTCGGCCGTGTCGGCCATCACCCACGGCTCGAGGGCGAGCAGCAGGCCGGGTCGCAGCGCGTAACCGCGCCCGGGCCGACCGTCATTGGCGACATGCGGATCCTGATGCATGGTCGAGCCGATGCCGTGACCGCCGAACTCCATGTTGATCGCATAGCCGGCATCGCTGAGCACGGATCCGATGGCATGAGAGAGATCTCCGATCCGAGCGCCGGGGCGAGCCGCCGCGATGCCGGCGGCGAGCGCGCGCTCGGTCGCATCGATCATCGCGAGGCTCTCCGGGCGACGCGCGTCTCCCACGACGAAGCTGATGGCGGCATCCGCCGAGATCCCGCGGAGCGTGACGGCGAGGTCGAGCGTCAGCAGGTCGCCGTCAGCCAATCGGTAGTCGTGCGGCATGCCGTGCAGCACCGCGTCGTTCACCGCGGTGCAGATGTAGTGGCCGAACGGTCCGCGCCCGAACGAGGGGGCGTAGTCGACGTAGCAGGATTGCGCTCCGGCATCCTCGATCATCTGCTTCGCCCAGCGATCGAGGTCGAGCAGGTTCGCTCCCGGCACGGCCCGCGCCTTCATCGCCTGCAGGATGTCGGCGACGAGCGCGCCGGCACCCCTGGCGCGGAGGAGTTCAGCGGAGTTCAGGATCTCGATCATCCAATAACTATACCGGTCATATCATCCCGGTATTAGAATCGGGAACATGATGGTCAGGATGCCGCTCACCGCCGCAGAGGTCGCGCGCGGCGAACGCCTCGGAGCACTGCTGCGTCGCGCGAGAGGTGCGCGGTCGATGCTCGAGGTCGCACTCGATGCCGGCGTCTCCCCGGAGACGCTGCGCAAGATCGAGACCGGGCGCGTGGCCACACCCGCGTTCCCGACGATCGCCGCGATCGCCGACGTGCTCGGCCTCTCACTCGACGCGGTGTGGGCAGAGATGGGCGGAACAGACCGGGAGACGGCATCCGCCCGCAAGACGCGCGAGAAGCTGGCTTCGTAGCCGCCGCTAGCGGGCCGCCGGAGCACGATCGCCGGCGGCACCGAGGTACGTCGCGACCTGCGATCCCGTATGGGGCGACGTCTCGACCACCGCATCCACCTCGTACACGCCGCGGAGCAGTTCAGCGCTGAGGACATCGGCCGGAGGCCCCGCCGCCCGGACCCCGCCGTCGTGGAGCACCACGACCCGGTCGCAGAATCGCGCCGCGAGATTGAGGTCGTGCAGCGCGGTGACGACGGTCATGTCCAACGATCTGAGCAGGGCGAGCACGTCGAGCTGGTAGCGGATGTCGAGGTGGTTCGTCGGCTCGTCGAGCACGATCACGTCGGGATGCTGCGCGAGCGCGCGAGCGAGCTGCGCCCTCTGCTGTTCGCCTCCCGACAGGCTGCGCCAGGTGCGGGATCGATACGAGGCCATTCCGGTCAATGCGAGTGCGCGTTCGATCGCCGCATGGTCCTCGCGATCGAGGGCCGCGAACGTGCCGCGGTGCGGTGTGCGTCCCAGCGCGGCGGTCTCCTGCACGGTGATGTCGTCGTGCACCTCCGGCGACTGCTCGACGATCGCGAGCCGGCGGGCGATGTCGCGGCGCCGCAGGGTCCGAAGATCGCGGCCGTCGAGGGTGACCGTGCCCATATCCGGTCGGCGCAGGCCGGCGAGGATGCGCAGCAGAGAGGTCTTGCCCGCACCGTTCGGGCCGAGGATGCCCAGCATCTCCCCCGGTCGCGCCTCGAACGAGACGCCTTCGAGGATCGCGGTCGCCCCTGCCGACCAGGTGATGCCACGGGCGGTGAGCGCGGTCATCGTCTGGCCGCCTTGCGGAGCACGAGCGCGAAGACCGGCGCTCCGAGCAGCGCGGTGATGACACCGACCGGCACCTCGTGAGGAGCGAATGCCGAGCGGGCGAACGTGTCGACCCAGATGAGGAAGATCGCTCCTCCCAGCGCGGACAGCGGCAACAGCATCCGGTGCGTATGGCCGGCGAGCAGGCGGACGACGTGCGGGACGAGGAGGCCGATGAATCCGATCGCTCCGGATGCCGCGACCGCCGCGGCCGTCATGAGCGCGGTGAGGATCATCAGAGTCACCCTCGTGTGCGTGACACGGATGCCGAGCGAGGCGGCGGTGTCCCAGCCGAAGGTGAAGGCGTCGAGCGCCGGGGCGAACAGCAGACAGGCGACGGCGCAGATGACGATGACGATGGATGCGACGATGAGCGGCTCCCAGCGGGCACCGCCGAGCGATCCGAGCAGCCAGTAGGTGAAGCCCCTGGTCGAATCGGCGTCGCCGTTGAGCATGAGCACGAGCGATGTGACGGCCGAGAAGAACTGCGACACCAGCACGCCGGTGAGGACGACTCGGGACGGATTGGAGACCCGCCCTCCGCCGATCAGCAGCAGCACGATGGTGAAGGCGACGAGCGCTCCGCCGAACGCCCCCATCGAGAGGCTCACGGCGCCAGAGCCGAACCCGAGGATCATGACCGCGACCGCGCCGGTGGAGGCACCGGAGGACACGCCCAGCAGGTACGGCTCCGCGAGCGGGTTGCGGGTGATCGACTGCAGCACGGCGCCAGAGACGGCGAGGCCCAGCCCGACGGTCGCGGCGAGCAGCACCCGCGGCAGTCGTGATTCCCAGATCAGCGCGTCGATGAGCGGAGACACCGGAGGAACCGGGGCGAGCGCCTCGAGACCGAGATGGCGCAGGACGATCCCTATGACGTCGAGCGGGCCGATGCTCGCCGTGCCGACGAAGGTCGCCGCCACGATGGACGCGACGAGCGCCGCCGCGAAGAGGATGAGCACGCCGGACGACCGCAGCCGTCGCCGCGTGCGATCGCCGGCGGCGTGGCTGGGTGGTGCGCCGACGGTGGAGGGCTGTGCGTCGACGGTCGAAGGCTGCGCGCCGACGGTCGAGGGCTGCGCGTCGTCGGCGGCGACGCTGCCGGTGTCGGAGCGGGCAGCGGCTGACGGATGCGGGGTCGGCATTGCGACCCCGGCATCCGTCTCGGTGACCCTCGTCATCGCCGTCCCAGGACGACGACGTCGTCGTAGTGGCGCCAGATGACACCGGTCTCGGAGAACCCGGCCGTGCGCAGCGCGCTCAGATGCAGGTCGAGCGGAGCGTGCGGCGTGGGCGGGCGGTCCACGAAGCGGCGGTCCCGCTCGGCTTTGTGCTGTCCGAGCTCCGGCAGCGCGACAGCATCCGCCCACCATTCGTCCCAGGTCTGCACGCCCTGCGAATGGGCGGCGCCCTGGGTGCGTTCGTCGTCTGCGGTGGAGAGCGCGCTGAGGAGCGGCTGCGCGGTGGGGTCGTAGCGCAGATGATCGGCGTCCATGAAGACCCCGTCCTCCGGCAGCAGCGCACCGAGTGCGGCGTAGAGCGCGACGAGCTGCGCGGGCTCCAGCCAGTGCAGCGCGGTCGAGGAGACGGCGACGAGCGGTGGCCCGTCGGGCAGGCGCGCTTCCCATCCTGACGCGGCGAGATCGGCGTCGAGAGCCGTGAAGCGCTCTCCGTATCGGGCCCCGAGCCAGGTGGTGGCGAGGGCGAGCAGGACCGGGTCGTAGTCGATGCCGATGACCCGGGCGCGGGGGAAGCGCTCGAGCATCCGCTGCGACAGGCTGCCCGGACCGCAGGCGAGGTCGAGTGCGATGAGCCCTGATCCGTCGGATTCCAGGCCGGGCGTGGTCGCGCAGAGATGAGCGATGACGTCGAGCATGATCTCGAAGCGCTGTTCGCGGTTCGTGATGTACGCCGCCTGCTGGTCATCCCATCGGCGGACGAGGTTCGAGATGGCGTCGGTCATCACTTCGCCTCCAGGTCGACGAGCCCCTGGGCGACGGTCGGCAGGGCCTGGACGCTGTGGATCGAGGGGTCCATGTACTGGCCGGGCACGATGATGAAACGTTCATTGATGACGGCGTCCATCGTCGACGTCAGCGGGTCGTTCTTGAGGAAGTCGATCTTCTCCTCGGCGGTGTCACCCGGGTATCCGCGGGTGAGGTCGGCGAGCACGATCACGTCGGGATCACGCAGGGCGATCTCGTCCCAACTGACCTCCGGCCACTTGGTGGCGGCGTCGCCGAAGGCGTTCTCGGCACCGAGCATCTCGGTGACGGTCTGCGGCAGGCCGCCAGGACCGGCGACGGACGGGGTGGATGCCGAGGCCGCAGTCGAGTAGAACCAGACCAGCTTCGGCGTGCCCTCGATCTGTTCTGCGATCTCGAGTCCTTCGTCGACGACGGCCTGCTGGGCTGCGACCACTTCTGCGCCGGCATCCGGCACGTCGAAGATCTGGGCGATCGTCTCGATCTCGTCGAAGAGCATGTCGAAGGTCGCGCCGCCTTCGACCGCCACGTGATACGTGCAGTCGAACTCGCTGAGATAGGTCGGCACGCCGAGGTCGTGCAGTTCGGCGCGCTCCCCCGCGTTCTCGGCGGTGAGGAAGGATGCGAAGGAGGAGTACACGAAATCGGGTTCGGCCTGGAGGAGCGTCTCGTGCTTGAGGAGGCCGTCGGTCAGCAGCGGGATCTCGGCGTAGGCGTCGGCGATGTCGTCCCCGATCGGGTCGGTCTCGTACGAGGTGCCGGCCATGCGGTCCTCGAGCCCGAGAGCGATCATGATCTCGGTGGCGGACTGGTTGAGCGAGACCGCGCGCTGCGGGGAACGCTCGATCGCGACCTCGGTGTCGCAGTTGTCGATGGTGAGCGGGAAGGCGTCGCTTCCACCGGCGGCGGCCGCCGAGTCGTTCGTGGCGGGCGCGGATGCCGAACCGCATCCGGCGAGGCCCAGCGTCGCCGCGGCGATCGCACTAATGATAATGATTCTCAGTCGCATGAACTGAGCGTATAGCGCCGTACTCGTCTGCGCGAAATCGGTTCAGTCTTCGCGCGCCCGACGCTGGGTCGCGAGCGATGTTCAGTCGGGAACCGACCGCACGACGCGTGCCGGTGAGCCGACGACGATCGACCCTGCGGGCACGTCCTTGGTGACGATGGATGCCGCGGCGATCACCGCATCGTCACCGATCGTGACTCCCGTCTCGTCGACGGGCTTGCCGATGAGCCGCGAGAGCAGCGCCCGCACCTCGGCCGGCTCGTGATAGCCGCCGTTGAGTTCGCCGGTGACGCGCATCGCCTCCTGGCTCGCGTGATGCATCACTTCGTGGAGCGGCGAGTCTCCGGTGATGGTGCGGCCGGAGTTCAGCTCGGCCAGAAGATCTTCGATGTCCATGATGCGCCTCCCGCGGTGGGTCTCGTGGTCAGTCTGAGGTGCGAAGGCAGAGATCGCGACCTCGCGGCCCGCACGTTCACAAGGTCGGAGCACGGACGAACACACCCTTCGAGGCTCAGCCACGCGACTGGATCGGTTCTCAGTAGGCTGACGGCGTGATGTCACGTGCGAAACGAGAAGCGACAGTACCCGCAACAGATACACCTCGGCCAACCGCGATTACGGTCAGCGACGTCGTCGACACGGCACTGCGAATCATTGACACTCGGGGCCTGCAGTCGCTGTCGATTCGAACGATAGCCGCGGACTTGTCACTGTCGCCGATGTCCGTCTACAAGTACGTGGGATCAAAGACCGAGCTCCTGGATCTCGTTCTTCTGCGCATAATTTCACTGATGGAGATTCCACCCGCATTCGAGACCGACTGGATGGAACGAATCATCACGACGATGTCCGCATGGCGACAGCTGCTCCTCGCTCATCCCGATGCCGTGCCACTGCTCATGGAACGACCGATCCCGCGTGGTTCCGACGGGCTCGCGCGGATGCAGGAGTCCATACTGGCAAGTCTCGAACAGGCGAACATCGTGGGAACGGCAGCAGCTCAAGCGTTCTGGCAGATCTTCACCGTCACCGTAGGCCACGTGATGTTCGAACTGCCCCGTCGGGAACTGACCGATGAGAGCGTGCGCGCTCACGGCGAAGAACTGGCCAACATAGCGCGAGAACGAGGCCTGTCACGAACTCTCGAATCCGCTGACGCGCTGGCGAGCGTCAGCCTTCGACCACCTTTCACCGCGACGTTGCGGACCCTGCTTCGTGGGCTGGACGCGCCCGCAAATCCTTAGCTCAGGCAGGCAATGGGTCTACGGGGTCTAGCGCGTTCAGATGAATACGGTGTATATATAAGCGATACACCGTATTCAATGAGGAGGCCGTGATCATGACCCTGGACTTACCTATCGTTCCGTCGCCCGACTCGCATCCGCCACGGGACGCTCTGGCTGCGTCCGCGCAGTACTCCGATGTTCCCCGCATTCGACGACTCCTCGCAGAGAGCGAGTTCGACGGCATCGTGGCGGCTTGGCCCGAGAACACCGCCTACCTCTCTGGCTTCTACCACCCAGATATGCGGCTGCTGTGGGAAAGAATGCACATCGTCGTCTGGCCGAAAGGGGGCGACCCTGTCTATATCGTGCCGGCTCCGCGTGCAGACAATTGGAGTGGCAGGGATTCCGGCTCATGGGCCCCCGAGGAGAGCCGCCCATTCATCGAGGACATCCGCGGTTACGCCGGCGAACACGACGACATGGTCGCCGTCACATCAGCTGTGTTGAGCGAGCTCGGACTCGAGGGAGCCTACTTGGGCATCGAGGGCCGCACTGTTCCATTCAAGCTCACGAACGGGCTTCTCCGTCGAAACAACCGGATTCGGTTCGGAGACGCGTGGCCTTTGCTGAACGCGATGCGAATGGTGAAGACGCCTACAGAGCGGGAGCGGATCACGGCGACAAATCAACTCACAGCCCACCATCTCGAGAAGGGTCTGCGCTCTGCTCGCGTGGGCGAAACCGAGATCGAGGTTGCTGCCCGAATCAGCGACGGACTGATTCGTGACGGTGCCCACGAGCTGACCCATACGATTCTCGGCGGAGGATGCCGCGGAGGTCAGTGGCACCCATACCCTCGCCGCACAGAACTCGAGGAAGGCATGCTGATCCGATCCGATTGGGGCGTGCGCATTGACGGCTACTGGTCAGACATTGCACGGACAGCTGTGGTCGGCAAGGCTTCGCGCGAACAACGAACACGCTTCGATCACATCAGCGCCGTGCACGATACCGTCGTTGATTTCCTGAGGCCGGGCATTGTCGCGCGCGAGGTCGCCGATCTGGCACGGCGCGAATACGCGCGACTAGGAGAAGAATTTCGCTGGGGCATCGTCGGGCACGGCATCGGTCTCGTTGTTCATGAGGAACCGCAGCTCACAGTCGACTACGACGACCCGATCGTGGAAGGGATGACGATGCAGATCGAGCTCGGGTGGGTCGATCCTATGCAGGGGTATCACATCGAAGACCTGGTCTACGTGGGCGCTCAGGAGACGACCAACCTGACCACCCCTGTCGGCTCGCGCCAGATCATTGAGGCCGGACTATGAGCACCGTGAGCCACCCGACAGTGCTGCAGCGAGCCAATACCAAGGCGATGAAGCGGCTACTCCCGATACTGGCGCTGCTGTTGTTCGTCAACTATCTCGACCGCGTGAACGTCGGGTTCGCCGCTCCGACAATGAACCCCGCCATAGATCTGACAGCCACGACGTACGGGATCGGCGTCGCCGTGTTCTTCGTCGGATACGTCCTCCTGGAGATTCCCAGCAACTACGTGATGTTCCGCATTGGTGCGCGCAAGTGGCTCTCACGTATCGCCGTCTCGTGGGGAATCGTCGCAGCACTGCACGCGCTGGTAGTGGACTTTCCCACCTTCGCGCTGGCCCGCGCGTTGCTGGGCATCGCAGAAGCTGGCCTGCTTCCCGGTATCTTGCTGTACATCTCACTATGGTTCAGCGGACCACAGCGAATCCTTGTGCTCGGCATCTATTACGTCGCCCTGCCGCTGTCGACCGCCCTGGGCGGGCCGTTATCGAATTGGCTCATCGATCTCGGCGATACGACGTTCGGGATCGAGGGTTGGCGATTCATGTTCGCCTTCGAAGGAATCGCCGCTGTCGCACTCGGGATCGTGGTGTTCTTCGCACTTCCGTCCCTGCCTCGCGATGCGCGCTGGCTGACACCCGACGAGAAAGACGCGATGGCCGCTGCTTCTGAAGCCGCGGAGGCCGGACACCATCAGAAGGGCTTCCTCGGCGCACTTCGTAGCCCGGTGACACTCCGGTTGGCGGGGATCTTCTTCCTCATGACTTTCCCGATGTTCGCGATCAGCTTCTTCCTCCCGCTTGTCACTTCCGCAATCGCCGAGGCCGGCCCTGGGGCGGTAAGCCTTGTGACGTTCATTCCCTTCACACTGGGAGCGATCGGCTCGTTCGTCTGGAGCCGCTACTCTCATCGTCGGGGACTGCGTCCATGGCACTATGGGGTCCCGATCATCGTCGCCGGCATCGCTGTCCTGGCGTGTGCGCTGAGCCGCAGCGGATCCTTTCCCGTGCTTCTTGGAGGCGTGACGATCGCTGCTGTCGGAATCTATTCGGCCGCGCCGATCTTCTGGAGCTTCGCCACGGGCTCGTTGTCCGGCTCGAGCTCCGCCGCAGGACTCGCACTGATCAACACTGTCGGGAGCCTTGGCGGCTTCGTCGCGGGATACTTCACCGGTTGGCTCCGCGACGCGACCGGGGAGTACAGCCTTCCCCTCGCGGTCATGGCAGTGAGTCTTGTTCTCAGCGGCGTGATCGCGTTGCTGACGCTCGGGCGACACATCCTGTCCGTCGCGCCCGTGGGATCGAATGAGGAACGCTCGACAGCAGCCTGACATAGTCGCGACAAGTAGGGGCAGAAGGCAAGTTTGCGCCCGTTCTGCCCCTACTTGAACTTCCACCCCCCGTCACCCCCGCGATCAGTCATACGGCTGGTCACGACGCAAGTTGTCAATGCCGCGCAACCGAGCTCACGCCGCGATGTCGAAGCGTGCGCGGCCACCGAGCCTGGGAGTGCGAGCGGGATCGACGTGAACCGGCGGGATGAACCAGACCCGTGCGTCCACCCCTGTGCCGTCGATGTGGATGTCCCATCCGTTGTCGTGGATGCGATGGTGGCAGCTCTCGCACAGGAGTATCCCGTTGGAGAGATCGGTTCGCCCATGATGGCGTTTCCACCATCGCAGATGGTGCGCCTTGACCATTTCGGGTGGGAGGTTGCACATGGCGCATCCGCCGTCGCGCTCGGCGAGAGCCAAGCGTTGCGCCTTCGTGAAGAAGCGCTTCTTCCGGCCCCAGTCGAGGATCTCGCTGTCGCCACCGAGAACACAGGGGATCACTCCGCCGTCAGCGGCCATCCGCCGGGCGGCGGCTGCGCTGATGGGCTGGTCGATGCCGTCGATCGTGGCGGTTCCGGTGGCGGAGTCCAGGTCGTCGACGTGCATCCGGACGACCACGGTGGCTCCCGCGAGGGGAAGCTTCTCGCTCTTGCAGCCGAGCACGTGCGCGCAGAACAGGGCGAGCGCGTCGGCCTGCAGCATGGGCACCGTGCGACGGTCGGCATCCGGAGCATCCGGATCGGGTGCGTCCTTGCGGGCCGCGAACGCGGCGCTCACGTATCCACGAAGCGCGGCGACGATCGGAGCACCCGTTTCGACATCGAAGTTGCCGTTGAGATGCAGCCGCCCACCACGCTCGAAGAACGTGAGCGAACGCTTGCCCCGCTGCTCGTCCTCTCGCGGTTCGACACCATCAGGGTCGAGCCATGCCTCGACCCGCACGACGAGCCGGCGCACTTCGTCGAGCCCGAGACCGGGAGCGGCGTCGACCAGGAGCTTCTCACCCTCGGCCGTCCGCCCTGGTCCGGCGGCGACGCGGCACCGCTCCAGCACTGCGATGATCAGCGCTGCGGCCTGCGCGCTGAGAGTCCCTGCTTCCAAAGCCTCGCTCACCAGCGGGTACTTCGCCGGCAACCGCGCACCGAGCAGATCCGTTCGCGCCGCCGTCGCCTCGCCCACTTTGATCAAGCGGATCGCATCGCCGGTCGACACACCAGTGGACGCGGCGATCAGTTTCGCCGGCGTGCGGAATCCCTGCTGCTTCGCCAAGGAATCCGCGCCTAGCTCGGCGCGGGACTCACTCGCGATCCCCGCCGCGACGCCCACATGCACAGCATCCAGCCGACGCTGCAGCACACCGATCGCTTGCGTCACCGCGATCAACTGATCTCTCGAAAGATCGTTCGAGTCGCCAGCATCCGCCCAGGCCTCATCGAGGCGGGAGATCGCCTCGTGCAGACCGGTCAGCTTCGACATATCTCAAGCGTACAGCACATTCTCCATTTTGTCGAACATTTGTTCGCATAATCTTGCTACGATCGCCTCCATTACGGCTCTCAACCCCGACCTGCCCACCTGGCCAGAATAGAAGTTATGTACGAGCACGTCGACGCTCAAGCACACCGGCGCACGCGATCGCCACCACCCCCGCGATCGGCACGATGAGAAGCCCCGCACGCAGCCCGGCGTTGTCGGCGATGAACCCGACGAATGGCGGCGAGAGCAGGAAGCCCAGTCGCAGAAGCCACGACACGATCGTGAGTCCGGCGCCGTGTCGAAGACCCGGCAGCTCATCGGCGGCCTGAAGAGCAGCGGGGATGAGAGTGGCACTGCCGAACCCGGCGACCGCGAAGCCGAGGATCGTTCCAGGGATCGTGGGGAAGGCCAGCGCCAGCCCCATCCCGACCGCGATGAGGAGTCCGCCGACCTGCGCGACGGCACGCTGCCCGAAGCGATCGACCATGCCGTCGCCGATCATCCGCCCGATGAATTGCGCGCCGACAAGGGCGATGTAGCCGGTGGTGGCGATCGCGGCCGGTGCGGCGAGATCCGCACCGAGGTAGAGGGTCGCCCACGACATTCCAGCATCCTCGACGATCGCGCCGGCGATCGACAGCAGCACGAGCGCGAAGATGACGAACACGGTCTTCCCTGAGATGCCGCGGCGCAGTGCACCGCTGATCTCCGTTCCGCCGGCGATCGACTCTTCCTCCGTCACTTCGTCGCGCCCGGGCAGGCACATCCGCAGCGCGACCAGCGAAACGACGCAGAACACGATGGCCGAGATGCCCAGATGGATGCCGAGGGGCAGCGCCAGCGCGATCGCCGCAGCGGACATCGAGCCGCCGAGCACCGCACCGATCGACCAGATCGCATGGAAGGAGTTGATGATCGAGCGTCCGTATCCACGCTGCACGCGGAGACTGTGCGCGTTCTGGCCGACGTCGGTGATGGCATCCGCCGCGCCGCCGAGGAAGAGGCCGAGTGCGAAGAAAACGGCCGACGGCGCCAGGCCGGCGGCGAGGATGCCGAGGCTGGTGAGGATGGTGCCGACCACCGCCACCTTCGCCGACCCGAAGCGCCGGATGAGCACAGCTGCTCCGAGCCCTGCCACCATCGCGCCGGCCGGGAACGCCGCGATCGCGATTCCGTAGGTGGCGGCGTCGAGGCCGAGCTGCACCTTGATCTCGGGATAGCGCGGCAGGATGTTCGCGAACAACGCGCCGTTCGTGAGGAACAGGAGTGCGACGCCGATGCGTGCACGGCGCACGGCCGGGGCGACGGTGGTCGTGCTGGGCATATGCACCAGCCTATGTGGGGTGGAGGATCCCGGGTCCCCGTCGCTTCCGTCAGAACGCGCCCGGCCTCACGGGATCACGATGACCTTCCCCGTGATCCGCCCCTCGGCCGCCTCCGCGTGCAGAGCTTGCAGCTCGACGAGCGGGATCCGGCGGGTGACCTCGAGATGCAGGGCGCCGCTGTCGACGAGTGAGACCAACTCGGCGAGCCGCTCGGTGTCGCTGCGGACGTACACGACGGCCGAGCGCACGTTCCGTTCGGCGTCGTCCGGCGCCGGCATCCAGGCAGTAGTGCTCACGACGACTCCACCCGATCGGACGAGGCTCACCAGGGCCGTGAACTCCGCCGGCTCGATGGGAGCGAGGTTGAGCAGAAGGTCGACCGGCTCGGAGACCGCATCGAGCACCTCGGCCTCGGTGCGGTCGATGATCTCGTCCGCACCCGCGGCTCGCACCGCATCGATACTCCGCGGGCTCGCGGTCGCGATCACGTGCGCCCCGGCTCGCTTCGCCAGGGCGATGGCGTACTTTCCGACCACCCCGCCGGCGCCGACGATCAGCACCCGCTGACCGGCCTCGAGCCCTCCGTCGTCGAACAGCGCCTGCCACGCGGTGAGCGCGACCGAGGGCAGAGCCGCAGCATCCGCGAGCGGCACGCTGGTCGGTGCCGCGACGAGCACATCCGCGGGTGCGACGACGTACTCCGCCGCCCCGCCGTCCTCACCCATCGGCAGGAATCCGATCACCTCGTCCCCGATGGCGAACCCGTCGACGCCCTCGCCGATCGCATCGATCGTGCCCGACACGTCGTACCCCGGGACGTGCGGGAGCGTCAGTGGGATCGGCAGGAATCCTGCGCGCATGCCGTTGTCGGCAGCGCTGAAAGCGGATGCCGCGACCCGCAGCCGCACCTGCCCCGCACCCGGCTCTGGTCGATCGATCTCGCCGTACTGGAGTACCTCTGGTCCGCCCACTTCGTGGAACCGTACTGCCTTCATGACGTGTCCTCTCATTTCCAGGTGCTTCGAATTCGAAGCACCTGGCGACAGTAGCACTGTTTCGAATTCGAAGCAACACATATACTTGAAGCATGAGCACTCGCCCTCCCCAGCTCTCCTCCACCGAGCTCGCGGCCTACTTCGCCTTCACCGAGGTGAGCAGCCTTCTGCGGCATGCGGTTGAGAAGCAGTTGCGCGACGTCGGAAAGCTCAGCTACGTGCAGTTCCAGGTGCTCGCGCGGCTGAGAGACGCACCGAACGGCAGCCAGCGGATGACGGACCTCGCCGACGACCTCGTCTACAGCCGCAGCGGGCTGACGTACCAGGCCCAGTTGCTCGAGGCGCGCGGCCTGCTCACCCGCGCGCCCTCCCCCGAGGACGAACGCAGCACGATCGCCGCTATCACGGCTGAGGGACGCGAGGTGCTCGCGAAGGTGTTCCCCGGGCACATCGAAGTCGTCAAGAGCCTGCTGTTCGAGTCACTCGCCGGCGACGATGTCGAGGTGCTCGCCCGAGTGATGGCGCAGGTCAGCGGTCACCTGCGCGCGAACCCTCCGCGGTCCGCCGCGCCGAGAAGGTCGAGTCGCACCTCGTAGCGGCAGTCCGCACTCAACCCTGCAGCACGGAATCCAGCAACCCGGGGAACAGGGCGTCGAGATCGTCGCGCCGCAGCGTCAGCATCCGCCGGCGCCCGTTGGGCTCGTTGCGGATGACGCCGGCCTCGCGCAGCACCTTCATGAAGTGCGACTTGGTCGACTTCGGCAGGTTGGGATCGGTGGCGTGACAGGCGGCCATGTCGAGGGGGCCGTCGGCGAGCTGGCGCGCGATCGCGAGGCGCTCAGGGTCGCTGAGCGCGAAGAGAACGTCCGTCAGCTGGATGTCGGAGCGCTCCGGATGCGGGAGATCGCCGGGCATGGTTCGATAATAGTTGAACAATTGAAGAAGGGCGAGTACGCTCCGATAGTTCGATGATTCTCGAACCGACAGAGTCTCGAACTCGAGGAGCACGCATGACCACGACCGAACCGATCACCATCCGGCAGACCGCCCCCGGCATCCCGTCGTACTCACGCTCCACCCGCACGCGCTTCGGGTTCGCGCTGGCGGTCGTGGCGCAGATCCTGATGATGGCCGGCGCGAGCGCACCCTCGCCCTTCTATCCGGTCCTCGCCGAGCAGATCGGCTTCGCCCCGATCGTGATCACCGCCGTGTTCGCGGTCTACGCGATCGCGCTGCTGCTCACGCTGCTCACCGCCGGGTCGCTGTCCGATCACGTCGGCCGGCGTCCGGTCGCGATCGTCGGACTCGTCCTGCTCGCGGGCAGCATGCTGCTGTTCTCGCACGCGGACTCGGTCGCGCTGCTCTTCATGGCCCGCATCATCCAGGGCATCGCGAGCGGACTCCTGCTCTCTGCGCTCTCCGCCTCGGTGCTCGACCTCGCGCACCCGGCCCGTCCCGCGACCGCGGCGCTGTGGAACGCGCTCGCCCCCGGCATCGGCCTCGCGACCGGTGCGCTCCTGTCCGGCACCGCGCTCGACATCATGGGCGAGCCGCTGATCGAGGTCTTCGTGCCGCTCACCGCCGCCTACGTCATCCTCGCGGTGCTGTTCTTCTTTGCACCGGAGACCGCCCCGAAGAAGCCGGGGGTCTGGGCTTCGCTGCAGTTCCGCCTCTCGGTTCCGCAGGCCATTCGTGCGGACTTCTGGCGCGCAGCGCCCGCCATCGTCGCGGGCTGGGCTACCGGCGGACTGTTCCTCTCCCTCGGCGCGAACATCGTGCACAATGAGCTCGGCGGTATCGCGCACATCTGGCAGGGTCTCGGCGTCGCGATCCTCACCGGCGTCGGGGCGATCACGGCGTTCGCCCTCCGCCGCCGCTCACCGCGGACCATCACGATCTTCGGCACCGCCGCCCTCGCCGTCGGCACGGCGATGTCTCTCGGAGCCCTCGCCCTCGGCTCGCTCCCGGCCTACCTCATCGCCGCCGGTGTGACCGGGATGGGCTTCGGCACCGCGTTCTCGGGCGTGATCGCATCGCTCGCACCCCGCATCCCCGCGACGGAGCGCGCCGACACGTTCGCGGTCATCTTCCTTCTCGCGTACCTCGCGTTCGGCGTGCCGGCCGTGATCGCGGGGATGCTGGTCGGCGTCGTCGGGCTCGGCGCGGTGTGCGTCGGCTATGGCGTGGTCGTCATCGCGCTCTCGGTGCTGGCGCTGGTGTTCCGGGTGCGCAGCAGGAGCTGAGGATGTCGCGCGGCCTCACCGCCCGCGCAGGAACTCCTCGACCTCGTCCGCAGTCGGAGCGGTCGTCGGCCCGCGACGCGTGACCTTGATCGCCGCGGCGGCGTTCGCACGCCGGCACGCATCCACCCAGGTCGCACCTTCGGCGACGCCCGCCAGCAGCGCACCGGTGTGGGTGTCACCGGCGCCGTTCGTGTCGACGGGAGTCTGCGGAAAGCCCGGCACGTAGGTGCTCTCGCCGTGCGCGTGCACCGCGCATCCTTCAGCTCCATCGCGCACGATGGTGACGGCGCCGGCGCGCAGCAGCGGAGTAAGCGCGCGGGCGTGCGCCACGATCTCGCGTTCGGATGCGTCGGTCGAGTCCTCGACGGGCACAGCCAGCGCAGCCCGCAGATCGGTCGCCTCCTCCGCATTGCCGGTCCACACGTCGGTGCGGGAGAGCATGGTGTCGCGCACGTCGGCAGGCAGCTCGGCGAAGGCCGCACCGGGGTCGAGGACGACGACAGCATCCTCGGGAAGCGTCTTCAACCACGCCAGCAGCGGATCGCGAGTCTGCGCGACGGCCAGCGAGTATCCGGTGACGCAGATGAGATCGCCGGGCTGCACGTCGGCGGTGGCGAGCGAGTCGACGGCGATCTCGCGCTCGGCGCCCAGCGTCGTGACGAACGTGCGCTCCGCGGAGGGCTCGATCAGCACGACGCACACCCCGGTGTCCTGCGTGGTCACCGGCGGGGCGGATGCTGCGATGCCGTCAGCATCCAGCGCTTCACGGATCAGATCGCCGTACGGACCGGTGCCGATCGCCCCGGCATGCAGGCAATCAGCGCCCAGCCGTGCCGCCGCGAGCAGCACAGTGACGGAGCCGCCCGCGTACTCGGCCACGGAGTCGGCCATCAGGTTCTGCCCCCGCGCGGGAAGGTCTGCCACTTCGATGACCAGGTCGACCAGGGCTTGTCCGGTGTGGATCACCCGTGGTCGGTGCGCGTCCCGCGCGAGGAGGTCATCGATCTCGGCACGGCTGCGCATGCGGACAGCCTATCCATCAGGCGCCTCAGCCTGACTACGCCTACCTTGAGGTTTGAACGTCGCACTAAACGATCATTTGAGGATCACAAATGATCGCCAAAGGGGCATAGAGTTACATTATGGACCTGGCAATGTTCCAGAACACCGCCACAGGATCGTTGGTGCCCATCAGGGGCGTCGACCCCCAACTCGGCGAATGGCGGCACCGCGCCTTCGTTCCCGAACCATTGTCAGATGAGATGCCTGCCCTCACTTCGAAGACGTTCCTTGCCGTCTCCGACGCGCGCGCCGCTCTGGCTGCGCTTGACAGCACCTCCCGCCAACTTCCCAATCCGACGCTCTTGCGTCTGCCCACGCTACGTCGCGAAGCCCAAAGCACCTCTGCACTGGAGGGCACGTACGCGCCCCTTACCGAGGTGCTCACCGCCGACGAGGACAACGCGACGACGGCCGAACTCGTCGAAGTGCTCAATTATGTCCGTATGGCGAACCTCGGTTTCGCGCGTGCCGCCGCGGGTCAGTCCATTACAGTCTCGCTCCTCAGCGAGCTGCAGGGACTCCTGATGCGGGGTACCCCACTCCATGCGGTCTCTGGACGAGTCCGTGACGGCCAAGTTGTGATCGGCCGCCGCCCTGACGCAGATCCGTCCGGCTTCCCTGCGCACTCCGCCCGCTTCGTCCCTTCGCCACCCGGAATGCAACTCGAAGCCAGCCTGCGCGATCTGACCGACTGGATGCAGACGAATCACGCCGAAGCGATCGATCCCGTCGTGGCAGCCGCCATGTCGCATTACCAATTCGAAACCCTGCATCCGTTTCACGATGGAAACGGCCGCCTCGGCCGCTTCCTGATCGTCTTGCACCTGCAATTGACGAACGTGCTTCACGAGCCCACGCTCACAGTGTCTCCGTGGTTCGAGGCGCGACGGACGGAGTACTACGACCGACTCCTCGCGGTAAGCACAAACGGCGACTGGGACGGCTACATCCGATTCTTCGCTCGCGGCCTGCAGGCAGCCGCCGATCAGACCCGCGTGCAGATGGTGGCGCTGGTCTCCGTCCAGGCCGAGCTGAAGGAACGGGTGCGCGCATCGACCCTGCGCGCAGACTCTGCGCACGCATTGGTCGATCTGGCCGTCGCCAACCCGTCGTTCAACGTACGCAAGGTCGAGGCGGAGCTCGGCGTCTCTTACCCCCGCGCGAACAAGCTCGTGAGCCAACTGGTGGAACTCGGAATTCTGCGTCAGGTCTCAGGCGCTTCTTACGATCGACGCTTCGTCGCGCCACGGGTGCTTCAGACGCTGACTGCGGGAGAATCAGCGTAGTCTCGCCTCACCGCCCGACGAGCATCCCCCGCAGCGCCGCGGCCTCATCAGCCGGCATCGAGTACGAGTGCTCCGTCGCCGGATACGCTCCCGAACGCACGTCTTCGGCGTACGCCGCGACCCCGGCGACAGCATCCGTCCGCAAGTCTGCGTAGCGCTTGACGAACTTCGCCGCACCGCCGTCGTACAGCCCGAGCAGGTCGTGGAAGACGAGCACCTGGCCGTCGGCATCCGCCCCGGCGCCGATCCCGATCACGGGGATTCGCATGAGCGGCTTGAGTGCGGCAGTCACCTCCGACGGCACGGCTTCGATGACGAGCAGCGAGCAACCGGCATCCTGCAGGGCCAGCGCGTCATCGATCACGGCACGCGCAGCTTCGGCAGTGCGACCCTGCGCCCGGTAGCCGCCGAGAGCGGTGGCAGTCTGCGGGGTGAGCCCTACGTGGCCGACGACCGGGATGCCGGCGGAGACGAGAGCGCGCGCCCGATCGACCGAGGTGCCGCCGCGCTCGATCTTCACCAGGTCGCACCCGGCCTCCTTGATGAAACGCTGTGCCGTGGCGATAGCGAGCGCATCGGATGCCTCGTACGATCCGAACGGCAGATCACCGACGAGCAGCGGAACCGTCAGACCGCGCCGCACCGCGCGAGTGAGCATGAGCATCTCGTCGACCGTGACCGGCACGGTGCTGTCGTAGCCGAGCACCGTCATCGCACCCGAGTCGCCGACGAGCACGACGTCGACGCCCGCGGCCTCGACGATCTGCGCACCGGGATGGTCGTAGGCGGTGACCATGACGATCGGCTCACCGACGCGCTTCTTCTCGGCGAGGCCCGCCAGAGTGACCCTCGTGCGCGTCGTCGCGTGCGCGCTCATGCGCCTGCTCCGACCGAAGAAGAGGCCTCGGTCAGCAGCCGGTCCACGACGTCGTCGACCTGGATGATCCGGTTCGCCCGGTCGACGTGCACGACGACGGGCTCGTACGTCTCGAGGTCTTCACGCGAGTAGTCGGCGTAGGAGATCACGATGATGGTGTCGCCGGAGTGCACGAGGCGGGCAGCGGCGCCGTTGACCTGGATGACACCGGATCCGCGTTCCCCGGCGATCGTGTACGTCTCGAAACGCGCGCCGTTGTCGACGTCGACCACGTGCACCTGCTCGTGCGCGAGGATGTCGGCCGCCTCGAGCAGATCGGGGTCGATCGTGATCGAGCCGACGTAGTTGAGGTCGCTGCCGGTGATGGTGGCGCGGTGGATCTTCGACTTCAGCATGGTGCGACGCATCAGGCGCTCCGTTTCAGGATGTGGTTGTCGATCAGTCGGGCATCGCCGACGCGGGCGGCGACGGCGAGCAGGGCGTCGCCTTCGACGCTCGTGACCGTCTGCAGGCTCTCGGCGTCGCGGAGCTCGAGGTACTCGGGCGTGATGCCGGCCTCGTCGAGCACCCGGCTCGCGGCGGAGAGGATGCTGTCGCCGTCGCGCTCGCCCGACTCATGCAGAGCCGCGGCAGCGTCGAGTGCACGGTTGAGTGCCGTGGCCTGCACGCGGGCATCGGCGTCGAGGTAGACGTTGCGCGAGCTCATGGCGAGTCCGTCGGCTTCGCGCACGATCGGGCACGCTTCGATGCGCACGTCGAGGTCGAGGTCGCGGACGAGACGGCGGACGACGGCGATCTGCTGCGCATCCTTCTGCCCGAAGTACGCGAAGTCGGGGCGGACGATGCCGAACAGCTTGGCGACGACGGTGGCGACGCCGTCGAAGTGATGCGGTCCGCGGGCCGCGCCGTCGAGCATCTCGGTGACGCCCGCGACGTGGATGCTGGTCGCGAAACCGTCGGGATAGATCTCGGCCGCTTCGGGGGCGAAGAGGATGTCGACGCCTTCGTGCTCGGCGCGCGCGGCGTCTGCCTGCTCGTCACGGGGATAGCTGCCGAGGTCTTCGTTCGCACCGAACTGGGTCGGGTTGACGAACAGCGAGACGACGACGAGGTCGGCGTTCTTCCGCGCCTCGCGCATCAGCGAGACGTGGCCGTCGTGGAAGGCGCCCATGGTCGGGACGAGACCCACTCTGTGACCGGCGCGCCTCGCGTTCTCGACGACGGCACGCACTTCAGGAATCGTGCGGAGAATTCTCATGCCGCGGCCTTCTCGCGGGCGATCGCACGCGTGGCGGCGGCGAGCTCGTCGAAGAGACTCGTCAGCGCGGGGTCGGCTTCATCGACGGCCGCGCGCTGGCGAGCGATCGTGACCTCGTCGCCGCGGGCGATTGGTCCGGTGAGGGATGCTGCCGCGCCCCCGCTCTGCCAGTTGTCGACCGTGCGGCGGAGGAGCGGAGCGAGGAGGTCGCGCGCCTCGTCGGACGAGATGCCGGCGGATGCCGCGAGCTGCTCCGCCGCGTCGAGCACGGTGAGGACGAAGTTCGAGGCGAACGATGCTGCCGCGTGATAACCGGCACGGTGGGCGTCGTCGATCTCGAACGGGCTGGCACCGAGGGTGCGTGCGAGCTGCGCGGCCAGACGCTGATCGTCGAGGGTGCGGCCGGAGATCGCGGCGCCGATGCCGTGGAACACGTCAGGGGACTCGGCACCCGTGAACGTCTGCAACGGATGCACGCTGAAGTCGACATCGTCGAGCGGGGTGGCGCCCGAGACATGACCGATGCGGGTCGCCGTCCGTCGAGCCGAGGCTGCGGCGTCGGGGATGGCCGAGTCGGGGACGCAGAGGATCGCGATGTCCACGTCGGGAACGCCACCACCGCGTCCGAGCGGACCGTGGACGACGATGCCCTGCGCGCGGAGCGCCCGCGCGAGCATGCCACCGAGGCGGCCGGCGCCGATGATGGCGATGGTCGTCTCGGGCGCGAGAGTGACGGAGGATGTCATGGTGATTCGGGGCCGGGATCGGACGGCTCAGATGCCACGAGTATCCGCCCGCTCGGCGTGTCGCACCAAATCCAGATGCAAAACGCACACCATCGCGACACTTCTGGTGGGCTATATGCGCATGAACAACGCAATCGGCATTACGTATTGATCCGGGCGCGAAGAGCGAGCTCAGCGCACCAGACAGGGCCGTTTGCTGTCGAACGTCCAGTCCTTCACGAGGTACTGCATCCCGATGGCGTCGTCGCGCGCACCGAGTCCGTGCTCGACGTACAGCTCGTGCGCCTCGGCCAGACGTGCACGATCGAGCGTCACCCCGAGCCCTGGCTGTTCGGGCACGCGCACCGCTCCGTCGCGGATCTGCGGAGCGTCGACGGTCAGCTGCTGACCGTCCTGCCAGATCCAATGCGTGTCCAGCGCCGTGATCTCGCCCGGCGCCGCCGCGCCCACCTGAGTGAACATCGCCAGAGAGATGTCGAAGTGGTTGTTCGAGTGCGAACCCCACGTGAGGTCGAAGTCGTCGCAGAGCTGCGCCACCCTGACCGAACCGGCCATGGTCCAGAAGTGCGGGTCCGCGAGGGGGATGTCGACGGCATCCGATCGGATCGCATGCGCCATCTCGCGCCAATCGGTCGCGATCATGTTGGTCGCCGTGCGCAGTCCGGTGCGCCGACGGAACTCCGCCATCACCTCACGCCCCGAGAACCGCCCCTCCGCACCGCACGGGTCCTCGGCGTACGCGAGCACATCCCGCAGGCGATGCCCCATGCGCACGGCATCCTCCAACAGCCACGCCCCGTTCGGGTCGAGCGTGACGCGCGCCTCGGGGAATCGCTGCGCGAGAGCGGTGACGACGTCCGCCTCGACCTCGGCGTCGAGCACTCCGCCCTTCAGCTTGAAGTCGGCGAAGCCGTAGCGCCGCTGCGCCGCCTCGGCCAGACGCACGACGCCGTCCGCGGTCATCGCCTCTTCGCGCCGCACGCTCTCCCACGATCCGACGTCGCCGCCCTCCCGCAGATACGGCAGATCGGTGCGATCCGGATCGCCGACGAAGAACAGATAGCCGAGCATCGGCACGCTCTCGCGCTGCTGACCGTCGCCGAGCAGCTCAGCGACCGGAACCCCGAGGTGCTGAGCGTGCAGGTCGAGCAGCGCCGACTCGATCCCGGTGACAGCGTGCACCGTCGTGCGCAGATCGAACGTCTGCAGCCCGCGCCCTCCGGCATCGCGGTCGGCGAACCGCGTCGCGACCGCCCGCAGCAGCGATCGGTACCGGCCGACGGGCTGCCCCGCGAGCATCTCCCCCGCCTCCGCGATCGTCGAACGGATCGACTCACCACCGGGAACCTCGCCCAGGCCCTCTCGCCCGTCCGAATCCGTCGCGATCACGATGTTCCGCGTGAAGAACGGCCCGTGAGCGCCGGAGAGGTTCAGCAGCATCGAGTCGTGCCCGGCGACCGGGACGACCTCGATCCGCTCGACGGTGGGAACGGTCACGCCGACGCCTCGCCACGCCCGTCGATCAGCCGAGGGACGTTCCACGGGTTCGCATCGCGCAGCGGCTCCGGCAGCAGCTCGTCGGGGATGTTCTGATACGCCACCGGGCGCAGGAAGCGCTCGATCGCCAGGGTTCCCACACTCGTCGAACGCGAGTCGCTCGTCGCAGGGAACGGACCGCCGTGCACCATCGCGTGCCCGACCTCCACGCCTGTCGGCCAGCCGCCCGCGAGGATGCGCCCGACCCTGCGCTCGAGCACGGGCAGCAGCGCGGCGGCGAGCTCGTGATCGGCAGGGGACAGCTGCAGCGTCGCGGTCAGCTGGCCCTCCAGCTGCGATGCGGCCTCGACCAGCTCCGCGGCATCTCCGTAACGCACCACCAGTGACGCCGCGCCGAAGATCTCGTCGTGCAGCACGTGGTTCTCCTCGAACGAGGAGATGTCGGCAGTGTGGATCACGGGCGCCGGAGCGTGCGGGCCGTCGCCGTCCGCCCCTCGTGCGAGCACCTCCGCATTTGCGTCGCGCGTGGCGACGCCGTCACGCCACGCGGCGGCGATGCTCGGCGAGAGCATGGTCTGCCCTGTCGACTCGAGCACCGCACCGGAGACGGCGCGCACGAACTCGTCACCCTTGTCGCCGCGCGGCACGAACACGATCCCGGGCTGCGTGCACAGCTGCCCGCTTGACCCGGTCGCGCTCTGCACGTATCCGGAGGCGAGCGCCGCGATGTCGCCGTCGAGCGCCCCGGGCAGGATGAACACCGGGTTGACCGAGCTCATCTCGGCGTACACCGGGATCGGCACCGGCCGCTCCTGCGCCGTGCGCACGAGCGCGAGGCCGCCTTCCCTGGAACCTGTGAACCCGACGGCATGGATGCCGGGATCGGCGACGAGCGCCTGGCCGACGCTGCGTCCAGGTCCGAAGATGTGCGAGAACACTCCAGGATGCAGTCCGTTCGCCTCGATCGCCCGCGCGATCGCGGACGCGACGAGCTCGCTCGTGCCGGGGTGCGAGCTGTGCGCCTTGAAGACGACAGGGCAGCCTGCGGCGAGCGCGGATGCCGTGTCTCCGCCGGCGGTCGAGAATGCGAACGGGAAGTTCGACGCCCCGAACACCGCCACCGGCCCGAGCGGGATCTTGCGCTGGCGGATGTCGAGTCGCGGCATCGGCGTGCGATCGGGCTGAGCGGGATCGATCCGCACTCCGCGATACCGCCCTGCGCGCACGACGTCGGCGAACAGGCGCAGCTGTCCGGTCGTCCGCGCCCGCTCTCCGACCAGACGTGCCTGCGGCAGCCCGGTCTCCTGCATGGCCCGCTCGATCAGCGGGTCGCCGATCGCTTCGATCTCGTCGGCGACCGACTCGAGGAACGCGGCATGCGCCTCCGGGTCCAGACGCGAGAACGACTCGAACGCCTCGGCCGCGGCGGCCGTCGCCTCACGCAGCTGCTCGACGTCGATCTGCGAGTACGGCGGTTCGAGCTGCTCGTTCGTTTCCGGCGCGATGGCGTGCAGCGCCGCGCCTGTGCCTGGCACGGAACGTCCGGCGATCGAAGAATGGCCGGTGAGGACGACGGCGGTCATGTCACACTCCTTGAGTCAGCGATGCGTCTATGAAGGGATAGCAGGGATCAGGCCGGAACCGACGCGCGCACTCCGGCGCGCTCGATCAGCGCCAGCAGGTCGGCGTCGTCCTGCTCCGAGAGGTCGTGCAGAGGCGGACGCACCGGCCCGACACCGCGTCCGGTCACCCGCAGCCCCGCCTTGACGATGGACACGCCGAATCCGCGCCCGCGGTCGCGGATCGCGAGGTATGGCAGCACGAAACGGCCGAGCTTCTCGGTGACCGCGGCGCGGTCCTGCGCCCGCACGTCACGGTAGAACTCGAGCGCGAACTCCGGGACGAAGTTGAACATCGCCGAGGAGTACGTGCTCATGCCCATCTGCAGAAGGGGCAGCGCATAGGTCTCGGCGGTCGGAAGGCCGCCCAGGTAGAACAACCGCTCGCCGTTGCGCACGTAGACCGACGCGAGGTGCTCGATGTCGGCTGTCGCATCCTTGAAGCCGATCACGTTCTCGTGGCGGTCGGCGAGGATCGCCATGGTCTCGGCCGAGTAGATCGCGTTGCCGCGGTTGTAGACGATGATCGCGAGGCGCGTCGCGGCGGCGATCGCCGAGACGTGCTCGACGAGCCCCGCCTGGTCGCACTCGGTCAGGTACGGCGGCAGCACGAGGAGGCCCTCTGCGCCGGCCTCCTCGGCGGCACGGGCGTTCGCGATCGCATTGCGGGTCCATCCGCCGGCCGATGCGAGCACCGGCACCTCTGGCCGCGTCGACTCCACCGCCGCGCGGACCACGAGGGCCGACTCGGCCGGGTCGAGACTGAAGCCCTCGCCCGTGCCGCCCGCCGCGAAGAGCCCGGCGACGCCGAAGCCGGCCTGCCACTCCACGTGCTCGCGGTAGCGCTTCTCGTCGAACTCGAGCTCGGGCGTGAACGCCGTCGCGGGGAAGGAGAGGAGACCATCGCGAAGGTGGTCGGCCAGCTCGGTGGGCGTGAATCGTGCCACGGTGCACTCCTGGGGTTTCTCGCCGGGGTCCGGCTGGGGTTGCTGCCGGTGACCGGCGGGGATCTGAACAATGGTCACGCTAGGCGTGAAACGATGCGCTTACAAACCAAATGGTGGATGGATCAATGCACCGGCTGCATCAACGTGCGGGAGTCTCCGGCACGGGCGTGAGCAGGGGCTCGCCGGCGAGGTACGCCCGCAGGTTCGCGAGCGTCAGATCCCGCATGTCCTGGCGGGTCTCGTTCGTACCGCTGCCAACGTGCGGCAGCAGCGTGACGTCGTCGCGGATCAACCGCTCCGGCACATGCGGCTCGTTCGCGAACACGTCGAGACCCGCTCCCGCGATCTCTCCGGCCTCCAGTGCGGCGATCAGCGCATCCTCATCGACGACCGAGCCCCGTGCGATGTTCACGAGGAACCCGTACGATCCGAGGGCGCGCAGCACCTCGGCATCCACGAGGTTCACGGTCGACGGCCCTCCGGGAACGGCGACCACGAGGACGTCGGATCGCCGCGCGAGATCGACGGCGGATGCCACGTGCTCCCACGGCACGCCCTCGACGGGGCGGCGGGTCGTGTACAGGATCGTCGTGTCGAAGGCGGCGGCACGCCGGGCGATCGCCTGCCCGATGCGACCGAGCCCGAGCACGCCGACCGTGCTGCCCGAGAAGCGGCGGGTCAGCGGGAACCCGCCCGACTCCCATCTGTCGTCACGGAGGAACCTCTCGGACGCCCCGAACCTGCGGAACACGTCGAGCATGAGGCCGAGCGCGGTGTCAGCGACGCAATCGGTGAGCACGTCAGGTGTGTTGGTCACCCTGATGCCTCTGGCAGCCGCCTGCGCGACATCGGTGGTGTCGTACCCCACTCCGAAGTTCGTCACGATCTCGAGGTGGGGAAGCGCCGCCATGAGCTCGGCCGGAACACCGAAGCGGCCGCTGGTGACGACGGCCCGCACCCTCGCGGCATCCGCCGGATCGAGGCTCGCGACGTCGTCGGGAAGACGCACCGCGTCGTACTCGTCGCGGATGGTCTGCTCGAGGGATCCGAGCAGAGGACCGGCCTGGGCGACAGTGCCGGGTGCGACCGACGGAGCATGTGAGGGAAGGTTCGTCATGGCGTGAGACTACGACTCGCGAACGATGCGCGTCCAAAAGCGAACTTGCATGGATTGATGCGCGTGCTGTATTCATGGGGGAAGAACGGCGGAATCACGCGGGTCGCGTCGCGCTCGGCGCAGACGGCCGGGCACCGAGGTCCGATGACACCGGCCGATGCACCCGACGCATCGGTTGACGCCCGTGAAGCGCTCTGCGACATTCACAACGAGCCGTCAGCCATTCGGGGCCGCGGCCGTCCCCTACCTGGAGGAACCGATGAAGCTTTCTTCCCCCCGACGCACAGCCTCCCGAGCGTCGGCCGTCGCCGCCGGAATCGCGTCGATCGCACTGCTCGCATCCTGCTCGGTCGCGAACTCGGAGTCGCAAGGCGGCGGCGAGGGCGGCACGGATGAGACCCTCCGCGTCGTGCTCACGCAGGAGCCGCCGACACTCGAGGCGTGCGACGCGAACCTCACCTCGACGGGTGTGGTCGTGCGCAGCACGGTCACCGAGCCCCTCGTCGAGCGCAACCCGTCCACCGGTGACCTCGAGCCGCTGCTCGCCACCGAATGGGAGCAGACGGGCGACAACGAATGGACCTTCGCGATCCGCGAGGGCGTGACGTTCCAGGACGGCACGCCGTTCGACGCCGAGGCGGCCGCCTACTCGATCGATCGCGCCGTGAACGGCGACCTCGGCTGCAACGTCGAGGGCTACATCTTCGGTGACGACGACCTCGAGGTCGAGGCCACCGACGCCACCACGCTCACCGTGACCACCCCGAACCCCGACCCGATCCTTCCGCTGAAGCTCTCGTTCATCGAGATCGTCTCGCCCGAGACCTCCAACACCGAGTTCGTGCGCGAGCCGGTCGGCACCGGGCCCTACGCGATCGGCGAGTGGCAGGCCGGCACCAAGCTGACCCTCGACCGCAACGACGACTACTGGGGCGACGCTCCCGAGTTCTCGTCGGTCGAGTACCAGTGGCGCTCCGAGGGCACTGTCCGCGCGGCGATGATCACCAGCGGCGAGGCCGACATCGCCCTCGGCCTCAGCGCCGAGGACGGCATCGGCGATCTCGGCGTGAGCTACCCGAACAACGAGACGATCGCGCTGCGCTTCTCCGGCCAGACCGCGCCGCTCGACGACATCCGCATCCGCCAGGCGATCAACTACGCCATCGACCGCGAGGGCATCGTGTCGTCGCTGTACCCCGATGGCGACAAGGTCGCGGCGCAGCTGATCCCCGAGGGCATCGTCGGGTTCAACGCCGACCTCGAGCCGTGGCCGTTCGACGTCGAGAAGGCGAAGTCGCTCGTCGAGGAGGCGAAGGCCGACGGCGTTCCCGTCGACACGCAGATCATCATGCCGGTGCGCACCGCGCAGTTCCCCAAGGTCAGCGAGCTCGGTGAAGTGCTGCGCGAGCAGCTCGCCGCGATCGGCCTGAACGTCGAACTGCGCATGGTCGACACCACGCAGCACCTGCAGTACCAGCTGAGCCCGTTCGTGACGAACGAGGGTCCGATCGCGATGCTCGTGCAGCACGGCAACCAGGCGGGTGACGCGCAGTTCACTGTCGAGCAGTACATGCTCACGGGCGGTGCGCAGGCCGAGTTCGGAGACCCGGGTCTGGACGAGCTCATCAACACGGCTCGCACCCTGACCGGCGAAGAGCGCCAGGCCGCGTACGAGGAGGCGTTCGCCTTCGAGCGCGAGAACGTCGTCGCCCTCGCACCGATCGCCCACCAGACCGTCATGCTCGGACTCGCCGACCGGGTGACGTACGAGCCCAACTCGTCCACCGGTGACGAGCTGCGCATCAAGGAGGTCTCGCTCGCGGGCTGACCGCGAGCGAGAGTGAGGAAGGCGGGCGACCATGTGGACCTACCTGAGAAGACGGATCCTGCAGAGCGCATTGCCGCTGATCGCAGTCGTACTGGGTGTCTTCGTGCTCGCCCGCCTCACCGGAGATCCGTCGAAGCTGTATCTGCCGCTGAACGCGACCGATCAGATGCGCGAGGACTTCGCGGCAAGGAACGGATTCGACAAGCCGATCTGGGAGCAGATGGGCGACTACTTCCTCGGGGTGCTGCGGCTCGACTTCGGTGAGTCGCTGCGCACCGGAGAGCCCGCCGCCGAGATGGCCCTGCGCGCCTTCCCCGCCACGCTCCAGCTCGCCGCGGTGACCATGGTGCTGGCGATCATCGTCGCCGTCGTGCTGGGCAGCTGGGCATCGCTGAAGCCCAACGGCATCGCCGACCGGATCGTGAGCTTCTTCTCGATGACGGCGGCGAGCGTGCCGGACTTCTGGATCGCGATCCTCGGCATCTGGATCTTCGCGATCACGCTGGGCTGGCTCCCCACCTCGGGCACCTCCGGCCCGCTCGTGTGGATCCTGCCGATCGCGACACTCATGCTTCGACCGGTCGGCGTGCTCGCCCAGGTCGTGCGCGGGTCGATGGTGACGGTGCTCGGACAGCCCTACATCAAGGTCGCCCGCAGTCGTGGTGCCGGCGAGATGCACATCGTCACCAAGCACGCGCTGCGCAATGCCGCGGCCCCCGCCCTCACCGTCGCCGGTGACCTCGCCGTCGGCCTCGTCAACGGCGCGGTCGTCGTCGAGTCGATCTTCGGTTGGCCCGGCATCGGCAAGCTCATGATCGACTCGATCCTGCAGCGCGACTTCGCCGTCCTGCAGGCCGCCGTGCTGATCACCGCACTGGCGATCTTCGCCCTGAACATCATCATCGACCTCGGCTACGCACTGCTCGATCCTCGCGTGCGCCCGACGGCCGGCACCCGTGCCCGCCGTCGAGGGCCAGGGGCGATCTCCGACACGAAGGCAGAGGCACTGACGAATGTCTGACGACAACGCATCCACCGTCACCGTCCTCACGCAGAAGGCGCGCAAGACCCGCGGGACGGGCCGTGCGAATCTCTGGCAGCTGCTGCTGAAGGACAAGGTCGCCACGGCCGCCGCGATCGTCCTGGCCTTCATCATCCTCACGGCGATCATCGGCCCGACGCTGTTCGGCGATCTCGCGCAGCGTCAGGATCTCGGCGCCCGCAACATGCCGCCGTTCAGCATGCATCTGGGCTGGGAGTACATCCTCGGCAGCGACTCGCTGGGTCGCAGCCTGCTCGCCCGCATCATCGCCGCCGGCGGCACGACGCTCGGCGTGGCCGGCGCGGCCGTGCTCGTCTCGGCCGTCGTCGGATCGATCTGGGGCATGTGGGCCGGATTCCACCGCGGATGGCGCGAGGCGGTCTCGATGCGCATCGCCGATGTCATCATGAGCTTCCCGTCGCTGCTGCTGGCCGTCGTGATCCTCTACGTGTTCAACCCGAGCGCGGCGAACATCGTGCTCGTGCTGGCGATCACCCGCATCCCGCTCTACCTGCGCACCGCTCGCGCGGAGGCCGCCGAGCTGCGTTCGCGCATGTTCGTCGACGCCGCGACGAACTTCGGCGCCAAGCAGGGCGCGATCGTCTTCCGGCACATCGTCCCGAACGTGCTGCCGACGCTCGTCACGCTCGCGACTCTCGAGTTCTGCTATGTGATGCTGGCCGAGTCGTCGCTGAGCTTCCTCGGCATCGGCATTCAGCCGCCGGATGTCAGCTGGGGTCTGATGGTCGCCCAGGGCCGTCAGTACCTCGCCGAGGCGTGGTGGCAGTCGGTGCTCCCCGGCCTCGCGATCGTGATCACCACGGTCGCCGCGAACGTCCTCGCCGCCTGGCTGCGTCTCGCGACCGATCCCGGTCAGCGCTGGCGCCTGCAGACGAAGAAGCGGCGCCGACTGATCGGTTCCGTCGTCCCCCAGCGCTGAGCATCCGGTGACGCCCCTCGAGTTCGCACTGCTGGCGCTGGTCATCCTCGCCGCCGCCTGCCTGCAGGGCTCGATCGGGTTCGGCATGGGGATGCTGGCGGCGCCGTTCATCGCGCTCATCGACGCGACCCTGCTGCCGGTGCTCGTGATCGTGCTCGCCATGGTCGTGACTCTGATCGTCGTCGTGCTCGATCGCGCCTCACTCGACCTGCGCGGTGCCGGTTGGGCGCTCGCCGGTCGCGTGCCGGGCAGCGTGGTGGGTGCGGGCCTGCTGACCATCATGTCGACGGCCGTGCTGTCGTGGGCGGTCGCCGCGGTGGTGCTGCTGGGTGTGCTCGTGTCGCTGCGCGGCTGGCATCCCAGAGTGACGCGGTCGACGCAGGCCCTGGCCGGCGCACTGTCGGGCGTCATGGGCACCACCACGTCGGTGGGAGGCGCGCCGATGGCGATCGTGTGGCAGGGCTCGGACGGGCCGAGGCTGCGCGGCACGATGTCGGCGTTCTTCCTCGTCGGATCGTCGCTGTCGCTGGTCGCCCTGTTCCTCTGGGGTGCGGTGCCGCCGCACGCCGTCCTCACCGCGGCATGGATGATGCCGATCGCCATCGCCGGCGTGGCGCTGTCGCGCTTCGTCAACCGCTTCCTCAACCGCCGCCGCACCAGGGCGATCGCGCTCGGCGCCTCTGCGCTCGGCGCGCTGACGTTGATCGTCACCCGCCTGTTCGGCATGGGGTGACGCCGACGCTGCTGTCCGCTCAGCGCACCTGCCGCTCCAGGGGAAGACCCGCGTCGAGCAGGTCGATGTTCCGCACGATGTCGGCGGCGCGCGCCGTGAACACCTCACGCGCGTGACCGGAGAAGTGCGGCGTCAGCACGACACGGTCGAGCGACGCGAAACGGTGCACGACGGGTGGAGCCTCGGTGCCCTGCGGTGCATCCCACCACACGTCGATCGCCGCGCCCCCGATGCGGCCGGCGGCGAGCGCGTTGTGAAGCGCGTCCTCGTCGATCAGCGCACCCCGCGCGACGTTGACGATCAGGGCGTCGGGATGCAGCTGGTCGAGCGCTTCGGCATCGATCAGGCCCCTGGTGGCCTCGGTCAGCGGCGCGGTGACGACCACGACGTCGCTCTCCGCGAGGAGCGGATGCAACCGGTCCTCGCCGTACACGCGGTCGAGCAGTTCGGTGCTGGGACCCGAGGCGTCCGGATGCCGTCGCATGGCGATCACGCGCATCCCGAAGGCCTTCGCGAGGTGGGCGACGGAGCGCCCGATCTCGCCGTAGCCGATGAGCCCGAGGGTGCTGCCGGCGAGCGCGCGATGATACGGCGTGCCCGGTGCCGTGGCGACCGTGCGCCACTGCCCGCTCCGCATCTGCGCGTCGACCTCGAGCACGCGGCGGCGCATCATGAGCGCGGTCATCAGCACGTGCTCGGCGATCGCAGGGCCGTGGTGACCGGTGTTGCAGACGGCGGCCGTCGGCACCTGATCGAGATCGATCCGGTCGATGCCGGCGCCCGTCGCATGCACGAGCCGCACACGGCCGCCTCCGGCCACGTCATCGCCGGTGAGCTGCGAGCACACGATCACGTCGGCGCCGTCGATGGCGGCCCGGGCGGAGCCGGCGACGGCGGGATCCGCGAAGGTCCACTCGTGGGCCCGCTCCGTGCGGCGCAGTTCGTCGGCGAACGCCGAGATGATCGGATCGGTGACGGCGATCCGCAGCGGGGCATTCACCAGCGCGGGCTTTCCAGGACGAACCCCGCATCGACGCGTTGCATGTAGCCGGTGTCGTCACGTTCGCGGATGCCGCCGTCGAGGTACTGGCGATGCAGGCGCTCGAGCGCCTCAGTGTCGATCTCGACTCCGAGCCCTGGCGCGGTCGGCACCGAGAGCGCACCGTCGGTGAACGACAGCGCGCCTGGCACGATGACGTCCTCGTCCTCGCGCTTCCACGGCCAGTGCGTGTCGCATGCGTAGTCGAGGCCGGGAGTCGCGGCAGCGAGATGGGTCATGGCCGCGAGGCTGATGCCGAGGTGCGAGTTGGAGTGCATCGACAGGCCCCAGCCGAGGGTCTCGGCGAAGCCGGCGAGAAGGCGCGAGCGCTCGAGCCCTCCCCAGAAGTGGTGGTCGGACAGCACGATGTCGATCGAACCCAGGCGCACGGCATCCGCGATGTGCGAGAACGCGACGACGCACATGTTGGTGGCCAGCGGCAGGTCGGTGCCGCGGCGCACCTCGGCCATACCCTCGAGCCCGGGGGTGGGGTCTTCGAGGTACTCGAGCACGTCCTTCAGGGCGTCGGCGACGCGCAGCGAGGTCTCGACGGTCCAGGCGCCGTTCGGGTCGATGCGCAGCGGGTGGTCGGGGAATGCCTCGCGCAGGGCGAGCACGGCGGCGATCTCCTGGTCGGGCGGGAGCACGCCGCCCTTGAGCTTGAGCGCCGTGAAGCCGTATCCGTCGACGATGTTCCGCGCCTGCGCGACGATGCCGTCAGGAGTGAGCGCCTCTCCCCATTCGTCTGATGTCGCGTCGGGGTGGCCAGCCCACTTGTAGAAGAGGTAGCCGCTGAAGGGCACGGCATCCCGCACCCGCCCGCCCAGCAGTTCGCTGACCGGCACGCCCAGAACCTTGCCGCGGATGTCGAGCGCCGCCACGTCGAACGGCGACAGGACCCGGTCACCGGTGCTCGTTCCCGTGACCATGCCCGACATGCCGTGCCCGCCCTGCACGCCGTCGCCGGCGACGCCGCGTTCGACCCGTGCCCGCAGCTCGTTGGATGCGAACACGTCGCAGCCGAGCACGGCGTCGGCGGCGGCACGCAGACGCTGCAGGTGTGCGCTGTCGCCGTAGGTCTCGCCGAGTCCGCGCACGCCGGATTCGGTGGTGACCTGCACGATCGCGCGGAGCGCGAGGGGCTCGTGCACGCCGACGGTGTTGAGCAGCGGAGGATCCTGGAAGGCGACCGGCGTGATGCGGATCGACCGCACGGCGTTCTCCGCCAGCCGGGTGGACGCGGGGACAGACAGCAGGATCTCTTCGGGCATCGCGCCTCCGTTGGTGGGACTGCTCCGACACTAAGGTGGTGACGGATGCGCAGACAAACCAAATTGCGCACTGACTGATGTCAGGAGTGGATCGATGATCTCACTGGTGCAACTCGAGTGCTTCATCGCGGTCGCCGAGGAACTGCATTTCGGTGCCGCCGCGACGCGGCTCAAGATGACGCAGCCGCCGCTGAGCCGGCAGATCCAGCAGCTCGAGCGCGAGCTGTCGACGCGGCTGTTCGACCGGACCAGCCGCCGGGTCGCCCTGACGCAGGCGGGGCGCGCTCTGCTCCCGAACGCACGTCGGCTGATCGACCTCGCGGCGAAGGCGGTGTCGGATGTGCGCTCCGTCGGACAGGGCGCGGCGGGCACCATCACGATCGCCTACACGGCGATGGCGGGACAGGCCGTCGTGCCCGATCTGCTGCGCCGGGCATCCGCCGAGCTGCCGGGGGTCACGCTGCTGCTGCGCGAGCTCGTCTCGCTCGATCAGATGGAAGAGCTCGAGAAGGGCACGGTCGATGTCGGGCTGATGCGTCCGCTGCTCGCGCGGCCGCAGATCAGCAGCCGCCCGGTGTATCGCGAACGGCTCGCCGTGGCGGTGTCGAGCGACTCGGAGCTGGCGCAGCGCGAGGAACCGTTGAAGCTCATCGACCTCAAGGACGAGCGGCTGCTCATGTACTCGCCGAGCGTCGCGCGGTACTTCCACGATCTGCTGCTCTCGATGTTCGTGGCGAGCGGGGTGCATCCGCACATCGTGCAGTACGCGGGACAGGTGCCCGCGCTGCTCGCCATGGTGAGTGCGGGCCTCGGGTTCAGCCTGGTGCCGGAGTCCGCCGAACGGATCGCCCCCGACACCGTGACCCTGCTGCCGATCAGCGACACCGATCCCTCGTCGCGCGTGAACAGCGTCGAGCTCGACATCGCGTGGAACTCCGAGTCGCACAATCCTCTGGTCGAGCGGTTGCTGGCCCTGGTCGAGGACGTCGACGACGAGGAGTGATTCATGCAGCGAGTGCATTGCCCAATGCTCATGTAGTGCTTGATCCGGATGAATCGACCCGCATAGCGTGAAGGAAAACGACCGTGCTCGACGAGGAGGACGCATGCTGCAGGACGACGTCGCCGCGACTGTCGATGAGCCCGCTCGGCACACCGAGTCGGGCGACCCCATCGAGCGTGAAGAGCCCGCCGCGCAGCATCCGTCTCCTGTGCAGGACGACATCCTGCGCGTCGACGACCTGCGCGTGGCGTACCGGATCGGCGACCGCGAGGTCGACGCCGTACGCGGAGTGAGCCTGAGCGTGAAGCGCGGCGAGGTCGTCGCGATCGTGGGCGAGTCCGGATCGGGCAAGAGCACGATCGCGCAGGCGATCATGAACCTCCTCGCACCGAACGCCGAGGTCACCGGCGGGCGCATCGAGCTCGACGGCGAAGACCTGCTTCCACTGAGCGAACGGCGCTGGCGCGGCATCCGCGGCCGGCTGATGGGGCTGGTCCCGCAGGATCCGGCGCTCTCGCTGAACCCCGTGCGCCGTGTCGGCGTGCAGGTCGCGGAACCGCTGATCGTGCACGGGCTCGCGTCGAAGCACGACGCCGCGGATCGCGCGGTCGAGCTGCTCGAGATGGCGGGGCTGACCTACCCGGCCGAGCGGGCGAAGCAGTACCCGCATCAGTTCTCCGGCGGCATGAAGCAGCGCGCACTGATCGCCGGTGCACTCGCGGCGCAGCCGAGCCTGATCATCGCCGACGAGCCGACGAGCGCTCTCGACGTGACGGTGCAGAAGCAGATCCTCGACCACCTCGGGCACCTGACCCGCGAACTCGGCACGGCGATCCTGCTCATCACGCACGACCTGGGGATGGCGGCCGAGCGCGCCGACAGGGTCGTCGTGATGAAGCACGGCGAGATCGTGGATGCCGGACCAGCTGCGAAGGTGATGAACACGCCGACGCACGAGTACACCCGCAAGCTCATCGCCGCTGCTCCTCGGCTGAGCGCGCATGCGCGTCGGACGGCAGACACCCAGGCGCGCATCGAGTTCGGCGGAGAGCCGATCGTGCGCGTGACGGAGCTGACCAAGGTCTTCTCGCTGCCGAAGGGCGAGGGCGGACGCCGTTCGCTCACCGCGGTCGATGCCGTGTCGCTCGACGTGCGACGCGGCGAGACGCTCGCGGTCGTTGGCGAGTCGGGGTCGGGCAAGAGCACGCTCGCGCGGCTCGTGCTGCGCCTGGACGAGCCGACCTCGGGCGCGATCTCGTTCGCGGGCGAGGACATCACGCACACCAAGGGCGAGAAGCTGCGTCAGCTGCGTCGGCGGTTCCAGATGGTCTATCAGAGCCCGTTCGACTCGCTGAACCCGCGAATGACGATCGAGCAGCTCATCACCGAGCCGCTGCTGTCGTTCGGCGAGGGGGACCGGTCGTCACGCTCGAAGCGCGCCGTCGAGCTCTCCGAGCAGGTGGCGCTTCCCGACGGGATGCTGGACCGCTACCCGGATGAGCTGTCGGGCGGCCAGCGGCAGCGCGTGGCGATCGCCCGCGCGCTCGCCCTCGACCCCGAGTTCATCGTGCTCGACGAGGCGGTGTCGGCGCTGGACGTGTCGGTGCAGGCGCAGATCCTGCAGCTGCTGGATGAGCTGCAGCGCGAACGCGAGCTCAGCTACCTCTTCATCACCCACGACCTCGGCGTCGTCGCCGAGACCGCCGACCGCGTCGCCGTGCTCAAGCACGGCGAACTCGTGGAGTGCGGCGACGCCGCGCAGATCTTCACGAATCCGCAGCAGGAGTACACCCGGATGCTGATCGAGGCCGTCCCGGCGTTCAGCGCGTGACGCTCTGCGGCGAGTGCCGCAGACTGGACGGGTGAGCGAGATCCTCGACCTCCTCCCCTCGGATGACACGCACGCGGATGCCGAGCGCGTGTTCGTCGAGGCCGGCTGGACGCCGTGCGGCGCCGGTGACTGGGCGATCGCGCTGCGCTCTCCCGACACGACCATGGCCGTGCGGATCAGCCCGTTCGACCCGACCGGGCCGTACACGGCGGAGCTGTATCGCGAGGCCGCGCACACGCGGCAGGTACCGCAGCTGTTCGCGCACCGACGCCTCGTCGGCGGCGGCGATCTGCAGGTGATGGAGTGGCTCGACGCCGTGGACGAGCAGGACGCCGCCCAGTTCCACCGGGCAATCGAGAAGCGCGAGGAGTCGGTCGCCGAGCTGGTCGACATCGTCCGTCGCATCCACGAGCGTGCGCTGCGCGAACTGCCATGGTGCGGACCGCTCGACCAGAACCCGTCGAACGTGATGCGCGGATCCGACGGCCGCCTCGTGATCTGCGACCTGTTCTACGCCGATGGACCCGACCTGTATGCGACGGCGGCGGCGAACCCCGAGCTGGTGGCCGAGCGGATCCCGGAGAGCGAGCGCCGCTTCATGACCGAGATCCCGCTGGCCGTGTCAGGCCCGTGGGATGAGGCTGAGCGGGACGCCATGCGCGTAGGGCTGGCAGCGGTGGATCGCCGAGGTCGGGCCGACCCCGACGTCACCGGCGCCGGTTGATCGGCGCCGCCTCGACCGCCGTGTACGCCCCCGCTGGGTACAGATCGGGAACGTGCGTCGAGACGTAATCGCTGAGCTGCTTCACCAGACGACGGATGTCATCGCCCGCGTAGTGCGTGCGCTCCCACCCCGCATAAAGGGCAGCGTGCATGGCCGCTCCTCGATGCACCAGCCGTCGGGTCACGAGGCCGAACCGCGGCGGCTCGACGACCACGCACGGCCCGTGCCCCGCGGCCGATCGCGCCTGGATGATCGGAGCATCCGCCCCGAGGCTCGCCATCTCCAGCGACCACCCCTCGCCCTCCGCGACCTGCTGGATCTGCGCCCAGGCCGCCGACCCGCGCCCCGACGTGAGGAAAGGACCTGCGAGCAGGTCTTTCAGCTCGATCTGCTCGCCATCGGCGAGCGGATGCGACGCGGGCAGCTGGCAGAACAGCGGCAGCGTCGTCACCCGGGTGCCGCGCAGCCTCGAGGCCGGCGGGCTGGTCGTCACCGCGAGGTCGGCTCCGGTGCGCAGGCGGTCGTAGGTCTCGGCGGGTGTCGCGATCATCACGTCGGAGATCGGGCCGCCCTCGGCGATGAACGGCGCGAGCACGAGCACGCTGGTCATCTCGGGCGCGGCGACGACGAACGAGCGCTGCTCCTGCACGATGCCGGTCATCACCTCCCGCGCGCGACGCCCGCGGCGCACGAGGTCGCGGGCCATCGGTTCGAGGCGCTCACCGGCGTAGGTCGTCATCATGCCGTTCGGCATGCGGCGGAACAGCGCGGCCCCCACCTGCCGCTCGAGCGAGGCGATCTGCCGCGACACGGTCGGCTGCGTGCGGATGAGTCGTTCGGCAGCCAGGCTCACCGATCCACTGTCGATGACCGCCACGAACGCTTCAAGTTCTCGTTCCCCGTACATGCACAAAGCGTATAGGCATACCCGTTTTTCTCATTGGACGGGCATGACGGAGTGCCGTCAAGATGGCCTGAACCCGATTCCCGACAACTTCCTCCCTGACAGAGAGGGCCACTGATGGCCACTTCGCACACTGAGATCTCCCCGGCTCGTCAACGACGGTCGATGGTCGGCGCCTTCGTCGGCACCGCGATCGAGTGGTACGACTTCTACATCTTCGGCACGGCCGCCGCGCTCGTGTTCGGCCGCGTCTTCTACCCGGATGTCGCCCCCGGCGCGGCGCTGCTGGCCTCGTTCGCCACCTTCTGGGTCGGCTTCCTCATGCGTCCCGTCGGCGGCCTCGTCTTCGGACACTTCGGCGACAAGCTCGGGCGCAAGAACGTGCTCGTCATCACGCTGATCATGATGGGCGCCGCGACCACCCTCATCGGCTTGCTGCCGACGTTCGCGCAGATCGGGATGCTGGCGCCGATCCTGCTCGTCGTGCTCCGCGGCCTGCAGGGCTTCGCCGTCGGCGGCGAGTGGGGTGGCGCGGTACTGCTCTCCACCGAGAACGCGCGGCCCGAGAAGAAGGGCCTCGCCGGCGCGTGGGTGCAGCAGGGGTCGCCTGCCGGATCCATCCTCGCCACCCTTATGTTCCTCCTCGTGGGCCTGCTGCCCGACGAGCAGTTCATCACGTGGGGTTGGCGTATCCCGTTCCTGCTGTCCGCGATCCTCGTGGTCGTCGGTCTCGTCATCCGCCTGAAGGTCGAGGAGTCGCCCGACTTCGTCGCGGCGAAACAGAAGCAGGAGGTCGTGAGCGCGCCGGTTCTCGTCGCTCTGCGCACGGCTCCGATCTTCATCGGGCTCGGCGTTCTGGCATCCGTCATGGGTATCTCGAACGCCTACTTCTCGAACACCTTCCTGCTGTCGTGGACGACCGGGTCGCTGGGTCTCGACCGGCAGCTGATGCTCAACATCCTGCTCGGCATGGCCGTGCTGCAGTTCATCTGGCAGCCGATCGCCGCGAAGATCGCCGAGCGCTTCGGCATCGCCAGGGTCATGCTCACCGGGCTCGTGTTCAGCGTGCTGCTGACCGTGCCGTACTTCCTGGCCATCCAGGCGGCCTCTGCGCTGTGGATCACCGTCACGCTCTACGCCACGATCCTCGGCAGCACGGCGTACTACGCGTTGCTGGCCACGTTCCTCGCGTCGGCCTTCCCCGCCCGCATCCGGTACTCGGGTGTCTCGCTCGCCTACCAGTTGTGCGCCACGGTGTTCGGCGGTTCGACGCCGCTGGTCGCGCAGTGGATCCTGAACTCCAGCGGCGGCAGCGTCTGGGCGGTCGCGGTGTTCTACGCCGTGATGATCCTCGTCACCATCGCCGGCGTGTGGGGTCTGCAGCGTCAGATCGTGCGCCAGGTGGAGCGGGAGAGCGCGGCCTGACATGCACATCGACGCGATCTTCACCAACGCCCGCATCCGCACCCTCGACCCCGAGCGGCCGTTCGCGCACAGCATCGGCACGCTGGGCGGCCGCATCGTCGGCTTCGACGACGACCTGCACGGCCTCGACGCCGACCGCATCGTCGACCTCGGCGGGCAGCCGGTGCTGCCCGGATTCCACGACGCGCACCATCACCTCTCGCTGACGGGGTTCCGGCTCGCGTCGTTGAACCTGCGTCCTGGCGCGGTGAACTCGCTGGCGGAGCTGTACGACGCGGTTCGCGAGTACGCGGACGGTCTCGCACCGGATGCGTGGGTGCGCGGCGCCGGCTACGACCAGAACTTCCTCGAGGATCATCCGACGGCAGAGGCACTGGACCGCGCAGCAGGCGGCCGGCCTGTCCTTCTGGAGCACGTCTCCGGTCACATGCTCGTGGCCAACACTCGTGCGTTCGAGCTCGCCGGTTATCCGCGCAGGGAGGGGTATCCGGACATCGCGGGTGGCAGCATCCCGCGCGATGCCGACGGACGACCGCAGGGTCTGCTGCAGGAGTCGGCGATGGGCCCGATCAATGCGCTGGTGCGGCCCGTCGAGCTGGACGAGGTGCAGCGGAATCTGCAGCTGGCGAGCGATCAGGCGCTCAGCTACGGGCTCACATCGGTCACTGAGCCCGGGGTCGGCGAGATCCGCGTGGTCGGCAACAGCCCGCTCGATTACCACGCCTATCAGACGGCGGTCGAACAGCGGATGCTGCGGGTGCGCACGACCCTGATGCCGTACATCACCGTCTTGCATCCCTTCGAGGATCTGCCCGACAAGGACGTGCTGGGGTTGGACCTCGGCATCCGCACCGGGCTCGGCGACGACATGCTGCGCGTCGGGCCGGTGAAGATCGTGGCCGATGGTTCGTTCATCGGGCGATCGGCGGCCATGCACGCGTGCTTCCACGGCGAGGCCGACAACTTCGGTGTGCTGCTGCACGAGCCCGAGCAACTGCGTGATTACATCGTCGGCGCGCATCGCGCGGGCTGGACGGTCGCCACGCACGCGATCGGCGACCGGGCGATCACGCATGTGCTGGATGCCGTGGAGGAGGCGCAGCGCATCGCGCCGCGGCCCGACGTGCGCCACCGCATCGAGCACTTCGCGCTGGCGAGTGACGCCGATGTCGCGCGCGCTGCGCGGCTTGGGGTGATTCCGGTGCCGCAGGGCGTGTTCCTCTCGGATTTCGGCGACGGCATGGCCGCCGCTGTGGCGGAGGATCGTCGCGACGACATCTATCGGGTGAAGTCACTGGCGGATGCCGGAATCGTGCTCAACGGCTCGACGGACTCCCCCGTGTCGGACGCGAACCCGCTGGTGTCGCTGCGCGACATGGTGCTGCGACGGACCGGTTCCGGCGCGGTGCTGGGCGAGAGCGAGCGGATCACCGTCGACGAGGCCGTGCGGGCGTACACGTACGGTTCGGCGTACGCGGTCGGTCAGGAACTCTCGAAGGGGACTTTGAAGGTCGGAATGCTGGCCGACTTCATCGCGCTGAGCGACGACCTGTACTCGATTCAGGCGGAGCGGATCGCGGAGCAGGAAGTTACGGCGACGGTTATCGGTGGGATGGTGGAGTTCGGGGACGTCGGATAGCGCGTCAGACCTCGAGGAGCGTCTGGACCTCGGCGGCTGAACGGCCGAAGGCGAGTCGGGCGACGCGGGCAGCGAGTTCCGTTGTGACCTGGACGACGGTCGCTCCGTGCGACATCCATCGTCCACCCGTCTTAGTAAGCTCCAGGCCGGGTAGAGGGTCGATATTGGGCAGGTTCGGAAGCCCCGCGGCGACCCGCGCCGCAGCGCCGAGCATCCCGACGAGCCACGCTTCTCCGAGTGCGTGAGGCCGGATCGACGCGATCGGCGCGCCACCGCCGACGAACACCTGGAGCATGGTGTCAGCGCGTTTCACCACCCACGGCTCGCCCTGGTGGGTGAACTCGCAGGCGACGTCGGCATGCAGCGTGACGTCGGCGCCGTAGTGCCGGATCGCCTCGATGCACTCGGAGCTCAGCAGCCGGGCATCGATCTCTCGCTCGCGACGACGCAGTTCGGCCCGGTACTTCTCGCGCGCGATCGGGGCGTACTCGCGTTCGAGTTCGCGCCGATTGGCGCGGGCACCCTGGGCAAGACGGTCGAAGAGCCAGCCTGGATCGATCTGCAGGAAGTAGCGGAAGTGGATGTCGATCGGGCCGCGCGTGAGCTTGCTGTCGGCGACGAGCAGCTGTGCGCCGTGATCGACGGACCAGACTGCCACGACCTCGCGGTCGACAACGGCGACCCATGACCAGCCTTGTGCTTTGATTTCGGGCGAGCACTGCTCTATCACGGAGCTGAGCAGCGTGCCTCGGGGAAACGTCGTCGTCTTGGCGTGCGACATGGCGTCGTCGCCCATCGCGACGCTGTCGCGGTCGACGCGGAGTTCGATGGTGCGGCGCCAGGGCATGGGGATGAGCCTAGTTCGAAGCGCCGCAACGGCAAGCTCATCGAATGCGGCGATGCCGCGCAGATCTTCACGCATCCACAGGAAGAGCACACCGAATGCTCATTGGGGCAGTGCCGGCGTTCAACGGGAGTGTGAGCCGCAGCTGTCACAGACTGGCTACATGAGAAGCCACGGCTCGGGCGCGAGATAAATATGGCGGACAATCTCAACTGACGACCGCCCCAGCAGCAGACGGATCCGTTTCCGGTACGCTCCACCCATGAGCATCACCGTCGACCTTGAATCACGGTTTCATCTAGCCCCCATACGTATTGCCTCACCTGCGCATGCAGGATAGGCAACCTCTCGTCCCTGCGATGCCAGTCACGCCAGCTTGCGTTGCTGACCTCACGGCGCAGACCCACGCCCCGCGTCTGTGGCCGGCACTACGCTATTCGAACTGAACAAGGAGTCACCGATGACCAGACACGCACAGACCGCAGAGATCGACGAAATCGTCGACGTTGAGGTAGGGCCTGTCAAGCGTTTCTTCATCGATATCCTTACGCGCGATATCGAAATATCCGCGGCAGTACTCGATCTGGTCGACAACTCTGTAGATAGTGCCAACGAGCTATTTCCGGACGGCGATTTGTCTTCGATTCGAATCGACATTGAGGCTGACCAGACACATTTCGCTATAAGCGACAACTGCGCCGGTATCACTTTGAAGGCCGCTACCTCCTACGTTTTCAAAATGGGCAGACCGGGCAACATCCACTCTGCGCCTTCATCAATTGGGCAATTCGGCGTCGGAATGAAGCGCGCCTTATTTAAACTAGGTGATGAGTTCATTGTCGACTCTTCGACTGGAGACTCACACTTTTCAGTGGAGCTGATGGTGAGCGCTTGGGAGAAGCTCGAAGAGTGGACGCTGCCGCTCAAGATCCACAAACCCGGCGAAAGCGGATTTCCCTCCCGCGGAACTACACTCTTTGTTTCAGACCTGACGCAGGACGTCAGGGCATACTTCTCCGACACTGTTAGGAATAACCAGCTGCGTGATGATCTCCGCTCAAAGCACAGGATGGCGATTGAACGGGGCTTACAGCTCTACTTCAACGATCAACTCCTGGCGCCAACACCCACTGTTCTTGCCGTCAGTGAGAAAAGCAGCGGTCCGCCGCTCCTGTATCCGCTGATTGAAAGATTCAACCTTCAGAATGAAGAAGGAAAGCTCGTCCGCGTCGAGATATTCGCTGGAATTCATAACTCTCCTGGCACTGAAGAGGACGCTGAGCCGGAGGACGTCGCCACCGGTTCCCTTGAGGCAGGATGGTACGTGTTCGGCAATGATCGCCTGCTCTTAGCGGCCGACAAGACGTGGCTAACGGGCTGGGGCGGGACCGGGAATCTGCCTATGTACCACAATCAGTACGCTCGATTCCGGGGCTTCGTATATATGTGGGCGGAAGACTCGATTGCCCTTCCGTGGAACACCACGAAGACTGGCGTGGAGAGCTCTGATCCGGTGTGGACCCGAGTCCGCGGTGAGATGATCACCGCCGGAAAACAGGTGATCACGCTACTGAACCTGCTCAAGATCGAGCGGCGCGCGCTCAATGCGACCGATGCTAACTCTGCTTCTCAGCCTGAAGTTCCCATAACTGAAGCTCTAGAGCACGCGAAAATGATCTCGACCGCTTCGCTAAAGAGCGAGGCTGAAGGCCCGCTCGTACACGTCGCCCCTAACAGCGAATTGGGAAGGCTTATTGACGGCAAGCGGATCTCATACTCGGTTGCAGTTCGCGATTTCAAGGTCGCATCAGAACTGCTAGGAACAACGAAAGCGGCGGAGTTGGGGAGAAGAACCTTCGACTACTTCCTCGACCACGAGGCTGACGCATGACTCGTGGATTCGACTATCGCCATCGTCCAGCCAAAAACATCGAACGGCATCTCATAGTAGAAATCTGCCGTCGGTTCTTGAACGCGCTGCCCCAGCTCACTCCTCAGTATGTAGGAATGGGCGCCCTCGAGTTCATTGATTTTGAGCTAATGCATCGATCCTTAAATATCAGCAAGATGTACTCAATCGAAAAAGGAGAGTCCACTCGATTCGAGTTCAACAAGCCATTCAAAACAATTTCAGTTCTGAGCGGTACGACAACCGAAATACTTCGTGGCGATGTAGTCGACCTGAAAAAGCCCACCATTATGTGGCTCGATTACACTGACACTCTGAACATTTCGATTATGAGTGACTTAATGCACGTGGCGCGGACCATCTCCGCGCCTAGCGCGTTCTTCGTCACGCTGAACGCGAATCCATCAACTCCAATAAGCGAGCGGCTGGATCAGCTAGTGGTCGATGTGGGTTCTGACTACATTCCGCCGGGGCTTGCGAACTCAGATCTTAGCGGAACCGGCCTTGCCGCTGCCCAGCGTGAGATTGTCAGCACAGTGATCGCCAATGCACTATCGGAACGCAGTACTTCTGCCCAGTGGGCCCAGGTAGTGAACTTGACTTATCGAGACAATGCCCAGATGCAAACTGTGGGCGGATTCTTCCTTCCCGCAAATATCGAACCCAAAACGCTCGATACGTGGACCAAAGGCCTTGATTTCTACACGCCCGGTGCAGAAATGCTCGACCTCCGAGTTCCCGTGATCACCGCGCGCGAGCGTGCCCTCCTGGACCGTCAGCTTCCAAAGCTCTCTCGCACGCCGCTTCGGTTGGCGGCCATCCCCCCAAAAGACTTGGAGGCGTACCGGCGAATCTATCGTTACCTTCACCTAGCAGGTTTGCAATCTGCCGCGGAAACAACTTGGACTGCGTAGCCGCAGATGCAGCGTCGTGACGCTCTCGCCTTCTCTCGGGCGTTAGCATCGGGAGAGCGCTCGTTCGGCACAGTGCGACCACAGCCACCTAGGAGAGATGATGCTCAACGAGCATGAGGAATCATCGAAAGCGATGCGGATGCAAAGATCGGATGTCGCGCCCAATCTGCAGCGACGCCCGGTCGCGATTGACCTGTTCTCGGGAGCAGGCGGCCTCAGCTTGGGCTTCGAGTCGGCAGGATTCGACGTCGTTGCCGCCGTGGAGTATGACCCCATACACGCCGCGACGCATCTCTACAACTTTCCCCTCACGGACGTCATATGCTCAGACGTCTCTGACGTGACGGCCGAGGCTCTGCTTGCTTCAGCGCAGCGGGGCTGGGAGCTTCATAACCCCTCGCTTCCGTGGGACGGCGTCGTCGATGCAATCATTGGAGGCCCGTCTTGTCAGGGATTTTCAACGATGGGTCGACAAGACGCTTCCGACGAACGCAACCAGCTTATTTTTGAGTTTGTGCGACTTGTGCTTGAGATCAAGCCGCTCAGTTTTTGCATGGAGAATGTGCCTGGCTTTCTTGACCCTCGTTTCGCCTCCATCCGAGATCGGGCGCTCGGCGCCTTGCGTCGCGCCGGGTACGACATCAGCGGCGACAAGCACGTATTGAAGGCGGAGGAGTACGGAGTCCCGCAAAAGCGGCGGCGCGTCGTGATTCTCGGTGTCCTCGGCGGCGAGGCTCCATCGACTCCCCCGGTATCGCAAACCGTCCCGTTCACTGTGGGCGATGCGTTCGATGGGCTACCTGAAATGTGGAGGTACAAACCGCTGGTCGAAACTGACGTGCTTGAGCTGAGCCCGAAGGTCCTCGAACGGCGTCAGGCTTACAGCAGCGACTACGCTCTCGTTGCGGGCTTGATCGCCGACGGCGGCGAGGCACTCGGTCATCGTCGAAGGTTTGATTCCTCTTTGCTCGCAGGATGCCGAACGACGCGTCACTCCGATACGTCGACGCGACGTTTTGCCGCAACCCCTCAGGGAACCAAAGAACCGGTGAGTCGGTACCACAGGCTCTCGTTGTCCGCTCCTGCCCTTACGTTGCGCGCGGGAACCGGCCGCGAGCGAGGTGCATTCAGCGCTGCCCGGCCATTGCACCCAACCTCGCCCAGAGTAATCACCGCCCGCGAGGCGGCACGGCTCCATTCCTTCCCAGACTGGTTTCGGTTTCACACGACTAATTGGCACGCGCATCGTCAGATCGGGAATGCAGTACCGCCGCTTCTCGCGCGAGCGGCCGCGACGACGATCCTCGACAGCATGGGTAGATTCGGGACGAAGAGCGAAAGGTCGGCAATTCTGCTCGGGGACGCACGTCTTCTCGCGCTCTCGCCCACCGAAGCCTCTCGCCTTCTCTCAGTATCTGAGGACCAGGTTCCGAAGCGGATGCGTCCCGCTTCGGCGAAACCACCTCAGCCTGCACATTCACAGGTTCCTAGCCCCCATAGGCGCGCCAGATCGCAGGAGACAGCGTTAATCGGAACGGCATAAAGTCATTGCACAGATCTCCTGCGTGGTGACCGTCATTTCAAGGGCATCCACCAAATGCAGGACGGGACATCGGGCCCTGCTACCGTCGCTCCTATGCCCACCGCTGAGACCCTCGCCGCCCTCCGCACCTTCGTCGCCGAGCGTGACTGGGATCAGTTCCACTCCCCAGAGAACCTCGCGAAGAGCATCTCGATCGAGGCAGCAGAATTACTCGAGTGCTTCCAGTGGTCGTCCGACTTCGACCAGACGCGTGTTGAGGAAGAACTCGCCGACGTCGTTACTTACTGCATTCACCTGGCGAACAAGATCGGTGTCGATCTCGATGAGATCGTGATGAGCAAACTTCAGTCGACACGGGCCAAGTATCCGGTCGAACTCGCCAAGGGTCGGATGACGAAATACACCGAGCTGGCCGCGGATCAGGGCGAAAAGGAATGACTGGCTTCGACATCCAACGCCTGTCTTTCGAACGCGAGACGGTCGACGACTGGGCGAGGGGAAACCCGCGCCATACGAACTGGCCAGTCGTCTACGTGATCGATGGACAACAGCGGACGAAGAAGTTGTACGTCGGTGAGACCACGAGCACCCAGAAACGAATGCGCCAGCATCTCGCCGGCTCGAAAAAGGACGAAGGGCTCGATTCGGTCCGCGTCGTGATCGATGAGCGCTTCAATAAGTCCGCGTGCCTCGACCTCGAATCGCACCTCATCCGCTGGTTCCACGGCGACGGACAGTACGCGATCCTCAATGGCAACGACGGCCTCACAGATGCGCAGTACTACGACCGGGAGCTCTACCGCGAATCATTCCGCGACGTGTTCGAAGCCCTTCGCTCGGAAGGGCTCTTTTCCCGAAGCATTCCACAGATTGAAAACT